>Ga0307942_1001346_pt1:0-15000 | contig 19494 bp, 16 predicted proteins | sample OrgLakmetagen175_FD_201846 | JGI IMG/M metagenome (GOLD analysis project Ga0307942, IMG submission 201846) | Saline water microbial communities from Organic Lake, Antarctica - #175 | ecosystem: Environmental > Aquatic > Non-marine Saline and Alkaline > Saline | place: Antarctica: Organic... | reverse complement strand
ATTGCCTGGTTGCGGAGGGACGTCGCCCGGCAGCAACTTCGTGTCGGTCAAAGGCACGTGTGATGCTTAGAGCGGATTTGCAATCCTAGCTCGTGAGTACACCCACTACACTCATGACTCGTGAGCACGATCTCTACACTCATGACTCGTGAGCACGCTCTCTACACTCATGACTCGTGAGCACGCTCTCTACACTCATCACTCGTGAGCACACTCACTACACACTCATGACTCGTGAGCACGCTCACTATACACTCATGACTCGTGAGCACGCTCTCTACACTCATGACTCGTGAGCTTGCTCTCTACACTCATGACTCGTGAGTACACCCACTACACTCAAGGCTCGTGAGCTCGCTCACTACACACTCATAACTCGTAAGCACGCTCACTACACACTCATGACTCGTGAGCACGCTCTCTACACTCATGGCTCGTGAGCATGCTCACTACACAATCATGACTTGTGAGCACGTTCTCTACACTCATGACTCGTGAGCACACCCACATTTTAAGAGGGCAAACTCTGTTTGAAATAACAAGAAAAAAATAACAACAGCGGGCAAGCCTTCTTCAGACAATCCAACAATTTTACATTTTGACAGCACAACAGTATAACAACAGCGGACAAGTAGCCCTCGTTCAAAGCAGTCTGAAAGCCACATTTTTAGGCTTGGCCAGAACCGTATACACACACTGTATATGACCGTATGCATTGTGATTTTACTGCTAAAAGTATCATATTAACACCATATATACCTATAAATGTATGGTTCTGGCCAACCCTACACATTTGTGACTTTTGGTAGAGACCGCTTAAGAAACAGGCCGGCCTGCACCCAGCCGTGACTAGGCAGGAAAGTACAAGGATCCTAAGCCTGCGTAAAGCAGCACAGCTGTCACTTTCATCACGTGATGAAACGAAAGAAGGCTGACTCTGTTTCAATATATAGTCATTAAGTGAAATGGACGTTGAGGCAGCAAAGCTGTCACTTTCATCACGTGATGAAACGAAAGAAGGCTGACTCTGTTTCAATATATAGTCGTTAAGTGAAATGAACGTTGAGGCAGCACAGCTGTCACTTTCATCACGTGATAAACGAAAGAAGGCTGACTCTGTTTCAAGCAGCACAGCTGTCACTTTCATCACGTGATAAACGAAAGAAGGCTGACTCTGTTTCAATATATAGTCGTTAAGTGAAATGGACGTTGCTGCCAGGGTTAGGGTTTAGGGTTAGGGTTAGGTTAGGTTAGGGTTTAGGGTTATGGGCTAGGGTTTCCCTTATCCCTATTGCTGCTATTTATTTTAGCCTAATTTTGGACAGCCTAAACCTAAACGGTGCTGCTATTCAACATTTGTAGGGTGGGCCAGAAGCATATACTTATACTATATACGGTGTACATACGGTATTTCAAGCAGGGAAATCACCATACATAATACAGTGTCATATACGGTGTGCATATACGGTTCTGGCCAGCTGTAAACATATGCTGCTATTTGACATTCACAGCAAGCAGTGCCATCCTCGCCTTCTAGCAAACACGGCGTGAAAAGTAAATAGGTCTTGCCTGGACGATGATCCTGCTCTTTAAAAAATTTCTCCAGAATTAAAAATAAACCTTTTATAATTCTTTTGCAATACAGTTTTGCTCAGAACGTGACTGACACCAGTCTTCACACACCTTTTTGCAGAAGCCTCTTGCCGTGCATCTTCCAACTGCTGCAGGGATGTCCTTGCGTGCTGCATTGCAAAATGTTCGTTAGATTGGCATCCATACATTGAACAAAAACACCTTTGTCTTGCGTGCTGCAAAGCAGAATGTTCGTTGGATTGACGTCCATACATTAAACAGAAACATCTCTGCCTTGCGTGCTGCATTGCAGAATGTGAGATTGACGTCCGTACATTAAACAAAGTCGGTAACTGCTGTGTGCATTGCAAAAAAGCAAAACGCACATCGGGGTCCTCACTGCCCACATTCAACAAAGACAGCCATGTGCTGCAAAGCAAAATGTGCATTGGATTAGCGTCCTAACATGAAACAAATACAGTCACAGCCTTTCGTGCAGCAACTCAACCGGTGCACTGGGGTTCTCACTCCAGACATTTAACAAAGACAGCCATGTGCTGCAAAACATTATGAGCTGCAACAGTCATTTGCTGCAAAACAGTCATGTGCTGCAAAGCAATGTGTGCATTGGATTAGCGTCCTAACATAAAACAAATACAGTCACAGCCTTTCGTGCAGCAACTCAACCGGTGCACTGGGGTCCTCACTCCAGACATTTAACAAAGACAGCCATGTGCTGCAAAGCAATGTGTGCATTGGACTAGCGTCCTAACATGAAACAAGTACAGTCACAGCCTTTCGTGCAGCAACTCAACCGGTGCACTGGGGTTCTCACTCCAGACATTTAACAAAGACAGCCATGTGCTGCAAAACATTATGTGCTGCAACAGTCATTTGCTGCAAAACAGTCATGTGCTGCAAAGCAATGTGTGCATTGGATTAGCGTCCTAACATAAAACAAATACAGTCACAGCCTTTCGTGCAGCAACTCAACCGGTGCACTGGGGTCCTCACTCCAGACATTTAACAAAGACAGCCATGTGCTGCAAAGCAATGGGTGCATTGATTAGCGTCAAAACATGAAACAAAAACAGTCACTGCCTTTTGTGCTGCACAGCAACACGTGCACTATGGTTTAAATAACAATGGGGAATGGTAGCACATGTACAGAATTGGCCAGAATTGCACGTAAACATTGCATGTGACCGCAATTTTGATGAAAATGTCATTTATTTAAAAAAATCGGAAACATTATGACTGTATATACACTATATATACATAGGTATATGGTTCTAGCGAACCTTACATACAAACACACACACACACACTCACTCACACACACACACACACACACACACACACACACACACACACACACACACACACACACACACACACACACACAGTTCCCCACCTGGGCAAGTGCCTGGGCTTTGGGGTTAGTATCCTTAGCCATCATCAGCTGCTGCTGCATAAGCAGCTGGGTGTGCATATGCAGCTGCCAGTACACCTGACGCACTTCTGACACCCCCATCAGGCCTTGCGGTGCGACTGAGTGCATGGGCAAGAAAAGATAAAAGGGCAGTGTCATGATCATGCAAAACCGCATTTGAGTGCAGCTGCCAGAGTACACGTGACGCACATCAGGCATTGAAGTGTGGCCACAAAGGAGCGGTGAGGAGCACACAAACACACACACACACACACACACATACACACACACGCACATGCACGCGCACGCGCACGCGCACGCGCACGCGCACACGCACACGCACACGCACACGCACACGCACACGCACACGCACACACACACATACACACACACATACACACACACAAACACACACACACTCGCACGCACGCGCATACACACACACACACAAACACACACACACATACACACACACACACAAACACACACACACACATACACACACACACACACACACACACACACACACAAGTTGACATGATATCTACTTGCACCGATGAAATCGAATGTGTGTGTGTGTGTTTGTGTGTGTGTGTAACATTTGCACACATGAGAAGGACATACGTCTGTTGATCGAAAAGCTCGCAGCATCGCAGCTCCTCCTTTGCTCGTGCCATGGCTGCCTAGGTCAACAAATATCAAACCAAAATGAATCAAAAGCAATTCTCTATTCACACAGACCATACCTGCACTAGCTGCTTGCGCAGCAGCTCGCAGCACCTGCCTTGCTCGCGCCCTGGCTTGCCTGAACCCTTTCATGCCACTCCAATATGTATCTAACTCAAATGTAGCCATACCTGCATTAGCTGCTTGAAGCCATAGTGTACCTGTATTAGCCTGTATTGGCTGTTGTAGTCATACCTGTAATAGCTGTTGTAGCCATACCTGCATTAGCTGTGCTAGTAGTCATACCTGCATTAACTGCTTGTAGCGAAAATGTAGCCATACCTGTATTAGCTGCTAGTAGCCATACCTGCATTTGCTGCTTGTAGCCATACCTGCTTTAGCTGCTTGAAGCCATAGCGTACCTGTATTAGCCTGTATTAGCTGCTTGCAGCCATACCTGCATTAGCTGCTTGTAGCCATACCTGCATTAACTGCTTGTAGCGAAAATGTGGCCATACCTGCACTAGCTGCTTGCGCAGCAGCTCGCAGCACCTTCCTTGCTCGTGCCATGGCTGCCTAGGTCAACAAATATCAAACCAAAATGAATCGAAAGCAATCCTCTAACCACACATCCATACCTGCACTAGCTGCTTGCGCAGCAGCTCGCAGCACCTCCCTTGCCCGCGCCCGGGCCTGTCTGTCTGGTAATACCCTGCGCGGTCCTCCCCAGTCATTAGCCTGCCTAACTCCTCTTCTACCTACACGCCCTCCCTGCGCATGCAGCACACGTGTGTTCTGTGCGTGTGTGTTTGTCTCAGTTGTGTGTGTGTGTGTGTGCAGTGAGCGCAGTATGTTGGTGCAGCGTAGACCTCCACATTCATTAGCCTGCCTGACTCCTCTTCTACCTACACGCCCTCCCTGCGCATGCAGCACACGCGTGTTCTGTGCGTGTGTGTGTATTTGTCTCAGTTGTGTGTGTGTGTGTGTGTGTGTGTGTGTGTGTGTGTGTGTGTGTGTGTGTGTGTGTGTGTGCAGTGAGTGCAGTATATTGGTGCAGCGTAGACCTCCACATTCATTAGCCTGCCTGACTTCCCTTCTTCCTACACGTCGTCCCTGCGCATGCAGCACACGTGTGCTGTGTGTGTATTTGTGTGTGTGTGTGTGCGTTTGTATATTCGTTCATTTTGTGTGCGCGTGGTGAGCGCAGGTATATCCGTGCAGCGTGGCTCTCATTAAATGAAACAAAAAACAAGCAAGCAGGCAGTGTATAATTACAGAGGAGGTCAACGGAGGAAATGCCTGAAATTGCGCATTTTGCATTCAGAAAATAGCCACTCACAGCCAATAAATCCGATCGATACCATTCTAGTACCAATTTGTAGCTGGCATTGAGAGCTACCCAAGCATGTGCCCAGTATTATGTGGGTCACTTTGCGTGCTGAGATAGACTGGATTAAGCACACATGGTGCATGTAAACCCTAATGTGGTGTTTTCATGGGGAAATGGCTCAAATCCTCATAAAACACCAACCACTCAGCTGTTTTCTTTCATTTTTTGTTGCAATGATATTCTTTTCCAATAAGAATTGTACACCATTAAAAATATTCCAGATTGGTGCAGTGGGTGATTTGGTATGAGAAATGTGTGGTAAAAAATGGCCTGCACGCCACAGCAAATTAAGCACACGCCCCCAATTGGCAAGCTCCAAATTTTACATCTATGGACAGATTCATGTTATGTAGAATTTGGAGCTTGCCAATTTGGGGGCGTATAAGCCAAAGAGCATATAAAAACTTGTGCTTTTTGGGCCTCGGTTAGCCCCCTCTGGTATAATTAGGCAATTTATAATAAAGGATACAATAAAGAATATAATAAGGCAGTGCTTAATAAAGGGTAAAGGGTATAATAAGGTAATGTATAATAAAGGGTATACCCAGGCAGTGTTTAATAAAGGGTAAAGGGTATAACAAGGCAGTGTTTAATAAAAGGTAAAGGATATAATCAGGCAGTGTTTAATAAAGGGTAAAGGGTATAATAAGGTAATGTATAATAAAGGGTATACATAGGCAGTGTTTAATAAAGGGTAAAGGGTATAACAAGGCAGTGTTTAATAAAGGGTATACCTAGGCAGTGTTTAATAGAGGGTAAAGGGTATAACAAGGCAGTGTTTAATAAAGGGTATACATAGGCAGTGTTTAATAAAGTGTAAAGGGTATAATAAGGTAGTGTTTAATAAAGGGTACTCCTAGGCAGAGCATAACAAAGCAGGCAGTGTTACCTGTCCAGTGAGTGGGAAACTGCAACTATTTCCAAAGTCCCTTAGGGCAGCCCGCACTTATTCTCAACAAGGCTAGGGCAAACCGGAACTCTAAAAATACGCCTGAACAACACTGCTAGGCAGTGTATGATAAAGCAGGCAGTGCATAATAAAGGGTATAATAAGGTAGTGTATATTAAAGGGTATGCCTAGGCAGTGTATAATAATAAAGCAGGCAGTGTCACCTGTCCAGTCCAGGGCGCGTGCTCGCCCCCCATACCAAACAGCTCCTGGTAGCTCAGCACAAACTCTTCGTCATCTTCATCCTCCTCCGCCTCGTCACCCCATGCAAGTACGCCCCCACCCCCGTCCTCCATGTTGTGCAGCGACTGCGCGCACACACACACACACACACACACACACACACAAACAGTTCGGGTGAGTATACATACAAACAATCAAATGAGTGTGTCAGATAGTAAGGATGAATGCACACATGTACAAATAAAAGAGTGTGTCAGATAGCAAGGATAAATGCACACATGCACAAATAAAAGAGTGCAATTGAATGAGTGTGTCAGAGGGCAACACACACACACATACACACACGCACACACACACATACACACAAACAATTGGGATAGATACACACACACACACAGAAAAATGAGTGTTTCAGATAGCTAGGGTGAATGCACACACACACACACACAATTCAATGAGTGTGTCAGAAACAAAAGATGAATACACCCACATACAATCAAATTTGTGTGTCAGAGGGCAGAGGGCAGACAATAGCTGCACAGCATAATACTCATAGGCCCCTTCCCTCTAACTCCATGTAGCGGTTGCGTACAGCACAGAAACAAAGGGAGTTAAACCCATACACACAAACAGTTGCGATAGATACACACACGCACAGAAAAATGAGTGTTTCAGATAGCTAGGGTGAATGCACACACACGCACAGTTGCGTACAGCACAGAAACAAAGGGAGTGCAAAGTGTGCGAGAGGCTGCTCGTACACTCAGTAACTGCCTGGCGCCAATCAGCCCACTCCTCGATAATATGTACGCAATTCCCAGCTGTGCTCCCTAAACAACATGTACGCATAATATGTATAGCGATTGCATGTATTCCATTCATTGTATGTACGCATAATATATACGCATGATATGTACGCATGATATGTACGCAGTTTCCAGCTGTGCTACCTAAACAACATGTACGCATAATATGTATAGCGTTTGCATATATCCCATTCATTATATGTACGCATAATATGTACGCATAATATGTGCGCATGATATGTACGCAGTTTCCAGCTGTGCTCCCTAAACAACATGTACGCATAATATGTATAGCGTTTGCATATATCCCATTCATTATATGTACGCATAATATGTACGCATGATATGTATGCAGTTTCCAGCTGTGCTCCCTAAACAACATGTACGCATAGTATGTATAGCGTTTGCATATATCCCATTCATTATATGTACGCATAATATGTACGCATAATATATACGCATGACATGTACGCAATTCCCAGCTGTGCTCCCTAAACATCATGTACGCATAATATGTATAGCGATTGCATATATCCCATTCATTATATGTACGCATAACATGTACAAAATACACGCATAATATATACGCATAATATGTACGCAGTTTCTAGCTGTACTCCCTTCATTCATGTACAGCATTTGCATGTATCCCATTCATTATATGTACGCATAATATGTAGGGTTGGCCAGAACCATATATTTACAGGTACATATGGTGTACATACGGTATTGTTAGCAGGGAAATCACCGTACATACGGTCATATACGGTGCAGATATACGATTCTGGCCAACCCTAATAATATGTACGCAGTTTCCGGCTGTGCTCCTTTCATTCATGTATAGCATTTGCATGTATCTCGCTTAATGAACAAACAAAATTTTTGGATGCGGTTTGTCTGCTATAAGCACACGCGCTGCAGCCAAGCGAGGCCTTATTGGCAGCTGAACTACACATGCAGCAAAGTAATGCCTCCACATGAAGACAATGCCTCCACAAAGAGAACGAGGCCCGTAAATAGTAAGACCTCCACATACAAATCAAAGAGGACAAGCCCGTAAATCCCGCTGTTGAGCATACGATTTGAGGCATCGCACATAAAAAGCGATGCAATAGCGCAAGCCTGTCTTATTTTCGTGCACGCAAGGATTGTTTGGCAAGTAAACCGTGTGTAGCTCATAAGTAGGGTTGGCCAGAACCATACATTTACAGGTATATACAGTGTACATACGGTATTTTTGGCTTGGAAATCACCAAATATACGGTGTATATATACGTATATATACGGTTCTGGCCAACCCTACTCATAAAGAATACAGAATACAATGGCGCATAAAGAATATATCGTGGCTCATAAAAGATGTACCGTAGCTCGTAACGAATAAAGGATACAATGGCGCATAAAGAGTATATCGTGGCTCATAAGGAATATACCGTAGCTCATAAAGAATAAAGAGGGGAAAAGGTAAAGTAAAGGCTCCTTTCCAAACCTGCTGTTTTAGAACCAGTAATATGCTTTCGAAACATGTAGGGTTGGTCAGAACCGTTTGTATACACTGTGTATACCTATAGGGTATTTTTGGTAGGGAAATGACCAAATATACGGCAATACGCAGTTCTGGCCTACCCTGGAAACATGATCTGCTTCACATAATCGCTGTTCTGCTATAGGTAGCTTCGTGTCCGCCCACACTCTGTCATGCCACAGCATCTGTTTCATAATTTAGAAACATGTTCTGTTGCAGGTAGCTTTGTGTCCAACCACACGCTGCTTTGCCACGGCACTGATCTGCTTCACACTCCCGACCACACTCTGTCATGCCACAGCATCTGTTTCACGCTTTAAAAACACGTTCTGTTGTAGGTAGCTTTGTGTCCAACCTGTCCAACCACACTCTGCTTTGCCACGGCACTGATCTGCTTCACATAATCGCTGTTCTGGTATAGGTAGCTTCATGTCCGCCCACACTCTGTCATGCCACAGCATCTGTTTCACAATTTAGAAACATGTTCTGTTGCAGGTAGCTTTGTGTCCAACCACACTCTGCTATGCCACGGCACTGATCTGCATCTGCTTCACAAATTCGCTGTTCTGTTTTAGGTAGCTTCGTGTCCGACCACACTCTGTCATGCCACAGCATCTGTTTCACAATTCAGAAACACGTTCTGTTGTAGTTAGCTTTGTGTCCAACCACACTCTGCTTTGCCACGGCACTGATCTGCTTCACATAATCGCTGTTCTGTTATAGGTAGCTTCGTGTCCGACCACACTCTGTCATGCCACAGCATCTGTGTCACAATTTAGAAACATGTTCTGTTGTAGGTAGCCCCATGTCCAACCTCACTCTGTCATGCCAAGACACCAGAGAGGAAACTATAAAAATACATGAAAAGTGCACCATACTCTGCTTTGCCACTGCATCAGACAAAAAAACACAAGAGAAAAGTACCGCACGCTGCTTTGCCACAGCACCAGAGAGGAAATGCAGAAGAAAAGTTCGACTGGACCACTGTCGTCAGCTGAACGGCATGTCTTGGCTGGCCACCTGCTTGTTTGTTTTTAGTCTTTCACAAACAACCTGGCTGAAGGTCACTCACCCCATCCCCCATTGTAACCATTATAACCATTGTAGAATGGCCACCTATTTTTTAACCAGGTCCCTAGCAAACAACCTGGCTGAAGGCCATCCCCCATTGAAATCAGCGTGATCCGCGTTTTAGCACGTCTTGGCTGGTCACCTGTTTGTTAACCAGGTCCCTAACAAACAACCTGGCTGAAGGCCACTCCCCATTGAAATCATTGTAACCATTGTAACCATTCTTTCTGAGCTTATGGATTTATTTGTGGCTGGCCGAGACCAGTCAGCAGCCAATCAGCCAAACAACCTGGCTGAAGGTCGGCCCCCACTGAAACCACTTAAATCAGCAGACCTGCAGGTCTTGGCTGGTTGCTTTTTTATTGGCAAAATAAATATTATAAATATTATTAGTTGACAAACAGCAGACCACCAGGGTTGGTCAGAATCGTGTTTATACCTGCATGCACTGTATTTAACTGTCTGTGGTGATTTTCGCTGCCAAAAACACTGTATATATACAGGTATATATAATGTTCATGGCCAACCCTATATGCCACAAAAAGACACAACCAGGCACGCACACTCACCTGCAGAAACATTTCATACTCAGTGACCTCCCATACCACTGCTGCGGCCGCCTCAGCAACATATACCACACAAAAAGACACAACCAGGCACGCACACTCACCCGCAGAAACTTTTCGTACTCAGTGACCTCCCATACCACTGCTGCGGCAGCCTCAGCAACATATACCACACAAAAAGACACAACCAGGCAGGCACACTCACCCGCAGTAACTTTTCATACTCAGTGACCACCCATACCACTGCTGCGGCCGCCTCAGCAACATATACCACACAAAGACACAACCAGGCACGCACACTCACCCGCAGAAACTTTTCGTACTCAGTGACCTCCCATACCACTGCTGCGGCCGCCTCAGCAACATATACCACACAAAAAGACACAACCAGGCACGCACACTCACCCGCAGAAACTTTTCGTACTCAGTGAGCTCCCCTGCCACTGCTGCGGCCGCCTCAGCATCCTCCACCTACACAGCAAAACGTGGCAAGAAATTTGTGAAATTAAAACGTGTAACATTAAAATTAACGTGTGACATTAAAATAAACGTGTGACATTAAAACGTGGCAAGCAACTTGTGACATGTACGCTAGAGCGTTGTGCCGTTGGTCGATCATCTTTTGAGTGTGCAATTTGAAGTGTGCAATTCTGTCTTGTCAATGTGGGCACCCTGCCATTGCTGCTGCTGCTGCAGCTGCTCCCGCCTCGGCACCCTCAACCTGTGAATCAGTAATGTGTGCTATGCAGTTTTTGGTGTGCATGCCAGTTTCTGAGTGTGTAATTCTGCCATGTCAATGTGGGAGCCCTGCCATTGCTGCTGCTGCAGCTGCTCCCGCCTCAGCAGTCTCAACCTGCAAACCATGTGCAGATCAACCAACTGTGCAAACCAAGCAAGTGTGCTAAGCAACCAATGTGCAAATCAACCAAATGCAAACCAACCAAGTTTTGGTGTACAATGTGCAAACCAACCAGGTGAGCTAAGCATTTTTGGTATGCATCTCATCTTCTGAGTGTGTAGTTCTGCCATGTCAATGTGGGCACCCTGCCATTGCTGCTGCTGCTGCAGCTGCTCCCACCTCAGCATTCTCAACCTGCGAATCAGTTATGTCTGGAAGGCCTTGATAGCAATCCTAGTGCGTGCAGTTACGCAACAACACGAACTTAACATGAAAAATACAAACTACACATGCAAAAATATACATGATACACAACACAAACTACACATGCAAATGATGCACAACACAAACTACACATGCAAATGTTTACATGATACACAACACAAACTACACATGCAAATGTTTACATGATACACAACACAAGCTACACATGCAAAAATATACATGATAAACAACACAAACTACACATGCAAATGATGCACAATACAAACTACACATGCAATTATATAAATAATACACAACACAAACTACACATGCAAATGATGCACAACACAAACTAAACATGCAAATGATAAAGGATGCACTACACATGCAAACATACACATAATACACAACACAAACTACACATGCAAATGATAAAGGATGCACTAACCCTAGACCCTCATTTGCACGCAGATGATAGATGATATCCAGAGGCCTTGCTAGAGCGATCCTGGTACGAGCACTTGAATAACTACACAAAGTATACTCTCACATGCAAATGATAATTGATGCACTGATCCCATACCCTTCCTGGCAGTCCTTGTCAAGCAATTTTTCTGATTGCAGGGTAGAAATATACGGCAATTGGAGGGTGGGAATATACAGCAATTGGAGGGTGGCAATATACAGCAATTGGAGGGTGGGAATTTACAGCGATTGCAGGGTGGGAATTTACAGCAATTGGAGGGTGGGAATATACGGCAATTGCAGGGTGGGAATATACAGCAATTGGAGGGTGGGAATATACAGCATTTGGAGGGTGGCAATTAAAGCACAACACCAACTGCAGGGTGGAATATACAGCACAGCAGCAATTGGAGTGGAGTGGACGTAGTCGAGAACTGCACGTACACAAGTGCGTCCTTGCAGCTAACTGCTCGTCAAGCAAGTTTTCCAATTGCAGGGTGGGAATATACAGCTCAACAGCAGTCGGACTAGTTGTGGAGTGGAGTGGAGTGGAGTGGGTGTAGTCGTGAACTGCACGTACACAAGTGTGTTCTTGCAGCTAGATGTCCGTCAAGCAAGTTTTGCAATTGCAGGGTGGGAATATACAGCTCAACAGCAGTTGGACTAGTCGTGGAGTGGAGTGGAGTGGATGTAGTCGTGAACTGCACGTACACAAGTGTGTTCTTGCAGCTAGATGCTTGTTGAGCAAGCCTTCCAACTGCGAAGGGGACTATACAATATACAGCACCACTGCAATACGCGCGCGCACACACACACACACACACACACACACACACACACACACACACAAACACACACACACACACACAAACACACACACACACACACACAAACACTCGACCCATTACCCAATCCCAAACCGCAGCGAGGCTCATAACATCAACCACGCACCCACGTAAGTATACAAGTGCACATAAAAACACTCTCCATGCTCTCACACATTACGCACCCAGTCCTTCAACAGCGCCATCTCCATCTGCTCAAATGGCACATCCCTTCAACCATGGTGTGCCCCATTACATCAACAACGCAACTGTGTGTGTGTGTGCATCAGAGACACACACACGCACACACAACACAAACACGCATACACACACACGCACAGACAAACACACATACACACACAGACAAACACACACACACGCACACACACAGACAAACACACACCCAAACACACACATAACCCACCCAGTCCTCCAGCAATGCCATCTCCAGCTGCTCAATCGGCACATCCCTCAAATCGCAGCGTGCTCGCGTGCGGTACGAGCGCTGCTCTTGCTGCTGCTGCTGCTGCTGCTGCTGCGGCGGCGGCGGCGGCCGCTGCAGCGGCTGCATGTGCTGCTCCAAAGTAAGCCTATCTTGCAGGGCGTACTGCATGTCTTGGTATGGTGCTGGTAGGTACTGCTGCTGCTGCTGCTGCTGCTGCCGCTGCTGCTGCTGCAGTACCCCCCCATCTCCGAACAGCCCCGACTGCATCTGCTCGGGCGCCAGCTGTACTTGGGGCGGATGCTGTACAGCAGCCATATCTGCCGCTGCTTGTGCGATGCCCATCATCGTGTCCTCTCCCAGCAGCATGGCTGACATGTCCTGCATGTGTGTGTGTGTGTGTGCGTGTGTGTGTGTCTGTGTCCTCTCCCAGCAGCATGGCTGACATGTCCTGCATGTGCGTGTGTGTGAGGGGGGGGGGGTGCGTGTGTAAGTGCGTGTGCGTGTGTCTGTGTCCTCCTCCAGCAGCATGGCTAACATGTCCAGCGTGTGTGGATGTGTGTGGATATGTAAGTACAATGTTGAGAGCCAGATCTGCTGCTACTTGCGTAATATTATTGACATTTGTGGCCTTATCCTCAACAGGGATGGCAGTGTGTGCGTGCGTGCGTGCATGCGTGAACGCTATAGGACACAATACAGCATCCTTTGGTGATGTGCAGGCTTCTGCCTCCCAACCACCTGATCCCCACTGAAAAGCCTCTCCTATTTCAACCTTCCAGTTGGGACGTTGTGTGTGTCTCTGCTACCACTGAACGCTGCAGGACACAACATTTCCGCAACAACATTCCCATTGAAAAGCGCCGTTCCATTTCCATCTTTCAGTTGGGACGTTGTGTGTGCGTCTCTACATCCACTGAACGCTGCAGGACAACGCAACATCCTTTCCTAATCCACACCGATAGTGTATACGCTCTTTTCTTTTCTGGATATAAAACGTGCATATCATAATACAGATTAAAGTACACTTGCAGGGTTGGCCAGAATTGTATATATACACCGTTTATATCTGACCGTGAACATGGCAATTTCCCTGCTAATGATGAGACCATAGATACACCATAATTACGTACATATGTATAGGGCTGGCCAGAACTGTATATATAAGCACCGTACATGACCGTGGACATGGCAATTTCCCTGCTAATGATGAGACCATAGATACACCATAATTACGTACATATGTATAGGGCTGGCCAGAACTATATATAAGCACCGTACATGACCGTAAACATGGCAATTTCCCTGCTAATGATGAGACCATAGATACACCATAATTACGTACATATATATAGGGCTGGCCAGAACTGTATATATAAGCACCGTACATGACCGTGAACATGGCAATTTCCCTGCTAATGATGAGACCATAGATACACCATAATTACGTACATATATATAGGGCTGGCCAGAACTGTATATATAAGCACCGTACATGACTGTGAACATGGCAATTTCCCTGCTAATGATGACACCATATATACACCATAATTACGTACATATTTATAGGGCTGGCCAGAACCATATATATATACACTGTATATGACCATATATTCGGTAGTTTCCCTGCCAAATTTACCGTACACACTGTATATATGGTTATGGCCAAACCTGTACATATTATATATTATATCATTGATCATTTATCTACTGAGATAGATGGACTGACCAGCATAGTATATTGATCATTTATCATTTATCATTCATCATTTACCATTTACCATTTATCATTTGTCATTAATCTGCATTTATAGATGGACTGACCAGCATGTTATCAGCCTCACACCTACACACAGGGTTCCATGCATGCACGCACACAGGCATGACGCACGCACTCAGGCATGACGCACGCACACAGGCATGACGCACGCACACAGGCATGACGCACGCACACAGGCATGACGCACGCACACAGGCATGACGCACGCACACAGGCATGACGCACGC
>Ga0307942_1001344_pt1 | contig 19496 bp, 33 predicted proteins | sample OrgLakmetagen175_FD_201846 | JGI IMG/M metagenome (GOLD analysis project Ga0307942, IMG submission 201846) | Saline water microbial communities from Organic Lake, Antarctica - #175 | ecosystem: Environmental > Aquatic > Non-marine Saline and Alkaline > Saline | place: Antarctica: Organic Lake... | reverse complement strand
TTTAAGGATGTATACATAGAATAGAGTCTCCTGGCTATTTCTTGTACATCTATATTCTTCCCCTTTACTCATCCTTTCTGCCTTGCACCTCCCTTTCATTCTTACCACTTATTCCTGCCAACGCACCCTTTCATTCAAGCGTCTTACCTCAAACTCTTTCTCTGTCTCTCACTTCCCCTTGTTTACTCAAACCAACAGCTGGGTGTGCCCGCTTTTGGGGTATGTATGCTTTTGGGGTTGTACGTATGTTTTTGGCCAACCCTACGGATGAGTCAACACTTCCAGTGTTGCCTATTCTTTTCTATTTAAACAAAAAGCGTTTACTGCCAAAATTGCCGTGTATGGACTGTGTGTGGTTGGTCATGGCTAACCCCAAACACGTGGCGGGGAAATCCTCAGCTGAATGGTCTTGTAGACAAGAAAATGTACACTTTCCTTTGTTCTTTGTTCCCACCTCTCTCCGCCCCAGACCTTTGAAAACAGGAATGGCCCTCATGCATGTGTGCCGCGGGAACAACTCACGCACACACCCACATAAACACAAAAAATTGTATACAGACATACACATACTTGCACACGTGTTTTGTGCACAAATGCAGTGCCGGTGGGATAGCCTCATTTGAGAAGCATGCCGTCATAGAGAACACTGCTTACGATGTTTTGTGCTGAAGCCTGTGATCACACACGCACGCACACACATACACCCACACACACACACACACATATTCCCACGCCCACCCACCCACCCACACACACACACACACACACATATTCCCACACCCACACACATGGCGTGCACACATGCAGCGCCATCGGTACCTCTATGTTTGAGAAGGATGCCAATGTTGAGGTTGTTGCCAGAGAGCTGGGGGTGGGCCACATGACAAAGCTCAGGTACACATGATGTGTTGAGCAGCTTAATTTGGACGTCGAAAATAGTAATCTAATTCCTCTTTGTCGGAATCCCCTCGCACCTGATGTAGAAGTGTAGAACCCACTCGCATGCCTGATGTAGAAGCATGCTTGATGCAGAAGTGTCGTTTCAGGCTGCAGTCACAACCGCATGAACGCACACAACATTTTTACGGATACGCACGCAGTAATACCACCCCAAGCTTGGAATATGGAAATGGTTGCTGTCAAACAAAAAATACCCACAAACCCATGTGGTTGGAAACTTGTGATCCCTAAAGGTGTTGCCTGACCGCAGGCAACTAGGCTTTCAGTCCAGCTGCCCTCCAACTAGGCTTTCAGTCCAGCTGACCGCAGGCAACTAGGCTTTCAGTCCAGCTGCCCTAAGGGCGCACCAATTGCTGGTTTTCTTGCGCTGGCAATACGTATGTACGGAATTGCATTACAGATCTGGCCGATTAGGCAAATTTGCTGTGTGCATGCTTTGCGATGACTTTCCGTGTGTGTGTGTGTGTGTGTGTGTGTGTGTGTGTGTGTGTGTGTGTGTGTGTGTGTGTGTGCATGCTTGCGTGTGTGTGTGTGTGCAGCTTGCGTCCTGTCTGTGATGTGTTGCCGCAGTTGCCGTACCTTTGTTTGCGTCACGAGCCGTGCCCTTTTCTGGGAGGTTTCTTGGCAAATATAACTATGTGCCTGCTTTTTTTTGCGATGTGTTGCCACAGTTGCAACAAATTTGTGTGGACAAACCCTGCACTGTCCTGGGCTGTTCTTGCTCGTTAAATTTGTACGTGCCTGCTTCTTTTTGTGACGTTTTGCCGCAGTTGCGACGACTTTGTGTGTGTGATGAGCCGTGCTTTATCCCGGGAGGCGGCTGAGAGGGAGCTGAAGGGCAAAGGCAAACGCGGAAAGGTGAGGGCTTCAATACCGCTCTTACCAAGTAGGGGTAGTGTGCTGGCCACTTCTACTTTATTTGAATAACAGCTAAACAACTCGGGTGATGATGTTGCAAGAATTGAACTTGCCCTTTCGACTCCAGTCACTGTTAATTTTAACAATACTAAGTACTCAGTAGTGTGACCTCACACTTCAGTACTCTTCTGTACCGATCCAAGATTGGAGTTACCACATACATTAAGAATAATTGTAAACCAAGGTCCTATGCTACAAATGAGTGGAACCTCGCGCAATCCCTAATTAAAAAAAGAGATTGCAAGCGTATAAGGCACCATTAAAAGGCTCAATTGCAAGGTCACAGATGCATAGCCATCGTCAAAACCGCAGATTCATGCATATTGCAAAGATCGTGCACCATTTGCATCTAAGAACAGGCCTTTACAAACCGCGCTTGTACCAATCAGCCTATACAATCCACGCCTGTGTCCACCCATGCCTGTATGAATCAAGCCTGCATGGACTCTTACTCACGCTTAACTTACGCCTGCAAGGATCCTCGCATGCAGGCCTCTTAAAAGGCCTTTTAAAGAGTCTTCTGCTCGTACGGACTTCTTCAGTCTCTTATGTCTTTGAATAGGCCTTCCATTTGCACGGACCCATGCCTGAAAGCCTCTAAATGAGCCTCCTGGCACGCTTCTTGATAAAGATAAAACAGTACCTGCAAACAACAAAAGCATGTGAAATCACCTTTTTCCCCAAATCATTTAAAACAAGCATCAAAGTTGCTGAATCAGCTCTGTATGCTCATGGGTGCATGCAAAAAGTCACGTGCACCAGCATAGCTACTTTAAGTCACATGTCCTCTGGCACCATTTGCTCTTGTGCCTGATCCCATTCCAGTGTGGCATGTGGTGGGAATAATCCCAGAAGTATGCACACATTTGCAAATTTGTCAAATTGGCTGGGCTGCTTCAGTTTTGTGGAGGTGGTGCGTACACGGGTGCGGGTACAGGAATTGACACACACAATCGCACACACATACATACACACACATGCCTTTTTGAAGGGCTGCTTCAGTTTTGTCGAAGCAGTGCGAGCGCTGCGTCGTAAGAAGCTGATCGAGGCCCTCACCGCAGGTGGAGAGAAGCTGGAAAAGGTTTGTCTACGTATGCGCCATGTGTGTGTATTGCGTGCCTGCGTGCACACTATTCTATTATTTGCCACTATTCTTGTCACAAGTCTTGACAGGAAGCTCCCATTTGATCCAAGTTTCACAGAAGACTGCTTGGGTTACACGCACAAAGTATGCAAAAATTTGATGATTGACTCATTCTGCAATCGCGCATCCACACGAACAGGCAAATTAGCACGTGTCATCACAATCATCACAGCTGGAGTGTGGCTGTCTGCGTCTACAAAAACGTACACCAGGCATGCATATCTTACGCATCATGTCAGGTGGCGCAGCTGAAGTGTGTGCTTCAATTTGCACAGCATATGTGCACACACATATCATTGACATGATGAATTGCATTAAGTGGTGGAGCGGGTGCTTTCATTTGCACAAACACGTGTGCATATGCAATTTGTCTACTTTTTGCTCTAGGTGGTGGAGCAGCTGGAGCGTGCACGAGAAGCAGCCATCAGATCAGAGCTGGCAGGTGAGCGATCTGTGGGTTTGTGTCTGTGTTTATGTGCGTGTGCGTGAGTGTTTGTGTGTGTGTGTATGTGTATGTGTGTGTGTGCGTGGGTGTGGCAGTGTTTTTTTTTGGGCGACGCAGCATTTTATGTTGCTTTTTAAGGCTTTGAAAGCGACACACCAAAGCGTCTCGGGGGACCCTGTGTCGCGCGAGCGCGACATCAAAAATTCTGGGGAGTAACCTGTGTCGCTTTGTTCCTTTGGCTTGTCACCCAGAGACCAGGGGTCGAGCCCCAGCAAGCTCGCTCTTTTTCCCTTTTGCTATCGCCCCTCTATATAACACTCCAGAACTTGCGATTTGGGTGCAAACACCCAAAAATCCCCTATGCAAAGCCCTTTTCCATCTGTATGAGAACCACTTTGTACAACAACCCGTTTTTGTAAAAGTTGTACAACAACCCGCAATTTTTAGAAAGGCTTGCGCTACACACTATTTTGGCTAGAGCACCCTGCGTAGCATTTAAGACTGAAAATGCTACACGCCCCAAAAACTTTAAAAAACACTGGGGGGTCGGTGGCTGGGTGTGTGTGTACGTGGGTGGGTGTGGGTGGTTAGGTGTGTGTGTGTGATTGGATGGGGGGGTGTGTGATTGTGAATCTCGTACGTGTGTGTGTGTGTCTGTGTGTGCGCGTGCGTGCATGTTCTTGTGTATTTGTGTGTTTTGCACGCGTGTGATTATGTTGTTCCTTTCCGCAGCAAGCCAATTTTTGCAACTCCTAGTAGCAGTATTTGGCCATGAGCACCCATGAAGTTGGGAACCTGAAAAGTTGTTGCTATACAAAAGTAGGGCGGGCCTAACTTACACATATTTACACATTTATGACGCGTATACAGCGTTGTTTAAAGGAAATTACTTGACGTAGGGTTACGCATGTTCGAGCGTGTATGGTTCTTGCCAAACCTAGGCCACCAGAGCTGCCCAGGGCCAAGGCACTTGGCAGCAAATGCTCAATGATAGACACAGGCCTGATCTGACGAACACAGGCCTGATCTGATAAACACAGGCCTGATGGCCAAGGCAATTGGCAGCAATGCTCAATCATAATCACAGGCCTTGATCATCATTTAAAAAATCTCCACTGCACAGATACGCGCGGCATTGTGTCCCCCCACATAAGTTCAACTTCTGCCAAACAAACTCATGCAGTGCACTCCGCAGGTTTCAATGCAAACAAGAGGAAGCCCAGGCAGCCCGTACAAGTACAGCACTGCTTCTGTGAATCATGTGCACATCATTTGCACGTTGCTTCTTCTCGTACCAACCTGTTATGTAACCCTCATGCATTGCAGGCTTCCTGCAGAGATGCTGCTGGGTTAACTGCAGGGTACAGGTTATGGATTAATTTCGCAAATGTTCACACTGCAAAGCTCAATGCAGAAATGTTGCTGGATAGGCTGCAGGATGCAGAATTTAGATTATTTACACGATGCTCACACTGCAGAGCTCAATGCAGAGATGCTGCTGGATTAACTGCAGGATATACAGGAATTGAACTATTCACTCAACTGCTCACACTGCAGAGCTCAATGCAGAGAAGATGCTCGACATGACACGCAGCATAAGGAAAGAAGAGCTAAAGCACCTGGCCTCTTTACCACGCGAGGTGTGTTTAATTGTGTAGGTGTATATTTGTGTGTGTGTGTGTGTGTGTGCGCGTGCGTGTGTGTGTGCGTGTGTGTGTGTGTGAGTGTGTGTATGCATGCGTGCTAGTATGTGTGTGCAAGTGTGTATACATTCGTGCAATTGTGCATGCTTGCGCTCAGAGCTACCTTGCTACTGTTGCTTCCGTACACAGATTATCCAAACGACCCTTACCCATTCGTGCATTACAGCTGCAACTCAGCGGCGGTCATATGATTTTTTGCAGCGTAGCTCGTCCATGCAATTTCCTGCTAGGCTTTAACTCTGGTCAAGCCTAAGCTAGACAAAAGCAGCTTTGAACGTTCTAAAAGCTTGTGGGATTCTACTTGTAGTCTAATTGAGTGCAGTAATGCCTTCGTATTCCTTTGCAACAAGCAGGGCTGGCTAACACAGCATATATGCTGCACTTATATGTGTACATAAATGTTCGTGTACATATGGCACAATGTCCTACATCTGTGCAAATTCTGGACCCTGCAGTACGTATGACACATACCTGGTGAAAAAGGGTCAAAAAGTGCCATATGTCCTGTTTTGCGCAAACAGGAATCACGCCCAAATGGCACTTCCCTAGCAACAGAGTATTAATGCCCTATTTCCTGATATGCGCAAACAGGAGTCACGCCAGATGGCACAGGCAGCTCGTAGGCAGGCCTTGCATGCAGCGGTGTCAAAAGTGGAGGAAATATGCAGCGACGAAGACTCGGAGGCTGAGACGGAGGTGCCTGCGGTGAGTTTTTGTGTTGGCGTTTGTGAGCATGGGGTTTAGGCGTACAGCTATTTGTTTGGTGTAATTTCGCGGAAGCTCAAGGGCAGAGATTGTGCTGTATGCTGTGCGTGTGTGTGCATGCTGTGGCTGCGGGAGTGGTGGAGCAGGCGATTGTTGTTTGCGGCAGTGACACAAGCAGAGGTCCAGCGTGACATTGTATATTGTATCTGCATAAGTGTTTATTCAGCAAAGTTTTTAAACTTACCAATAGCAATGTAGTTATGCAAGCAATGTGTGCATGGCATTTATGAGTATATTGTATATTTTATCTGCATAAGTGTTCATTTGGTACAGATTTTTAAATTTACCAATAGCAATGTAGTTATGCAAGCAATGTGTGCATGGCATTTATGAGCGTACATGCTTCACAAGCAGCAGCGCTGTGGCAGGGAAGGTTTGCGGTGCCGAGCATCAAGATAGAGCTGCTCACTTTTTGTGATTGACATTTATGAGCAGCGCCTAGTGACCCCATCTTTGCAACTGTGCCGTGTGCAGTTTGTGGTGTGGGCACTAGCACACGCATACGCACACACACGCATACACACGCACATATATACACATAAATGCACTCACACACATGCAAATACACATACTCCACCTACAGGAGGAAGTGCTGCCTGTGCGATTGAGCACCGCGTCAATGATGCGCATACACACACGCACATATACACACATACATGCACTCACACACGTGCACATAGATACACTCCACGTGCAGGAGGAAGTGCTGCCTGTGCGATTGAGCACAGCGTCAATGATGCGCATACACACACGCACATATACACACATACATGCACTCACACACATGCACATACACACACTCCGCGTACAGAAGGAAGTGCTGCCTGTGCGATTGAGCACAGCGTCAATGATGCGCATACACACACGCACATATACACACATACATGCACTCACACACATGCACATACACACACTCCGCGTACAGAAGGAAGTGCTGCCTGTGCGATTGAGCACAGCGTCAATGATGCGCAGGGTGAAGCAAGAGGACAGGCGGCAGCTGAGGGCTTCTGTGAGCAGGTGTGCTGTTTTGGGTGCCAAGCACTCGTTGCCTATTGAGTCTGCGTGCTCTGCTGTGCCAGCTCAGATCTTCATAAATCAGGCCACAGCTCAGAGTGTTGCGCACCAAATCACAGCTCAGATTGTTGTGCACCAAATTACAGCGCACAGTGTTGTGGACTAGGTCACTTCTCAGAGTGTTGTACACCAGTCACAGCTCAGATTGTTATGAACCAGGCCACAGCTCAGATTGTTGTGCACCAAATTACAGCTCAGATCGTCATGAACCAGGCCACAGCTCAGATCGTTGCGCACCAAATCACAGCTCAGATTGTTGTGCACCAAATTACAGCTCATGGTGTTGTGGACTAGGTCACTTCTCAGAGTGTTGTACACCAATCACAGCTCAGATTGTAATGAACCAGGCCACAGCTCAGATTGTTGTGTACCAAATCACAGCTCAAATTGTTGTGTACCAAATCACAGCTCAAATTGTTGTGCACCAAATTACAGCTAACGGTGTTGTGGACTAGGTCACATATGAGACTAATATGAGCCAGTTATCAGGCTCCTGTTTTACACTTAAGACTTTGTGGCCATGAGGCATAATGCGTTTAGAGATGCGATATGAATTTAAGCCTTCTTCTCCTCTGTCATATCTTTGTACTCAATGAGTTTTATCTAGGGTGCCTAGACAGGGAGCTCTTTGCGTGCACGCTCATGTCACCGCACAATCAATCCTGTCAGTTAGTGTATAACTGTATAGCACACGAAAAGAAACACACACTTAAGTGTGACCCTGGATCGTCTGTGGGCAGTGTGATGTTCTTCTCCAGGAAGCAAAACTGCTTTAGCACACGTACAAAACGCGCTTGTGCATGCACACACAGGCGTGACTCTGAATTATCCGTGGGCAATGTGTCTTCGTCAAGCAGACAGTTGTCCTTATCGATAAACCGACGCTCCTCCCTCAAAGGCAGCCGCTGGGCCTCTGAAGCAAATAGTTGTGAGTGCACTTCTTTTGTGTCCGACACAGTGCCAGCTCTATGCCTCTGAAGTAAACAGCGGTGAGAGTGCTTTTTTGGGGGTAAACACAGCGCCAGCTGTTTGCATTTGAAGTAAATAGTTGTGAGTGCACTTCTTTTGCGTTCGACACAGCGCCAGTATTATGCCTCTGAAGTAAGCAGCAGTGAAATGTGCTTTTCTTGGGTTAAACACAGCGCCAGCTATTGGAATTGAAGTGAACAGTTGTGAGTGTGCGTCTTTTGCGTTCGACACAGCGCCACTGCGGTGAAAACCTGCATCCAGCTTTGGAAACGCAGACCCTTTATTTTGGTTGCAATTCATAAACGGCAAAACAGTAATGGGTATGCTTTTGGATCATTTGCAATAACGGAAAAGTAAGGGAGGGAGGGAGGGAGGCGGTGACAGTGTGCACGCTTGTGCAACTGCTCGTCGTTTAATATCTGCTATGTCACTGCGTGTGTGTGTGTGTGTGTGTCTGCAGCGACAGCTTCTTTGCTTGCAAACTGTGAAACATAAAAGTGCAGATTTAATATCTGCTATGTCACTGCGTGTGTGTGCCTGCAGAGATAGCTCATTCATTGCATACAAACTTTGCACCACAGGAGTGCAGAGCTGCTTGCTCCCTTCCACTTTACTGTGCAGGAAAAGGCAGGAAGCAGACATATCCATTGTTACGCCCTTGTTATATTGATATGTTGTTTCTTATATTTGTGTATTTTGTTGCCATTTCATCAAGCCGCGATTTTAAGGGCAGGCAGCAAGACCAAAGCAAAGCACGCAGCTTCCCTCCTCTTCGATAATGATCTGCACGCAAACTGAATGCGCGTGAAAGCTTTTCATTCAACAACATTTGCAGGATCTGGTGCTTGATTGTTGCTCTTCTTATTTTTTTTCAGGACAATGCTTTCAGAAATGGGAAGCAAGGTTGGCTCTGAAGCGGGCAGCCCTGTTGATGAAAACCATGCTGCCAACGTCCTGCTTGCACACTACATGCACCAAAACTGCTCGTTATCCTTGAAATAATATTTGCAGGGGCTGGCAGCAAGACTGGATCCGAAGCAGGCAGCCTACCTGATGAGGCAGACGATGACAGGTGGGGGAAGAGGGCAGTCGGTTACGGTGGTTGTACACTAAAATAAGTGAGAATTATGCACAAAATGTGAAGCTGGGCTGTATGTGTGACAAATGGGTGATAGTGGATGCACATAATGATTGATAGGATAATGTAGGATAACTTGTAGAATGGTTCCACAATAGTGCATTTTAGGCGTCGATTTTCATAGTTATTAGGTCATCGACTCCTTCTGTTTGTCGTATTTATTTGCATTTCTATTCATTGTTTGAGCAGCTGCCTGATGGCGCAGGAGCTTCTACCACCAGTAATGTCTGAAGCTCAGGAAGCTGTGTTTAATTGTAGTAGGGGACAAGAGTGATGCATAAGAAAGACCAGAAAGCGAGATAGGTTAATGTGACGAAGGTTACAAATGGAGTGGGGTTTGAGAACACAGGGGGATGCTAGTAGTTATAAGTGTGATATGTAAGTATGAATTAGGGTTAGGGATGGGGTGGTGTGTGAGGATAGGTTGTAGCGTACCAAAAACAGATGAATTACAAGGATTGAAGGAAGGAAGGAAGGAAGGTTACATCACTATGTATGCCTCAAAGGGCATCTAGCGAAAGTTTGGAAAAAGCCTGAAACTATACCTGGCTAGCAAAAGAAACAGAAGCTAGAGGAAACATGAAACAGATGTAGAAGAGAAATGTGTATAGAGAAAAAGAACGTTTGTTTTGAAGAAGCGCAAAGAGAAAGCATCAAGGAGAACGAGAAAAAAGCAGTTGATATGTCTCAGGATGAGGATAGGTTGTAGCATACGAAAAACAGATGAATTACAAGGATTGGCTCCAAACAAGGAAGAGTGTAGAGTGACGGGTGAGGGTGGCCTACGGATGACTTATATATGATCTATAATATATTTATGTAGGATATATGTATATAAGGATATACGAGGAAGAGTGTAGAGCGATGGGTGAGGGTGGGCTAGAGTTGTGGGTGAGAGTGGCCTGTGAGCGTCACAGAATGGAGTGAGATCAAATGAGAAAAAGGGGAGTGATGCGTGAGAGGTGGACGATGATGGTGAAGCTCAATAAGCTAGTGGTGGTGGTGGTGGTGTGTGTACTCGTTCTGAAGTTCTAAATTTTCCATTTGAAAAGCGTATCGTTAATCAGAATGCAGGTGCACACATTGCACAAACACACACGAAACACAATGCACAAACACACACAAAACACAATCAACAATTACAAATTACAATGCTACAATGCACACATACAAAACACAATGCGCAAACGCGGAACACGATGCACGAACACACACGTACGTACGTGTAATGTGAAAGCGCACACACCTACTCACATGTATTTGGTGATCCAGTATGCATGCGCAAGGAGAGTATTCACACAGCATCACTGTTACTCCCACACACATACGCACACGTGCACACACACAAACACATACACACATAATCACAGGCAACAACCAAACCTGTTGTCTAGGCGCATGTCGCTGCAGATGAGCAGCACGAGCAGTATGAGGTAAGGATTGCCGTGTATGTGCGCACCTCCTTTTGTTATTCTAAGAGCTGGTGTTTACAAGACATAGGCAGACAGCATAGCACTGACCACAACGGAATGTAAACGCAAACACTGATGTGCACAATCCAGGAGGACACGCAGTCGGCGTAGGAGTGAGATGAGTGTGCGATGGGGAGCCATGGACAATGATGATGACAGCCCTGCAGGTGCGTAGCTTGTTTTTTCCGGTATGTATGTCCTTTAATAGATATATTACTCAGTTAGCAAGCGCCCCAATTAATGAGGTGAGTGTCCGGTGTGACAAGCAACAGAACGAAAGCGTGATGGCAGCGCTGCAGGTACGCAGTGTGAGTCTTCCTGTTTTCAAGCTACCCAGTTTTTTATTGCTCCAATTTACTAGCTCCGGTTGAACAAGTGTTCGGTCGATAAATCCAATTCATAATTCCAGAACATTAGTCTTCCAGTTGATGCGTTCTGCAGTTAATGAGCTCTCCAGCTGGTAATTTATAACAAAACTTAATACATTCACAATTGCTCATTTGGGGAATCATGCCCAACAAGCCACAGTGTGAAACCTACTTTTGCCACCACATCTTCACAACAGTTCACCTACTGCACAAAATCGTCGAATTTGGTGCGTTTAGAGTTCTTACAATATGTAAAGATCATCGCGGAAGAAAAGAAAAGAAATAATAATACCAAGTTGCTGGCAAGATATGCAAATTAATGTAATATTCCTCATGGAACGCACGTATCTCAGGTAAATGCCCTTTTATCCTATCTAATTTTGGTTCAGTGCGACTGACATGGATCTGAGCACAGAATTTGGCTGCTTACAATGCCAGCTTAAAATTGAAGCTAGGTTGAGAACCAACTTGATGAAGCGGTGTGTGAGGAGTTGCCCCTTGAAGGTTTAAAAGAAGCATGTTTGGGCACATGCGCAGTCCATGCCCCTCTGCAAATTTGGTGCACATGAACTTGGTGCTTGCAAATTGTGATTTGGGTGCATGTAAACATAGTGCACATGAACTTAAGGCAAACTTGGATCTGGTGCATGCAAATATAGTGCACATGAGCTTGGTGCAAATCTTGATTTGGGTGCATGTAACCATAGTGCACATGATCTTTGTGCTTGCAAACTTGGATTGGGGTGCACATAAACATAGTGCACATGATCTTTGTGATTGCAAACTTAGATTGGGGTGCATTTAAACGTAGTGCACATGATCTTTGTGATTGCAAACTTATATTGGGGTGCATTTAAACATAGTGCACAAGATCTTTGTGCTCGCAAACTTGGGCTGGGTTGCATGCTAACATAGTGCACGTGAGCTTGGTGCTTGCAAATTTTGATTTGGGTGCATGTACACATAGTGCACATGAGCTTGGTGCTTGCAAATTTTGATTTGGGTGCATGTAAACAAGGTGCATGTTGCGTACGGACCTGGTGCATGCACGCAGACTACTCTGCCCTACTTCCTCCAATTTGCCCGTCTCTGCACTTCCTTTGCCCCAGCATTTTTGGCCTGACGCTGTTTTTCCTTACACTCATTGCTCATTGCATAAGCATACCCCATCAACATTTCCTCCTGACGTGCTGTGTAAATTACTGACAGATCAGTCACCGTCTGATTACACTTGTTACTTTCACTCGTTAATTTTTGCCCCACTGACGTGCTGTGTAAATTACTGACAGACCGGTCATTGTCTGATTACACTCGTTACTACTTTCCCTCCTGACGTGCTGTGTAAACTATTGACAGATTAATCACCGTCTGATTACTCTCGTTACTTATAGCAAACTCCTGCAGGCTACCAATCTGCCGACCTCCTGTGGGCTGCAGGCAGCCCAATAAAGGCTGCGATTTATCTCATGGCACGACTGTAGGCTGCTTGTGTGATCCTTACATTCACTGATGATTCCCTTTCTGAACAAACTGCAGGTTGCCTCCAGTCTTTGGATCTCCTGTGACCTGCTAACAGCGTGACAATGGCTGAAACACATATTTCAGAAGTGTGACCTGTCTGTAAATGGCTGAGACACATCTTTCAAAAGTGTGACCTGTTAACAGCGTGACAATGGCTGGGACACATCTTTCAGAAGTGTGACCTGTCTGTGAATGGCTGAGACACATCTTTCAGAAGTGTGACCTGTCTGTGAATGGCTGAGACACATATTTCAGAAGTGTGACCTGTTAACAGCGTGACAATAGCTGAGGCACATCTTTCAGAAGCCTTGGAGCTGAAATGAACCAGAATCAACATTTCCAACCAACTGCAGTTCGCCGCTGGTCTGCTGAATGTTTGTGGCTTGTGGGCAGCCCAACAATGGCTGTGACAAAGCTCAACTGCTCCATACAGCTGTAGGCTGCCTTCAATCCTGCTATTCACTGTAAGTAACCTCTGCAAACAACCTGAAACAACCTGCAGGTCGCCAGTCTGTGGATCTCCTCTGGCCGGTAAACAGCCCGACCAGGGGTGCTGTAGGGTCAGGCGACTCCCCTAAAGAGGAAAACAGTGGTGGGTATGGTTTTGGAGACGAGGCATTTTAACCAGGGCTGTGCTTATACGCCGTATCTCCATTTTCAGACCGTATATACGGTACGGTTACGGTACGGTACGGTCCAAAACCGTATAATACGGTCAAAATGAAAATACGGTACGGTTACGGTACGGTACAGGAAACCGGTCGACCGTACAAGCTTGCATGGCCACCCGTTTTGAGGCGCGTGCCCGCCCGCCACTCGAAATTTCCGTCCCAACAACTATCATTATATTATTTATATTATACTTATAATTAAGGAATGAAACAAAGATGAATAGAGGCCCAATACAAAAGAGGCAAAGGCAGGCTTTGGGGGAGGCCAGCCTGCCTGACCCCCAAAGCCTGCTGAGGGCCCCTGCATACCCCCCTGCAGCAGGCCTTCAAGTGGGCTAGGTTCAGAAGCAGGCAAGGGTTAGGAAGAATGCCTGGGTGTGGGAGCAGTTTGACAATCATCCAGTTCCAGCAGCAGGAGCAGCAGCAGCGGGGGGTGACCAGGAAATGGCAGAGGAAGAAGAGGCTTCAGCAGCCCCAGCTCCAGCAGCAGCAGCAACAACAGCGGCAGCAGCGGTGGAGGGTGAGTATGCATGCAAGCGCTGCCCCAACGTGAGGTCAGCGCACGAGGCCCGCATGAAGGAGCATTTGCTGAACATCAAGATTTGTGGCTTCCTATCCTCTTCAGCAGCAGCTGAGTGCCCAGCAGAAGAGGTGCAGAGCAAACTCAAGTCCCAAAATGGGAAAATGCACAGCTTGCAGCAGAAGCTCACGAGGAGAGAGAGGCTATGATTGGGTTTGATGACTGAGACGCTCCCGCACGGAACAGAATAGCAGCGCAGTGTACAGCATAGCAGCAGCCGGGGGAAAGGAGACAGTGGAGCTATTAGCAGAGTTAGCAGATTAGCAGCAGCCGGGGGAAAGGAGACAGTTTTGAATTTTGATGCCTATTATGGACCTTTTTGGTCCTTTTTAGATCTTTCGAAACAGTGTGGGCTTCCTTAGCCATTTGCAGAGCTGAAACAAAGCTCAATTTTAATTTTTTGACTGAGGCTTTCAAAGTTTGGACCGTACCGTACGCCGTACTGTATATACGGTCTAAAACCCGCTGTACGCCGTATTTCCGTACCGTACCATATAACCGTACACCGTACCGTACACCGTAGTGGCACAGCCCTGATTTTAACACGCAGTGGTGCAAATCAAGGCATTTCAGGGTCATATACTTCCCCTATTGTGTCCAGTACACAGTACACAGGAATGTAAATCATGTACGGCATGTCAGATGTCCTTAGCCACAAAGGATGGGTATGCATTGTGTTGTGAACATAGATTATGTGAACATAGATTACAGATTGGTGCGTATCACAAATGATGGGTATGCCTTGTTTGAGCATAGATTACAGATTGGTGCGTATCACAAAGGATGGGTATGCATCGTGTGAACATAGATTACAGATTGGTGCAAATCACAAAGGATGGGTATGCATCGTGTGAGCATAGATCACAGATTAGTGCTTACGTCCTTACAGATGCAAGCAGGTACTCACACACATATAAGTAATACTCATAGTCCACATGTATTCTGCGCTACAAACAACCATTGCCATTACAATGTGCCCTACTCTCAGGATCGGTGTCTCCCATCTCACCTAGCCGTGCGAGGTTCTGTACGTCAGACCCTGGTGAGGCAAATGCTTATGCAAGGCATCACGACTTGCTTCCTTGCTTACTGCATGTGTGTAGGGTTGGCCAAAACCATACATTCATACTTATAGACGGTGAATATACAGTATTTAAGCAGGGAAATCACCATACATACAGTCATATACGGTGTACATCTACGGTTCTGGCCAACCCTGCATGTGCTATCATCAATAAGGCTTGCTCATGCGTCACACTGCTAAAGGTAGCCTGTCTACAAGGTGATATCACTAAGCTTGCCTTCCCTAAGGACTATTGTGAGAAATCAATTAAATATTTGGGCACCTTGCAATGCTCAATATACAAAACGATTAAGAAAGTGTTGGGCCTCGCAACTCCTTGACTATGAATGGCCAATTTTGGCTGGTGCTTGTAGGCATTGGGCTCGGTTTCCTGCTGGAATGCACTTTTTTGCTCTTCGCCCCTTAGCTGTTACGATTGTGGATGTTTCAAGAATCGCACCCCTCTCCACTGACAAAAGTTTCAAGAGAGCAGAGCACGCAGAACTGCTTGAAAATTTGCGAAAGTTTGCAAATATTATGTTCCTGTAGTGACCTCAAAGAGCCCTAAATTATGCTAAATGTTTGGGCACCTCACAATCAGTAGGAATCGCAATATCTTAGTAGCCTACGGCATGCCAAAAATGTCCAAATTAGCTTATGCTGTTCAGTGGCTCACGCTCTTTGAGTTAAATGTGTTGTGTTTTATGTGGGAAGGAGCTTTGCAGTGGCCTGGCCATGCTGCGTTATATGTTTCCTAAATGTGTGTCTGGATTCTGTTCCGGTCTTGTAATGAAGTCTGATCAACAGCCCTAACTGAAATTCATCCTACGCGCATCGTTTGCTAGGGTTTGCATCGTGGCCTGGCCATGACACGACAGAGGGGAGTGTCAAATTGCCCAAGGTGTGGTGCGTGTGAATGATATGTGTGTGTGAATGTATCTCTGTGTGCATGTGCACGCATGTGTGTTGTGTGCATATGTGCTTTGTGTGTGTCTGTCTGTGTGTGTGCGTGTGCGTCACCCTGCGCTCTCTCTATCCTCTGCCTGCGTCTCACCTGCACTCCCTACATGTCGCTCCTGCATTTGGGGCCTTTGAATTACTGTCAATGTTTTGCTGTAGGCAAAACTAGTGCCTAGCGGCTGGTCTTGGGCCTTGGGGGGGGCGCCGTTAGAAATCCCTAAAGCAATCTCTATAGCAACAAACACAATTGGTCGTGCCTGTGATGAGCTATGATTGTCGACCACACAATGTGCCTCAAGTTGGAGTTACATGACAGGAGCAGCAGCTGGAGCAAGAAACAGCACCCTGCCTCTGTTTTTAATGGGTTCTGCTGCGTTGTTGATTATGATGCTGCGTTGTTGATTATGATGCTGCGTTGTTGATTATGATCTTAGTTATTTCGATGCGCAGTGTCTCATTGTTGGTTCCCTTTTGGTCAGGGCATAAGAAAAGCAACGGCTGTGCTGTGTGTGCGTGTCCACATCGCAGTGTCTCACATTTAATTTCCAAGATGCATGCCTTTCATGCTCTCATCTCTCACGCCCTATGTTTTATGTCCAATGTCCCAAGAGCAAGCTTTGGTTACCTGTCCGAGCTGATCATCTCAACGTTTCTTGTTGCAGCCTCTATAAACAGAGCCCAAGACTACTGCCCCATTCGGCACCAAACACACTTCTCGTCGATTAAAAGCATGTGTTCATCACACTTTCTGGATCCCTCGTTTTCTTCAGGCATAACACACAAAGCTGCAAACGATGCTGATTCCGACCACTTGTTTCACACAGCCCTCCAGCCCGGTAAAGCCCAAAAAAAAAGCCTCCTTTAGGATCAACGCAGCAGCTACCGCAGAAGCCAGTGGGATTGCAGCAGCCTCCTTGTCTGAGGCAGCAGCAAAGAATGCAGGCAGCACAGCACGCACCTCATCCCCCCAGGTCCGAGCATCACCAACGTGTCATCACCGTCAGCAGCAGCAGCAGCAGCAGCAGCAACAGCAGAACCCGCCAAACAGGCTGAGCGCGTCCTCTCCCTCAAATAGGCCTTCCTCACTTGAGGCCATTCCAGAGCCTGGAGAGCCTAGAGAGCCAGCCAGCAGCCAGGCAAATCCAGCTGTCAGCTCCCCAGGCTCCCCGACTCCGCCAGCTCACCCTGAACCCACAAGGCGCTTATCAGGACCAGGTGTGGTGTTGGTTGACATGCATGACTTGTTTGCGAATGGTTTTCCGCCAATGACCCCGCTTAAACGCATGTACTCAGTGCGTGCCTCTGAGGCGAACCACTGAAATGCCTCAGAAATGCACCACCCCTCCAACGACCCCTCTTATTAACAACCTCTGACACGTGTGTGCTCATTGCATACCCCTCTGAGCATACCTCAGAGATGCTTGAGAGGTATACGATGAACACACGCGTCATAATCTGTTGACAAAATTTGATCCGTTACAGAAAGTTTCCAGTGAGCTGTCAATGCAATGCACAAAATGCAGAAAGATGTGTGAGCAGTGCTGGCAATGACGTTTATAAAGAACAATCAAGAAGTACGTGTACAATTATCTGGGACGCACCTGCTGCTTCATGGAGGCACTTTACTGTTTGCCACAGCCAATCACGATTAAATGAAGGCATATGATGACAGAATGAAGGAGGGAATGCTCACACAAAGCTGTGAGTTCTGACCTCTGACCAGGATACACAGGCGGCTTCTCTGTCAGAGTGCAGCAGCACACACGCCGCAGGGTCGACTAAAACCTGCATGACAGGGCAAGTTAGACCAACCAGCAAGCCAGTGCATGTCAATACCTTAACACACACACAAGTGCTAAAAACATGGCTGCAAACCTGTGGTTACGTCCCTTGCAGGCTCAGGATTTCTAAGCAGGGGAAAATTGCCCGCCAGTTTGCAGCAGCCTGACCTAGTTAGTGGGTGGGCCAGCGACGGAGTCTTGCGTAACAGCACTGAGCGCAGTCAAGTTGCATTGGGGCACACTCCAGCAAGCATGCGCATGCACAACCCGTTCGGCGATTACAAGAGTGATGACGATGAGGTGGGTGGGTGGGTGTAGGTGTGGGTAAGGGTAGATGTGGGTGAGCAAGTGTGCGTGTATGTGTATGTGTGTTACTGTGTGTATGCATGTGTGCTGCGTGCGTGCACGCGTGCGTGTCTGTGTATATTGCGTTGGCGTGCTGAGTTTGTGTCTGAGTGTTTGGTAGGCTGATAGTGTAGATGTGCGTGGAATACTTGTGGTTGCTCGTGTTGCCCTTATGACGGTAGTGTGAGACATTCCAGTTCGAGTGAGCACCATCGATGCTGAGGGGTGCACAAGAAGAGACAGGTCTTGCTTGCCCACGTCACTGCGTGTTTCACTTGCCTTCTGCTGACCCATGTGCTTATTATACGTGTGTTTTGTGTGTGTGTGTGCATGTGTGTGTAGTGCCACCATGCTTCACTTGCCTTTTGCTGGCCCATGTGCTTTTTACACGTGTGTGTGTGTGTTTGTGTGCCCCTGTGTGTTTCACTTGCCTTCTGCTGGCCCATCTGCTTATTACTTGTGTGTTTTGTGTGTGTGTGAATGTGTGTATAGTGCCATTATGTGTTTCACTTGCCTTTTGCTGGCCCATGTGCTTTTTACACGTGTGTGTGTGTGTGTGTGTTTGTGCCCCTGTGTGTTTCACTATGCCTTCTGCTGGCCCATCTGCTTATTACACGTGTGTGTGTGTGTGTGTGTGTGTGTGTGTGTGTGTGTGAATGTGTGTATAGTGCCACTATGTGATTCACTTGCCTTTTGCTGGCCCATGTGCTTTTTACACGTGTGTTTTGTGTGTGTGTGTGTATGTGTGTGTGTGTCCCTGTGTGTTTCACTTGCCTTCTGCTGGCCCATCTGCTTATTACACGTGTTTTGTGTGTGTGCATGTGTGTGTAGTGCCACTATGTGTTTCACTTGCATTTTGCTGGCCCATGTGCTTTTACACATGTGTTTTGTGTGTGTGTTTGTGCCCCTGTGTGTTTCACTTGCCTTCTGCTGGCCCATGTGCTTTTTACACATTTGTTGTGTGTGTGTGTGTGTGTTTGTGCCCCTGTGTGTTTCACTTGCCTTCTGCTGGCCCATCTGCTTTTTACACGTGTGTTTTGTGTGTGTAGAGTGCCCCTGTGTGTTTCACTTGCCTTTTGCTGGCCCATATGCTTTTTACTCGTGTGTTTTGTGTGTGTGTAGAGTGCCACTGTGTTTCACTTGCCCTCTGCTGACCCATGTGCTTATCACACGTGTGCTTTGTGTGTGTATCGTGTGTGTGAATGTGCAGGTAATCAACTTCTGGTACCGTGAGCAGCGTGCGCGCCGCAGTGCGCGTAAGGAACAGGCTCTGTCTGAGCAAGGGGGTACTTCTGACGCAAATGCCGACGAGCCACACACCCTGGAAGGACGCGAGAGTGGTGGTTGCCGAGTAAAAGGGAGGAGGAGAGGAGATGGGGATTTAAGTGGGCAGGAGGGTTGGGGCGGGGGTATTAGGGAGCAGGGACTGACATGGCCTGGGTGGGAATGGGTTGGGGGGAAGAAGGGATGGCGGAGGAAGAAGAAGGAGAAGGGATGGAAGGGATTACAGATTGCACTTGTGGATCAAGGTGAGGGGAGGAAGAAGAGGAGGCAGGGGAAGTCGGACTTGGAAGTGCCTGGTGAGAGCAAGAGCCTGGAAGGTGGTAAAAATAAAGGGG
>Ga0307942_1001341_pt1 | contig 19522 bp, 25 predicted proteins | sample OrgLakmetagen175_FD_201846 | JGI IMG/M metagenome (GOLD analysis project Ga0307942, IMG submission 201846) | Saline water microbial communities from Organic Lake, Antarctica - #175 | ecosystem: Environmental > Aquatic > Non-marine Saline and Alkaline > Saline | place: Antarctica: Organic Lake... | reverse complement strand
CAATAGCCTTCATAAAAGAATTGTGGCCTTCAGTATTGTTTCCAAGGTGTTCAGCGTAATGAAGTGCTTTGTCAGGATTCCACTTCAATATGTGCTTCGGACAGCCACCGTGACAAACATGCTGAGGATCAAGAATCATATCAGCTCCTGTCAAACCACTCTGTCTTACTTTGAAACACGCTGTGATACTGCAATGATCAGCGATTCGCTCGTTGGAAGGTTGAATATCAGTGCTCAGCAAATCATGGTAAAAGTTGGGAGTCTTGAGGATGTGATCAGGTCTACTTTTATGCCTGCCATGATACCCCAAAGGCGGCCTGTCCAGAGTCTCCCTTACCTCTGCCAGTAGTGAGCATGTAAGGACCAGCGGCAGCAATGTCAAGGAGCAGTTTACCAGCACGATTTACCAATTTGCAGCAGGTGCGACGAGCATGTTGTAAGCACTTGAAGTCATCTTGAATGTCGTAGTGCTCGTCGGTAAACTCAGAGAGATCACCTATGTGCGCGTTGAAATCACCCATCATAAGGACGTTAGTAAAGTTCAGAGAAGCAGTGGTGGCCTCGTCAAAGAAGTGTTCAAAGCTCTCCGTAATGTCACTGTTTTAGGGTTTAGATAGACAGCGCCCAACGCTACATTACCAGGAACATTGAAAACCTGCCCTGCACACTTCAGCCAAACAGCTTGAATCTGCTCAGAAACGTGCCAAATAGTGACAAAGTCATGAATACTTTGGTCTACGAGAACAGCAACTCCATTGCCTTTACGACCAATCATGGTTGAAGAGATAGGAATGTGATACACAGTATACGTAGGAAGTGCAGTAGCAAAAATGGAAACGACGTCGTTTGTTTTAGTCGCCACCAACACTGCAATGTGATGCTGTGCAATATGCTGACAATTAATTTTACTTAGTACTGTGTGTTCCTTTGGGGCCACCCGCAACTCACATTTTCAGCGGCTTGCTAAAGACAAGAAACTGAATCCAAACCAGTGGGGGGTTCACCTAATTGAGTGTTATTTCTGTTAGCACACTACTGGTAGGCCTGATCCTTCAAAAAGCAAAAAGCACAGCACAGCGTGCTTATCACCAACCTACATAGACAGGGATATAGGGAAGTCAAGCTCCACGTGATCCTCATTGGAGTAATGGGGACAATTTACAAAGACAATATACAGACCTCTGGCAGACCTCAATCTGGATCACCACAAGATTAATAAGCTTGTCAGATCAAACCACCGTCACTGCAAAGTACAGAACTAAGCACATCTACTAATGACACACAAACTGAATGAGCACTCCATCAAACATGATCTACACTCATAAAAACAAGATATGCACTGCATCCCCACAATAATTAAGGGAAAGGAGCCACTTTGGTACCGGGTACCATGGAACTCCTCTACCAAAGAACATGAAAAAAGATCAATGAGGATCAGGAGGGCTGCTGGCTTGACCTGAAATTGTCTCCTGATGAGAGCTGATAATAGTGCTGAAAAGGGCACGTGTGGTATGGACAAGTTTGGCAGCGCTGTTGACATAATGTACATGAAGCAAGTTTCTTAACTCTTTGAGAATCAAGGCCCAGCTTCTTAAAAGGCTCCAGCCTGTGATTGTTGTAGATGGTGACACCCACTCCTTAAAGGATGAGGTGGAGAGTAACGGAGGCTTCATAAAGGATGGAGCAGAGGCCTTTGTGTTGTTCCTGCGCGGCGCTCAGCTGGTTCTGCGGTCTAGTGTCCTCAATACTTGACCTTGGTGAAGTGAATGTCACGTTGGAGAATGCTGATGTCTTTGGGTCGTTGCTGTCTGGGGAAGGTGGATCTGTTGGTGGCGGCTGGCGGTGCTGTAGAAGTGCTCCCAGTCTCCCTCCGCCACTCCTAAGAACCCAACCCCCTTCATTGCTAGTCTCTTGCTTTTTTGTTTTGCGGAGATGGGAGCAACAAGTACAGCAATTGGACGGTTGGAGGAAAACCATGTTTGTCTGGGAAGCGGGGTGAAAAGAGCCAGAATAATCAGAGACCTTATACTGGATTTCCAGGGTACAGATTTCTTTCGGACCCCCTCTAATGGTACTCTTAGAATGCTCACATGTTATCAATCGATTACCAAAAATGTCAAATCCAGAAGATAAAGTTTGTCAATAAGACTGACACATCCAGCTTATTGAACAAAAGTTACAGTACTCTCAACAAAAAGCCAATCAACTAAGTTTGTCACACGATTCGTCGCTGCCAACGATTGGGCCTGACAACTATGGTATAATCCGAGTTTCAGCTGTATTGGGAATATGAAGATTTTGCATAGCCAGCCATGGCATAAAACACCCCTGATCCACACTGATTTTTTTCCTTCGTGCGTTTCCGCTCAGGTTGCCTCCTGGTGCAGGTGCCTGGCTATGTAACCCCCTCCCTTCCCCACGTTGATTGCGTCATTACTACCAGCGGAATCTTTTCTTTCCTTTGTAGCAAAAATTTGGCATCGTCTTGGAGGCACCAAGCCGCTTAATGTGTCACAAAATACACTGCCCATCCCACTCATCCATCTTCTGGCCAGCAGGGGCGGACATATCTCCCCCAGCTTGCCCTATCAGATGCTCTTAACACCTGCCAACTAGCTAGGGCCTCCAGTAAGACGGGCTCTCCATTTTCTCAATTCTTGATGCTGTAGAAGCACACATGCACGACCAACACAAACTAAGTTCTAAATCAAAAAAGGTTTTAAGTCATCAGTCCACAAAATGCTACACAACATACCAAGAATTGATCAAGGAAGGCATTGCCGAGAAAGACATAAGTAACTCGTTTTGAAGAAAATGCCATGCTCTGCCGCACAGAAGAGGTATACAACCAACGTTCATTCTGTCGATGATGTTGCCAAACTTGTCATACCAGACGTGCCCTTTCCAGCACAATTATCAACTCTCACCAGGGGACAGTGTCAGGTCAAGCCTGCATCCCTCCTGATCCCCATTGATCTTTTATATTTTTCTTTTGGTGGAGGCATTTTCCTTAATTAATGTGGGGAGTTGTTTTTCACTGCGTACTTTTTTCTTTATATACAACCAACAGCGTGCCGCTCAGTGCAACCATATAGACGGCCCGAAAGAAACCCAACAAACATTTACCAAACGAGGTCCGCCAATAATGCAAGAAAAGCTCCCTCTGATGTCCCTGCCAACTCATATCCCCTGGCTATGAAACCAAGAGACACAACCAAACAAATGCGATGTACCTATATCGGATCAAAATCAAGTAAAGTAATGATGCTTCTCCGACCCAGCAAGCAAAAATTCACGAACAATAAGCTGCTATTTCCTCGCTTACTTGGGCACCGCAGAAACCTCCAAACCATCGTATTAGGAGCCACAGGCACCAATTTCAGCAGCCATACAATGAATTTGCAGCACAGCCTCGCAGTTACTGGTCTACATGCACAGCACAAGAAACAACTAAGCTTATATGCCATCAGATCCGCAACAAAAAACATACAGATGAGACAAGACATTGCACACAACCCCCAGAAATATCAGAGCAATACTTCTAATGGTGTGCAGGCAGGTCTCTGCCTCCCAGCCACCTGATCCCCATTGCACATTTCCCCCTCTTTTGTTCTCCAGGTGGGATGTTGTGTGTCTCTGCATCCATTGGTGCACAACACAAAACAACATCCTTTTCTACTCCATGTCTGTAGTATCAACACTATATGCATGCTGCTTCGTTTTTGTGATCTAATGATCCAGCTGATTACAAGACAAGCCTCCTGACTTGTCCTAATAAAATATAAAATGCTAACCGGACATTTGATGAGCAGGAGTGGACAACTAAGAATTCGTCACAACAGGGAAAAGGTCGGCATTTTGCTGCAGCCATGCATGGGATACATAGCTGGCTTGAATGGCTAGAATGGTTTCATAACATTTGGTGGCTACAGGCGGCAAACTTATGGGAGGTACGGGAAGAGAGATGTTAACAGCCGGAAAAGGCCCCAACACCACCTTTTCACCAGCCTCTACCCCTTCACGGCGGACGTGCCCGGTTCTGCTGGAGCTTAGCCCGCCGTGCTCAGACTCTGTGAGCTCATTAAACAACGTTTTTAGATGGCAACCATGGTGAGGGCCATCTGTTTGTTGGTAATTCATCTGTGGTTTCACATCTGCAGCTTCCGGCTCCACCTGATCATCACCCTCACCCCATCTCGTTCGTGTCCGCCGCATCCTGATATCAATGTCTATGGATGGCATGTTCCTGATGCTTAGAGCAGATTCAGGTGCTGTGTGCTCCCACCAACGCCCCTTTGTTTCTCCCAGACTGTCGTGGGCCAAATAGTACCGCGTCCACCTGCATCAGCAGTTTGATGGGCATACGCGTGCCAGTTGACTGTCTATTTTAGACATGTGCACTTCTAGACTACTGCCTGCGCAGTAGACGTGCAGACACCGTATGTAGACACTTATAGACTACTGTATGTGCAGTGTAATCTATTTTAGACATGTGCAGCCCGCCGATGAACTGCTAAGGTATGTGACAAGAGATCTATGACTAGGGTTGTCCAGAACCGTATTTACGCCGTATATAACGGATAATCTCTGCAGTGAAGACGGTTTATATGGCGCATAAATACGGTTCTGGCCAACCCTCTATGACCGATAGGTGCAGTTTCACGAGAAGATAGAAGACATAGTAAAGGTAAAAATGATGCACTGTTTACTTGCAAGACCTTATTCTGGACACCTGGAGTCTCAAGCATTGCTTATGTATGACTGTGCGTGAATGAGTGCACACCCGCGTGCGCACGCGAATGTGCACTCATTCACGCGCACGCGCACGCGATGGTATCATCATTTTGTATACCTCCCCTGAACAGGTGGGACAGACTAATAGGTGGGACAGACTAATAGGTGGGACACATACACATATAGGTGGGACACACATACATTGGGTGGGACACACATAGGTGAGACACATACACACATATAGGTGGGACACGCCTAGGTGGTACAGAGTGAACTAGGTGGTACAGAGTGAAATGTATGGACGCCTTGGGGGGCATGTGCCCAGCGCACCTGGGTGAGAGGGGGGGCGTTATCAGTGTGCAGGGCCATGGTTGCTCGGAAGCGCTCCATTTGTTCATTGTCCTGTGCAAAAAAGCGGGACGCTCGCTGCCTGGGCTGTGCTGGATGAAACCTGCAAGCATCATGCTGATGGGTACTGCTCGCTTGTGGGAAGAAAACACAAATTTTGCTCATTCATGGATAAGAAAGAAAGAGTGGCTTGTGTTTCCAACAGAGCACACGAAAATAGAAACTGTGCAGGCAGCCAAAACTGTGCGGATTACAAGGGCAAAGCCACTTGTGCACTCAGTACCACAAAAACTTTCCACTGCAAAGAAAGGGAAAATGAACGGAGGGCGGGCAAACAAATAACACAATTCGGTGCACCACCGTGCTTTCTTTACCTACTTTTTACATACTAATCCACCATACACTCATTGACAACATTAATCTTTGTTGTAGGTGTGTAGCTTTTGAATCAGGATGTTGCACAAGCCACTTTTTGTGGAGGGTAGCCTACCTGCAAGCTGCCAGGCATCCAGATAGCGGCTTGTAACAATAAATATCAATAGCCGCTTGTAACAATAAACATCGAATAATAGCGGCTTGTAACAATAAATATCAATAGCGGCTTGTAACAATAAACATCAATAGCGGCTTGTAACAATAATTATCAATAGCGGCTTGTAACAATAAACATCAATAGCGGCTTGTAACAATAAACATCAATAGCGGCTTGTAACAAGAAACATCAATAGCGGCTTGTAACAATAATTATCAATAGCGGCTTGTAACAATAAATATCGGAATACGATTCCTTATCTTACATCTCGATGCCTTTTACGACGCGTTGCTACAGTAGCCTACCTACAAGCTGCCAGCCATCCAAATAGCGGCTTTGCTCATCTGAGGCACTTTTGTTTTCCAGCATACCAGCGCCCCAGTGGAAAGCCCCCCCTGTGGATTGTGCATTTATAGGGTTGTCCAGAACCATATATAAGCATCGTATATGGCCGTATGTTCGGCGATTTTCCTGCCAAAAATACCGTATATATGCATGGTTCTGGCCAACTCTATGCATTTGAAGCAATGGCCACAGTGCAAGATTGAGATAGCAGAACCTTCATCAAAATGTGTGCACCAAGGAGTATGCAAAAGACAAAGTGCACTCCAGATTCAAAATATGAATGTGAAGCAGCAGGTAGCATGGCATTCTAATGCAAGCTCATAAAGTGAAAATCGCAGTGCGCTGATGTAGCACACCAAGCCTTGTTTTTAGAAAGCATTCCACTTGCCTTTCATCAATGGAATATGTGTGTTGTGGTTTTCACTGCCTGCGTGGTTTTTCTTATTTTTTTCTTTCATTGCTCAAATATAAAGCCGAGAAATAGCCGCTATAATCAAAGTTTGCATAGTTTTGTGTTACAGTTCCTATAGTTTCAAATCCAACCTCATAGTTTTGGTCCCCTAACCCCCTAATCCTAACCCTAAACTCTAACCCTAAACCCTAAAACTATGGCCCTAACCCCTAAAACTTTGAGGCTGAATGAAAAACTGTAGCCAAAACTATGAGAACTATAGGTATAGCGGTTGTAATAGATAAAGCCCCGACGCCTCTCATGTCTGTACACTGTGGCTTGCAGCTTTGCACGTGCATACAGACCTGGAGGGGTGTTCAATTGACGGAACTTGTGCGCCTTGTAAGCAAGCGCAAAAGCAAGGGCAAAGGTGTCCTTGTCCCCATGTAAATGCTGGTACACCTGTGGCAGGGTTGGAGCACCACGGGCCATGTGTGTGTGTGTGTGTGTGTGTGTGTGTGTGTGTGTGTGTGTGTGTGTGTGTGTGTGTGTGCGTGGCTACCAGGGTGTTTTTCAATCCTGGTGATAATGGCTGGCAGAGGGGTATGTCACTCTGATAGGGGGACTGCTGATAGAAACAGTCGACCCTGGTGTGGGACCTGCTCTTGACCTTTGGAAGGGGAATCAAAGCTGATGAACTCAGTTGTGCAAGCAATTATTGCGTGACCTGTTGGGGGGTGTAGCAAGAAATAAAGTCCAGTGCGGTGTAGCAAGAAAATGGTTATCCAATCAGCCACAGGCTAATTTGACAGAATGGGAAACCTACCGACCTTTGGTGCAAAAGTGTTGATCCACCACAAATACTGCAACACATCGCTGTGCCTCACACGGTCAAACAGTACAACCCCTGTGATCAAAGGACAGAGTGAGGCGCTATGTTCTTTGAACGGGGACTTCTTAGAGAGAGAGAGAGAGAGAGAGAGAGAGAGAGAGAGAGAGAGAGAGATAAAGAGAGAGAGAGAGAGAGAGAGCAGATAGATTATCTGTAATTGTACAAACACTAACGGCAAAGATTTCTTCTGAGCATATTTTATGTGCTGAGGTTGTGCATTCATGTTTCGTACATCAAAGCAGTTGCACAAATAAACTCAACTTCTTATATGCGTCACGCAACACACCTGACTCTGTATCATGCGAAAGGCCTCCCTTTCCAACATTTAGAGCAGCCTGAAATCGACCACCACACAAAATTTGCACAGTTACATGTATCAAGGTGGTAACTTGTATCATGCCTAAGTCACGTAAGCACGCTAATGTTTATAGTAGGCCCTGGTCTACTTGTTTCCAATGGGCAAAATCTGAAGACAAAAGCAAGTTAACTTCCACTTTGCTCGTCTACTTGTTTTTCATGGGCAAAATCTGATCAGAAGCCCGCGCGTTCATGAAGACAAAAGCAAACTTACTTTCACTTTGCTGCGCTTGAGCCCCAACAATTCGATGGGGGAAATCTGTAGACAAAAGCAAACTTACTTCCACTTTGCTGCGCTTGAGCCCCAACAATTCGTAGGCATGCGCGCTCACCCAGTTTCCCCCTGTGTCCATGAACGTGCAGGCACCTCTGATGTGTGTTAGGATTTAAATTTTGGCTGATGACGACAATAATGAATGTGGCTCACAGGAAATACGGGTCGAATGGTCAGAGAGGAAGACGTGAGGGTAAATCTAACCGTGAATCTTACTGATACAGAGCATGTTGACTTGGACGGTTTAATTACAGAGAGAGAAAACAGCCAGACAGGAAACCCAAAATATAAAGTAACTAACCAACTGCTAGCCTGCCTGAATACCCAACACTCCCCCTCAGGCAGCTGGCAGTTGACACCAGGAAACCATAAAAGAGAAGAGAACAGTTAAATCACACTAATGTTCTTGCGGAAACCAGAAAACTTAAGAATGCTAGGGCCTTGGTTTGAATATCTGCAAGCTGCTCACTGGTGGGAACGTACACAAACTTTACTGTGCCCAACTTAGCTTGCTCTCTCGCTACATGAACTAGAAGGGGGATTGACTTAAAAATCCAAACTTTACGGCCTAAAAATTGTTATGTCTGCAATTTTGTCTGTTCCATTGTGCATGGAAAATGCAGTTCCTAATACTCACAGGCGTCCGGCCAAAACAAAGCCCCAGCAGCAGTGAACATTGGCGCCTGGAAAAAGCTGGTCGGATCTAACAGGGGTGTCACATCCACATCCAACATGAGCACCTACAAAAAAGAAAAGCTCGTAAGGTACTAGTGGGGTGGAGAATTAGAGTTAACAAAGGCTCTCAACACGGATTCCCAAGCTGCAATTGAGCACCAATCTCAACTTTTGGCACATTATCACCATTTCTATGTCGGTGGCTTTTTTCCTTAATCAACCTAGGGGGTGGCTTTCATCGTCTACATGGAGTTTCTTTAATCTAGGTATTTGCTTATACTACATGAGACATGGTTGGTACCAAGGCATACGTCAAACTGGAATACTGGCAAACACTCCTTCAGTTAGCGTGAGTGTTACTGTGCAAATACTATGTATTTTTAATGAGGCAAAGGCTAGCATTGAGGCATGTAATGTCAAGCTGGAACAGCTTGCATACTAACCTTCTGGAAGCGTGAATGCAACAGCGCATACACCTTGGCCACCCAGCCCCCCATTTCTGGCACCCTGCAAAGCATTGCCATTGGTTTGCCATTACACAGCTGCTAGCAACACTCAAGCTTTCCCACCCACACCAACCTAGCATAATTCTTTCACAACCAAACGTATTTTACAAGCATAGCATTGCCTGTTCTGCTTCAATTGATCGCGTTTCAGCGTGATCAACAGCTTCTGCAAATTGCTCCTTTGCACCCTCGTTTCTGATCCACAATTTTAATTTATTCCATTGTTGCACGATTGACTTCACTGTCCTAGAGTTGCACAATTGACTTCACTGTCCTAGAGTTGCACAATTGACTTCACTGTCCTAGAGTTGCACATTTGACTTTACTGTCCTTGAGTTGCACAATTGACTTCACTGTCCTTGAGTTGAAAAACACAAACATGCTTAGAAAAGTTGCGCTGGCAGTCAGCGCATGCCGCAAGGTTGTCGGCCTCTGCCTTTTGCATTTTCATGCCACACAAGCACTTTCCACTTACTGTGTGCTAGGGGCACTCACCGCATCTGATGGTCAAACTGAGGCACAGAGCTTAAATCCAGCTCATACAAGGGGCCAAACAGAGAAGCCAGGTTGGCGAGCGACGTTTTGTCTAGATCGTCTGAGCCCCTGTAAGCCACCTCTGCAAAATCATTGTGTGCATCAAATTGTGTGCTTGCACAATCTTGGTGTTTGCCGCATCCTCATTCCTATGCGAGGATTGGCTGTGGGAATTCTGCACAAAGGCCACAGGATGTTCATTTCTCTGACACTAAAGCGTGGGAAAAGGCAATGCAAGTGATAATGAGTACAAAACGCGTAGCTTTGTGGCCTTAATCAACTTATGTACGCACCTACCTACTGGCAATGTGCATCCGATATGCTCTCTCAAAACCTGGAACAAGTTCAGGAAATGGAAGAGTTTGATATCCTTATATTCACAACTTAGACGCTAAGTGAGCGCACTAGCAGCTTTTAAGCAATAGGAGTATTGCTCTCACTTTAAGAAGTACCACAAGATTGGTTGTAAGACGAGAGTGGCCGCAAGTGGTAAGGATGCCAAATTCCTCTTTACGGCGTTGCACTTCAGTCCAATCCTGAAAATCAGTGCTATTGATGTATTTGTCCACCTGCGTGCATGTGACAGCATTCACACATCGTCCGCTTAGTCGTGTTGAGAGTGTGAGCTCAATTTGAGGAATTTAGCACGCACAGTCTTCACCTGGACTTCACACAAGCATCTCACGATCACTCTTGATCTACACCTCTGCTGCAGCAAATTGCAACCCTGTGCATGATGCGCTTCCTGTCCTCACCTCAGCATTTGCATGTAACACAAATTTGTGCTAACACATAATTGCTCCGATGAAATAGGCAAGAGCTAAAACAAAAATTGCCCTATCTGTTCACCACTTTTTCATACTCTATTACCTATTACCTTGTATAAATAGAACGAGAAGACAGGATCAGGTAGGTCCTGACGGACGTCTTCACGGGTGAGGTGTACTTCTGCCTGAAAGTTGTACGAGAGAAGCAATGCCATCGTGAATATCTGTGATGGGTTTGCACACACGTGCGTGCATATTGGAATGGATTATAAATTAGGCTTCACTACATCTAGCATCCATTCCTCATACTTCCAACCCAACCTGATGACTGTCATGCGGCTGCCACGGCCTGCTGTCAGGCAGGAAATTGACAGACTGATCCAGTAGTCCAATATTGTTCGTGACGGTGCCGATGGCAGATGGACGGCTCGCAGAGGACGGCGGATGGCTTGTTAGGAAGCCATGGCTAAGGAGGAGTCCAAGGAAGGTCAGACCCGCCAAGAAAGCAAGGGCCTGGTTAAAGGGATTGAATGGGGGCTTGTGCGTATGATGCTTTCACTCAGCAGTTCTGATAAGTTGCACAAAGTGCTTCGCACCGTGATGTAAGATGCAAGTCGCATAAAATGCTACTTTACCAAGTAACTCGCAAGTATCTGCTTCAAAAATGAAATCTAACCTTTCGGTAGCTAATTAATATATATTTCACAAATAGTGAGCAGTTTTTACAAACATTATTGGATTCCAACACCAGCATGCTGCGTTGCGTGGGCCACCACACCACATGTTGTGGTGTGGTGTGGGCCACACCACCACATGTAGTAGCACAATTGAGGAGGCCCAACATTGGGTTCAGACAATCACAAGTTAGAAAAGAAAGACGCCTCCTAGTCCGCGCTGTAGGAGATGACCAGGTGACCAATAAGGCACGCATAGTCCGCTCTCAACAAGTTTCTGATACAATGCGTGACACACAAAAGCACACGCACATGTATTCATTGCATTATTTGGCTGGTCCACTCTTTGTGTTTTGATGGGTGGGCACGTTCAACTGGAGGCGCTGACACATGTCCCAAATGCATCATTTCCTGCTTGAAGTCTATATGTAGAACTGGTTTGGACACACAGATCCTCTCGCAGTAGGAATGGATGTACGGGAGATGCAGTTTGGCTCTGCTTGTACGTAGGGCTTGGCAACTTACTAGCACATTCAAATTCGCGTTCAACTTTGCGCACAGGCCTTGCGTGGCTTTGCGAATCTGCTGGGGCCTGGCAAAAAACTAGATGAAGCTGCTCGGCGCTTTGCATCAGGTACCGGCCAGCAACAGAACGTACAATCCGGAAAACAATCCTGAGCTTGTATTTCAGAGTAGGGTACCTTGACGATGCACAGTTTTTACCTTTCCCATGTTGTCTACATACAGTTGAAAGCAACACAGAAATGGGACCTGACGTTGCTGTTTGAACTAGTTTGTGTTGTGCGCACCAAACACTCTGTCTTTGTTCATGTATCAGGTCTGGCTGAAGACATGGATGAAGACTTCCTGGTGGCCTTTGAGCTTGGAGCAGGCGACCCTGAAGGTGTGAAAATAAAGTAAAAGTTCACGCTGTAAGTCACCAGCGTGCATTCAGGAAAGGCTCTCAACTAGTGCTCACACTAGCCAGAGCCCCACCAAAAGTGTGTATTAGCATGGCAGAAAGGGCATGAATGAGGCAGCCGCTGTTCTTTTGGCCAACTAATTTCCCCTGGCTATAACCAAAAGGCACATTAGCAAGGGAGGCCTCTGTTGTACAGAAAGTGTGCTTTTCCCCTCAAAACCAATTAACATGCTGAGATAGACTTCAACTCTGTGGGCTGCTCTGCAGAGTTATCGGACATCCAAAAGCAGTACTTTGGAAAAATCAAGGATAGAATTTCCAAGGTGAGCATCTCGCGTTGACGAGCCTGTTTTGTGGCCAATCCAGTGCGTTGGTCATTCAAATCACCGTGTTTTTTGCAATGCACCGAGTCAGGACAGGGCGCTTGCACCCGGTGATTGACAAAAGCAACGATGATTTCCTGAATCCTTGGTGACTCCAGATCTCCCTTTTTGCATTCCACACAAAAGCCACTGTGTCACACAAATGCGGACCCTGATTTGGCCAGAACTCAGAGTTACGGTACGACGTTACTCCAAAAATCATCAAAAAAGGTCGTGTACATCATCATACATAGCTCTGATAAACTCTAGGCACACCCTCGCCTACTTCATTTGTGTGTGTGTGTGTGTGTGCGTGTGTGTGTGTTCTGCAGACACTCCATAACCTCATTCGTTCCTTGCACCTGTGCTTCGTTTGCGCCCGAAGGCAATGCATGTAGGTAATACAAAGGAAAGCGTAATGAATACAGGTTTTTAAATGTTTTCAAGTGCAAAAACGAGCCTCCCATGTATCCTTGCTGCGCACAAATGAAATGCAGCGCCAAATATTTGCATTCCTAATCAGCATTATGTTGGTGCGCAGCGCTCCTATGATTAGTAATGGGGCTAACATTTCTAATCACCATTTTTTCTGTTGCTATGCAGCGCTCCATTGAGTTGCAGCGCCTAGATGCCGAGACAAGGGCACAGCTGTCTCAGAGCTTAGATCTTGGGAAAAAGGCGTACGAGGTCGGCGAGTATGGTATGTGGTGCTTTGTTTGTGTGAGTCCTGCTGTTGATTCTGTTTGCATGCAACAGCGTGTGCATTGTGGTCCATTGGTCCACACAATCAAATCATTAAATCACAATGGATCCAATCAAATCAAATCAAATCACAATAGGCTGCACATCCTTGAAAGAATTGCAAACACCTGAGTGTGTGTTTTTAGGGTTGTGCATGTGCTTGTGCATATTGTTGTGTGTGTGTGTGTGTGTGTGTGCGCACGTGTGTGTGTGTGATTGTAAGTTTTTGTGTTTGTATATGATTGTTTGTGTGTGTGCGTGTGTGTGTGAGTGTGTGTTTCTACACACTACAAGTTTGTTGGTTAGTGAAGCTTAATGCTCGTTTCCACGCACCTGCCTGCATCTTTGTGCAGGTGCCTCTGTGTCATTACTCTGAATTTCCGCTCAGATGCCCCCCAGAGGCATATATATATATAGCGATGTAGCGATGTAGCCTTAACTTACCTTTGTGCAGGTACCTCAGTGTCATTATTGGAGAACGCCGCAAGGGAACTGGAAGCAAACGCTGCGTTGCAAGGGGACGCACAGATTTGGCTTGCGCTGGCATATCAAGTGAGTGACGATATCAAGTGAGTGACGATATCAGCCTTGAAAGGACACTAAGAGGAACGACAGAAGAAGAGTCGAACTGTAGCCAGGCAGTTCACACACACACACACACGCACGCACGCACGCACGCACACGCACACACACACACACACACACACCACACTCCCCTGATAAATGACAAGAGCGAGCCCACGACTGTGTGCAGTGTATTAGTGGCAGAATGTTGCTCCTGCCGCTTTTCAGATGTCTTGCAACGCCTTAAAGCAAGTAAGGCCTGTGTGTCTTACAAGGTTGTGCGGCACTCTTTGCCCCCAAAATGACACAAGGGTATGGGGGTGGCACTCTTTGCCCCTAAGTTGACACAAGGTTGTGCGGCACTCTTTGCCCCCATATTGACACAAGGTTGTGCGGCACTCTTTGCCCCCAAAATGACACAAGGGTATGGGGGTGGCACTCTTTGACCCCAAGTTGACACAAGGTTGTGCGGCACTGTTTGCCCCCAAAATGACACAAGGTTGTGCGGCACTCTTTGCCCCCAAAATGACACACTTGAGCCAAAAGGATCCAAGAAGAGGCTTTCCTTGACTTCTTTACTCTCCATCATTTGAACAGGAGAGTAGAGAGTGGGGCCCCATGCTTTTCCTTTTACCGTATTCTTCATGTTTTACCTAATACCTTTTACCTTTTTACCCCATGTTTTGCCTTTTATTTAGCTTCTCCTTCCTCCTTTAAAACCAGGTCCTTTTGAGCGCTCAGGTGCAACTTCCTTGCTCCTTAATTCCCTCTGAGTGCGCAACGCACCTTTTCCCCTAATACTTATTCCCTAAAATTACTCTCTAAGACCCATTCTCCAAGATCCATCAAGTGTTCTTCTAAGAACCCGGCAAAACTTCTGCATATTTTGCAGGCGTGCGGGAGGGAGCAAGACTGCGTTGAGCTGTATAAGTTCATGGAGAACAACCACCCCCTGCCCAAGTTCAAAAAACAGGCTGCAAGGTGGGATCCTATTTGTTCTTATCCGTCTGGACTTCATTATGTGCAGAAGAACATTGCTCATGGCTAGGGCTGGCCAGAACCATATATACACGGTGTATGTACGGTATTTTTGGCAGGGACATCACCGAATATACAGTCATCTATGGTGAGTTTATGAGGTTTTGGCCAACACTGCTCATGGCCATCCTAAGGACTAGTTAGGTGAGTTCCACAGCGCAAGCTATGCCAGAACAGTGTCACCTATGTTTGGAGGCACTCCTTTCTAAGAATGCCAGCACTTCTCCACAGCAATCCCTTGTGTGCTTGAGTGCTTGGTGGCTAGGGGACACGCGGCAATGATCAGTCGAGCTGCACACCGCGCTCAGTGAGGTTGTGCACCCACACAAACACACACACACACACACACACCGGTAAATGGAGAGGCTAGGGACGCAAGAATATAATTGACAAGGTTTTACGTGTTGCACTCATTCTGGTGAATGGAGCAGCTGGAGAAAATAGTGTACAGGCAAGTGACAAGTCGTGAATTTTATATGCTTTTTGGTGAATGAAGCAGCTGGAAAAATTAGTGTACATGCAAGTGACAAGTTGTGAGTTTTATATGCTTCTTGGTGAATGGAGCAGCTAGAGAGGCTAGTGTTTAGATATTTAGATAAGCAATGAGGTGTGCTTGATTACGTCCTCCTGCTTTGACATCAATTGCAGCTGAAGAAAGCCTGCCCTCATCATTGCTGCATCACAGTCACGGCATAGGCACTTTGCAACCCACTCTACTTGCAATTGCAACCTACGCTTATAACGAGGATACCAGGAAAGTTACGCAGGCAATAAAACCCCACATTAAATAAGGGAAAGTGGTGTGAGAATTTTTATTCTTGTCGCCGTAATCGTGAACGATATATCGCTCTCATTCCTTTTTCATACTCGTTTTAATACTTGCCCCTTGTAGCCTAGGCTACATCATCATCTCAATACTTGCACCTTGTAGCCTAGGCTACATCATCATCTCATTGCTTGCACCTTGTAGCCTACGCTACTTCATGATCTTAACACTTGCCCCTCGTAGCCTAGGCTACTTCATCATCTTAATACTTGCCCCTTGTAGCCTACGCTACTTCATCATCTTAACACTTGCCCCTCGTAGCCTACGCTACATCATCATCTTAACACTTGCCCCTCGTAGCCTAGGCTACTTCATCATCTTAATACTTGCCCCTTGTAGCCTACGCTACATCATCGAGGCGCCCAAGCTCACACTCAGTAGAGAAGAATATCTGACGGTGCCCACAATCCAATCGGACTCATGGACACAAAAAAAGTAAGTGTGTGTGTGCGTGTGCGTGTTTGTGTGTGTGTTTGTGTGTGTGTCTGTGTGTGTATGTGTGTGTGTGTATGTGTGTGGCACGTGTTATGTGTAGTGTGTAGGGTTGGCCACTACCGTATATTCACATTGTATGTGACCATTATGGTCAAAATGTATGGTAGTTCCCCTACTAAAAGTACCTAAAAGTACTGTGCACACACCGATACATGCACATGAAATTTTGGCCAACCCTAGTAATGCGTAATGAATCATTACTAATGATTAATGATGCACACCAGTGTGGGGCTTAATGACATACCCACGTGCGTATCTCATTGCGGTGGTTCTCATCAAAACAAACTCATTTCCTTTTCTCGCACACTCACCCTGGTCTCGTCATCACACAGCACACAACACTTGATCCTTACTTGGCTTCCTTCCCTTATTCCTGTCCAGGCGCAAATCGAAAGTGCCTCAGAAAATGCCAAAGGAGCCTACAGATGAGGAAAATAAAAAGAAGAAACGCGCATACTGGGACAGGGACTGGAACATGCCAGGGCTAGAGTTTGTGCCAGATAAATGGTACATTTGTGTGCATGTGTGCGCATGTGTGTGTGTGCGTGTGTGTTTGTGAGAAAAGTGTGCGATGAAAGCTTGGTATTTATTCATTCTTGAAGGGGGTGTGTATTTGTGTGTGCCGGTTGCTTATTCTTGCATACCTTCAAGGGAAGGCGTAGGGTGTGTAATAAAAGGGTCTTGTCAAAGGGTACAGGAGAGATGTGTGGGCTCTTGCTCTAACACTGGCATGTGTGGGCTCTTGCTCTAACACTAGCATGTGTGGGCTCTTGCTCTAACACTAGCATGTGTGGGCTCTTGCTCTAACACTGGCATGTGTGGGCTCTTGCTCTAACACTGGCATGTGTGGGCTCTTGCTCTAACACTGGCATGTGTTACTACACTAGGGGGCGTAAGGTGCCGGCACCCAGGGGCAGGTGTTTGTCGCCGGGGAGGTTTGCCATTTTTATCTCAGCATGAGCATGTGTCCTGACTTGGTTCTTCACAACCCTGACATTCCTGCCGAAAGTTCGCCAGGCAGGTAAAGCCATGCCTCTTTTGAGAAAGATTCGCAGAGAGTGCCTACCAAGACTGCAACTGTGCATACGGCTCCAACTGTGCATACGGCCTGGCCAACTGTGCATACGGCCTGGCCAACTGTGCATACGGCTCCAACTGTGCATACGGCCTGGCCAACTGTGCATACGGCCTGGCCAACTGTGCATACGGCCTGGCCAACTGTGCATACGGCCTGGCCAACTGTGCATACGGCTCCAACTGTGCATACGGCTCCAACTGTGCATACGACTCCAACTGTGCATACGGCTCCAACTGTGCATACGGCCTGGCCAACTGTGCATACGGCTCCAACTGTGCATACGGCCTGGCCAAGACTGTGCACGAGCACTGTATATGATTGTATACGTGGTAATCTCCCTACTATTCATACCGAACAAACAAATGCTTGTTTTTGGCCAACCCTACTCTTAAAGCCCGGCATACTAACTAGCATATGAGTTTGGAGCTTTATTTAATGATGAAGCCTGCAACCCTCCTGATCCCCATTGATTTTTCCTTTCCTTTTCGCGGTGGAGGAGCTTTACGGTACTCGGTACCAAGGTGGCTCCTTTTCCTTCATTAATGTGGGGAGTGGCTTTCACTGCCTGCGTAGTTATTCTTGATTGTAGCTATTTGACAATTAAACCCTTGACACTTGACTTCCATGCTGCACAGGTATTTGCGTGTGGCATGGGCGACGACATTAGTGGTATTCACTGTGTACGCAAACAGCCAACTTAAATAGGATTACTGAGGACCAGTGTGCGTGTAGCATGGGCGACGACGTTAGGAGTATTCACTGTGTATGCAAACAGTCAATTTAAGTAGGAATACCAGGGACCAGTGCGGCTGTGCGCCCCGCATAATTTGAATCTAAGGAGGGTGCTGTTTGATGTACCCTAATTGTTTGTATGCCGGGAATGCTTGGGTGAGACTGGTTTACCTGAGCGATTTCTGCCAGTAAAGGGTTGTACAGTACCCAGTACCAAAGTGGCTCATTTCCCTTAATCATTGTGGGGAGTCGCGGTTTTTCACTGCCTGCGCAATTTTTTTTCTTTTTTCCTTTTATCATAACAACCAACTGTTACAGCAAAGTACAAGACTAAGACATATAAACTAATAACAATGGCTCCTCCAGCTTATCAAACGAGACTAGTCAAAGCAACCTCAACTGAATAACTAATTGACTGAGACACACGATTCGTCACTGCCACCAATCGGGCGTGGTAGGGACAGCAACGCTCTTTGCAATGGGAAAAGGACAAAGCATAAATCTGTGCAAGAGGATTGTGCACAGCTAGACCTGTGTGTATCATCCAGATGACCTGCAATACAGGTGCCATGAGACACGAAGTGCGCTGTAACAAACTACTCGACATCTGGCACGGCTGTCTGCTTGTTTATGTGCGTGTATCATCAGCAAGCACCATCAGTATGGCTGCACCCGCAAGGCTGCACCCAGCACGGCTGTCTGCTTTATTTATGTTCATCATCAGTTTGGAGGGCCCGGGCCCCATGCTCACACTTGCAACCTGCTGGCCAGTTCCAGAGGGTCATTCCCTTGGTTGGCTTGGACATCTCGGGAGTGTGGACTGAGATGGTTGAGTTTTTTATGAATATACAGCCACCAGCAGCTAGGCCAGGATGGGGCTCAAACAACTTAACAATTTGAGGTGAAGGTTTTTTCCTTCCAACACTTTTGTGTGTTTTTCTTAGAACTTATGTGCTGGTGCACTATTGTAAGTCAAATGTTAAATTTAAACTCAGCTTTCAATTTGTTTGTATGAACAGTCGTGGGTCTCTATGGTAGCGCTCCCTTCCTCCCCTTGGGTTATACATTCTGGTGTTCAGTTGGCACGCCTGAATATTGCTTGCTGTGGCTCTCCATCAGGCTCTTATTATTGTCTCAGGTTTTGCCTTTCATCATTCATTCATCACCTCTTCATGTGGCTGCTGGTTACCCCCTTGTAGGACCCTTTGTAAGCCCATCAGCCTACCCGCGTAGGAGCCCGTGTGGAGATGAACGCTGCCTTGCTTCCCACTGTCACGCCCAATTGATAGATTGTTGTGCTGAGTCTTATACTTTGCAGTGACAGTGAATTGCTATGACACCACGCTGGTGCTGCCTGCTGGTTGCCGGTGCCCCATGGCGGCGGCGAGCGGGGACGTGGAGGAGGGAGCCTGTGTGGGAGACCCAGTGAAATAAAGAAATGGGCATACCATGTGTAGTGGACGGGCTGGGTGAGCTGGGCAGGGTCCGTGAAGAGGAGGAGGTGCTGTCCAGGCCCCAAAAAGCGCAGACAGGCTTCCCAGACTTCGCGTCCGCGCACAAGAGTTGGGTCGGCTTCTGGTGGGAACGGGTGGGGGATGGGGGGCCGTTTACGAGTGGTGTGGGAAGCTGATTGGCGGAACCTGGTCGGCAGGCATGTGTGTAAAAGGGGTCCTGGTCCTGCTGGGAGTGGTTGGGGACCCCGTATCTGACAAGGGGTGTGGGAAGGGGGGAACGG
>Ga0307942_1001340_pt1 | contig 19522 bp, 15 predicted proteins | sample OrgLakmetagen175_FD_201846 | JGI IMG/M metagenome (GOLD analysis project Ga0307942, IMG submission 201846) | Saline water microbial communities from Organic Lake, Antarctica - #175 | ecosystem: Environmental > Aquatic > Non-marine Saline and Alkaline > Saline | place: Antarctica: Organic Lake... | reverse complement strand
AACGGTGCGGCGTCAGGTACTCAGTGGCTCAGAGTGCCAACTCAAGCTCCGATTTCCCCACAAACAACATTTGCGATTGATATAAATATAAAATGTCCTCCGGTAATCAGGCCAAGAGGGCTCATGTGGCTCTGAGTCAGTCGAGCCTGGCCCGGCCTGGCCAGCTGCTGACGGTTCTTACTGTAATTTTCTCATTCCTGACGGTTTGCCACCGTAAATAACTAATCCCTGACGGTTTCCCACCGTAAATAAATGTAAAGCCGACCGTCAGATGTAGAAATTTAAAATCACCGTAAATTACGCCTGAGGATTAGTTTCTGACGGTCAAAACCGTAAATTACGCCTGACCGTCAAATGACGGTTGACGGCGTCAACCTTAAAGTGCACAACACTGATAAATATACACCGTATAAGACCGTGTATTCGGTGATATTCCTGCCTAAAATACCGTACATACACTATATACGGTGTGGCTCTGGCCAATCCAACACATGACAAAGTGTACGCCTCTACCTAGTCTTTCTTAGAGCAATTGTAGCTTGAACTACGATTGTTGTGTGCCTTGGAGCCGGAAACAATCAGATCATGGACCTGCCCAAAAGCCCTTGCACTGGAAGTTTGCTTTAACATATTGCCACGTAAAGCACAACAACCCAAGCACACTTCAGTCGTTAAAAAAGAGCACTCTATCAGCACGCGCCTCTCCTTTTGGCTGCTCAAGTTCTATATTTCGACACTCAAACACATACCAGTTTCACCATACACATACCAGTGATTTCACCACGTACATACCAGTTTCACCACACACACACACACACACACACACACACACACACACACACACACACACACACACCAGTTCCACCACATACATACCAATTTCACCCCCAGCACGTAGCCCTGCCTCTTTGCACGCTCCAGATCGTCTGCCACGCTCTTAAAAGAATCCTTCAGGTAAGCCTGCAATTGCAGCGAATACAAACAAGAGTCAGCAAGGACCACTTGCTGTAGTTTCCCATAGATTTTCCACAGTACAACGCATTTCTGCACGCCAGCACAACGCATTTCTGCACGCCAGTACAACGCATTGCTGCACGCCAGTACAACGCATTGCTGCATGCCAGTACAACGCATTGCTGCATGCCAGCACAACGCATTGCTGCATGCCAGCACAACGCATTGCTGCACGCCAGTCCAACGCATTGCTGAACGCCAGTCCAACGCATTGCTGAACGCCAGTCCAACGCATTGCTGAACGCCAGTACAACGCATTGCTGCACGCCAGTACAACAAGATTTGACAAGGACCACGTGCTTTGATCTTCCATAGACATCTTCCACAGTAAAGCATTGCTGCACGCTTTTCACAGCCGGGCATGTGTTAAAACCAGTAGACTATTGCTAAACCAGTAGATTAATGTGAAACCAGTAGATTAATGCTAATCCAGTAGACTAATGCTAAACCAGTTAAACCACTAGATAAACGTCAAACCAGTAGACTGATGCACCAATCACTGCCAATACTTCCAGGTTGTCTCAGGAAAGTTCTTCCAAACTGTGTGCACTCGCGTGCACAGATGAGGACACCACAAATATCTGAGACCTGCATTCACACCCACCCCACCTTCACCCACCAGCCCACACCCTACAAGCACACACACACACACCCAAACACACCACACACACAGCCACCCCCCTCCCCCCTCCCTCCCATTCACCCGCACCCACACACCCACACACTTACACCCACACCGAAACCCCCACCCACACACGCACCTGGTATGTGTTATACACCAAAGCCTCTTTATGGTTGTATTGCCGCAGCAGCTCCAGCGCAAGGTGGTTAATGGCCTGCAAGGATGGCGGCAAGAAAATGATGACACGCAGTTTTACGTACGCACCTTAGTAAGGAGCAGAAGCAGGGGAATGACGGCACAAGCATGATTATACAAGTCACTAAGAGTTGGTGTTTTAAGGGCACCACACACTTGTTCATGATCACACCTATTCAGGATCACAAGGCCAGGCAGCTTTTACTTCGGGCATACATGCTGACGCACTTCCGCGGCACGCACTAGCTGGAAAACCGCGTGAGCTTAGTATTGACAGAAATATCCGTGTTTCGATGCAGTTATCACAGTGCTATGTTAACGTCTGCGCTTACGCACTGCGACCACAACAAGGTTCAGAGGTCGTCCCACTACTACGTTGTTTGCAACAAACACAAGCGTGCATCAAACGGCAGTACCATGGCTCACTGGCAATGACAAGCAGTCTGTTACAGTGTACTGATCTGTACAACTTGTTGGAGAGAATGCCTCATCGTCACAGCTGGTCACAGATGCAGCACGTCTGAGGCACGCACCGACTGGTAGAACGTATGCTCTGCATCTACAAGCAGTCTCACATTGCACTGATCTGTTGTTCACATTGCACTGATCTGTTGTTCTTGTTGGAGTTACTGCCTCATCGTCGCAGATGAAGCAGGTCTGAGGCACGCACCGGCTGGTAGAACGTATGCTCTGCATCTACAAGCAGTCTCACATTGCACCAATCTGTTGTTCACATTGCACTGATCTGTTGTTCTTGTTGGAGTTACTGCCTCATCGTCGCAGATACAGCAGGTCTGAGGCACGCACCGGCTGGTAGAACGTATGCTCTGCATCTACAAGCAGTCTCACGCTGTACGCTACCGCAGCTTCAGCGAGCATCTTCAACCTATATTCAGGAGCAGAGCAGTGTGTGTTGCGCAGCGCACTGCGTGCAAACTCCTCCATGATCCTGGAAACATTGCTCCTGGTACCAGTTAAACACCAGGCCGTAAACAGGCATATGCAAACTCCTCCAGGATCCTGGAGACACTGCTCCTGGTACCAGTAAAAACACCAGGCCGTAAACAGGCATATGCAAACTCCTCCAGGGTCCGGGAAAAACTGCTCCTGGTACCAGTTAAAACACCAGGCCGTAAACAGGCATATGCAAACTCCTCCAGGGTCCTGGAAAAACTGCTCCTGGTACCAGATGGATACCAGGCCGTAAACAGGCATATGCAAACTCCTCCAGGGTCCTGAAAACACTGCTCCTGGTACCAGATGGACACCAGGCCATAAACAGGCAGATGCAAACTCCTCCAGGGTCCTGGAAAAACTGCTCCTGGTACCAGTTGGACACCAGACCATAAATGAGCAGAGGCGCACCTATTCCGCATCGCGTCCAGAAGCTTGATCTCCTCCTCGTTCAAAATGACGTCACCCAGGTCCCTGCGCCACTGTTCGTCTGCGGTGTGCAATGCGCAAGGCGGTATGCAATGCGCAGGGCGGTGTGCAATGCACAAGGCGGTGTGCAATGTGCAAGGCGGTGTGCAATGCGCAGGGCGGTGCGCAATGTGCAAGGCGGTGTGCAATGTGCAAGGCGGTGTGCAATGTGCAAGGCGGTGCACCTAGACTGCTTCAGACACGAACATTCAATTTCACACGCATACTTGCTGCAGATGAAGAGCAGTTCTTGCATCTAAGTGTATTTGTGTATTCGGAACGGGTGATGTGCAAATAAAAAAAACGTCTTAACACAAGCCCTCCAGGTTTCAGCACTCCACCCCCAGCTCACCATCATAGGCTGCACATTCAAAGGACAAGAAACACGCGCTGTTGCTTACACCTATGTGACCTATGCATGGGTTGGGGTTTATAACGCAAAATCAGCTTTGTACAACATAATCCCATTCTGTCCCTACTCATTCGCATCCTGAGGCACTTTATCCAATACGTCCTCTCCCTTCTCTTCAGCAAGAGTACTCAAAACAGCAGCCTCATCAAAGTAGATGTCCTTGTGTCCTTCCTACTGTTTAACAGGAGAAGGCGCTGAACAGCAGACTCGTCATGTACAAAACTACAACCAAAACAACATCTTTCCGCTCAGATGCCCTAGAGGCATATATACATATATAGCGATGTAACCTTACCTACCTAGAAAACAACATCTGGAGAGCACAGTGAGCCCTCCAAAGCATCCCACAAACTGACCTTGCGGGTCTCCTTCCTCTTTTTTGAGGCACTCTAAGATGCGTTTAGCCATGGCAGGCATGTCTTCCAAACGAAGGCTTTGGCACCATGCTACGTAGTCGATGCGGTTGGTGCCCTGCACCACACCATTAATGCATCAATCAGATCAACCATACCACAAACACTAACATATCATGTTAACCACACCATTAATGCACCAATAGGATCCATCAATCAGATCAACCATACCACAAACACTAACATATCATGTTAACCACACCATTAATGCACCAATAGGATGCATCGATGAAATTAACCATACCACGGACACAACTATATCACTAAAAGTTGGGAGAGTTATCAACTTAGGTATCTACAACGCATCCATCAGCGATTGCTAAGGGTTTGCTAAGGTAAGGCAAAGGTGATATCAAAGGTTTCGTTTTTCAACATAACTCAGAAGTTTACAAATTTATTAGTGCAGCTGTCGATCTTTTTGATTGATTTATTTGTTGGGACCTATAGGTTGAGCAGCCATGCCAGGCTGGAGGCCTTTGTAATCCACACTAAACTAAACTGAAATTAAGGCAAAGGGCTATACAAAAAACCAAGTGGATATGTTTCCGATTTTCAGTCTCAATCCAGCCTGCTCGAGCCAGTCTGCTCGAGCCTAGACTTTCTCAAAGTCAAAGAAATTGTATGCCAAATTCATTCAAGCCTGCACTTCTGGGTCCAATTGCATGCTCATGTCCCGGATTTCTCCAGCAGAAGAGAAATTTCTTCAGCAGAAGGTAGAGTTTAGATCCTGTTCTTAATATTTCACTCACTAAGCCCTTACCTCTGGGTCCAACTGCTCGTACATGTACCGCATTTCTTCAGCAGAAGCCCGGGGATAGATCCGCTTGTAGCCTTGCTGCGCGTTTGCCAAAAAAAGGAGTGCGCAGTAAAATAGTACGGTGGCTGGCTCTAGAGCAACTACTTGTGGCTCTACAGCGCTTTTTTGGAGGACAACTTTTCGTGGTCGCAGCCTTGCTGGCAAGGTTTGCTGGAGAGGCTTTTTATGACAGCGGGAGGCGGTTTTGTTTAAAAACGGTGCATGGTGGTGCACTGCCTTTTTCTGCAACCAGGCTTAGTTTTTGCTGCTCAGCTCCACACAATCGCTGTACTCACCTTGAACTCAGAACAGTCAACATAGCCGTCCTGGCTTGTGTCAAACATGGAGAACAAGCCTCACACAATGTTTATTGCGCTGCTGTGCTGCTCAGCTCCACACAATCGCTGTAATCACCTTGAACTCAGAACAGTCAACATAGCCGTCCTGGCTTGTGTCAAACATGGAAAACAAGCCTCGCACAATGTTTATTGCGCTGCTGTGCTGCTCAGCTCCACACAATCGCTGTACTCACCTTGAACTCAGAACAGTCAACGTAGCCGTCCTGGCTTGTGTCAAACATGGAAAACAAGCCTCGCACAATGTTTATTGCGCTGCTGGTGCGCTCCAGGAGTGCTGAGTTACCTATGCAAAGTGTAGGAAGGAAAAACAGGGAGCTGCAGTCACAGGCACGGCTTTGTGGTAAATGTGCAGGGAGGAAAGTAAAGCGTTGACATGGATCACCTGCGTTATGTGGCTCATTATATTTACTTCCAAGGCAAAGGCCTGGTGCTCAACCTCTTTGGCCTACGTCCAACCTCGTCACAAAAATTCCCACACACACTCAGCATCAAAACACATAACACATGTACCAGAGACGTACGAGAGCACAAGGCTAGGGAGAGTGACACATCAATGCTCAACTGCTCTGACGATTGGCTAGTAAATTGTACAGGTCAACAACCAACTTGTTCATAATTTCCTTTCTCAGCAGAACATAGACTTTTTCTGTTTCTTTCTGAGCTTAAGGATTTTATTGTGGCTGGTCGAGACCAGTCAGCAGCCGATCAGCCAAACAACCTGGCTGAAGGTCACCCCCCATTGTAAATTGTACTCAAGCCTGCGACTGAGGCAGGTGGCACCAAAGCAACACGAGCGACCTTTTTGATTGATATATTTGTTGGGACCTATAGGTTGAGCAGCCATGCCAGGCTGGAGTCCTTTGTAATTTTAACTATACTAAAGCAACACGAGCGACCATTTACCTAGTGCTGTCAGCTTGATGGAGGCAAAGGAGGGGGCCTGTGGACAAGTGCGGATGCTGGCTGCTGTCTTGATGGCCTCTAAGAACGCCTGGTGTTGATGAAACAGTAAAATTGCAGTCAACAAAAAGAGGATGCACACATTTCTGGCCACCCGTACATGTGGATGCTGGCTGCTGTCTTGATGGCCTCTAGGAGCGCCTGGTGTCGATGAAATAGTCAATTATAGATGAGAGAACCTAGCAGTCGCACGTTTTGACTGATGGCTTTATCTGTATAGATGAGAGAAATAGAATGCACACTTTTTTGGGTCGTAGTTCCTGTGCAGGGTGCACTAAGGATTTTAGTTTTGAATGATGAGCTCATTACCAGGACTGCAAGGTGTCCAACTCCAAGTCCAGCCACTTGACATGGCTTGCGGCTTTTTTTATTGATTATTTGTTGGGACCTATAGGTTGAGCAGCCATGCCAGGCTGGAGGCCTTTGTAATCCAAACTAAACTTGACATGGCTTGCGGCTTTTGGCCAACTACTTCTGCAACGCTACATCTAATTTTGGTGCTAGCAACTGACATTTGATCCTCACGGCTGTCCTAACTTTAGCAGGGTTCCCTCCATTGCCAACTACTGCAACGCTACATCTGATATTGGTGCTAGCAACTGACAATTGAGTGCCTTGATCCTCACGGCTGTACGGACTTGAGCAGAGTTCCCTCCATTGCCAGCTACTGCAACGCTACATCTAATATTGGTGCAAGCAACTAACATTTGAGTTACTTGATCCTCACAGTTGTTCTGAATTGAGCAGAGTCCCCTCCTTGGCCAACTGGCCTGTTCCTCTTTCCTGCCTGTGTTTTCTATCGTTTAGTTTTTACTACTTCCTCTTATTTGCGTTACCTGGGCGTGGCCGTCACTTTGGGCCTCACTGCAAGGTACATGGCAAGGGAGCAGAGAAACATGGGAGACAAATGGTGATAAACAGATGCGCTGAGGTTCGGGTTGGCCAGATCCGTATATATACACCGTATATGACCGTATATTTGGTGATTTCCCTGCCAAAAATACCGTATATACACCGTATATATTTATATATAATTCTGGCCAACCCTAGCTGAGGTCCATGTCAGAAGAGCAGAGACACGTGCAATTGTGATAGACGGCTGTGTCAGGATTAGGGTTGGCCAGAACCATATATATACACACACATATATACACCGTATATGACCGTATATCTGGTGATCTCCCTGCCAAAAATACCGTATATACAGCGTGGTTATGGCCAGCCCTAGTCAGAATGCATGGCAGAAGGGCAAAGACACATGCAGTTATGAATTATGAACAACAGATGTGTAAGGGTGCACGGCAAGAGACAGCAAAGAAACATGCATGATCAGCGATGTGTAAGGGTGCACGGCAGAAGATAGCAAAGAAACACGGAGTCGTAATGGATAGATGTGTTGGGATTCATGGTGTAAGAGCATAAGAGCTGAGAACATGGGACGGATGTCTAGAATAGATGTGTCAGGGTGCAAAGACAGAGGGCAGGGTACAATATATGCTAATTGTTATAAATATATATTTGTTAGGGTTCACGATTCACGGCACAACGTCAGAGAGTCGTGTTCTGGGTTAAAGATGTGTCAGGGTGCACTACAGAGGGCAGGGTACAATATATTGCTAATTGTTATAAATATATAGGGTTGGCCAGAACCATATATATACGGTGTATATACGGTATTTTTGGCAGGCAAATCACCAAATATACGGTCATATACGGTGTATACATACGGTTCTGGCCAACCCTATAAATATATATTTGTTAGGGTTCACGGTTCACGGCACGACGTCAAAGAGACGTGTCCTGGGTCCTGGGTTATAGCTGCGTCAGGGTGTGCACGGCAAAGGTGTAAAAGACATCATGGTATTAATTATCGTGGTAACAAATTGGGGTGTCATGGTAACAAACTGGGTACCATGGTTAACAAATTAAGCGCGAAGCGTAATTGCAGGTCGTTGGTTTTACTCTACCCATTCATTCTGTGTAAAGAATGGCCAGAACCCTGTATGTACATACGTCATAAAATGCTTCCAGCTGGGATATTTTGGAACAAAACGCAAGGTCGTATACGCTAGGTACAACACTTCTGGCCAAGCCTGGTTATGAGATGGGGTAAATTCCCCCATAGTTTTCCATTAAAACACATAGACCAGAGTCTTACTTATGCAAGGTCGATACGCCACTAGTATTCAAAGGCTGCTGCATGCTTCCAAGTCAGGCTATTGCGCAGTTATTGCCTCCGTCTCAGGCTGGCATACTGTACCAGTTATGCCTTACACGATCATGCTATATCCATGTACCAGCATAGAGCAGCTGCTGCTTCATTTTTTGTGCCAAGATTATTATAACGATACTGCATGCTTCCAGCAAATACACCACAATTAAGACAGCCCATGCTGTCTGTCCAAGATAGTATGTGTGCTTGCATACATATACACCACAATAATGACAGCCCATGCTCCTTCAAAACAATATGGTTATATGACGTTCTAAACAAGCGCACCTGCTGTAATCATACTGCCGAGCCACCACCTCAGAGGCCGAAGCAGGATCTGTATAACAAAAGGAGTGGCAACAGACCTCTCTCAGCTGTAAGAAAGCCTGGGTTAGCGGCAAGGTGACCCCGACGGGTGTGGTTTCCATTTGTTTGGGCTGTCCCTCAGACCAACAGAATTATTACAGAGTGAGGTATTCTAGCAACGTACCGGGAAACGTTTATGGTATAAACAGTCATAAACGGTGTATAAGTAGGCGTATATAAAGCTTTTGGTGATGTTACTGTCAGGTTGCATGACTCATGGTATATGACTCATGTATAGCGTTGGCCAGAACCGTATATATGCACCATATATTTATGCATGACTTATGGTATATGTTTGCATGACTTATGGCTTATAATATATGTATGCATGACTTATGGTATATGACTCATGGTATATGACTCATGGTACATGACTCATGTATAGGGTTGGCCAGAACCATATATATACGGTGTATAAACGGTGTTTTGGCAGAAAATTCACCATACATACAGTCATATACGGTGTAAATATACGGTTCTGGCCAACCCTATATATGATTCATGACTTATGGTATATGTATGCATGACTTATGGTATATGACTAGGGTTGGCCAGAACCATATATATGCGGTGTATAAACGGTGTTTTTGGCAGAAAATCCACCATACATACAGCCATATACGGTGTAAATATATGGTTCTGGCCAACCCTATATATGATTCATGTTGCATGACTCTTGTACAGGGTTGGCCAAAACCATATACCTATATGCACCGTATATGTCTGTATATATGATGATTTCTCTGCCAAACATACCGTACGTACACCGTATATACCTACAAATGTATCGCTCTGGCCAACCCACTCATGGTATATGACTCATGTTGCATGATTTATGTATAGGGTTGGCCAGAACCGTATATATATGCACCGTATATGTCTGCATATTTGGTGATTTCTCTGCCAAAAATATTGTATATACACCGTATATTGGTTCTGGCCAACTCTGCACATGTTTACACTTGCCCGGCCTCTATGCAACTTCAAAGAAGTCCTGCTTGGAAAGAGGGGTGCTGGTTCATGCCGATACACGCCTAGTTGTACATCATTGCAAAACTGCACCTTTGCTGCCCTCTTTCTTGCCATGTTCTGCACCCGAAATTGGCACATCCTCAGCCGCATCTGCAAGGCAACACAGAAAGTACTCAGGTTATTGCCCTGACATCCTCAGCTGCATCTGCAAGGCAGCACAAAAGGTACTCAGGTTACTGCCCTGACATCCGCAGCTGCATCTGCAAGGCAGCACAAAAGGTACTCAGGTTACTGCCTTGACATCCTCAGCTGCATCTGCAAGGCATCACAGAAAGCACTCAGGTTATTGTCCTGACATCCTCAGCTGCATCTGCAAGGCAACACAGAAAGTACTCAGGTTACTGCCTTGACATAAAGGATGTGCCGTGAGTGGTGGTACTGTGGCCATGCGAAGGGGAGGGTTCAAGCCATGTTTGCACCATCGTGTATGTTGTAGACAGGGTCATATACACTACGCAGAAATGCAAGGGGAAAAAAATAAACCACTGCTGGCACTAAACTGCCGTCCTGCCTGGATCTGGTTCATTCAGCAGCACACTCAAGCAACTCGTGGTAGATTCCGAACACTGCCATTTGCCATTTGATCTTATACAAGACACAAGCCTTTGACAGGAAGGCACAGGTTGCTCCGACCGGTGTCAATACAAGAGAGGGGGTGTATGCCTATTTACATTATGGGACTTGATGCACAGCAGATGAGCACACAACTCACAATCTAAAATTCCCCCCACGTTGCTGTGCTTCAGTCGCTCCATTCTGGCTTTGACCTCGAACTTGTCCTCCCCTGAGTGTACGAGGAACAATCAACGCACGTTTTCATGTCGTGGCTACAAAAGCTACAATTTAAGAACCAAAACACAACTGACCTGCGACAAAATGCCTAAAAAACGTGTGCCTCACACAGGCAAATGTCAGCTTGTCTCCGAGGACTTGGCGCGAAGCTGCTAGTATCTTGTCAGAGTTCTGCACAAATGGCTTGAAGCCGCAGAGGCTGAACACCTGTGCGTTTGTGGGATTGTTCGAACGTGATACAGGTCACAAAATAAACGGGCTTGCATCATGCCTGGAGTACAGACACACTGCAGCGCTGATTAGCAGCCCCCTTCAACTCAGGGTTATTGTGTGGGGACTTCGTGGGAGGTAATTTTAGCATGATGGATTTAAAAGCACTTACGAGCCACGCCCTAACAAGCTCCGACGTTTTTGAACTCCCGTACGCTTTTTGCGCATCTGTGAAGTCGAGCTCCTTGTACGGTTGGGTTTGTGCAGCATCAGCTGTGGAGGCCTGCAGCATGAATTGAATAGCACGCGACACTTTGAAAAAGTGCATAATGCGGAATGCACTGTTTTGGTACTGGGGCACTAGCTTGCTTTAGAGCCTGCTTCTTGAAGTTAGAACACCAATTTGTGCTTCTCAGTTTCCAGAAGTGCACCCTCACTGAGTGGAAATGCAAGTAACCCCACACTGCATTAAAAACCACCACTACCAGCGCACCAGCCTGACGGGAGCGAGGATCGAGAGTAAATTCCTTCTTGTAATATTAGGGTGAAGTAGAGAAGCCCCAAGACGTTGCAGCATGTTTATTAAGAAAAAATATAACTATACGCGTAAGCGTACTGGCTGACTAGGATTAACTATACGCGTACGCGTCTTTAGGAGTGACCAAAACAACGAACAACGATCAATAAGTAATATACATATACAACGTTTACGCACTGTGCTCCCATCACATCAAGCATCAAATTTGAGGAATGTCTGATGCAAGCCGTATGAGATGAAAATCTTCCATTGGGAGGGCCTGGCCTTAGGGTCTGGCCCAGGGGCTATCAAACCCTCACCACCTGCAAGAAGGCCAAATTTCTCCACTTTCAGATGCGGCAGTCTCCCTCAACATCACATTCAACACCGCATAGCCTCCCCTGGCCCCCCTCCTGCACCGCTGGACACAGGCACACCACCACCACCACCACCACCACCACCACCACCGCAGCAGCAGCAGCAAAAGCAAGAAACCCGAAGACTGCCCATGAAGGATTTGATAAAGTTGGTCAGGGGCAGGAAGGGGAGCCTTGCCCTGCTGCAAAGCTCGGGAGAAGTCAGCCCCGCAGATATTGTTGCAATGAGGAAAGAGCCCAACATCATCCTCACAAAGCAGATTGTGGCCTGCCGTTCCTGGCACGAGGCGTACGCTCTGTTCATCGAGTTCAGCGACGTTTTTAATGCCATCAACACAGCTGCCCTCATCACGCACATCTCCAAGCTCATCCACAACAGCAGCAGCAGGTGTGCAAGCGTGCTTTTAATATTTGGTCCCCAACACTGCTATGTCCAATCCCTCATTCACCAAGTAGCATCGACTGCTCAAAAAGCATGCACAAGCTTGCACGCACTGTGCTTTTGCACCGCGGATCAAGTCCTTCAGGTTCCCAGCACTCTCAGCAAGCTGGTATAGCTGGCGGCACTGTAATTAGTGCACATGCTCCTGCATATCAAACAGTCGATCGCAGTAGGAATCACAAAATTGTGGAAACCACGCACGTGCACCCTACAGGACTGCTTCACAGCTTGCTGGTAGCGCTGACCATCAGGAGCTGGTGGAGGCCCTGCAGGAGTTGAGAGATTTTTCAGAGGGCGAGCTTCCCAAGTGAGTAGGAAAGATGGCGTACTTGAGCAAGTATGCAGGGTTGACCAGAACCTTACTTATGTACGGTATCTTTATGTACGGTCATATACGGTGAGTATATACAGCCAAGCCTAAGTGGTGGAAGCTCTGTCGCCATTCAAGGTTCGAGGCAAGGTTACCTTTCAAGCAAACCGAGCCTCCACCGGGATTGACATACTCTCTCGCATCCTAGAAAGCCTTGACTTTCATATGACCTGAAACTGATACAGCTGACCATATCTACTATGGTAGGGCAAATGGCTTAGAGCTAGATTTGCATGCTGCTGGAGTTAAGCATACTCAAACTTCTGCTTTGCCTTTTGATCAAGCGCTCACCTACAGTTTACAGATGTATGCTTGCATTTCCTAGAGTACGTAGCCTGCGTGCGTGCTCGTCAAACCTGCTAACACTATCAAAACCGCCCATCATCGCTACAGAGTCAAAGGGCCTGCCAGCATCGTGTGTGTGTGTGTGTGTGCGCGTGTGCGTGTGTGTGTGTGTGTGTGTGTGTGTGTGTGTGTTTGCTGCAGTGGAAAAGGCACGCTGAACAAGCGTATGTTTGTGCCACTCACCTTACACAGACCTGAACTCCACACAGCTTATAACTTGTAATTAGTGACACTTCCACCCCCTTGGCCTCTTGCCCAGCTACGGACCCCAAGGGCTTGCCAACACCGCGTGTGCCTTCGCTAATCTGGGCATCCTGAGCAGGCGCTACGCACAACTGGTCATCGCTCGATCTGAGCCCACCGAATTCAGCAACAAGGTGGGCAGGTCACGCCCATATTGGGGGGGGGGATTTGCGTGTGTCTGAGCTCGTTCATAAGTAGGGTTGGCCAGAACCGTATATATACACCGTATATGACCGTATATTTCGGGATTTGCCTGTCAAAAATAACGTATATACACCGTATATATATGGTTTTGGCCAACTCTATTCATAAGTCATGTATTGAGCAAAGCACTGGCTGCTTTCCATCTCTTGGTGCATTTGTTGTAAGAGACGCTCCATGACTCAAATATTAATGAGCAGGAGGGTTAGAGTTGTGTGTGGCGTCCAATGGCTCTCGTTCATAAGTTGTTACTAGCAAAATCGAGGTGAGAGTCTTTAATGCGCCGTCTGTGAAGTGAATTATTGCCAGCAGCTAAAACAAGCATAATAATGATGCACATCAATAACTTAGCTTCTTCTCACAACCACCTGCCGTGTTGAATGGATCGTTTATTGCTTGGCAATCAAGGCAGGTGGCAGCTAGGCGCAATCAAGGCAGGGGGCAAATAGGCACGATATGGCTGAAGCATTTGCTGTAAATACTGGTAAAATCAGTTCGTCGGTGCCAACCAAGCACCTTGCTAAAGCTGCTTCAGCTACTCCCGGCCACTGCCCACGTGCATGCTGGCTGTGCAGCAATCCTCAGGTCACTTAGGCTGCACAAAGCAGCGAGACTTGTAGACATCATACCTAAGGTTGGCCACAAGCATACATTAATAGGTATATACGGTGTATATACGGTATTTTTGGCAGGGAAATTACCATACATACGGTCATATACGGTGTGTATATACGGTTCTGTCCAACCCTAATCATACCCAACCCAAGCATGAACGTGGCAGCTATGGCCTTTTGCCAATGCCAGACACCGCCCACACATGCACGCACTGGGCCATATCTTTGAAATGCAAGATGAAAGATGTTGTATTGCTGAATGCTGAACGAAACGCAGGAGCTGACCCAGCTGCTGTGGTCTTTTGCCACGGCCGGACACTGCCCTGATATACGCACAGGGCCAAAGTTAGTGGGGAAAATGTGTTGTGTTGCTGAAAGCTGAACGAAACGCAGGAGCTGACCCAGCTGCTGTGGTCTTTTGCCACAGTCGGACACTGCCCTGATATATGCACAGGGCCAAAGTTAGTGGGGAAAATGTGTTGTATTGCTGAAAGCTGAACGAAACGCAGGAGCTGACCCAGCTGCTGTGGTCTTTCGCCACAGTCGGACACTGCCCTGATATACGCACAGGGCCAAAGTTAGTGGGGAAAATGTGTTGTATTGCTGAATGCTGAACGAAACGCAGGAGCTGACCCAGCTGCTGTGGTCTTTCGCCACGGCCGGACACTGCCCTGATATACGCACAGGGCCAAAGTTAGTGGGGAAAATGTGTTGTGTTGCTGAAAGCCGAACGAAACGCAGGAGCTGACCCAGCTGCTGTGGTCTTTTGCCACAGCCAAACACTGCCCTGATACGCACAGGGCCAAAGTTAGTGGGGAAAATGTGTTGTATTGCTGAATGCTGAACGAAACGCAGGAGCTGACCCAGCTGCTGTGGTCTTTCGCCACGGCCGGACACTGCCCTGATATACGCACAGGGCCAAAGTTAGTGGGGAAAATGTGTTGTGTTGCTGAAAGCCGAACGAAACGCAGGAGCTGACCCAGCTGCTGTGGTCTTTTGCCACAGCCAAACACTGCCCTGATACGCACAGGGCCAAAGCTAGTGTGAAAAATGTGTTGTGTTGCTGAACAATGAACAAAACGCAGGAGCTGACCCAGCTGCTGTGGTCTTTCGCCACGGCCGGACACTGACCTGATATACACACAGGGCCAAATTTAGCAAATTTAGTGGGGAAAATGTGTCGTTTTTCTGAACAATAAACGAAACGCAGGAGCTGACCCAGCTGCTGTGGTCTTTTGCCACGGCCGGACACTGCCCTGATGCACGATGGCTGCGTTCGTGCTACTCAGAGCTAGCGATGCGTCGTGGCGTGCTGAGCCACAGGGAGCTGTGTAGCTCGCTGTGGGCGCTTGCTAAGTTAAACTTGGACCCAGGTAAGAGTATGTGTCTGTGTGGGTGTGCCTGTGTATCAGAGCTAGCAATGCGGCGTGGCGTGCTGAGCCACAGGGAGCCGTGTAGCTCGCTGTGGGCGCTTGCTAAGTAAAACCTGGGTAAGACTATGTGGATGATTTCTGATGTTTAGAAGCTAATGGCGCACTACAGTTTCAGGGATAGGGATACCAAACTGAGTCTGAGTTCACACGACCATATAGTTAACAAGATCATGAGCCATGCAGCTTAAGTATCTCTCATTCACTTTAGACTGCAACAGCTCACCACCACACGGTCAGGCAGGCCTGGCTGAGTAGCACCGTAAGCTTCTTCAAAAAGTCGTGCACTGGCCATAACCTTTGACATTCGCACACATACAGGCATGCGGCAATTCGTTCGGTGCGTTATCCTAGTTTAAGAAAACACGTACACGTGCACAGCATCTGTTTACGCGTAGGTTCTGTTTTTATTTCTTCCATATTTTAGTAGAATACTAATCATTCTGATTCTCTGGTATATACTGTGTGTGTATGTATGTGTGTGTGTGTACCCACCACCTAAATAACAATAACAAGAATTAAACCGATGGAGAATTTCGATATTTTTCCGACAAGTATTTGACCGACCGGCAGCATGAGCATATGGTACAGGCCTGCGCTACCCTCACTGCTCACTGCACAAGGCCTGCAATTGTGCACAATGTTGCCTGCGTACTGCGTACCTGTGTTCGCAATACCTAGGTACCTAAATGCACATAACTGGTGTGTGTAAATGTAGTGCTCTAGCGTCTAGCAACTTAAATGCACATAACTGATGTGTGTAAATGTAGTGCTCTAGCGTCTAGCTACCTAAATGCACATAACTGATGTGTGTAAATGTAGTGCTCTAGAGTCTAGCTACCTAAATGCACATAACTGATGTGTGTAAATGTAGTGCTCTAGCGTCTAGCAACCTAAATGCACATAACTGATGCGTGTAAATGTAGTGCTCTAGCGTCTAGCTACCTAAATGCACATAACTGATGCGTGTAAATGTAGTGCTCTAGCGTCTAGCTACCTAAATGCACATAACTGATGTGTGTAAATGTAGTGCTCTAGCGTCTAGCTACCTAAATGCACATAACTGATGCGTGTAAATGTAGTGCTCAAGCGTCTAGCTACCTAAATGCACATAACTGATGCGTGTAAATGTAGTGCTCTAGCGTCTAGCTACCTAAATGCACATAACTGATGTGTGTAAATGTAGGGGTCTAGCGTGACCAACCAGCAGTGCCCTTTTCGAAATGCAGGCCTGTGCTGATCATTGCCCTGTACAGAACAACCACACTACCAGCACGTGCCTCGACAGAAGTTTCTGACGCTACGCGTGGTTAAACGGTGCTTGTAATTTTGAGAGACAAATCAGTTCAGGTTGTGAACTGATTAACTTCCAATTGTTTGATCTGGCAAACACGCTGAGGGCTCCACCACCAAGTACGAGGAATTAATGACCCAGCCAGTGAGCGCTGTCGTTGGTGCTCGATGCAGGCCCGGGCTGGATGAGCGTTGTCCTGTACGAGCTGTCAGCACGTGCCCCAGATCTCACAGAGCCAACTCTGTCGTTAATACTCTCCGTGCAGGCCCGGGCTGGATGAGCATTGTCCTGTACGAGCTGTCAGCACGTGCCCCAGATCTCACAGAGCCAGATCTGGCCAACGTGCTGTGGGCACTAGCCACTCTTCAGCACCAGCCCCCTAGGCAGCTGCTGTATGCATTTCTGGTGGCTGTGGGCAAGCTGGCGCTCAGCATGTCTGCGCAGGTGTGTGTGTGTGAGTGTGTGTGAGTGTGTGTGTTTCTGGTGGCTGTGGGCAAGCTGGCGCTCGCCATGTCTGCGCAGGTGTGTGTGTGTGTGTGTGTGAGTGTGTGAGTGTGTGTGTGTGTTTCTGGTGGCTGTGGGCAAGCTGACGCTCGCCATGTCTGCGCAGGTATGTGTGTGTGAGTGTGTGAGTGTGTGTGTGTTTCTGGTGGCTGTGGGCAAGCTGGCGCTCGCCATGTCTGCGCAGGTGTGTGTGTGTGTGCGCGCGTAAGTGTGTGTGTATTTGTGTGTCCGTGTATATGCGGTTATGCCTGTGTGTCTATTGTGTGTGTGTGTGTGTGTGTGTGTGTCTATAGGGGTGTGTGTAGACATTCTGTTCTGTAGCACACGCTGGTTACAAATGTAACAGCCAATGGGCCACCCTTTTTAGTCTCTGTCCTGCCTTTTTCAATTCTTCCATGCACAGACAAAGAAAGCTTTGCTGTGTTTTCCTGTGCTTTTGCAGCCGTGCGTATCATACCTGCAGTCACATTACACATTACACACACACAAGCACAAACCCACACACCCACACCCACACACACACACACACATACACACACACACTCACACGCACTCACACAAAACACATACACACACATACACGCACACTCACACGCACACGCACAGTACACACACAGTCCCTAGCAAAGATCTCTCCTCCTGTATCACTTACTGGTGGTAGATTCTCCTCATCAGTTTCCACATCAAAAGATGCCACATTTCCACAAGTGTGCACGCTTCCAAACTGCAGCTCTTGTACATCATCATTTCTCAAGCAGCTGTTAGGTGGTCCATTTTTCTGCCTGAATATTTGAAATTATCTGGGCGTGTAACACAAATTCACCAGCACTGCGCGCAACGCTTCCCGCTCACACAATTTTTAGGGTTGGCCAGAACCGTATATATACACCGTATATGACCGTATATTTTGGGGTTTTCCTGCCAATAATACCGTATATACACCGTATATACATGGTTCTGGCCAACCCTAACTATTTTACATGTGCATATGAATGTGGTGAATGCAGAGCCTGAGTATCATTCTGTGGGCGACATCTGTGGGTGGATGGCCCATTCCTCCACCCTGGGTTGGAACCATTTGCGAGGCCCTGCACCGCCATTGTAACATGTGCGGTTTCATTAGTGCACATGTATGCGTGCGTTTGTCTCTATCAGTGTCATGGTTTGGCTATGTGAGGCCCTGCACCGCCACTGAAACATGTGCGGTTGTGTGTGTGTGCATGTGTGCGTGTGTGTTTGTGTCTGTCAGTATCATGATTTGGCTATGTGCGTCCATCGTACGGATGCATGTGTGTGTGTGATTTAATGCATGCATGCAGCTATGTGTGCGTGTGCGGAACCCTGCACTGCTGCTGTGGAAAGTGCAGACTTGTGTGTGTGCTTGTATGAATGTCGTATGCATTTGTGTGCATGTGCCATGGAGTGCATGCACATTTGTATGAGGCCATGCACTTCCACTGCTACGTATATGTGTGTCCATATTCTTGCATGTGTGTGTGTGTGCTTACGTGTATGTGTGTGTGCATGTGCGTGTGTGTGTTTGTGCGTGTGCGTGTGCGTGTGTGTATGTACGTGTGTATGCATGTGTGTGTTTGTGTGTATGTGTATGTGCGTGTGTTTGTGTGTGTGTATATGCGGCAGTGAGCACAAGGGCTAACTAGGCTTGCTTACTCAGCTACTAAGTTGCTTTGATCTGCCTAGGCTGCTCCGACCTGATTTTGTCACTGATCTGATTATATAATTCTACAATTCCGCTCTCTGATTTGTACCAGAAATGTTGACCTTGTCACCTCTCATCAGCGCTCTTGGAATTGCTCTGTTCAAGTTGCTGATTAAACCTGATCTGTTCAGTAGCTCTCAAAATGCATAATTTCAATTGACCTTGTTGTTACTAACCGGACCCTCTGATCAGCCCTGGCACCTGCTCTGCTCACGCTCTTTCATGATCTGTTCAGTAGCTCTCAAAATGTATACTATCAAACGACCTTGTTTTACTAACCGGACCCTCTGATCAGACCTGGAACCTGTTCTGCTCACACACTTTCATGATCTGTTCAGTAGCTCTCAAAATGTATACTATCAATTGACCTTGTTTTACTAACTGGACCCTCTGCTCTGACCTGGAACCTGCTCTGCTCACACTCTTTCAAACGATCTGACCTTGTTGACCCTGCTCCTCACCTGCTCTGCTCACCCTCTTTCAACCGACCTGACCTTGTTAACCCTGCTCCTCACCTGCTCTGCTCACATTCTTTCAACCGATCTGACCTTGTTGACCCTGCTCCTCACCTGCTCTGCTCACCCTCTTTCAACCGACCTGACCTTGTTGACCCTGCTCCTCACCTGCTCTGCTCACCCTCTTTCAACCGACCTGACCTTG
>Ga0307942_1001338_pt1:7500-19531 | contig 19531 bp, 30 predicted proteins | sample OrgLakmetagen175_FD_201846 | JGI IMG/M metagenome (GOLD analysis project Ga0307942, IMG submission 201846) | Saline water microbial communities from Organic Lake, Antarctica - #175 | ecosystem: Environmental > Aquatic > Non-marine Saline and Alkaline > Saline | place: Antarctica... | reverse complement strand
CCCTGCCCCTCCCCCTGCGACCCTGCAGGTGCATCCTAACCCACACTGCCTGCTTCTTCAGCTTCTGGGCTTCTGCTGCTGCTGCTGCTGCTACTGCCTGCTGCACATCAGGCCTGAGGCGGATGATGAGCTCCCGAGCGGGACCATCGTCCTCTGTGCGCTTCTGTTTGGTGCAACCTAGGTCAAATATTGATGCTTGCCCCTAGGGCGATGGGGTTCCATTGGGGGGATTCAGAAATTACCGCATTAAAAAGTCTAAGTATTGCGAGGTCTGAAAAAACTTTATTTATTTTCGGCTTGACTTATTGCGAGGGTCCTTAATAATTATTTAATTACTCGCAAAACAACCAAGCGCATTACGGTACTTAATATATAAAGAGGCTCTCTTTCACCACACGTTTTAATGATGCACTTACCAAACCCTCCAGCAGCTCGCACTCGTTCAGCGCTTACTGCTGCTGCTGCTGCTGCTTTAGCCTCTGCCTCTTCTGCTAATTCAGCCTCACGGCGCCGGAGCTGTACGTATAGAGCATCCGCCTACGTTCAAGGTGTTCATATAGAAAATATCCACAACTCAGATAGCAGATATGCAGGGATGAAAGAATGATATGAAAGGCTCATCTGTATCTATTTAGCGCTTTGGATCGGTGCTTAGCTTACCTCAGGAGTATCCAAGCTCTGAAGGCCTGCCTGCAATGCATCACGCATGGCCTCGCGCCAATCTGAGGTGCTGTTGCCAGGGATCTGTGAGCATGAATTGGCGCCGAGGGCAAGATTTGATCCATTCGCCCAGTGCTATATTTCTATGAGCGAGTGCGCAGGTTACAAATGCGGTGAATTACCTCCAGCCTTTCTACACGGCTTGAGTGGCCTACCTTGTAGAAGTCACTTGCATCATTCCGGATTCCTGCTGCCTCCAGGAGCCTGCATGAGGCACATTATGGCATAGCACATTCAGTTCAATAAAACGCAAGTCCTCCTCCTTTTTCTTGACAAGCTGCTGCTTATTTGCAATTTAAGTGCTTTTCACTTTGAAGCTGTTGATATCTTGGTGCACTATTCAATTAATGTTGCATGCCAAGCACAAAGCTGTTCACCAAGCGTTACTGATCCCTCCCTCTCCCACTCACTCTTGCGCATAGCTTGTCATGAAAAAGGACTCGTCAGACTCTCCTTCCATGATTAAAGCATAGTCCACTTGAGGGGGTGGTGTCTCGGCCCACAACTTTTCAGCATCAGACACCTTGCCAAGCAACCACGCCACTGCTGTGTGTGGCTCCATCCAGCGCCCATCTGCATGTAGGAAAGGGTAAGCAGAGGGATTAAGAGGAGGAATGACATTATCTGCATCATAACAAGGACATGGACACATGATGTCGTTGGGGTTTAGCACTGTATGAGCATGACTAAGAGAAGGGGTAGTACTAATACCAATTGAAACGGGAGGACGTGTGTTGATATAAGATGCCCAAGCCAAGTGTCGTGCAATGAGGTTTGCCTGAGGGCAACAAGGCCCGGACCACAACCTACCGCTAGCAAGCTCCATGGCCTTTAAGGCCTGCAGCACTTTTGGAGGGTTTGGCTGCGGCACATGCTTCCTGGGTAAGGCAGTAAAGGAGTGCGAGGTTAGGTGGTGTGGCGGCTGAAGGACACATGGTGAAGCAAACCAGAAGTGACATGAGAAAGGGAGATTGACAGCGGCAGAACTAACATGCTCAACAAGTATATGCAAGACGTGCATAATTTCTAGCAGCTCACAGGTTGTGCCGTTTTCTAGAGGCATTTAATAAATACAGGTTGTTCTGCTTCGATCTTTTCTTGTTTCTATGCGCCTCTTCCATTGCAGCTGCCAACCTCGTTTTGCTCTACCACTCATCATCTTTTTCTGAAACCACTCCATTGACTGACCAACCTTGATGCTGCTGCTTCCCCAGCGTCATCATCTTCACTCCCCGCTCGCTGCCCTCTCTTTGCCTTCTGACTGTGCTTGTGTCCGCCTGCCCCCTCTTCGTCTGAGTCTCCTGTAGGGCTGAGCTCACGAAGCTGGTGGGCTACACGCTTCACACCACCATCTACCAGACCGTGCTTACGAAGCATGCGAAGCACCTGCAGGTTGGTTGGTTTGAATGGCAAGGCTGCTCGCAATATGCAGTGCTTAAATGTGTCTTTTTTGCACACTTTCAAAGTTGCTTGCAACAGCTCGTAAGACTTATACTTTCTAAGCCAAGCACATGCGGCATGTCTGTTGCATGAGGTGGACCAATGAGTGGCTGCCAGAAAGATGCCCTGTAGACGTTGGGTGCCAAGAGCTTGTGCGGTTAACTTGAGCAGGGAAATTACAAGCAGGTGTGCGGTGCATTGCATGCACTGTGCTTGCTACCTGCTGCACCGTCACCACGCCTGGCATGTCCTGTGCAATAGCCTGCAGGTATTCGGGGTGCAGGCGGTGGCGCTGGTAGGCAGCGGTCAAGCGCGTGCGCTCCTCTGCGTTGCGCGCCTTCTTGCGCACCACACCCTCGTCCAAAACCACCTCGTGCTTTTTCAGCATGCGCTGGACCTGTGTGCACAGTGGCAGCACATGGATGTCCAATGGTGTTGACTTGTTGACAAGCCTGCATTCCTCAGAAGGCAGAAATCCTGGCAGCGGCCTTGCCGTATTGTTTTGCTTGCAAAGCTCTTTTTGCCTTTGTTTCCAACGATCTTGTTCCTCCACCTGCTGGAGCAAGGAGCACGTTAGCTAGCAGCCCTCGTTCATAAATATATTTACCCTGCCACACTACTCATGTATAAAGTTGTCAACAGCCCTCACTACCTGTTGAGCTGTAAAGCTGCCTGGCAGGTGGGCAGCAATCTGGTTCAGCATGTCTGCCTGTATGTGGGTAAGGTGGAGAAAACAGTGCAGGTGTGCAATGACAGTACGGTAAAAGGTTGTTGCCTCTCAGCAAAGTGCAAAAAGTCAGGTAACGCCTCTTGCTGCAGAGCGAATAGTAAAAGCAGGCACATGAGCCTTTAGCAAGCACATATACAAGATCAGCACCGGATCATTTCTCAATGTGAAAGGTCGTGTCCAACAAGTGACGTTGCTAGTTTGAGCATGCAAACTTTGTTGCTGGGTTCCTAACCTCACTTCTGCTCAACTCACCTTGTCTTTAAATTGCTCATACAGCTCTCGTAGCTGCTCCACAGGCATGCGGCTGGACATGCCCCCGCGAGGCCTGCGCTGCTTGCTGCTGCCAGCGCGCACCATTTTGAGTTTGCGGAGCCTTTTAAGTACCGCGCGCTCTGAGAGGTTGCCTCCTAGCTCATCTACCACCTACGGGAGCATGACAGGCAGTTTTTGGTTGTGTGGGCACTGGAATCTTGTTGTGTAATTAAGGCATGTTAATCCAACATGTCCAACAAGTAGCCGTGAAATGCTTTACGACCTGAAGAATAAGGATTGCAAGGCAAACAATAAGTTTGTACCCTTTTCCTTTTACCTTTGCCAGCACGTCCTCACGCCCGTGGTGCAGCATGAAAGCATCCTTCAGTGCCTCATTGTCAATGAGCTCAGCATCGTCCTCCTCCTCTTCGTCACTTCCGTCCTCATCTGGGAGTTGTACAACAAACAAATAAATTGTTCTTATTAAGGGGCTGATTGTACAAAACTCTCAAAGAGCGTGTCCCATAACGCTTTGCGTGAATTAGACAGATCAACGCCCATAAAGTCTCAGTGATGGCATCCTGCAGACATGTGTCCGGCCTCTAGGTCAAGCTAGACACAGGGCTTTGAGCTCAGGTTCCACCCACCTGTCAGCCTGTGCTTCTTCAACAGAGAAGTAACCTGGCGGCTGGTCCATCCTCCTACTAGCTCCGCAGCAATAAGGGTGGACATGTCACGCTCTAAACGGTGTCGTCCATACAGGCTACGAAGGCTAGTGAGCTGTGTGGGGGTGAGCTGACCAAATTTAAGTCCCAGGGCACGTAATTCACGAGCGGCCTGTGCAAGAAGTGTGATGCAAAATGGAATACGCATGGGTGTGGTGCTGGAATGCTTCTTGCGTATCAGAAAAGGGTATAGTTTTATAGGATACACAGGTACTGGAGATATCGATGATTCAGGTCGTCTGAGGTTGATGTCGGGGAGATGGTGAATTCTTGACATTGTCAGGAATGTTTGCAGAGGTGGCATCAATATTAAGCGCAAAAGCTATGCTCTAATTAGCATGACAGTGCAACCTTTGCCATGTAGGCATTCCTGATGCAAATTAATAAAAATTACGACTTTTGATCAGATTCTAGATTTACTTCAATACGTACAAACAAACCTGGCTCTTGGTGACCGCCTCCCCCATGGCCTCCACAATAACATCCATGTTGGCCTTGTGTGCATTGTAGCGCTCAAACAAGCCAACCAGCTGCGCCACCTGCTCTGAGCTAAGCTGCTGCTTAGCGGCACCGCTTCCACCAGCAGAGCGTTTGGACTGCTGTTTGAAGTGAGCCTTGCGCAGCATCTCTGTGTGTACAAGCACAGTTTGCACGGCTGATATTAAGTCTGTGTCTGCGAAGACGTGAAAGCTGAGAAACAATAAGATTGTCTGCTACAGCAAGTAATGCACCCTCTGCTACATTTCAGAGGCAGGTCTGCTCTTTCGACCAGGTCACACTTGCTGTGCAGCTTTCTAGTAGATTTGCACATAACCTACGAATGCACGCACCTCTCCGCTGCATGAGGGCCTCAGCGTCCATGGCATGCACTTGCTGTGCTGCCTGTCTTCCTGCCCCCCCTGCGTTCCCTTCCTCACATGCAGCAGCAGCAGCAGACCGTCCCCGCTGCATTCCCACAAATTCCTTTTCACCCTCGCTGCCCTTCGCTACCCCATCTCTCGCCTCTCTCTCACTCCCGCTGTTTATTATCCTACGTGCACGTGCATGTGCACTTCCCCCTCCTGCAGCATTATCCCCCCCCTCATCTGCACTGCTCCCTCCCAGGCTGCCACCTCGATGGCCTCCTTGTTTGCCTCCTCCCTTCCCAACACCCTCCTCCTCCTCTTCCTCATCCCAGGCCTGCATGCTTCGCCCTCCTGCACCAGCAGCATGCAGCGCTTGCGCTCCCCTGCGACAACACATGCAAACAACCGAGTGACCAATCGCCAATGATAAACGGAGCAGCACACTTGTCTTGCACAGCAGCAGCCCTTTGTACAGGTGCACAGCATTCAGCGTAGGAAGTCACCGATTATACAGAGGCACAGAAAAGCTGCGTGCCTCTGCAGGCACAAATTACCTCAATACACAAAGCATTGCCTCAATACACAAATACAAACACACAAAGCAACCTCATACACGAATACACAAAATATCTCAATACGCACAAGCAAATTTACAATCACCTGGCTCCTTTAGACTCCTTGGGGTCGTATGCTGGGACTTGGTCAAGGCGCAGGAAGTAGTCATTGTTGATCTCTTCTGCAACCTGAGGGAGGATGACACATTCAATATGTCACGTGCATAGTAGGCATTTAGGGTGTTTGTTCTGTCGTGTTTGCCTGTAAGTAGCTAGCCCAGGTTTGCAGATGAAGCTCCGTGACAAGTTATGTGTAGCGTAGACTGTGACGAGCGATTTGGGTAGCCTGTCCAGACCAGTGAGCCAAAGAACGCCAACGCACCATGGCAGTCTTCCAAAACATGAGATCGATGAAGAGCATGGAGGAGATGCCGCTCTTGACCTGTAGGGACAGCAAAGTAGATCATCATAAGGATTGCAATTCTTTTGTACAAATCTGGCAACGTCGCACCTCTGTTTACCTTCAATTGAGAAGTTGGCAAATGTCATTCTTTTGTGCAGGAAAGACGCGTTAAAGCTCAAAGGGATATATGGAACAGCTATTAGTCCCACCAACCTTGTTCTCAACCGCCACGGCTTTCTTGCGCTCCTCATTTGTCTTTGACTCTACCGCCCCCCCTCCTGCCACTCCCTCGACCTCTCCCTCCTGGATTTCCAAGGAATCATCATCCTCTGCACCACCACCTTCTCTAACGCCAACACCCTGTTGCATCTCGTCTTTGCCACCCTCACTCCCTTCTGCACCACCCTGCACAGCATCTTCGGAGTCCAGTTTTGGCACCAGCTTAGCCATCAGACCGCGCACCACGCGCGTGGAAAGTTTTAGGAGGCCCTGTTGCAGCGTATCAAGTACAAAAACAAGCAAGGTGAAATGGCACCGTGTCCCATTCAAAAAGAGGACTGGAGTCTCTGTGTGAAAAATACTATACCAAAGCAGCGAACTTGCCCTAGGAGGGATGGTAGGTACTGTGATGCTCAAACACACAAAAAAGCAGGATACGTGGGGCTCTTAAGAGAACAGAACAATACAAATCAATAAGTAACGTGTCAAGGTAGCAGAGCACCATCAGTGTCAATTCCAGCATGCATCAGCTGAAGGGCCAGCTGAGAACCCCAGCCCTGCATCCCAGTCCTGTTCACAACAAGGCAGTCATTCACGACCAGTTCTATTGCTGCACCAGTGACTCACCTGGTAGGCAGGGAACATGGCCTTGCTACGAATGCTGCGGTCTGCCAGGATTTTGTGCATGACACGCAGCACTGAAATCTGTGTGTGAAGGATGAGTGCGCACACTTGAGCAAGGTGCTGAGATGGAATGCAACCATGACTTGAATAGCGGCCAACGCATGACACATCCTCACAATTATGTTACGAGTTCAAGCTGCACGACAAAAGGTTGATGTTACAGTGACGACAAAGATTTTTTCAATGCCAGCACTCAGTTTTAACAAACGAACCTGGTACAGCATGGGCTCCAAATCCAGATCCACTGCAATGCGCTCCAGCATTGCAGCAATCGCTGCATTTGTGGCTGGGCTGTTGTGCGCATAGAAGACAAGGCCCTGGTCAAAGGTGACACATGAAGTTGATTCAAGCATGAAAGCGCACCAGGGCACTGCATTGTCGGAATTTTCACGTGGTTAAAAATGGGATCATGATTACGAGTTGTATCTGTGCTTACTGTGAGGGTTCTGAAGACAATTGTGGTAATCAGACATTGCAACAAAGTGAGAAACTTGTCATGGATGTCTTACAGCAGCCAATCTAGGAAGAGCGGGCTGTGGTTGATCACTCGAGTGCATCCAAGCCCAAGTACCCCCACACAACAACACCTGCATACGCACAACCACATACCTGGTTGGTGTAAAAGTGGACCGTGGCTGGAGTGGCAAGCTCTTGACGCAGGCGTCTGTTAAGGTCAAGCACGGCCTCTTTCACCCGACGCTTCTTCTGGTCAGGATCGCCCCCTCCATCGTCCCACTCCTGCATGTGTGCATGGCAGGGCCATCAAAGTTCACAGGTCAGTAAATTGGCATTTTAGCAACTATCAAGTGTCGGTTAATGTGGGATGTAAATAGGTAATAAAGTGCTTTTCATTTTACAGCATTGATCCATGCCTTTTGCATTCAGCTTGTGCTTATTGAAAGTATGAGCGACGCTGTAATTAATACCAAATTTGTCATCAGCAATACACCCACCTCCTCCTCCTCCTCCTCCAGCTCCTCCATTGGGTCACGGCGTGGAGGCTGGCTGTCGTGCCTCGTTGCATGCTCGCCCTCCCTTCGTCCTCCATCATCATTACCATTACGAGAAGCACTGGCAGCTGGCGAGGACGGGCCCTCCTGCTGCTGTTGCCCTCCTTCCCCTTCCCCCTCTCCGCTAGCCCCACCCACTCTCTCCCCGCCCCAACTTTCTGCAACTCTTGCAGCCTGTCCCTCGTCTCCTGACTGCCGCTGGTCTTCGGCATTGTCACCCTTCTCAAGCCCACCATCAGCACCTGTGCCCGAAACGGCACACCAAGAAAGCAATTTAGACAATGAGTGCAGAATGAGAGGGCATCATGACTTCAAAGCAAGCCTCTCTCTCTGCCCTGCAGCTCTGAGCCTGAAGCAATTGCACAATGCAATTGCGAGGCATGATCAGGAAAGCAGCAGGGTGAAAGTTGCTTGAAGGTCCTGCCTGAAGCAGATGGTGTGCACCCATCACCGACCTGGGCTGCGCTCACGCTCCTCTGATGCCGGGCGTGGAGTTGCAGCCTTGCGTCGACCGCCCCCTCCATGCGCTTTGCGGCGCACCACAAAACCACCCCCTTCAGCTGCGCACAGCCTATCGTACAGCTTGAGCACGGTGTGCATGCTCTGTGGGCAGGCACGTAGAAGGCAACATGAAGCGCATGCATATCGTGGGTTACAATGAGTGGGTTTGCAAAGTAGCTGAGGAACGATCAAACTCAGGCTACCACATACTGCTTGTCAGACAAACGCAGATGAGCTCAACGATAGCATTCGTGACAATTGTAACTGCTGGCTGAGGCCGAGTGTTATGCATGGGGTGTAAGACGTAGTGGTGCGTGCCCACAGACGACGAGTTAAAGCCTTTGACTTTCAGCCCAGTGGCATAACATGCTGCACACATGGAAACACGAAGCAGAGAGAATGTGCGTGTAAGATCCAGCAGCAGCTTGTACCTGAATGATGTCAACGGCATGTGAGCGTGGTTGTAGCCTTGCATTAAAGGACCGCATGAGGCGGCTCAGCACAGACAGCAGCCCACTCTCTTTCATGTCATCATGCAGCAGCCTGTTGGAGGAGAAGGAAGCAGTCACGGATGACATGGAAATCCAGGATCTCACGTGAGTACAGAGTGCATGCTACTCAGCACAAGGGCGTCATCGGCAAGATGCCTTCCTGCGGTGCCTTGATGGACCTGAATGGTAAAGCAAACCGTCTCCCTCTTCTTTTATTTATGACCGCGACTATCTCCGATGACGCCCTTATTGTTGGCTGTCTAGCATCTTTACAGTTAAGGTGCATTGTTTGTTTATCCAACCAAATCACTTACTTGCGCTGCAGCTTGTCGGCCGCCCTGCGATCTGCCATGTTTCCCACCCGCTCTGCCAGCTCCAGCACAGCAAGCATTTCACGCAGCAGGCTGAGAGAGGCGTGCTGTAAGTGCGAATTGTGGTACATGTGTTTGAGTTGATATAGTCAAGACACATGTCACAGCAGTCATCATCCCCTTGTGACAAAGACTCAGGAACCTAAACACAGAAAAACGAATATGAAAATAAGCAAAAGGAAAAGCAAAATACAAACCTGCAGCTCCCAGTCTTTAAGGTCACTTCTAGCTGGTACGTCCACCTGACCTAGCCAGCTGGTCAGCACCTGTTATGGTACAGGTGTAAGTTGCAGAGCATTACTAGCTTGACTCAAGTCCTTCTAGGCCCTGACTGCTTTTAATGCGCAAGGCCATAGATCAGGCTTTGCCCCCACCCTGAAGAATGTTGCATGAAGATGTCTTACCAGGTGGAAAGTGCCCCAGCCCATTGTGGAAGCAATGCAAGCAAAGGGAGAGGCGGCTTCTTCTTCAGCCTGTTGCTGCCTTTGCTGCTGCTCTTCAGATCCCTTATCGGCTGGTTGTTGTTGCTGCTGCAGCTGGCCTTCACTTTCTCCACCTGTGACCACCTTTCCCCTTTCACCCGCCAGCTCAGCATCGCTGCCAGCATCAGCAGCAACACCGTTGGGGGGTTGCTGCTGGTGGTTGCCTCGCATCTGCTGCTCTGTTTGCTTCTGCTGCTGCTCTTGCTGCTGCCTGCGTTGCCGGGCTTCCTGCGTACAAGGAGGAGCGAAAGCGCTTGCCGCTAAGAGCTAAGCACACATAGGCTCAATTTGGATGAAGAACATCTTATGCAGTATGCAGCATGCCATTGGGTGACGCTGTTGCCTTTGTAGCTAGATCAAACATTACATACTGCCTATCTCAGACTCGCCCGTCTCGACAACATCCACTCGCACACCTGCTTTGCGCGTGCATATGCCGTAAAGAAGCGTGACACTCGCATCAAACGAGCAAAGTCAGGAGCGGACAGTCGACTGATACCGATGCCTGGCTCAGCCTCCTTGTTCAGGACCTGCGTTACCAGTGAGTGTATTACAAGCGTGCTGAGGAGAAGGGCTGATTGCTCTCTCACACACACACACACACACACACACACACACACACACAACAAAACAGATGTGCTATACCCTAAAAACGCCAGGAAATTACTCTGCTTTCATCAAAATATAGTCTGTACGTTAAAGAGCTAGGACAAAAAAAAGGTACTGCAATCGATGTAGAAAGCCCACAGCACATTCTGCAAGCAGCATTGTATAGACACCATTTCAATGCTTATCCGACCGTTTCAATTGCCTCTCCATGCACATTTTCAGGTCAGCTCCCTCTAAATGTCCCTCACTTTTTGGCAGTTCACTGTGTGTCATCTTAAGTGACACACACACGCACACACACACACACACACACGCACACACATACACACACCTTCATGAGAATGTTGTAGCCATCACTGTTGCAAAACTCATTGGTCCACTGCTGCAGGCGCCACATCAGCACAGAGCCAAGTTGTACGCTTCCAGCTGCTAACTCAGCACCATCCTGTGGAGTGTGCCAGATGACAGATGAGCAACGAGGTGAGCATAGGATGCACTACACTATGTTTCACACTTATGTACAGACGCAGTAGGAAGCGCAGAGGATTACGAGTTTCACATGTTGTTTTAGGGGCTGTGATTTTGTGAGGGGCAGTGGCCGCACGCACCGTTGCAATTGCCTTTGTGGCTGGAACGTGCACATTCAGCTCCGGCAGCTCTGACATCTGCAAGGAAGAAATCAAGTTGGTAATTTTGATTTTGGCCTATGTACCATAAAGCCATGAATTAAAAGCCAAGTGTGCACATTGGTATGCACCAAAAAAGCTGTGCAACCTGACATTGACTTCATTGAACTAGTCTTGCCAGGCACTGGTCGGGCCTTGATCATTGAGAGTGTGCAGACAATTAAGCTTGCTGTAACTGCAAAGATGAAGGGAAAAAATGCAGCTTGCATCCTTTCTCAAAGTGTGCAGCACACGTACACATGGATGCATAGCACGTGCTCAACCATAGTGCATAGCATATATAAGTGCATAGCACGTGCACACATGCAGCCTTTCCAGGACCAGTGGCAGGGAAGCTCTCTCTCCCACTCTCCCTAAAGAAGCAAGCACCCTATCACACACAAAGCACACAGATAGCACGCACCTTGGGTTTTGCCAGGAACACGGGGCGTGAATGCTCCACATGATTGCGCACGTAGCGTGCTGAATTTCTGGCATGCCACCTGGGGGCTTGAGAAAGTATAGCAGCTTTGTTGGCCTTCTCTTTGGCCAAAATACTCTGCATGTACAAGCATTTGTGATTGTGAAGTGGGCAAGACAGCTGCAAGGTCTGTATTCTGCCCGGTTTGCAAGAGCCGTGTTCGATTGTTTTGTCATGACTCAGGGACAGTAAGCAATGATGAAAGGAAAATGAGTACAGGAACTTTTTGTAAGTGCCAATGGCTTACCTGCATTGAGTCACAGCAAGCAGGATTGAGATTTGGTTAGCACAACTTTGCAATAGGGTGTCATGTCTTGCTTAAAAAAACAGAGCACGCTCGTGAAGCAAAATACAAGATCTGCCTTACGAATACTGAGCAAATGCTTAGATAAGATGTTGATTGCAGGACTGACTATGCAGTATCAAACAAAATGACAGCACCAAGTACATACAACCTACCCTATCAAGCGCTAGCAAGAGAATAAATACAACTTAAAAATTATTCACAGAAGTAGGGTTTTATAAGGTTGATATAAGAGACGGTTTCTGCGAGCTGTCTTGATTATGGGTTGACCATTGTGCTGGTTAAAATTCAGGAGAGACATCTCATAATGACACCAAGACCAGGGCAGGGGTCAGCATGCTATCGCACATCATAAAGTTCACCTGCATGGCTGCTACTGTAGCGTCAATATCTGTCCCGCGTGGATTTGGCTGGCGCCCTTGCTTTGGCTTTGCTGCCGTGCTGGCTTGTGCTGCGTGGCTGGTGTGAGGTGCTTTGGAAGGAGGAGGGAGTGCTTGGGCCTGGTAGGAAAGCACACATGTTATCTTGATTGGGGCTATGAGAAA
>Ga0307942_1001338_pt1:0-2500 | contig 19531 bp, 30 predicted proteins | sample OrgLakmetagen175_FD_201846 | JGI IMG/M metagenome (GOLD analysis project Ga0307942, IMG submission 201846) | Saline water microbial communities from Organic Lake, Antarctica - #175 | ecosystem: Environmental > Aquatic > Non-marine Saline and Alkaline > Saline | place: Antarctica: Organic... | reverse complement strand
TTATACCACATGGTATATGTATCAAGCATAGCTTTTCAGTTATAAGAAAGGTGCGAGGCATAATATCATGTTACCCCCATATCATATGATATCATATGATGTATCCAGGTTTGTTCAGTTCGTTTTTTTGGAGCAAGGGTTCGATAACGTTCGTGAAAGTTGTAGGATCCTCAAACAGTTCGAAGGGTCCGATGTGCAGTTTTGGGAAACGGGCCCTTGGGCTTCTCCCCCCACCTTCAAGTCTTCCCAATTAGTTGTGCATGTTAATAAAAAATTTTAGGGGGAAAAAGGGGCCGGAATGGGACCATGTCATCATTGTAGAGCAGAAAAAAGAGAACCTTCAGGTGCAGTGCAAGTGCCTCGTTGTACAAACCCTTATTAGTTCAGAAATGTGTGACAGGTTTGGCCCTAGGACCAAGGAAACTTCCTGGCCTGATACAGATCATATTTCATAAATAATAATTGGACATGTTACTTTTACTGCAAGGAAAGAGTGGGACTGAACTGGGGGGGGGCTGCTGTCCCTTGCAATTTTGACAGACGCATGCTGTAAAGTTCGACAAACTCTTAATAGTTCGTCGAACTTTGACCGAACTCCAAACGGCACTTTTCAAATGCGTTAAAAAGCATGAAAGTTTGCAAACCCGGATTCTTGGCCGAGCCTCGAACAACCCTGGATATATTATATTATTAGTCTATAATATTCCCAGGAACTGAAGAATTCAATCCAGATTGTGCACTCTGGGGTATTTGGACCCAAGGAATTGATTGGTGAAAACCTACAAGGATTGGTTGTGTAGAATGTTGCCAAGTGAGGAAGAGACCCACATACTACTTCCCACATCTACACCCACATACACAAATACAATGGTTACAATGGTTACAATGGGGGATGACCTTCAGCCAGGTTGTTTGGCTGATCACCTGCTAACTGGTCTCGGCCAGCCACAAATAGATCCATAAGCTCAGAAAGAATAAGAAAAAGTCTAGTGTTCTGCTGAGAAAGGAAATTATGAACAAGTTGGTTGTTGACCTGTTGCAGCAAAAAGGGTCGGGCTGCTGAAAAGTCCTCAGAGAAAGGCGTAAACAGAATGGAAAAATGTTTCCTCAGCTCACGAACTTGATGGTCTTGGCAAAATAAAAGAGCATGCACCTCGTTCTGAACATGTTCACTTCACCAGGACATTGGTCACTTACGCGAAAACCATCTTCAAGCCATGCATACAAACTCACTTCAAGCCACACATACAAACGCAACCCACTTCAAGCCACACTCAACCCACTTTAAGCCACACATACAAACTCACCCTCACACACACACGCACATACTCACACACAAACACCCCACACATCCACCCGCACACCCACACTAATACCCACCCACCCACCCACAGCTACAGCCAAACTCACACCCACACCCACACCCACCCACCCACACTTACCCACACCCACACCCGCACCCACACTCACACACAAACCCACACCACACCCATCCCCGTATGTGGGTGAGTATGAATTCAAATCAGACTCCCAGCCATTCATTAAACTTATGTCGGCAGCACGTTGAGCGTCATTCGAACACCTGAGAATATCATATTATGCGGGGTCCACACAATATGATATATAATGTTATATACTATTAATATGGTGAGGTCGCCTCGCACCCTAGTTATAAATTGACTCACTGTAAGGGCCCATGTCAAATGCAGTGTTGGGTCTTTCCTTTCAACCTTTAGCAATCATCTGAGTTAGCAGGCTTCAATCAACATATAACTGGGTTACTATGTGATCTTGCAGGGCTGATTCTTTGGTAAAATGCAAGCCTCAGCAAATCAAGCATGGATGCCCATATTGGGTAGCTTTAAATTGCATAACCACGGACGTTTCTGTCGCATAAAAACTGAAACTTTTGAGTTTGGGCGTACTTGTTTAAAATTGAAGATCTTTTAAATTGCCAACTGGGCGTTATACAGCCACTCTGCGAAGTAACGCAGGTGAGCTTATTTGAGATGTGAAATGTGTGTGGTTTGTACACAGGGAGCGCCTCCACCCCTCCAGCTATAAGGAGGCGTGGGCCAACTTTCCTTGAAGTAGCAGCACCCTTGGTGCAAGATCAAGAGCACCGTACGCCTGCAAGAGCCACAAGGGTATGTTGCGGGGCTTTAAAAGAAATGACGCTAGGTTCATTCCTTTTTTTTCGTCCTGCAGAGTAGGAGCACCTCATCAGATCTGCTTCATTTTTAGAGAACTCTACTACAAGCAGATTGTAAATACCGTACAAAAAGTATATTAGTATATTATCACACCTAAAGTTTTTTTGGCGAGGCTTGTGATTAAATTGCTGAGAACAGTCGTTTAATGCATGGGATATGGTTTTTATTACTTGAGGCAGGAGGCGGCAGAAAGCACAACTTTTGGACGTCATGGGTCAATGGAATCAATAACTACATATTCGGAATTCTGAGATCCAAGCTATCGATTATATAAACGAGTCCGATCC
>Ga0307942_1001332_pt1 | contig 19572 bp, 22 predicted proteins | sample OrgLakmetagen175_FD_201846 | JGI IMG/M metagenome (GOLD analysis project Ga0307942, IMG submission 201846) | Saline water microbial communities from Organic Lake, Antarctica - #175 | ecosystem: Environmental > Aquatic > Non-marine Saline and Alkaline > Saline | place: Antarctica: Organic Lake... | reverse complement strand
CAGGGGGACTGGGTTTGGCCTGGCCTATGTGACCCTTTGTATTTGGAGGTGCAGGAGGACTGGGTTTGGCCTGGCCTATGTGACCCTTTGTCTTTGGGGGTGCAGGGGGACTGGGTTTGGCCTGGCCTATGTGACCCTTTGTATTTGGAGGTGCAGGAGGACTGGGTTTGGCCTGGCCTATGTGACCCTTTGTCTTTGGGGGTGCAGGGGGACTGGGTTTGGCCTGGCCAATGTGACCCTTTGTCTTTGGAGGTGCAGGGGGACTGGATTTGGCATGGCCTATGTGACCCTTTGTCTTTGGAGGTGCAGGGGGAGTGGGATTGGCCTGGCCTATGTGACCCTATGTCTTTGGAGGTGCAGGGGGCCTAGGTTTGGCCTGGCCAATATAACCCTTTGTCTTTGGAGGTGCAGGGGGCCTAGGTTTGGCCTGGCCAATATGACCCTTTGTCTTTGGAGGTGCAGGAGGACTGTGTTTGGCCTGGCCTTGTGCGCCTCTGGTCACCCAAAGGTACTTCAGGCCTAGGGTTGGCCAAAACCGTATATGACCGTATATTTGGTATTTTCCCTGCCAGAAATACCGTATGTCCACTGTATATATGCTTCTGGCCAACCTTATTCAAGCCACAACGCACTCAAGCAAGCCATACACCCATTGGCTGCTCATTGTTCCACCCCCACAGTACACACGCTTGCGCTTGCGCACGCGCACACACACACACACGGGCACACACACACACACACACACACGCACACGCACACGGACACACACACACACGCACACGGACACACAGACTTGCTCCACCCCCACAGTACACACTTGCGCGTGCGCACACACACGCACACACGGACACACACAGATACACAAACATGGGCGCACGATCAAAGTCCCTGAACCCTTCGACCCGCACCTCGCTGATGTAGTCCAGGTCAGACTCCCAGTCATTTGCCACAGCCTCTTGCGCAACCGACGCACGCACAGAGCGCAGGGCCTCCTCCAGGCGCGTTATGCCCTCCTCGCCTGAAAGCTTGCCCACTCTCTCACGCAGCAGGCTGTGGTCGTGAGCGACCTGGCCATTGAAGAATGGGAATGACAGGTGTGGGCAGAGGAATTCCTGGGTGAATTGAAGAATGGGAATGACAGGTGTGGGCAGAGGAATCAGGTGTGGGCAGAGAAATTCCTGAGTGAATTGAAGAATGGGAATGACAGGTGTGGGCAGGGAAATTCCTGGGGCAGGAGCTTCAGACTCCATACTGTACACCTCTCATCTGCTTGCACACCACAGGCTCCATGTTATACACCTCTCATCTGCATGCAGCACCATAAACTCCATGTTGCATACCTCTCATCTGCATGCAGCATCACAACAGCAAGCTGCACAGTGACAGTGACACGTCCATTAGAGAAGAGGGGAGCAGATCAAATGTTTAACAATACTTCTCTTCTGCATCACGGCTGGACTACCCACCAGTTTATTCACGGCATCATTGTAACACCAACACACAGTGCTCACAGTCACCCCCACCACGGCATCACTGTAACACCAACACACAGTGCTCACAGTCACCCCCACCACGGCATTATTGTTACACCAACACACAGTGCTCACAGTCACCCCCACCACGGCATTATTGTTACACCAACACACAGTGCTCACAGTCACCCCACCACGGCATCATTGTAACACCAACACACAGTCCGGAGAGGGGGGGAAATTGTTAGAAGGGTCAAGCACCCCTCACCTGTGCAACCACAGCATCCAGGTTGCGTGCGCTGCGTGCGAGCAGCAGGCTGTGCTGTGTCAACGGAGAGCCTTGAGGAGAAGTGCCTGTGAGGAGGGAGGAGAGTGGCAGCGAGGTGTTTCGTACGGTGGTGAGGTACATGAGCTGGTAGTAGCCGGTGTGGGCTGTGCTGGTGTGGTGGACTTATTGGCAGCAGGGGGTTGTGCTGGAAGCCGGGTGTTTTCAGTAGCAACAACGTGGGGTATGAGTTTGGTCGGTGTGGGTTGTGCTGGCAGTGAGGTGTTTTGAGTTGCAACAATGTGGGGTGTGAATGGGGGCCGGGTGTTTTCAGTAGCAACAACGTGGGGTATGAGTTTGGTCGGTGTGGGCTGTGCTGGCAGCAAGGTGTTTTGCACTGCAGAAATGTGAGCTATGGCCATGGTCAGTGTGGGCTGTGCTGGTGTGTTGGGTCGTGCTGGCAGCAGGGGGTTGTGCTGGCAGCACCAAGCATACAACATTGCACTGATGCGTCTCAATTTCATAAGATGTAAGTAATATGGGATCGTTTAAAGTTAAATTGTTCCTTTTCACGTGTCTGTACGTCAACTTGCATTTGCATAGGCAGGCGTTTGTGTGCGTGTGCGTGTGTGTATGTGTACATGCATTTGTGTACCTGTATGTGCTTGTGTACTCTGCGCTCTCCCAATCAGACGTGGATGTAACAGTGCATGCACGAGTACATACCTGTGGAGGCAGCATTTGCAGCGGCCCTGCTACGGGCTAGCTTGCGCTGCAAACTTCGTTCCAGCTCAGCAGCCACACGCACCTGTGAGTACGTGTGTGTGTGCACATGGGTGTGCATGTGTGTATGTTGGTGTAAATGTGTGTGAGTGTATGTGTGTATGCATGTTGGTGTAAATGTGTGTGAGTGTATGTGTGTGTACACCTGCGTGTACATGTGTGTACGTTGGTATAAATGTGTGTGTGTACGCATGGGTATGCGCCACCCTTGCACTTATTGCAAGCGAACTTGTACTCTTGGGCACACCCCTCTAGTACATCTCTAGTTCATCATTCGTATCTCACCCTCGTACTTCTGCAAGAAACCTTTTCTCCTTCTGCACACTGACCATACAAATTAAAACCAGCTCAGCCTCCAGTGAAGCCACAAACCAACACCCACCAGCTCAGCCTCCAGAAATGCCACAAACCAACACCCACCAGCTCAGCCTCCAGTGAAGCAGCGTCGGCCAACTTCCAGGCCGCAAACTGGTCCAGGTACCGGAGCCACGCCTCATCAAACCGTACCAGCAATTGGCCAACTGTATTGGCAGCACTGCTTCCTGCACACGTACGTGTGTTCAGTATATACGTGCATACGTGCGTACTGCTTATCATTGGTCCGGGTTACAAAGCTGCGCCTCATCTAAGGCACTCTACCAGCAGTGGGCAGCACTGCTTGCTGCACACGTGTGCTCAAGTCACACTCAGTACTAAAATTGAGCCACATTTGGCACGCACGCTTTCACACACTCCCGCACACACACATACCCACACACAAACACACAAATTCACACGCAGCACACACCCACACCCACACCCACACACACACACCACACACACCTTGCCCCTCACGTGCCGCCCCCAACTCCATCGCACTCCTGTAATCCTGCATGCTCCTTCCAAGCGGTGAAGCAGCCATCATCACATTCGCGCTGTGCCGCTGCGTGCGGCCACCACCCCCCCTGATCGAAATCCCACCCCCCCTGTGCTCCCTCTCCTCTTGAACACCCTCTGCTTCCTTTGCGTAAACGTCCTCCTCCCCCGCTTCCTCACGACACTCGTGCGCACCAGCAGCGGCACCCCCCCCCCTGGCAGGAGGGTCTAAGATGCGGAGCAGCAGCGCGTCAAATTGTTTGCTCATGTCACGGGCAGCAGCCTACGTTTTGATGTGTCAAGTAAGCAGTGATTGTGTGTGTAAGTGTGGCAGGAGGGTCTAAGATGCGGAGCAGCAGCATGTCAAATTGTTTGCTCACGTCACAAGGGAATAAACTACACAACACTACACGCATAGGTCGCACAAATTTGAACCAGCTGGACACGTTCCTGATTCCTGGTTGGTGCTGACCACATGCACTAACAAACACACACACGCAAACACACACATATATACACATGCACAAATAGACACACACACACACGCAAACACACACATACACGCATATACACACATGCACACACACACAAACACGCCTGCGTTTCTGCACCCACCGCAACTGCCTCCTCCCTCGGGCCTGACGATTGGAATACGACGGCTGGGTAGTACTGAATCATGAGTGAGCAGAGGAAGATGCGGGGGGGGTAGCGCTCAAGTGTGCGGTCCTTGGGAATTTTGGGAAACAGACGGCGGAGGAGCTTGGTCACAGATCTTGAGGAGGAGCCGCCGTTGCCTGCGTGTTTATCAAGTGCGTGCGTGTGTATGGGTGGTTGGATGTGGGTTTGGGTTGGTGTGGGTGGGTGTGCTTGTTTGTATAACCAAGTGCTTGTGTGGGGGGAGGGAGTTGCAAGCGCGTGTGTGTGTGTGTGTGTGGGTGTGGGTGTGCTTGTCTGTATAACCAAGTGCTTGTGTGGGGGGAGGGAGTTGCAAGCGCGCGTGTGTGTGTTTGCGTGTGTGCAAGCGTGTGGGTGTATGTGTGTGTGCATGTTTGCGTCTGTGCAAGCATGTGTGTTACGTTTGCTTGCACGAGGCCTCAAATTGTTAAGCCTCCTGGTTACCTGCCGCTCCTTCGCTATCCGTACAAAGCACGTGCGCATAATAGCACAAGCAAAAAGAGCACGTACAACAGACTATAACATCCATGCAGCCTGCTCATGAGAGCGCATTAAAATAACAACTCACAGCCCTGCAGAGCACCTCACACATACAGTCCTCCCACCCTTTCTCCCTGCTGCACCAGCGTGTACATGAACAACGTGTACAGAACAACGTATAAAATGAACATCGTGTACATGAACAACGTGTACATGTTTCCTTTCCAATTGGTCGACATCCCCTCCGATTTGGGATTTCCTTGCTTTCTCGGCCATCTTTACGCTGCTGCTCCCCCAAAAAGTGACCAAAAGCTAGAACATGGGCTAATGACAAAAGCATTGGCTTGAAACCAAGAAGGCTCATAGTCATAAGCACTGACTTGATGCCAATAGCGTTGGCTTGAACTTTTAAGAGCGTTGCCTTCTCACCTCCGTGGCTGCCATGCCCCCCTGCTTTCTTGCCCCTCCCGTGCTGGATATTCTCTCCACGCTCTTGAGCAGAGGTAAGCACCAAGCGTGCCTCCAGACGGTGGAGCAATGCTGTGGCGGCACGCAGTGTGCGTGGGGCCTGTGTGTGTTTGTGCGTGTGCGTGTGCGTGTGCGAGTGTGTGTCTGATTTTGTGTGTGTTCAATTTAAACCTCACTTTACAAATGATGGACAGACATGCTTGACACATTCTTCAAAACCAAAATGCCATTCTGTTTCTTTTCTGGCACACAGATCGTAGGAGCAAAGGCAAAGCATGCCAGCATACGTTAACGTGTGTATAGCACATCACATAGCATCAAAGGATCACACATGTTTACACACATGTTTGCACATTCCCCCCCCCCTCTCCCCTCCCCCCCCCCCCCACACACAGGCAAGCTCACACGCACCTGCATGATGGAGGCAAAAGCATCAAACGTGTCCAGGCCTTGCGCACTTTCAAGAGGTGTGGTGTCGGTGGGTAGGGAGCCAGCACCTCCAGGGGCGCCTGAGAGATTAGGACAACACAGAGCGAGAGTGGTCAGGCTGTGTGCACAATGTTTGGTACTACAGGTGGTGTCCAGGCCTTGCGCACTTTCAAGAGTTGTGGTGCCTGCAGGTTGAGAGCCAGAGCCCCCAGGGGCACCTAAAGAGATGACGACGACTTGCAGACACTAAAGGGGTGAGAGCAATCTTGAAACGAGATTATAGCATCAATAATGCAGCACAGATGATCAGGCACACGTCCTCTCTACTCGTTAAACAAGCATAAAACCTTCTGTGAGTGGTGAGCTCCATATTTTTGCTTTTATAACTGTTGGTCAGGCCAGCCATCCCTGTGAGAGTTCTTGCCCCAAAGCTCCCACCCACTTCTGAGTATGCAGGACCTCAAGCTGGACCTAACTGAGCAACTCTGCATACTCTGTTTGTGCCGGGGGGCGCCCAGGGTGCGGGGCCAGGATTCCCCTGCCAAAATGGGGTCCTCAGAAAGTGGCCCCGCGGCTTGCCTCACCCACACAACGATGGTTTGACATAATATTTGGAGCATTATGAGGGGGGTCCGGGGGGCGGGGACGGGGGTCCAGGAAATCGCTCAATTTGGCCGGGAAAAGCTCGATTCTATGCGAGGAGCACAGGGTGCATGGTTTAGGGAACCAATTTGCGTGACTAGTTTTATCTTATAAAAGTTTTCAGTGGCATGTTCTGGAACAGAGCAGAGGTAACACTGGGAATATTTGAAGTTTGACGAGTAAAGAGCAGTTTAGCATGCTCGGCTGGTGTGGGCAGGCAGTGAAATTTGAATCCATAGCCTTTGAAAATCTCAGCTGTCGCTTCCCACCACGGCCGCCTTGGGAGCATACTGAAGGGCTCCCGACACTCAGGTGGTGGCCATAAAGCTTGATTCCAGGGTTTTCAGAAATGCATTATTTTTGCCCAGCAAACATGCCCACGCACTAAGTCCTTTAGGGGCAAAGTTTCAACCCCCCTTTTTTTACTGTAATGTGTATGGTTTGACCCTAAACCTAACTGGCAACAAAAGAATTGGTGAAAATCGGACCAAAACCCGCATTTCTACACCCATACCACCTTTTTGGCAGGGATATGGCACAATTCCAGCCCCCCACTCTCACCCCTGACCCCAAACTCATTAATTTTTATGCAGAAGTGTTAAATATATGTATAGAAACCATTGGGTGACCTCAGAGATGCAATCCAGGGAAAGGGCATAAATTCCCCCTTTTGGGGCTTGGCTGGGCTGACTGTTGGCACGTTTCATGCAACTTTAAAAAGAACTGAAGTACCGTTGAGTGCTGAATGATTGATGCAGAGGACACTAACACACACGTACCTACGACCATGGCAGGAGGGGGGGGTAGTTGGTGCTGCTTACCCAGCTGCTGCTGCTGCTGCTGCTGCTGGGGAGGAGGAGGTTGCCCAGGTGGATGCTGCTGTCTGAGGAGAGGGCTTTGCAATTGCTGCTGCAACTGTGCACAGGGGATATGGGTGTAGAGGATGTGCATGACTTGTATTTGTTTTTCATTTCTCACTTGAACTTATTCGTAAAACTGTGAGTGGCAGATGCACACTACTTTACGCTTACCAATGTGTTTCCTTTTACACGGTGGAGCTTTTAGCATTTAAAAAACTCAATGGTCACTTTAATAAAAGTTCGAGCCTCATGTCTCATGAGTCACGTGCTTGCATTAAAATTGGGAGTCGATCCAAAGAAGTTGTAACACCTCCTGCTTCTACGCGTGGCTGTGTACTCACAGGGACGCACAAACACACCCGCACACACTTGCACACATACACACACTCACACGCACTTGCACACATACACACACTCACACGCACTTGCACACATACACACACTCACACGCACTGCACACATACACGCACCCACACACACTTGCACACATACACACACCCACACGCACTTGCACACATACACGCACAAACGCACACCTGTGCTGCTGCTTTCAGTGAAGGGCTGATAGCTCCTGTGTCTATAAACGCCCTGGCCAAAGAGTTCGTGGTCTTCTTTTCGCGCTTGAAGGTCAACCAGGCCGTTTGCAGCTTCCGAGAGCTGCAAGATTGCCTGAAGGCTTCCATCCTGGCTTCAAGCGCCTCGTGGGCACGTGCCTGCTTGTGTATGTGTGCGTGTTTGTATGTGTGTTTGTGGTTTTGTGTGTGTGTCTGTGAGTGGTCGAAATGCCTGTGACAAGAAAAGCTGCAGAAATGTTTACAACTAGAAGCTTGCGTGAGCAGATTGGGTCCGGCAACACAACGCTAGAAAATACCACGCAGACACATGAACACTCTCATACATTTCTTTCCCAGCCTCCCCCTCTAGAGGATTAGGATAATGGAGGAGGTAAGGGAGGACAGGAAGCAAGGGAGCCTACTCGTGTTGTGTGCGCTTGTAACATTAACTAAGTCGCGCACACCCACAGGCTTGTGCAAGCAGATCAAGCGACAAAGCGCAAAACAAGGCTGGGGAGGAAAGGGGGATAGGGAGCAAAACCACAACAGCACACACCTGTTCAGCGCCCTCATCCACATCTGCCTCTGATCCTACTTTTTGCTCCCCCACAGTGCTGCCCTGCAGAGATGCAACCCCAGAGGCTGCAGCTGTCACAGTCTTGGCTGTCTCTGTCCCTGCTCTCGGAGCCTCAGCTGCCACTGCTGCAACCTCCGCCTCTGCTGCCTCTGCCTCTGCTCCTGCAGCTTCCGCTTCTGTGGCAGAGTTTGTGTGTGTGTGCGTGCGCATGTGTGGGTGTGGGTGTGTTTCCATACGTGGGCGTAGGTGTGTGTGTGTGGGGGGGGGGTGTTTGCATACGTGTGGGTGTGGGCGTGTATGTTCCACGCATTTGTGAGGGAGTAGTCTGTTGCTTTTAGGAGAGGCACGTGAGGTTGGGGGTTGGCAAGAGCTGGGAAAAATCGTCGTTTCACGATACAATGGTGGTTTTCCTGCAACAGAAGCTGCAGGCTTTGACGCAAAAACGCAACCATCCCCCCCCCCCCTAAGAAAACAAACCGCTGTCGCCGCATCTGCGACAGCTTGTTCTAGCTGGTCTGGACCTTTCACAAACTTTGAGGTTCAGCATAGACAGTGTGGACACAACACAGAGCCCCCCCCTAAAAAACAAATTTGTAGGGCTGGCCAGAACCGTATATACACACCGTATATGACCGTATGTATGGTAATTTCCCTGCTAAAAATATCGTATGCACACCGTATATACCAATAAATATATAGTTCTGGCCAACCTTACAAATTTGCCGTACCTGCAACAGCTTTTTCAAGCTCGTCAGCCTCCTCTGCATACTCCAGTGGGGCGACGAGGTTGGGCTGCGCTGTGGCGTGCTGCGGTGCGTCAGCCAGACTGATGGTGGAGCCAAACCCGGCTGTTCTAGGGCTAAGGCCACTTGAGCCAGCCTGTGTGTTGTGCTTTTTTTATGTGTGTTTGTGCATGCGTGTGTGTGTATTGTGTGCATGCTGTGTGCGATTTATGTGCGTGCAAGTTGTGTTTGGCACAAGTGTGTCAGTTTTGAGACGCATTTACTAGTTGAAGGCATAGCAGGCTTCACAAGGCTGGACATGGCCTTGGGCACGGTCAATTGCGATCTGCAAGTGCACGTTGCAGTGGGTATGGAAAGGTGTAACCACAAAGGTCGAAAATGTGCATCCAAGGAGAGAGCCTGACACCTGTTCTTATGCTTCAGGGCTCTGGACTCGGGGGGCAAAATTGACACATGTGCAGACGTGCAAGAGCGTGGGTGCTGCAGTTAATTTAGCGTAATCTTAGCAACTGCCGCTCCTTTGAACACACACTCACACACACACACACAAATATACACACATGTGCGCACGCGCGTGCACGCAATACAGCATCTCTCCTGCATGCATACATCCATAAGCTCCAATACCTGTATCGACCTGCCCTAACTCAACAGCCTCGTTTTACCTGGCTAACCGGAAATTCAACTAACTTCTGGTAAATTGCTAAAGTAACTAAAATTGACATACCTGCGAAGGGGCATTGCCACCCACTGAAGCAGCAGGCGCTTGTGGGCGTGGTGGTGAGGGCCTTGGCGAGGTGGTTTGGGGGGACAACAGGGCTCGGCGCTCACGAGCAGCTACCTGCGTGGCAAGCATACAAATACGAGATGACTTCAAAGCTGGCACAACACCCGTGTGAGATTATGTTTGCATGTATGTGTGTGTATATGTGTGCGTGTGTCTCTGTGTGTATGGTGTGTGTGTGTGTATGTTTAGAATCTGGGAAAACCTTGGTTTCATGTCTCCTCCAAATCTGACAATTCGAGAAATTGGGTTCTCATGTCGATTTTCTTTACTGCCCCAGCCCGCTGGGAGGCCAAAGGCCTCCCGGCAAATGGTGTATGCAAATTAGTGTAGGCGATCTGGAAGCAAATGCTAAAACATAAAAGTGTGTCTGAATTTGCAAGGTAGAACTTGAAAACCCCCTTCATTCTAACTGTGTGAGTTTGTCTATCTGATTCCACAGTGCTTCTTAGCCTGAACCAGGGTTTGGGAAGGAATCCTCGCCAAATGCCGAGCTCTTAAACCCCCGTGCGCAGCACGTCAGGTGCTGTGCGTGTAGCCTGTTGTGCTGGGGTTACAGATGTACTCGAGCGTGCTGAACACAAGCTCATCCTCCACTGACTCTGGCACTATTATCATCACCAGTTCTGCTGACTTGACCCACTCCCCAAACCGATACTGCGCCCATAAGCGCGTGGCTTCCCCCAGAATTCCTTGGCTGAGAGAGGGGATGAGGGAGAGGATATGCAGGTCCTGGCTCGTTACCAGGCTCGTCGCTGCTGCAGCAGGGTTAGCATCCTCAGCTGCTGCTGCTGCTCGCCTTATAGCCCGAGCAGCCCTCTCAGAAACGAAGGGGTTGATGCTCCATTGAACTTGATCCAATTATTTTCGTCCCCCCTCCCCTCACTCAGCCAGTCCTTGCGCTTGGGCTGTACCTCAGAGGCTGGATGCTCAAGCCACTGAGCTTGGAGCTTATTTGTGGGCCCACATGTCACTTTTTCCCCTGGCAACTTAGGGCTTTTTGATGGGGTTTATCGCTCATTTTAACATGATAATTAAACGCTTGGAAGTATTTTGGAATTTGTGGTGCGTGAGGGCCTACGAAGGCCCTCTAATTATAGAATCGTTTTACACGGGGGCTCGTCGGCACCCCCAGAATCTTGGTTTCATGTCGATTTCAAAAGTCGGAAATCCATGTTTTCATGTCGATCGACATGGTATGTCGCCTTAAAAACACTAGTATGTAAGCCTTGTGTGATAAAGGCTTCACTCCATAAAAGGAGAGCACAGACCATCGACATACCAACATAAGTCAGTGCATACAACATTGGTCAGTGCAAACAACTGCAGAGGACGTCCGTTTATAAGCCTAACTATTTAACGGTGTCTGTCATGAAAACCTTCAAATAAATTATCAAAAGTTATTATTACAGGTCAGCCTTGTTCGGCTTTGGTAATTGTATTTTTACCTTAATCATTTTTAAACGACCCTAAATAAAACAAGTCGCAGACTTGAGCCCCCTTCGGGTCCAACCACACAACAGTTATGAACAGCTAACACTAATAGGTAGATTGAGCGCACAACAGCGCCGACCACACGACAGTTCAAACCACTCCACACCTAATTAAAAGTATCAGCCTTTACACAACCTCGCGTTTGTACCCATTCCAAGTTTGCACACCCAATCTCAGGCAATACACAACAAGCTTATCGTATCCACAGCCAGCCAAGGAATCAAATACAAACGCTCACCATGCGTGCTTCAGCTGATTCTCGCTTTGCATTTAGTGCCTCGATCTTCAGCTGGCGCGTGAGCGCACTCACGTCCTGAGGTAGAGGGAGTGTGCATGTGTGTGTTTGTGTGTGTTTATATGTGTGTTTATATGTTTGTGTGTGTGTGTGTGTTTATATATATGTGTGTGTGTACCTTTCCCTGCTCCTCCACTCACCCGTGCGTGCTGGACCTGCTCTCCAGCTCGTGTTGCGATCTGATTCAGGCTCGCCGCCCGTGCCTCTTCTGCCGCTTGCAGTCGGTCCTCAAGCTTTTTGCGGGCCTCCTCTAGCTCCTGAGGTGCCTCTGCACGGCTGGTGGCCTGCGTGTGCATGTGTGTGTGTAAACATGTGCGTGTTTTTGTGTCGTAGATTGTGTGTGTTTGCGACAGTTGTGCAATTTGCATCCACTACAGAATTCTGGCTAACTCCATCTATAAGTAGTTTCCAATTCACTCATGCCCTACACCTGCACCTAGCCTCCGATTGTTGCCCACTCACCAAACGTGCGAGCACGATGTCGTGCTCCGCTTTCAGTCGCTCCTTTTCAGCCTCCTGCGTGTGTATGCGTATGTGTGTAAACAGGCATGTGTGCTTGCGTGCTCGTGTGATTCCAAGGATCATATGATGCTAAGGACAAGGTTGCACAAGTAAGTACTTGTGTGAGATTGCCTGATGTAGATGTAGATGTAGTCAGGGCTGCGGCAGAACAGAGAATCGCGTGAGAAATGGATTCATGAGCCTCAACAGAAATTGGCAAGCAGATATCAAAGGACTCAGAGACGCTTCGCATGAAGCACCTAATTGCTCACAATAGGGCACGGAAAAGGCATGAGCAGAGACAGGCCCGCCCGTTTTCACACATACATACACACACAAACACACACCTGCAAAGCGTTGCGCCGCTCGTCAGCTGCTGCCAAGGACTCAAACACTCTTGAGGCCAATGTCTCCTGCCGGTCACTCACACGCTGAAGCGCTCCCTGCAGCAGCGACACATGGTATCAGCAGCCTATACTTGAGGAATGTCGTGGTATGGCTGGTACTCATTTACGTCCAACAGCAGAGGACACATATGTATTCGTTACTGATCGTTAATATCAAGCCGCTCACGCTCACCTCTCTGCGTGCCAGAAACGAAGCAGCCTTCAATCTCACAGCATCGAGTGCCTTCTCACGTGAAGCCTCAGCAGCTGTGTGCCGCTCCTGTCAACGTGTGTTTGCGTGTGCGTGTGTGCGCGTGCGTGTGTGTGTGTTTGTATTTGTGTATGTACGCTTATTTGGAGTCTGTGCATTTAATGTGTGTGAGTAGGTTTGTGAATGTATGTGTGAGTATGTGCGTCTGTGTATGTGTGTATGCGTGTGTGCATGCGTGCGTACGTGTATGTGTGCGCATTTGTGTGTGTGTGCGTGTCTGTGCATCTTTAAGTACGTGTATGTTGTGTCAAAACTTCCCATGCGATAACGATAACGATACCGATAACGGTGTGACATATTGCTGCTTTAAACCCTAGGCACGTTTCGCACACGCTAGAGATCCACCTTCAGCGATTCCAGGCGTGCAGCCCGCCTCTCCTGTGTGTGCTTAAGCGTGGGCTTCTTGGTCTGTGCCTTTTTCAGCATCCATGCGTGGAACTCCTGTGTGTGTATGTAACCAAATACTGAGAACATACGTAAGCAACAATGCACGTGTACGCACATTTCAATGTGCCATACAATTGAACAATGCGTCCGTTGCGCAGTATGTCTTCTGAAGTGCTGCGGTCATTCCTCATGCGCTGCTAAACTCGAGGCATGTGCGTGAAAAGAAGCACAGTGTGTAAGCCAGGATACGTGTCGGTTGTGTGTCACAAAGGCATATCAGAGGATATCAGATTCAATAAGACAAGAGGTGCAGGTCGCACTGTTTTGCAAGGTTGGTTAATAAGTGCATTTTCAAATGTGAGTGTTCTATGCTTGTGCGCTCTGCTCTGCTTAATGCTTGGCTCTGCCTCCTTCACAGGCAATTAGCTAGACAGCAATGTTTGACAAGGTACAGGCCATGCCTGTGTACACTGCGTACTGGAACTTCCTACGGGGCGCAAGAATGCAAGCACCATGGCGAGGTTGGAGTTTCTCTTCTTGACCAAAGGCAAGGGCGCAAACGCACCATGGCGAGGTTGGAGATTCTCTTCTGACCAAACACACGCACCTCTCTTCTCCTGCTCTGGAGGATCTCTCCTGCTTCCTGCTCTTCCTGCCTTCTTTGCGTGTTGATGGTGAACGCAGCATACTTTGCTTTTTCATTTTCCTCCTCTGCGGCGTTGTCCATCCCAAGACTCTAGGTGCTCCGTCCGAGAAGAAAACCGACAGAGAGAACGCCCAGTCCAGAGCAGGAAAACACTGCTTAACAAACGTAATCAGCAAATTGATTATGCAACCAGCGAGTACATCCTTTGTTCGTCTTGATTCATCTGGAAGCAGTGTTGATGAAACCTTTCGAAAAATCTGCTGTTGACAGAGGCTTGAAGTTTATAAAGGAAGTTAAGCAGTATTGCTACTGGCTTGTGGCCCTTGTCCGGGTTTTATTCCTGCAACACTCCTGATCTCCGAGAAGTGTCATTTCAATCCTTTCCTGCGGCAGAAAAGCATCCAGTCTTAAAATGGGTTCTGTTCCTCAACCAATGTGGTCAAGAGAGGTTGTTGCTGCCTTTTTCCTTCTAATCAGACTCAGATCGTCATCATGAAAGGCACATGTGTGCGTGTTTGTACGTGCGTGTGTGTGCTTGGCAGAAACACAGACCAAACCTGGAGTATGTAAATGCTTTTTAAATGTTTTGTAACTCCTGTAATTGCAAAATGCAAGCTGCATTGTATAGCATGTTTAGGTCTTGCGGTAACTGGAATCTTACTATCTAGTCTGGCTTTCAACGATGCAATGATGTCCTAGCTGGCACATACAGGACTACTTTGAGGAATTCATGCATCCACCTGCTCACAATGAAAAGTCTAGTGTGGAGAGCATTTTCCTCACTCTTCAGCATGTCCGTTGTTACGACAAGGTGAATGTGTGGTCGAAGCAGCATAAACAAGAGTCAGGACTTACTCTGTTGGTTCATCTCATCTCATCATAAGTAATAACAGAACACCAAGTCCACTTTTTGATCGCACCTTAATTATTAAAGTGCATGATTGGTTTACGCAGCAGCACGCTCATTTGCATCTATTTTAAGCCTGTGGCTGGTATGCTAGACACAGGTATTCTTACACATCACTAAACAGGGCCGGGGGTGGGGGCAATATGGCGGGGTTGAAACATTGAAAGAGGTGGCGTGAGTGCAAGATGGGAAGATGTGGCTAATTTTGCTACACACTTAATATTGCTAAGCAGGCAGCATGCGCACCAATTGCGATTTCCCGCATTACAGGGTCTGGAGGCGCTTTGGTACCTTATTCGCTCGACTGCGGACTTCCAATGCTGCAGCCTTTATGAAGGATGCTGGACTTGTGTTAGGTCCTGTAATTTGCCATATTAAGTGCTCGAAAGGGTTATGTACGGCATTCATTGTCATAAAAGCTGCAAGGGTTATGTACGGCATTTACGGTCATATTTAAGTGCAAGTCAGACGGCAGACACACAGGGGTGTGCAACAAGTTTTGGAGATCAAGATTGATCTTGTTTAAAAATCTGGGTGTTCAAAGTAATGTCCTTGCATGGGTCTCCAATTTTGTGATTTGTTGACACGCAGATCCTTGCCAGGCAGCCATACAAATTTATCCAATGCATCATAAAATGAGTGACCATTCCTCTTTGTACATACCGTACACCTACGGTATTTGCTTAAAGCTTGCCCGCTCTTTCTGGTCTCATATTGGGTTCCTGGAAATCTAAATAGCAGCTCATCCTGTGGTGCATTTGGCACAGCCTCTTTTGATGAGTGATGAGGCCGTGGGAATTGCAATCATTTTGTACGCCTAGATTGTGGTTCTGTCTTTTTCTTTGTGGCAGTGGAGCTTGTTTTAGGCATGATCAATGGTGGGTGCACATTTGCTGCATTGATATAACTAAGCCTGTGGTAGGTAAATATTGGCATATCTTGCAAGCAATGTATTTACTATGGATGTAGGTAGTTTAAATTTGTCGTCTTAAAGGCTTGCCAACAAAGGAAATGGCAAAGGCAAAACCCTAAGGAGTAATGTATAAGGCAAAAAATCAAAAATTACAGTGCGATTACAAGCCTACTAATATTTTTTTAAAATGCCGCCTCCAAAATCACCGAAAGCAAAGCCAAAAGGCAAGAAGAAGAAGGCAGCACTGGAAGAGGAAAGAAGGCTTGAGGAGGAGCGTTTGAGGCTTGAAGAAGAAGGCAAGGGCATTATAAGGACTCTCAATGATGACATGGACATGTCCATGTGATTTATTGTTGGACATGTTCAAAGGCGATGAAAACATTGTTCTGTGCTCTATTGAGCTGCACGCACGCATGCATGGTTCTAAACTACACACACACACACACACACACACACACACACACACACACACAGACACACACTTACACACACACACACACACACACACACACACATACATACACTTACACACACACAAAAATACACACACCACATCACACCACAAACACATACACATAAACATACAGATACACACACGCACACATGTGCACATGCACAAACGTACACATACACATGCACACGTGCACACGCACATACACATGCACACACATATACACACATAAACACACATACTTACATTATCGTGCATACTCACACACGCACTTGCTAACTTGCACTCACATAGGCGCACGCTTCCACACATATACACACATGTACATACCTACCGGTAGACACAAACACACATGTGCACACTCACATACACACACACGCACACATACATACACACAGGCACTTGCATACACACAGGCACATGTCTACTTACACTTACATACATGCATGCTTTACAAACACACACACACGTGCACACGTACGTGTACATACACAGAAGCACGCACATGCACACATTCATGCTAACGTGTACATAGCGCACAAACACACACAACACACACATGTGCTTAGAGTTGCATGTCATGTTCCCGTGAGCAGCAAGCGGTAACAAGTAGTGTAAGAAGAAATGCACGTTGTCCTTGCTTGTTACAGAACAAAAACGCCTGGCAGAGGAAGAGCGTGTGCGGCAGGGGGAGCTCGAGAAGCAGAGGCAGGAGCTGCTGGTTCAGCTGGAGGCTGCAGAGGATGAGCGCATCAAACAAGAATTGTGCGTTATATGAGCATTTTGAGGGGTTAAATGTAGCGCAGCTTTTCCTAAAGCGAAGCAGCTGAGCGAGGCGTGAAAAATGTGCATTGCAAGTATGCATGCAAGCAATTAACTCACACACAACCGCACACTCCTGTTTTCAGCACTGAACTGGAGCCCGTTTTGGGCCAGCACAAGCTGGAGCGTACACGTGGCACGGAGCAGAGACAAAAGGACTGGGAGTGGGAGCGCTACTTGGCTTGCACGTACATCCCCCACCCCAAGTGAGTTGCGTGTGCATCTAGGCCCAACTCATTTGCAAATGTGGGAATGCTGCCTGGCTTGCACGTACATCCCCTACCCCAAGTGGTTTGCGTGTGAATCTGAACCCAATATAGTTTTAGAGGGCTATCTGCACATACGTACCCCCAGTTGAGTCGAGCACACCCATAGCTGAAACTTGGTGCAGAGTGAAGCCTCCCCCTTGGTTGTTTGTACATTCCTACTTTGTAGTCAGCTGCATTTATGCACTGGCCTGCTAAGTCAAGTTCACAGACAGCCAACGCTTCTTCCTGTTGCACTTCTTTCTATAAAGTCAGCAATGGAGGCCAAGGCAGAAGTCACGTCCTCGGTGAACACTAATTGGAGGTGCTAAGGTAGGCACCACGTACTCAATACATAGGGTTGGTCAGAACCATGTACGGTGTATATATACGGCATTCTTGGCAGGGAAATCACCAAATATACGGTCATATACGGTGTATATAAACGGTTCTAGCCAACCCTATCGATACACATGGCACCACGCTGCAACATTCTATGTGTGCAACAACAGGGAGCGTGTGGCGAGGATTGACCGCCCGCGCTTCATGCAAGTGCTTTATGCATTGATTGACTACCTGCGCTTCACGCATGTGCAACAACAGGGAGCGTGTGGCGATGATTGACTACCTGCGCTTCATGCAAGAGAGCTCCGACACGGAACTGAGCGAAGCTCTCACGACCTGTCAGGTGTGTTGTGCTCTAACTTTGTCAGGGGGACGACAGGATAAGACGTAGGCACAAACACAACATTTTGACAACTTTCATGCACGCTTACACCAACAAACAGGTTCATCTAGAATTAATTACAACATATGCAAGGCTGCTACGGTAGGAAGAGCTCAGTCTCATACAAATGCTGCTACCACTTGCTCAGCAAGCAAAATGCTGCTCACGCGCTTTTCAGGACCGTTGCCACAGGAACAGCTCAGCCACATCAGTTTTATATCTTTTTTTTGAATATGCTGCTGATATTGCTGTTTACATGCACTTCAGGACTGCTACCATATGATCAACGAGGCACTGCTGATGGAGCTGCAAGCCCGCTTGGAGTTGCATGAGCAGGCGGAGTCGATGCATGCAGAGGACGCGGCTCAGTTGCACAAGGTGGAGACTGTAAATGTTTTTTTTTTAATTTTGTAATAATAGGTTCCGTTTTGATTGACATGTTTTCACTAAAATCTTGTGTAAAAGTAATAAGAAGGAGGGATACAACAATGATGAGTGAATGATTGGACACAGAGGCTGTATACTTTGCTGTACATGACTGGCAGGATGTTAGTGGCACTAGTAATGGGCATGCAGGCATGTTGGTCGGTTTTATAACGTGTGTGAACAATGAAATGGAAAGAAGGGCAAAAGAGATGATGCTGTCTTGATTCTGTGTGTGTGAGTGTGTGTGTGTGAGTGTGCGTGGTATGGTGCTCCTCAGCTGCACAAGGCAAGCCCCTGGCTAGTGCAAGCACGAGTTCGGACTCTTTTATGAAACGCTATTAAACGCAGGTAACTATGCTTCTTAGCATGAGGCGCAGAATGGTAAGAGGGGAATGCTTCTTAGCTAGGGTTGGCCAGAACCATATATATACAGTGAATGTACGGTATTTTTGGCAGGAAAACCACCAAATATACAGTTATATACGGTGTCTATATACGGTTCTGGCCGACCCTTTTCTTAACATGAGGCGCAGAATGGTACGAGGGGAGTGCTTCTCAGCACGAGGCGCAGAATGATAAGAGGAACTGCCCAAGGAGCTACGGATGAAGCGCTAAGCCTAATGCGCTCCGCAAGGTGGTACACGGTCAGCTGATAGGCTGGACCCTTTTAATATGTTAAAGTGCACACACACACACACACACACACATGCTGGACAGGTTGTGGGCTCTCGTGTAGATCGCATCATAGCTCATATGCTGCAGTATAGTGACGAGCAGGGAGGTGCAGACAAAGAGGAAATCCAACTAGGGATGAAGCAGGTGGGAGCGGTTATGGGTATCGTGTGTGTGTGTGTTGTGTGTGCGCGCATGTGTGTGTATGAGTGTGTATGAATGTGTATGCGTTTGCGTTTGCGTGTATAAGTAAATATCGTATTTTCATCCACTGTAGCTGTAAATATTTTTTTCCATCCGCCATATATATAAATATATACATATATATATATATTTTTTTTTATGCAAAATGTTTGGACCTCGGTCTATGAACCCAAAAACAGTTGTTTCTTTTTTCTTCATTCTTCATTCCTGTTCCGTACCCTTCTACCACAAGCTTTGGGCCAAAGCCTTGCTGTTTGTCAAGGCAACCTTGTTTGTGTGGATTTTGGAGATCAGTCAATACAACTGATAGATCAATCGTACTCATCTGTGACTGAGGAAGGCGCGCTCCTCCACCGCTGCATTTTTTTTTCCACTGGTGCCACCACAGATTGGTTACCTGTAGGGTTGGCCAGAACCATATATATACGGTGTATATATATATACACGGTGTATGTATATATATGTGTGTATATACGGTGTAATGTATACCCTGTATTGTACCCTGCCTATTGTATGGGTGTATTGTATGGGTATGTACTGTACTGTATGAGTTTGTATTGTATTGTGTGTGTGTGGGTGGGTGTATTGTATGGGTATGTACTGTATGTATGTATTGTGGGTACTTGTGATATTGTGGG
>Ga0307942_1001331_pt1 | contig 19577 bp, 20 predicted proteins | sample OrgLakmetagen175_FD_201846 | JGI IMG/M metagenome (GOLD analysis project Ga0307942, IMG submission 201846) | Saline water microbial communities from Organic Lake, Antarctica - #175 | ecosystem: Environmental > Aquatic > Non-marine Saline and Alkaline > Saline | place: Antarctica: Organic Lake... | reverse complement strand
AGTCTTCAGTGAGTCAAAGTGCTCAATCACAGGGGCCTTCGATTTGTCCACCTCATGCTCGATGAATGCCTTGCACTTGTTCATAAACTCTGTTTTGTCCATGTCGATAATTGTAATTTTTTTTCTTTGTGGAAAGAATGGACGATGGTGACAGGTAGATTGCTTTGGCAATGGATCAGAGGACATCCCCCTGGATGTAGTGGCGGTGGAGGTTTGGGTGTGGGAGCTGTTTTTTAATTTGGTGCATTGAGGTAAACCCCGACCAATTCAGGATAACAGCAAACTCCATCTTTGAGCTTATTGTACTTCTTTATGACCAGGCGAGCAGTCGTACTTCTTGACTGAAGGCCTTTTTTGTAAAAACTTTGTAAACCTTGCACCCCGTACCATTAACATTTAGACGTAGGTATTGTTTTGTCCAGAGGTCGTGGCTTGGTATAATTTTTGTTTGGGGAAGCGTACTTTTTGCATTAGTTGCAGGTACCATTCACATGTATCCTCTTTCTTCTGAAACCTTGTAAACTTTGTAGCAGGAAGGCAAGAAGACAACATCTTCTCTCTTCCGGGCAAGGCAAGCATTCATGCAGACAAGTCCTTGCTTACAATACAAAGCCAAGGTACAGAAAAGCAGTAAGAAAGCAGCAAAGGTGTATGAGGAATAAAAGATTAGCTACACAGGCAGTGAAAACCACTTCCCACATTTAATAAGGAAAAGGAAGAAGCCATTGGCACCAAGAACCGTAGAACTTCTTTCCCGCAGACAAAAAAGGCTCTGTCAGAGGTAGGACCAACCAGAAAGTGAAAAAAAAAGGCGCAAAGAGAGGCTCATGCAAGCAGGAGCGCCAGGCACAGAAAGTGCAGAGCTAAGCTAAGGGTCTACAGACTGCACGTCCCGGCCATTGCCGGCCTCAATACTTACAGTCAGCCAGCATTACAGCACTGAACTTGCTGAGTATGCTACCACGTACTCTCAGTGACGCCTATAAAAAGGTCAGAGGGCCAAAGGTATGGTCAATTATCATTCATGCCACAATGGAGGAAAGGGCGCAGCATGTTTTCAAAGACAGATTAATGCAGCCCTTTTGACAATTCTACATTTTTGCTGCACTGACGCAATACAGCGCTGTTCTTAGTTCTGCTCCTCATCACATGCGCAAAGCTTCCCATATACATGTACTACGAAATTACGAAACTAAAGCAGTTTTGTTAAGACAAATTCCAAACTTGCAGAAGAACACGTTTCAACTTCCAATTTTGTGCGCCTGCAAGCTTGCAAAAGAATACGAGATCAAAATGCACACAAGCCAAAAAAATCCAGAAAATTGCTGTCAGGGCTAGAATTCTTCAATGCCGCCACCCCCCTCCTTTGTTGACATCTATTTCCTCTAGGGCATTACTGTAACTCCTCAATAAGTAAACCATTTAAAAAATACCAGTTGCTTTCAAGATCCATAGCCAGATTACGTGCGTTGTTACTAGTGGCTACAACCTGCACGACTGGTCTGATCTGTAGACCCTCACCTGAGAACCCAAATGCAGGTTCGTACGGTAGCACACACTCAGGCTGCGCTGCTCTTAACCCAGTCATAGTAATTGGACATGCACTGATCAAGCATGGGCGTGCACTTTGGGAACACCTGCAATTACGTGATACAATGCCAGACGATATGAGATGTGTGTCACACACAAGCTGTTATGCCCTCCTCTGTGTGTATGCAATGCTGTATACCTTTGTAGCAGCACAATCATACAAGGGGCACAAGGAATGGATGCGCCAGAGTTTAGGACGTTTGAAGTTGGAAAATTAGCAGTTGCAGCCTCGTGTAAGGAAAATAGAATTGCAATTGGTGCTATCAAACTTTATTCTCCCATCTCTTTCAGCTGCAGTGGAAACGCTGCTCTCTTTTCCCCCTGTGACTCTGTTTATGCACAAGGTTGAAGGTAAACATATTTCTACCTAATTGCTTCATTGTACACCTGAGATCTACACCGTTTTTATATTTGGCTAACTCTCTATGCGTTGCATTGCACATTGCAAGACACGCTGATTCAGTGTTTCATCCATTACTTGCCATGCTTAGATCCAACTCATCACAGCCTAATGTGCCTCCAATTAATCACAGCCTACAGCGCCTCCAGCTCATAAAGCCTGTCATGCCTTTAATTCATTCTAGCCCAGTGCCCCAACGACAGGCACCCCAGGTCTGGGCTGTGGCCTAAACAATACACACTTCCATTAAAGCATTTACCTTGCAGAAGGACCTCAACTGAGGCAGCGCCACAAAATCGAAGAACCCTTGTTGTGATTTTGTGATTCCGCCTTTACACCTGCATAACACAAATGCGACGGATGGACGTATGTTTTTGCGATTATTTGTGTGGGAATGTATGGGTGTATTTGTGTGTAAAAAATAAATTGCGGAAGAGTTGCTTGCACCTGGTTGTGCAAGTTTGTGCGCATGAACCTCAATCCAAATGTCCGAGCCAGACGTCTTGAATAAGGTAAGAGGAAGCGCTACCCTGTGCGCCCCAGAGCAAATATTAAGACAGGGTCCACGTCAACAAGAGTCCGCATTCATGATGAAACCTACCTAGGTTCCTCGACTTACTTACGCTGCGCAAATGTAAAAGCGCAAGTATTTAAGCACAAGTGTAAAAGCGATTGTTCTAGGCCAACATTGATGCGTGGTGCAAGAATGAGGCCAACTGTTGAATAAGTCTGCTCCAACAAGTGCGTTTCCTCTTTGTCTAAGTCACACATGCTAGGAAACGCGTGAGCAGCAGAATAATTATGCCCTTCCTTAGACTCCCTTTTCAGTGACAGCTGATGTGCACCCGCGCCTAGAAAGTGTGTCATTAGGCACGGACATGCAGCTAGTGTATGGTGGCTCTTAAAAGTGCACCGTCAAGAAACATTCACCTGAGCTCTTGTCTCTCTCTCTCTCTCTCTCTCTCTCTCTTTTTCTCTCTACCAATCAAACTTTTTGTAGTAGTAATGCTCAGCCTCCCCTTGCCCGCCCCACGCACGCACACACACATACAAATAAGCTGCACAGGCATACTTCAAGTTACATAGTATTAGACCCACACCATTTGCAGCAAGAGCAAGAGCAAGCCCCACGTAGCTACCTCTCCCACCACCTGCTCAACCACACATACCACGCATACCTGTCCATGAGAGGGCTAACTGACATGTTGCGTGCTTTTTCTGCGTCTCCTTGTCTCCACATTTCCTCCTCTAAAAGCTCCACCCACTTCACGTGCGTCTCCCATTTGTGTGTCAGATGCCCAATGTCGGCACATTTCATGGCAGTCTGTGCGCGCAAGATTGAAGTAGGTAAGACTTGTCAAAACACGTTACGGCAGTCTGTGCGCGCAAGAGTGAAGTAGGTAAGACATGTCAAAGCACACGTCATGTGTACCTCCTCACATGCTGCATTCACCTCCCAAAACGTGTCAGACGTCTTATGTTGGGACACTTCATGGCTGTCTGCACGAGATTTGAACACTCCTTTCACTACAACTCAAGAGTCATATACAGACACGTTACAAAACAATAATGATTTGTTCAAGGTGTACTTAAGACATGAGTACTAGCTGTGTGTATATGTATGTTTCTGCTCAGCTCGGCCTGCCTGTCTGCCTAGAATCCAAAAAATACTCGTTTTTTTCTGTTTAGTATTTGTGGCGTAAGCCTAATGTTTTAAGGGGGGCTACCAGGACATAATGGGGGCCCTTCAAAATGCCTACCTGCTCACGAGCACCAGAAATGGGAGCCTCGATGAATGGTGCACTTAAGCTGGTATGCAACTCATAAAATACATACTTTGGCCCATATTCCCAAATTGCTGTGGCATGCAAGGTCAGATTAGAAGGCATTAGCAGGCGCTAGGTATGCTTTTGAGGATCCCTATAAATTGCGCAATTACCTATCCTTGATGACAAACGAAGAGCCTGAAAATGTGCTTTGAGGGAGGAGACATGTCCTCTACTCCCTCCCGCCATAACCAAACGTAAAAGACAATTGAACACAACATTTCAGGGGCTCCCAATTTGGCTTTCTGCACAAATGTTTGGAATATTTATGAGAGGTTTGGGCAAAAGTCGTGAGTCCAACAAAGCCTCACAACTAGCTCCTTTGCCCCTGCACATTTGTGTGCATGCCATCGCTACGTGAGTATATAATGACAAAAGACGTTTCCTTGGCCCAGAATCTGGGCCCCAGATTGTGCTCATTTTCCTGGGACGTGGTAGATGCATTAGTTTTTGGTATACCTCTTACCAGGTCAAACCACGCGCAAGAAAGTGCCATGCACTATTCGACCTGCAGCACTTTTCCATCAAAAATAGCCAGCATTCTATTTGACCTCTAAACAGCGCGGCGAGGATGCAGACACTACTATCACTTACTCACTTGATTTCATACATGAATGAATCATGCAGAATCAACTCATGAGCTACTCACATACACACCCATGCTCACCTAAACCCCCTAACCCCAGCAACAAGCATCGAAGTTCAAACACACCTGCAGCACTAGAGAGCGCAGTTCTTCATCCTCCACCACCAGCCTTCCCAGTTGTTGTTTAGTATCACGCGGTGAGACTGGTTCATCTAGCCAGCCCTTTTTGCGGGCTGGATGTGCACGTGTTGGGGGTAGTGAGTGAGGCACGTGCGTTTATACGTGTGCAGCGTTTGTATGTTGCAAGCAGTGGTTCGTGCTGCAAACAGCGTGCTAATTGACAGACGCTGCAGAGCAATATCCGAAGCCAGACAGGAAGGAAGGCGTCGTACTTTCTTTACTGAGATTCGTTTTCATCATGGGCCGGCTGCAACCATACAACGAAAGACCAAATCTTGCTGAAAAGAGCGCAAAGATTTACTCACATGATGATTTCAGGTACTCAATGGTGGGTTCATCTTTTTCTGCAAGCAACACATCAGAAAAGGGCGCGATTGAAAGAATTTAAGAAAATGACATCATTGTACTAACGGCTGTCCTCCAGCTGCTCTGTTTCATAAGGTGCGTCGAGCTTTAATACACAGCTAATATGAATCACATTTTATGCATAAGGTGACGAGCAAGGTGTTGCCCTTTATGTAGGTATACACGTTTACCAGTCTGGTGGGGCTAACGGAGGGAAAGCCTGAAAATGCGTATCTTTGCATTCAGAAGGCAGCCACTCAAAGCCACTTCATCTGATCGACACCATTTTAGTACTAATTTGTAGCTGGCATTGAGAGCTACCTGAGCACGTGCCCAGTTTTATGTGGGTCGCTTTGCATGCCGAGATAGACTGGAGTAAGCACACATGGTGCATGTAAACCCTAATGTGTGATTTCCATGGGAAAATGGCTCAAATCATCATAAAACACCAACACTCAGCTGTTTTCTATCATTTTTGTTGCAATGGTTTTCTTTTGTAATAAGGATTCCATGCCATAAAAAATTCCAGATTGGTGCTGTTGGTGATCTGGTACGAAGAATTTGCGGTAAAAATTGGCCTGCACGCCACAGCAAGTTAAGCACGCGCCCCCAAATTGGCAAGCTCCAAATTCTACACCCAAAGACAAAGCATTATGTAAAATTTGGAGCTTGCCAATTTGGGGGCATATAAACCAAAGAGCATATAAAAACTTCCCCATTTTGGGCCTCAGTTAGCTCCCTCTGCACGTTTACGCTACTAAACTTGCATGCATACATTTTGCACTTCCTGCTATCACGGCCAACTAAACTTGAATTCCATACATATGGCTCGCCAAAAGAAGAGAAGGGTCACAGAACCCCCCTTCCCTTCTGTTACATTTGTTTCGTTAACAAGACCCCTCACATCGTGATTGCTTGCAGAGAGGCAATTCAGTTGTAACGCATAGAAAAGTACATGCACAATAATACCAAGCTGGGATTCTTATTGCATGCACGATACATTGCATGCACGATAGAGCACGCTACGCTACACCACAAAACCTAAAAAAAAATCTGTTTAATGGCCGGCCACGTGCTTTTGCTCACCGACAGATTGTGCACTGGCCAGTAGGAGAGGAATTTTAGCATCCCAGAGCGAGCACAGACAAAAGTGCTGCAAAAAGTAGAAAGGGCACACAAGTAAGAAGGGGAAGGGGGGGGTTTGGAAAATGGGTTAGTGGAAAAAGGGTGCTTTTGAAGCTGTGAGAGCCATCAAGCCTGCGCCTCAAGCCAGCTCAATTTCCATGCCATTGTGCTGTGCTGAAGATAACAAGATCTAATAGGTTCCTGATTTGCACCTGCTAATTTAAAAAGAACTCGACGCTTTGCAGGATCAATGCACATGCTTGCAAAGGTAAGATGTCGGCACATGTTTTGCCTCCCACCCCTCCTATCAGAAATCCTACAACTATCGGAAATCCCACGACTTTTCATTATAAGCCGTCAAATAGTTCTCTTGAGCAATATTTTTGAAGCCATCAAGTTCTCTGTAAGTGACACGCACCTGCTTCATATCAGTTGCAAGGACCAGGTCCACCACCATCTTGCGCAACACTTCTTGAACCTTTTGAGGGTATATGCACATAGACGAGTGGGGTAAGAACATTGCACACCTTGTACAAGGTTTTGGAGGTCAACGTGCGCATACAATCAAGACCGAGGATGCCAAGGGAGGCAAAGAAAGGGACAACGAATTAGCAACAAATGGAAAAAACAGGGGAGGGATACAGCTTACATACTGAGGACGCAGGGGTCAACACAAAAAGGAGCTGTGGTGAGCCTGCAGAGCTAACACACTAAGATGGCCGAAACCACATAATTGTGGTGTAGTTTGGAGAGGGATTTCTACGGTACCTGGTACCAGATTCGTTTCTTTTCTGTGGTAAATGTGGGGAGTGTCTTTTCACTGTCTGTGTAGCTTTTTGTGTTCTTTTTCTTTTAAGTCATGGATATGCGAGCAGGTGCAAATCAGACAATTCCGGCCAGTCTTACAAATAAATATACAGAGCCACCCTACGGTTAGACAAGCCAAGACATTGATCGAGACATTAGGTACAAAAAAGATTCACCAGAGAGCTACCAGCGTCGATGCAAGGCGGTGCATTCAAAACCTCCTACCTTGGTTGTGAAGGTGATCATGAACAGGACATTCCTCATCCTGATCTGATCTGAAGCAAACCAACCAAAGCTGTAAAAGTAAACCCTTCTAAATCAAAAGTTCGAGCATGATAATGTCAGGCCTTAAGTCCAGCAAACTCCCAACTTCCAGAAACTTCCAAGCAACACGCACACACACACGCACACTCATGCTTCACATTTGAGTTGGCTTATAACGTGAAGCAAAGCTGTTTTTTGTGTTTCCTCACGCTGCCCACCAGTATGACAAAACACCCCCATGTGCAGGGTTGAGCCAGAAACCTGCATGAACAAGTACAGTTGAGCAGTTCCCATACACTCTGCGTATACGCATATACATATGACTCTGGCCAACCCTGCCCACGTGCAACCTCTCACCTTTGCATTTGTGTTTGAGAAAGCAGCACAGTCTTCATCTCCTAGGAGCAGGCTCCACGCGGCTGCAGCATGGTGGTTCTCCATTGGTGATCTGTCGTTGTAGGTGATGGCCAGGGTGTCCTTGGTTTTGACCAGGAAGTCGTTGTTGACGCCTACGGAGCAAATGAGAGCGAGAGCTGTCGGTGAAGGCAGCAACAAAGTCAGCTGGTGCTCACTCCTGAATTTAAGCGGTGAATGTGATCCAGTGTAATGATCTATAACATGTGACATTTTTCACGGCACCCTTGCCACAAAACTGCAGCCACCCAGTTGGAAGAACACAACACAAGCAGTGCTGCACTCACACAGTTGAGAATCATTGCTGCAGTGTGCATGGCTAGGACACTGCTGTCCTGTGACTCGTGGAGAGCCTTCCCTCCCTTACCACACATTTGTAGGGTTAACCAGAACCATATATATTTACGGTGTATATATGGTATTTTTGGCAGGGAAACCGCGGTCATATACGGTGTACATATACACGGTTCTGGCCAGCCCTACACATTTGCAGAGCGACGCACCTCAAACTCAGCTTCCCCTTAAGGAGGACATACCTCTGTGCTCAAAGTCATGGATCACTGCGGCAAGGTACGTTGCTAAAACTGCAATGTCCTGGGCCTTATGAAGCGCCTCGCCAACGCCCCCACGGGTCAAAATGACATGGAGGGTGCGCAGCACATCAGCCGCGTGGATGCGATTGTGGTAGGGGTTGTTGCTATAGTTGTCTTCCAGGCGGAACAAGAACCTGGGTGTATTGGTTGAGAGGGCGCTTAGCGTTTGTTAGGGTCAAGATAGGAGTGCAATTAGTGTGTAATCTTTTCTGAGTAAAGGGTTTGGTATAAAACCAGCTACAAAAAGACAAGAAGGGTCAGTTGATGCTGAAGGAAGAGGATAGTAGCAGGTGAATTAAAGCAGCAGGGGCAACGCGAAGTTCAAACACTTCCTATGTCTGTAGATGGGCGGACTGCACAAAGCAAACACGTAGGGATAGCCAGGACAGTGTCTGACTGTGACATTGGAGATACCTTTGGGCTAACAATTCAATTGGGCTAGCAATTCAATTGGGCTAGCAATTCATTTGAGCTTAAAACACAGCACACACTGCTACGTTAACGATTTTGGCCAGCCCTACAAATTAGTGTGTGCTCACTGCACAACAGTACACTCTCCTGCATGAGTGGTCCTGGCCAGCCCTACGAGTAAGTGTGTGCGCACTGCACAAACAGTACATGCTGCTATGTGAGTGGTCCTGGCCAGCCTTACAAACGCGTACGTGCTCACCGTGCAAGCAGGACTTCCTTGATCTGGTACTTGGCCAGCAGGTTGAAACGCGTGAACAGGGCAAATGCAAGCGCCGACAGGGGGCGGTTGTTGGTGACACGGTTGAGCTCAAACGCATCAAACTGCCACTCATCCACCTGTGGAGATGTGAGAAGCACCGGAACATTTTTATTCGAGTAGCCACCATCCCAGGCTGAGCGCCTCTGGTACTGAAACTAAACTAAATGCAGCACCTGTCATCTTAGTCCTGACAACGATGCAGGTAGATTGTTGCAGCTTCAGGCTTGAGTAGTTTGAACTAGTGTTCAGGTTTGCATCACAAGGGGTCACGGTAAAACAAAAAAATGTATAGCAACTTTATCGGTTTTGTTTGACTGCATATCGCCTTTTGAATGATGCATACAAGCAGGTGATCGAGAGAACCGCATCCATGTGTCAATAACAAAATATGATTCAAGCAGGGTTGACTGGAATCCTTTATGTCATAAAACTTGATGTTCAAAGCTAGGTCCAAAGGGGGTTAGTTATAACCCCTTTGGCGCCCCCTGTGCTGATGTTTAATAAAAGGAATGAAAGAAGTTTGAGATTTCGATAATCACTGGGCCTTTTCTATCGACCATTTTTGCAATGTATTTTGTTTGTTGCAAGGACGAGAAAACATAAAATCAGGGTTGTTCAGTTCGATTTTTTGGGAGCAAGGGTTCAATAAAGTTCGTGAAAGTTCTAGAACCCTCGAACTGTTCGAGCAGTTCGATGTGCAATTTTGAAAATGGAGGATTTTGCTGGTTTCCATGGTCATACTCGTCCAAAACATGCTTGTATTGTCTTGCATGTATATAATACATTATATTTAATTAGTGCAGAAAAAGTCAGAACGTTTGACGACCATCTAAGGCTCTTTCCTGCATTTTGGACTATTTGGGACCTAAAAATTCGAAAAATGGGCATAAAGTTCGACGAACTTTTAATAGCTAACGAACGGCATTTTTAGGGCTTGTTTAAATGCATGAAAGTTCGCAAACCCGAACTTTTGACCAAACCCCGAACTGAACAACCCTGACAAAAATCAATGAATTTGGTGCTCTGCTGGCCAGATGCAGCATTTGAGTGCTTAAAAAGTTGGGTTTGTGCCGTGGCTGATTAGGAACGTGCGCCCCAATTGCCGCTAATTTTACTCAACTGGTTTGAGCAGCTACAATTTAGGGTTAAGCTTGAACAGCAGCAGTTGGGGCGCTCATAACCTAGGAGCATTTGAAAACCATGCCCATTTCGGGCCCCTGTTGGCCATCTCTGATATAAAACACATCCATAATAACGCCTATAGAAATGTAAGCAGGACGACCGAGAGGACCACATATGCAAACATACAGCATCCATGCACACCGAACAGCTGCAGCACCCACCTCAGCAAGCACAGGAAGCACTGGGTTAGAGGGGGCCCCCAGCATTTGCAACATCAGCACCTACCTTAGCAAGCACAGTAAGCACTGGGTCAGAGGGGGCCTTTAGCATCTGCAACATCTGGTCCACACTATTAGCAATGACGAGCTGCTTGTGCATAGACACGGGACCTGGAGGCCTCTGCCGGTGCATTGTGGTGTCCATTGAGAGGCTGTTGAGCGCGGGCTGTGCCTGTGCCTGTGTGTGCGTTTACGATTGCGTGGTGTGCGTGCGCGGTTGCTTGTTTATGTGTGCTTGTTATATTGTGTGTTCTAGGTTGTGCACGTGCAAGTGTGTGTTTCTGGGTGTGCGAGTGTGTGCAAAATCAAGGCGTGCTTAACAAATAGTATCCAGCAAAAGACGAAGGAAAGCACCTTGCCATCGTTTCCGTTGCCCTCTGCTCGTGTGGCTTGATCACTGGGTTTCCGAGCGTGCCCGAACTCGCTCATTCTACGGGGGAGCGACACGGGGCTGAATTGGCCTTGCATTGATGTGTGGTGGTGAAGTGACAGCCGAGGACCTGCAGAGCCGTGGGGAGATGTCGCTGGGCCTGCTTGTCCAGTAAGCCACTCTGCATATGCACACACATGTGTGACAATTTGGTGGTGCTGTTGGTGACAACGGGAACATTAACGTTATTGTACTAACATCCCCAGTGAGCACCTGAGGTTAATCCTGTAAAATCCCCCACGTTGGCCCTTTCTTCTCCTCAAAAGAACCCCTACGGCTTGAGCCGTTTAAACCCCCACGTGGGCCCTTTCTTCTTCCTTGTTTAACCCCCACAAAGGAGTTTCCTTTGGCAATGACCGACAAGGCCCACAACAGAAAGTCAAGCTCAGAGCTCAGTTTACAAAGTCACGCTTCTCCTGTCAGCAGCCTCTCAGTCCAGTACCAATGCCGGCATACACTCATTATAGGGGGGAAAGAGTGGGGAGCCAGGAGGGGCACCTTGCGGAGAGAATATAAACATTTACAAAAAGCGTTGGCCGGAGCCACACGTACTGTGGGCAAAGATGTTAGGTGAATAGCAGAAAACCTCTAATTGTATGATCATACATATCATACACGGTTTGTGTGCACGGTTCTGGCCATCCACTACGCAATGTAGCTCAGCAGGTTCACATTCATCAAGATCTAGCTACGAGCTGCAGGTTGGAGTGTGCCGGGCAATAATAAAGACAGACGCTGACCAAAAGGACGCATTGGGGGAGACCTGCATCCTGCAGAGCTGCAAAGGCCTAGGACGGGCATGCCATTCCATGCTCCTTTGCTAACGTGCCTTGAGCATTGCAGAGGGGGTAGGCTAGCTGAGGCTCACGTGGGCATGCTTTTCTATGCTCCTTTGCCTGTACACGCCTTACGCACGCCTGACACACGCCTTACGCACGCCTTATACACGCCTTACACACGCTTCACACACCACACACCTTACACAAGCCTTACGCACACCTCACACACGCCTTACACACGCTTTACACACCACACGCCTTACACAAGCCTTACGCACACCTCACACATGCCTTACACACGCTTTACACACCACACACCTTACACAAGCCTTACGCACACCTCACACACGCCTTACACAAGCCTTACGCACGCCTTACACACGCCTTACACACACCTTACACATGCTTTACACACCACACACCTTACACACGCCTTACGCACGCCTTATACACGCCTTACACACCCTTTACTCACGCCTTACGCACGCTTTACACACACCTTACACATGCTTTACACACCTTTGCCTATATACGCCTTACAAACTGACAAGCTCCAAAACTCTTTTATGCAGAATGATTGTGGGCGTGTTATACAAAGCTTTCCAGTTTGAAGGACGTTATCTTCCCACTGTGGCATGTCTGGACCGTGCAAGGCGTGAGGATACAGAAACCCAGAACGGTCATGGTATCAACATCGTTGGCCTGGAACCCCCAAATATGCCGCACATGACCGTACATTTACAGATTTCGCTGCCAACCCTAGGCTCTAGATATCAAGCAACGCTCACCAGCATACGTCATCCCAGGCAAGGGGGGGTGATCAGGGGCTTCAGCCTCATTTAGCACAGCCACAAAATCCTGCGGATATTCCGTGTGTGTTTGTGCATAAGTGTGCGTGCGCATGTGTGTGTATGCACGTTATTGATAGTGTGTATTTGTGCGTGAGAATATGTGTGTGTGACAAAATCCACTGCACTACCCTGGTCACAACCCTTACCAGAAGCCAGTGTTAAACAATGCATGCCAAAGACTTTCGTACGTACCGCTTCAGACTGATCATTTAAAAGCTGCACCAGAGCGGCGCGCACTTCGTCATCCCCTTCTTGGATTCTGGACAACTTTTCAGCCATTTGGTGGTGCAGCTTGGTTGCTGGGGGAAGGCTTTGGATGGCTGCTGTCAGGACTGCATCCCTTAAGCCCATCACCTCACTCATCTCCGGCTGCAAAGCAATGAGTGCGTGTGAGTGTGCGAGAGTATGAGTGTCATCATCTCCGGCTGCAGAGCATGGAGTGTGGGTGAGTGTGCGAGTATGGGTGTCATTGATGTGTGTTAAAACAGAAATGAAGGTTTAAACCCTGTGAACTAGGCTTGTTATCATTTTTTGTCCCGAGTGTGAGTGTGAGTGTGAGTGTGTGTTCCTACACAGCTTCTTCAAGAAGGTAAGTTCAACTTAAAAGCCTGACAACAGAAAGTGCACATCATTCCTAAACAGCAAACAGCTAAGCAGCTTGTCCATACTCACAGTATTTCCTCGCATGAGCTTATCAATCAGCACTAATGTCTTCTCAGCGGCTGTTTCTCTAGTCGTGCTGAAGCGCCGCTCCTTCTTGCCGCCCCTTGGCCCACGAGGTATTGATACAGGCCCATCCCGCTTCACCTGCGAGTTTAATGTACATGTACGTTTGGTGTGTGTGCGTGTGCATGTGCGTGTGTGCGCGTGTGTGCGTGCGTGCTTGTGCGATTTGTAATTTTTTGTTTGTGTGTTTATGGAGTCAGCTCTCAGCTCTCTAAAAAACTCACCAATGCCTCCTCCAGGGCCTCCTCTATCTTATGCTTCTGCTGCTCCAACAATACGACTCGAGCTGCCAAAGACGAGGTGAACTCGGCCTGTGTGTGTAATTGTGTGTTTATCTAAGGGGTGTGTGTGTAAATGTGTGTGTGTATGTGTGTATGTGTGTGTGAATGTGTGTGTGCATGTGTGTGTTTGTGTGAGTGTGTGTGTGTGTGTGTGCGCGTGCATGCACGAACGTACTCTCCATGCTGTGTCATTGTGATCAATCCCAGGTCAAAGGAGACGCAGCACCATATTAAAATCATCCTTTTGAGTGACCCACTTTGAAATTCTGCTCTGCATCTTGCCACAGGACGTCTGTTGAACTGGCGCTTCCTCCTATTTTTTTTTCCCGCTCCTGCAGCTCCTCTTCTTTCAATTTCAGCTGCTCCTCTTTCTTCCGCAGGGACTCCTCTGGTTGTGGATGAACCACTTGCGTTTTTACGTCACTGGAGAATTTATTGCCCATTATAACCCTGTTGACCAAGCCGTGTGAGCAAGCGCGTGCCGTACACATGTGGGTATGGCACAATTAGATGCTTAACAGCGGAAAATGCTCACACCAAAGTGACAGAATACATCACATGTTTGGCTTGTGGGACTCTAAGAGGGTGCAGCGTCAAAGTTTCCGGCATTGCATGTGTGCTCAGTCATTTTAATGTGTCCATGTAACAGGAAGTCTGGATATGTTCATATGTATGAGAGTAAGCCAAAAAGCTGCAGCACAGAGGAGGTGCAAACATTCGAAATCACAGCAACAAGCTGCAGCAGGCACATGTTACCTGCAAAAGCTCCGCAGCTAGAAACATGTTAAACCCTGCGCCGCAAGCCAGAAGCGGTCATCAAGGTGTGTGTTTCCTCTCAGTTGCAGTTTTAATTATGTATTACGTGCTTATTAATGAGAATTTTCATTTTGAAGTGCCGCAAGGAAGCAGTGAATTACCTTTTGGTTTTTTGAACGGTAATCCCCAATCTGCCTTCTCTCCAGCAGCATAGCAGGAAGCCATGGGCCATTAGGTAAACAGGCTGTAGGAAGTCGAAAGAAGAAAGCCGAATTCGTCGGCTCTCTGGGCCCAGGTAGACTTGGTTTAAATCATATATCAAAGGGCCATTTATACAGTGGGTGGTCTACACCACTTTTTGTTATTTATCAAAGGCAATATCCTGCAGCAAACTTTTTGACGTCTTTTTAATTTTCTGGACCTTAAAAAAAAGTACGCAGGCAGTGGAAACCACCACATTAATTAAGGAAAAGGTGCCACTTTGGTACCGAGTACCGTAAAGCTCCTCCACCGCGAAAAGGAAAGGAAGAATCGATGGGGATCAGGAGGGTTGCAGGCTTGGCCTGAAACCGGCTCCTAATGACGGTTGATAACAGTACTGGAGAGGGCACGTCTGGTATGGACAAGTTTTGCAGCAAAGTTCACAGAGTGCACATGGAGCTTGGAGGCAATCTTTTTAACTTGAGGATCAAAACTCAGTTCCTTGAAAGGCTTCAGAGTGTGAGTGTTGTAGATGGTGCCACCCACCACACCCAAAAGGATGATGTGGAGAGTAACGGAGGCTCCTTGGAGAATGTAGCAAAGGTCTTTGTGCTGTTCCTTTGCGGCGTTCAGCTGGATCTGAGGTCTGGTGTCCTCACAATACTTGATCTAGATAAGGTGGATGTCACGCCGAGGTTTGCTGAGGTCTTTAGGTCAATGCTGTCTGGGGTTTGTGGCTCTACCAGTACTGGTGGCTGGCGGTGCTGCTGAGATGCTCCCAGTCTCCCTCAATTGCTCCCTGCCACTTTGAAGAACCCGCCCCCCTACAATAGTTTGTTGTTTTTGTGTTTTTTTGCAGCGATGGGAGTATCCAGCACAAAATATGGGCGGCTGGAGGTAAATCTGTCTTTATCTGGGAAGCGGGGTGGGAAGAGCCATTTGGGAACAATTCTACTTTCAGCTGTTTCAGGAATCTGGAGGTTATGCATGGTCATCCGCTCGTTGCTGCCTGTATCTTTGGAAACAATGCATGATTATAAGGAGCCTTTTTTGCTGATAGCCTTAAAGATCTGAGCATGATTTGTACGTGGAATTCCGCCCCGTTATAAATCAGAGGTCTGTAACAATAATGGCACACTCCGCACAAATTACAAGAATGCCTGCTATAGGCTTTGAAACTCAAGAGGAAGGTTGAGGAGACATATATATATATATATATATTGGTCCCTTGATTCTCCCCAAACACGATAATAAAAGATGATGAGGGCAGTTTCTGAGGCACAAAACGTGTCGCTAGAAAAGAAACAAACATTTCACACCGTATATATATCATCTCCCATACTACCAGACCCTTATCAATGATGGCACTGCCAATGGAGCCGCTAGGAACGCTCACCTAACAGCATCCTATGTTCCTGTTAAAACCAAGTGCATCATTACGAAATACAGAACAGGAATCCTGTACAACCAAAAGCATGCGGCCTGATTTCAGCGCTCGATAAGCCCAACTTGCCCCTTCTGCCCTCAACTAGACAGTGCCCTGCATATCCTTTCTGGATGCCAACACACACAAATAAGAAGTATGATCACTGAGAGGCACAACTTAGCATGCAGGATGATCTTCAAAGCCATCAGCAAGACAGGCTCCTTAGGATCCTGCTTTGTCTGCATGGATATAGGTAGCAGTGAACGGCTGGCTATGCAAAGTTTTCAGATTCTGAAACTAGGATTACACCAAGTGGCTCTTTCCACCTCGCTTCGCAGACAAAATAAGCCGTCCGAATGCTGTACTGGTTGCCCCCATCTCCGCGAGAACAAAAAAGCAACAGACTAGCAATGAAGGGGGGTGGGTTCTTAGGAGTGGCAGGGGGCAACTGAGGGAGACCGGGAGCACCTCAGCAGCACCGCCAGCCATTAGCAGATCCATCTTTCGCAGACAGCACCGACCCAAAGATTTCAGCAATCTTCAACGTGACATTCACCTCATCAAGATCAAGTGTCGTGAGAACACTAGACCGCAGAACCAGTTGAGCGCCACGCAGGAACAATACAAAGGCCGCTGCTCCATCCTCCAAGGAGCTTCCGTTACCCTCCACACCATCCTTTTGGGTTTGGGTGGCACCATCTACAACAAATACACGCTGGGCCTTGATTCTTAAAAAGTTAACAAACTTGCTTCCAAGCTTCATGTACATTCTGTCAACTACGCTGCTAAACTTGTCCATACCAGACGCGAACTATCCAGTGCCATTACCAACTCTCATCAGGAGCCGGATTAATGTCAAGCCTGCAAACCTTCTGATCCCCGTTGATTTTTTCCTTAATGTTTGGTGGAGGAGTTTTACGGTAACCAGTACCAAAGTGAATCGTTTTTCTTAATTACTGTGGGGAGTGATTTTCACTGCCTGCTAAGTTTTTTCTTTTCATCCCCCAAAGCCCTGGGTTGTGTGGGGGCCCGTACAGTGGCAAGGGTTATTTAAGAGGGTTATTTCTTCTTTTTTTTCTTTTTGCTGTGCCCAAGGACCTCTTCTCCAACAAAGCTAGATCAAATAAAACGAGAACAGTAGTAATCATGATGTGCTTATTCATGCTGCCGTCTGGAAGAGGCACACCGGGACGGGTAGCTAGCTCTCACTGCATAGTTCAGCAGAGTTCCGGATTTTGTTCAACCTTGGAGATCTACAGGGTTAAGATCGTCGGTGAGGGCAAAGAAAAGAAACAGAGCCTACTTTGAAAGTCAACTGCAACGTTCTTTGATAATGCTCTGCCCATCTAGCAGGACCTGAGGAGACCTCAAATAATAAGGCCCTTATTTCAAGCAAGCCACCCCTGCCAATCCAACCACACCTGTGTTACAATGGAGTGTCTGGTAGCATGCCACTGCATGCTACCAGACACTCCAGACAGAGTGCCATAGCACCCTGCAAAGCAAATTTTTCTGTTGTGCCTTGATCTGTCTTCTGTCTATTCTTGTAAACATTGGCGGAATGCTGCTACATGGACTGTTGTGCACACACGGTAACCGCCCCAATCAATTGGAATGAACCCTTTTTGCTTGGCAAGGACGACATCCTCCATGCCAATAGCTACATCCCCTCTGAATGTGAAATTCGGTGTATTCCCTTCATTTTGTGGTATGCGAGGGCGTGCAATTGCTGTGATCTAGAACACTGCTTTTACGTATTCGTAGACATATCTCTATGAAAACCCTCTTAAGCAGGCTTTGCATCGCTCCTTGTTGTTTGTGTAACGATCTCAGGCCCTGAACAAACTGACAGGTTAAAAGTTTAGATTTAGGAAGAAAGTGTATTACAATCGCTCGTGGCTTGTGATTCAGTCTCACGTCTACGACTTCCTGCTGCTGCTGACCACACGCCCAGTGATCGGTGGAAAGCATTGTGTCAAGCGGGAAGAAGGGCCACACCTAAGTGTACACCACTGTTTCCCTGCTTGCACGGCAGCGAGAGCAGCACACACTTGAGGCTCAAAGCTGAACTTGTGAATTGATTACGTCTCCCTGCTTTTGGTGCACATTTAATCAGTGACAAACCAACGACGACCAGTCGGTTTGTTTGTTAGGTCGAATGTGTTGTATTTGCCTTTCTATTACTACCAAACAGCGATGGTTAACACTAGGAATTTAACACATAACACTGTAATGCCAGTGATTTAGCAAATAAAGGGCTAACACACGTGTCAAAAGAGGTGCAATTGACAATGGCGCTATCTAATGATGATGCCATCACCTCTAAATAATGACGAGGATGACGTGCAGATGAGTTTGAAGAAAGTCTCTTATGCTTTGACTCGGTTGTGTTTTTACATGGTTTGGAGGGCGACATGGAACAGCTTTACCATATTTGCCTTAAAGTGATTAAGCAGCGTTGCTGACAGAATGCACATGGAGTTGGAGGCAAGCTTTTCAGAATGGCGCAAAGATCTGTATGCTGCATTTTTGTGAAGTCCAGCTGTTCCTGTATTCGGTGTTCTTCCACCATAATGCTGAGGTAGTGCAAGCAGTGTTTGCTCTGTAGACCTTTCTAAAGGCTTGCACCGAGTGACTGTGTTGGTAAAGTAGCACTGCAGGTTCAGTGCTGTAGGGCTGGCTATGAGACTCGGTAGTTTTTGTGGATTGGCAGTGGCCGAGATGGGTGGTCATTCCTGTAGACCCTTAGCTTAGCTCTGCAATGTCTGTTCCTGGTGCTCTTGCTTGTTTGAGGCTGGTACTCCAGTCTCTTTGTGACTTATTTCCTCCTTCTGGTACTCTGTTGGACCTCTCTGACTGGGCCTTTTTTGTCTGCCGGTAAAGGAGTTTTACGGTACTCGGTACCAAAGTGGCTTACTTTTCCTTAACTTTATGTGGGAAGTGGTTTTCACTGACTGCCAGAGCCTGCGCAGTTTTCCTTTTCTTTTCTTTTAATGTCACTTCACTTGATGACTAGGTAATCATTTAGATTGCGGTACCCTGAAAAAACCTGGTCCCTTGGTCAAGCCAGGCTTCTTTAAAAATACAGGTTTGAACTCAACAGTTGACAGAAGAATTTTGCCCAGTAGCAGCTGCATCCATTCACGTAACGAATGCTTGAGTTGTGAACATGTCTTATTTGCAGTACAGCTCGCTTCAGACTTTGTGTTCACGCCCTACGTTTCGAGACAGCGGTATGGAACCAAAGTAACCCCCCTACCTGTGACCTGTGTGATGCTGATGATGTCCTTTGTAAACCCTTTGTAAACCCTTTGATGTTCAAGATGAACAGTATGTTCTTCTCCACTGCGTCAATCTCCACGTGATTTCTCTCCACAGAAAGTATGCATCTCTGTTTTCTCAAATAGGAGCTCACGACCTGCTGTCTACTTTTTTGAGCCAGAACAACAACAAGCTTTTTTTTCCTCCATTAACTAATTGCTTTTTATGAGCAGACTAGCAGTTGCACTTCTTGACTGAACCTTGCAACATTTCTTGCAGCAAATAGTCCACCTCAGCTTCTTGTTGTCTGTGTTCATTGTTCACTTGATCCATCTCGGACCTGCTCTAAAAGATTGCAAAGTTTACAAGGTTGACTATAAGAATGAGCAAGCTGGCAAGAGGTTAGATGCGTCTGTTATCCAAATCACTGGTTGCGTAAGGTAGTATCACACATTTTATTCCAGGAGATTAGGCTGATGCACACATATCCTGAGACTTATCGACAGCTTTGTTCTCATTCTCCTTGATGCTTTCTCTTAGCGCTTCTTCAAAACAAACGTTCTCTTTCTCTATACACTTTTCTCTTCTTCATACATCAGTTTCCTC
>Ga0307942_1001330_pt1:2500-15000 | contig 19583 bp, 20 predicted proteins | sample OrgLakmetagen175_FD_201846 | JGI IMG/M metagenome (GOLD analysis project Ga0307942, IMG submission 201846) | Saline water microbial communities from Organic Lake, Antarctica - #175 | ecosystem: Environmental > Aquatic > Non-marine Saline and Alkaline > Saline | place: Antarctica... | reverse complement strand
TTCCAATGCAGCTGAGCTTGAAACGTGCAAATTACGGGAGCCATGCCTTATCGGCCGCGGCGTGAACCGTACTTTTGAGCAGCCACATGCTGTATCTAACCAGCCAGCGCACCAAACTTAGTGATTTTTGGTGTTTTAAAGTCCTTATAATAAATTAAGATCATTGCAAGTAAATTGGGGCAAAAAGACTAAGTGGTTGGCGAGATATGCAAATTAAAGTGCCATTTCCCCTGGAAAGCACCCATCTAGGGTACAGGTGCACGGTGTGTGCGTTTAGTCCTGTCATTCTGTACGCAGGGCGCCTTGTCTAAATCTGAGCACATACTCGGGTAACTTATAAAGTCAGCATCAGTTTGAAGCTAGCTTGGGTCCAATTTGATGAGGTGACGTGTGAGTAATTGCACTGTTCATGCAAAAAGGAGCATGTTTTGGCTTTTGCCCAGTGTCCCCCCTCTGACAAATTCCAAAACATTTCCAAACATGTATTAATCATGTTATGAACGACAAACCCCATTAAAAAAGCCCAGAGTTGCCAGGGGAAAAGTGATGGGAAGTACTTAGGGGCCTGTGGGCCCACAAACAAGTTCCAAGCTCAGTGGCTTGAGCATCCAGCCTCTGAGGGACAGCCCCAGCGCAAGGATTGGCTGAGTGATGGGGGAGAGGACGAAAAGAATTGGTTCCAGAGAATTGTATCCCTAAAATCGCTGCAGCATCACCACCCTTCGTTTCTGAGAATATGTTAAGCACGCTCAAGTACATCTGTGACCCCCAGCGCAACAGGCTAAATGCGCAGCACCTGAAGTGTTGCGCACGGGGGTTTAAAAGCTCAGCATTTGGCGTGGTGTCCTTCCCATACTTAGAGGCTGGCTCAGGCTTAGAAGCGCCATGGAATCAATAGACGAACTCATACACTTAGAATGAAGTTTCCAAGCCCTACATTGCAAATTCAGACAAACTTGTCTGTTTTAAAGCATTTTCTTCCAGATGACCTGCATACTTATTGCATATCTCACTTATTTCACTCAGGCCTCCCGGCGGGCTGGGGCAGCAAAATAAATCGACACGAGAACCCAATTCTCAAACTGCCAGATTTGGAGGAGACATGAAACCAACGTTTTCCCAGATCCATAAAAAACACGGTGCATACATGGATGTGTCTATGTATGTATGCGTAAATATGTGTGTGTGTGTACCTCCTGACAAACCCATAAGATATCTTTCCGGTTGAATGGATGTGCAGGGAATCTCTGCAGAATCAGAACACAGTAAAAGTGTATTGCCCATCTACTAGTGGTTCAAGCAAAAAAAGATTACATGCCCACCTGGTTTAAATGGTTGGAAAAGGGGCTGGCTTGCTTGTTGGCTTGCTTGGGAGCGCGTTCTTCCTCTTCGTCACTTGATGCAGCAGCGGTGTGCTTTGCTGAGATGGAGGCTGCAGTCATATGGACAAGCACACAACACCGTTAACAGAGCGGCTGGCAACTACAGCACTGTGCACACAACACCGTAAGCAGAACAACCGGCAACTACAGCACTGTGCACACGACACCGTTAACAGAGCGGCTGGCAAGCAGAGCACTGTGCACACGACACCGTAAGCAGAACAGCTGACAACTACAGCACTGTGCACACAACAAACGTGAACAGACTGGCTGGCAAGCAGAGCACTGTGCACACGACACTGTAAGCAGAGCGGTTGGCAGCCATTGCCATTCTCCACTGCCCTATTTTCCGTATTTTTAAAATACCTGCAGAAGGGTAGCGAGCGCGCCGCTCCACGATGTACCGCATGCACAATCCACACATTTGACATAAAATACTGCATTGCCATTCTCCACTGCCCTATTTTCCGTATTTTTCATACCTGTAGAAGGGTAGCAAGCGCGCCGCTCCACAATGTGCCGCATGCCCATTCCACACATTACACATAAATTATTGCAATGCCATTCTCCACTGCCCTATTTCCCGTGTTTCTTCATACCCGCAAACGGGTAGCAAGCACGCCACTCCACGATGTACCGCATGCCCATTCCACACAGTTCACATAAAATATTGCATTGCCATTCTCCACTGCCCTACTTTCCGTACTTCTTCATACCTGCTGAAGGGTAGCGAGCACGACGCTCCACAATGTACCGCATGCTTAGCTGCAGCTTGCCACGCAGGGGGAGGCCCACCATGCCGTGCATGGTGTCAGTCTCTGGGTCATACACGATTCTGCGCAGAGTAGGCGTGCTCAGTCTCAGGATCAACCAAAAATACGCACAGCAATGTATGTTGTGCAAAGGTGCATTGTGTGTCAATCTCTGGGTCATACACAGTCCTGCGCAGAGTAGGTGTGCTCAGTCTCAGGGTCAACCAAAACACGCATAGCATTGTATGTTGTGCGAAGGTGCACTGTGTGTCAGTCTCTGGGTCATACACGATCCTGCACAGGGTAGGCGTGCTCAGTCTCAGGGTCAACCAAAACACGCACAGCACTGAGAACACAGCTTACTGTACAGTGCATAAAAGTGCATTGTGTGTGTCTGTCTCAGGATCAACCAAAATACGCACAGCACTGCGAATGCAGCTTACTGTACAGTGCATGATGGTGCATTGTGTGTGTGTGTATCTCTGGGTCATACACAGTGTGTGTGTGCCTCTGGGTCATACACAATATGTGTGTGCGTGTGCGTGTGGAGGCTGGAGCGCGCATGCACAATCACACACGCACAAGCACGTGCACACACACACACACTCTCACATACACACTCACACTGACCTGTCTCCTCCGCTTTTGCCGCCTTCCCTACTTGACCCCACGTGCACCTGAGAGTATTTGCAGAGGAAGTAAAGGACGGTGTCCAGCTTAAACAATGGGCGTCACCTTGCGAACACTTGAGCGTTTGCAGAGGATACAAAGGACGGTGTCCAGCTTGAATAACGGGCGCCACCTTGCGTACAGGTAGGGGTGCCAATAGCAGTCCCTGACTTCAACCCCACGTGTACTTAACGCACGCAACAAAAAGGGAGGGGTGCCGTCCTGTCAATGAGCTTAGATACATACTTCATGAGCGATTAGACCTGTGTGTTGCCCTGTGTGCACTTTAGGGTGGGGGCTTATTGTGAGCAGCAGCCAGTGTGAACAACCAAGGCCAAGGGGTTCAGTGACCCTAAGAGCGCGTCTGGGAGCACTGAGCATTTTGGAAGAAAGTGTGAAGAGCACTAAGACGTTATAAAGTAGCCAAGGAGCTTGTAATCGATCAAATGTATACTTAAATCGAAACAAAGGAAGCACTTGAGCAAGGGATCGTGAGGTTTGCATGAACAGTGTGCCTGGCTGATTTTTTAGCGACGTTTCCTTGCACAAGAAGACGGAGTAGCAGAGCCCATTCGATCAGCGACTTTGCACCTTCAGGGATTCCCGCCCAAATTCAAAGGTGCAGCACATACTTTAATAATTACATTAATTGTCACATCTGCAAGATTATGAGATCCTGGCTGCCTGCTCCAGCCTCAGCCTTAGCATCATCACACGCATTTCTGTTTCTTTTCTGCAAACCAAGAATCAAGTAAACTTAGGGGTAGGGTTTAGGGTTAGGGTTAGGGTTAAGGGCACACGCACTAGCTTTCTCCAAAGTAATTACCTACGTTGTTCCTGGCTGCCCAGTCCATCACCATTGTTAACTGCTTCCTTCCTGTGGCTTTGTACGAACTAACGTATCCAATAGTCAAGTTAACAAAGCACACACGCACTAGCTTTCTCCAAAGCAATTAACTACGTTGTTCCTGGCTGCCCAGTCCATCACCATTGTTAACTGCTTCTTTCCTGTGGCTTTGTACGAACTAACTTATCCAATGGTCAAGTAAGTGAAACGCACACGCACCTGGCTGTCGGCTTCATCAGCATCATCATCATCTGCATCCTTGTTTTGACTGCCTCCCTTGTGAGAGCTTTTGGAGGGGCGGCGGCCGTACAGGGGGATGGCAAGCTGCTGAGCAAGGCCAGGCTGCGGTGTGTGTGTGTGTGTGTGTGTGTGTGTGTGTGTGTGTGTGTGTGTGTGTGTGTGTGTGTGTGTGTGTGTGTGTGTGTGTGTGTGTGTGTTAGTGTGTGTGTTTGTTCGTGTGTGTGTGTTTGTTCGTGTGTGTGTTTGTTCGTGTGTGTTTGTTTGTGTATTTACATGTAACATGTGTGTGTATGCAAGTGTGCGTGTGCATGTGTGCGTGTGACGGCGGCCATACCAGGGGATGGCCAGCTGCTGGGCCAGGCCAGGCTGTATGCTAGCGCAATTTTTGCTTTTGTTGGCTGTGTGTACGTGTGAGTCTGTGTGTGTGTGCGTGTTTGTGTGTGTGTGTGTGTGTGTGTGTGTGTGTGTGTGTGTGTGTGTGTGTGCGTGTGTGATAGTGTTCTTTTGGGAGGGGGTGAGTGTGTGTTCATGTTTGGACATGGGAGACCTTGATTTGTCCAACATGAATATTAACGGAGGTGTGACGGCTGCAGAGCACGGTTTTGTTGAGGAGAAGAACACACATTATGTGGGTAGGTGCTAAACGAGCTCACCCTCAGGCCTTTGATTTGAAGGCTGTTGCCCTCATTTCGAAGCCTTCAAGTCCATATTGCCTCAAGTCTTTTAACCAAACATGGCATACGCGCAAGCTCACCCTCAGGCCTTGACTCGAACACTGCTGCACTCATTTCAAAGCCTTCAAATCCATCAACCAAACATGGCACACGCGCAAGCTCACCCTCAAGCCTTTGATTCGAATGCTACTGCGCCCGAGCAATCTATCTCGCGAGGAAAGGTGGTTGCCACGTGGGTCCAGGCAGTGCTTGACCTGCGTAGCATCATGTGTATCTTAAAATTTTTTTTTTGTACGATGAGGGACACACAAAAAAAGCAACAAAGCCAGCCTTGCATTTGACAGCGAGGCAGCGCATGACCTGTGTTGCATCGTGCGTGCGATGAGGGATGGATAGTTACAGAAATAGTGACAAAGCCAGCTTTGTAATAAATAGCAAGGTAGCGCATGATCTGTATTGCATCGTGCGTGCGATGAGGAACGGATAGTTACAGAAACAGTAATAAAGCCAGCCTTGTATTTGATAGCAAGGTAGCGCATTATCTGTGTTGCATCGTGCGTGCAATGAGGGACGGATAGTTACAGAAATAGTGACAAAGCCAGCTTTGTATTTGATAGCAAGGAAGCGCATGACTTGTGTTGCATTGTGCGTGCAATGAGGGACGGACAGTTACAGAAATAGTGACAAAGCCAGCCTTGTATTTGATAGCAAGGTAGCGCATGATCTGTGTTGCATTCAGTGTTGTGCACATACGGCGTCAATCAGAAATGGCACCGTTAATTACGGTGCTTAAATGACGTCTACGTCACATAACCGTAACTAACAGTGAAATTCATTATGACGGTCGGAAATCGTAAGTAACGGTGCGGCGTCAGGTACTCAGTGGCTCAGAGTGCCAACTCAAGCTCAAGCTCAAGGGGCGCTCTCAGCGCCCTGATTTCCCCACAAACAACATTTGCGATATAATATAAAATGTCCTCCGGAAAACAGGCCAAGAGGGCTCGTGTGGCCCTGAGTCAGTCGAGCCTGGCCCGGCCTGGCCAGCTGCTGACGGTTTCCCACCGTAAATAACTAACTATTGACGGTTTCCCACCGAAAATTACTAATTCCTGACGGTTTCCCACCGTAAATAACTGTAAAGCCGACCGTCAGACGTCAAAAATTAATATCACCGTAAATTACGCCTGGGGATTAATTTCTGAAGGTCAAAACCGTAAATTACGCCTGACCGCCAAATGACGGTTGACGGCGTCAACCGTAAAGTGCACAACACTGGTTGCACCGTGCGTGCAATGAGGGACGGATAGTTACAGAAATAGTGACAAAGCCAGCCTTGTATTTGATAGCAAGGTAGCGCATGGCCTGTGTTGCACCGTGCATATTGAGAGACGGAAAGTGCAGACACAGTGATAAAGCCAGCCTTGTATTCGGCAACGAGGCAGTGCATAATCTGTGATGCATCGTGCCTACAATGAGGGACAGAGGAGTCACAGAACAGTAATAAAGCCAGCCTCATAATTAGTCATAAAATAGTGAGCCGGCGCTTAATATTGAGGCAGTGCATGACCTGCTGTGTAGCATAGTGAGAGAATGAAGTGTGGGAACGACGTATGGCTTCAATAACACAAAACGGTCACAGTGAGGGAAATAAAAAAAGGAGTGAAGAATGATGCAAGAGAAAGGCCACTGAACAAGATAGGGCAGCTGCGTGTTTGGGCAGTGCTGGGCCTGTAAAGCACATTGAGGAAAAAGGATGTAGAAGGAATACGAAATTTTAGGCCACCTCATATGTACCAAATATGTAGCACTGTAAGTATACCAATGTAGCACTGTAAGTATACCAATATAGCACTGTAAGTATGCCAATATAGCACTGTGAACACAGGGAGGGAGAGTTAAATAAGATGTAGGAGCAAGGCTAGCGTAATACACCCACATCCAAGCCACTCCCACCCACAACTACGCACAAACATTCAAGCACACCAACACCCACGGCCAAACTCGTACACCCACACCCACACGCACACGCACACACGCACACACAAATCCACATCCACACACATACACACCCATCCAAACCTACACATACACGTACATGTACACGTACATGTGCACCCACACCCACCACACCCATAGCCCTCATACACACACACACACACACACACACACACACACACACACACACACACACACACACACACACACACACACACACACACACACACACACACACACACACCTTCAAACGCAGCTCCATGGCGTCTGAGGCCAGAGCAAGATTCTGCAGCTTGGCGTGCCAGAAGGGGCAAGGGCCTGCCCCCAGAGCCACCTGTGTGTGTAAATGACGGAACCGACATGGCTGTGTGCAAATTTATTACAATGTGCACGAGACCGGGATGTGCCAGGAGGGGCAGGGCCTGTGTCCAGAGCCACCTGTGCGTGTGAATGATGGAACGGACGTGGTTGTGTGTGAATGTGATTGAATGTGCACGAGACCGGGATGTGCCAGGAGGGGCAGGGCCTGTGTCCAGAGCCACCTGTGCGTGTGAATGATGGAATCGACAGAGTGCATTGCATCCATGATTTATGCGCCGCGGTATGGGCAATTAGGAGGAAGCAGGAGAACACCTAAAACTGCATGCGCATGTGGAATTGTTCAACGTGGTTAGTTTTAATGCACAACCATATTCACAATGAGATGGGTAGGGTTGGCCAGACCCTTATATATACGATGTATATGCAGTATTTTTGGCAGAAAAATCCCCAAATATACGGTGTATGCATACGGTTATGGCCAACCCTAGAGGTGGGCACTCCAGGAAACGCAAGGAATGCTTCAAAAGCCGCTTGTGCGTGCACATTTTGATCCATGGAGATGTGTGCAGGCAATTTTACGTACATGAGCTTTGGCGCGTGGTATGAGGTGCTTTAGCAAGGTTACTAAGCAGAGAGTTCACAAGCCTACACTTAAACATACTAGCTACAAGGTCATGAGCCAGCATTCGAACATACCAAATACAAGGTCATGAGCCAGCATCGAACATGCCAGCTACACTTTGAACGTACCAATACCAGGTCATGAGCCAGCATTCGAACATACCAAATACAAGGTCATGAGCCAGCATTCGAACATACCAGCTACACTTTGAACATACCAATACAAGGTCATGAGCCAGCATTCGAACATACCAAATACAAGGTCACGAGCCAGCATCGAACATACCAGCTACACTTTGAACATACCAATACAAGGTCATGAACCAGCATTCGAACATACCAAATACAAGGTCATGAGCCAGCATTCGAACATACCAAATACAAGGTCACGAGCCAGCATCGAACATACCAGCTACACTTTGAACATACCATAGGTTACAGAGCAGAGAGGTCTCGAGAATACACTTCAAGCATACTGGCATTGCGGCATGCCGTTAACCTTTTCTGTGGCATGCTGTTAACCTTTTCTGTGGCGTTGTGTTTCTGATGATGAGCAATAAGAGATCGTCACGAGGAAACACACGACTTCTCACTCACCAATGAGAAGAGAGCCTCTTAGGTGCCGAGCCCCGCTAAATTTTATCTACCACTAGTAGGTAGTAGTAGGGGAACAAGCATGAATAGGAGGGTTGCAGGCTTTGTAGGGTCTGGTTGTCCAAACTTTCACGTTACGGAATATGGCAAACATGGCGTCACATTTGCACGCGTACGCGCGCGTGCGCGCACAAACACACAAACACACACACACACACACACACACACACACACACACACACACACACACACACACAGAGACACACACACATACGCGCGCACACACGCACACACACGCGTGCACACATACAGACACGCACACACACACCTGCGTGTGCTGCTCCTCCACCGTGTGCAACCACGACAGGTGGTGGTGGTGCTTTGACTTGTGGTGGTGGTGGTGCTGCTGCTGCTGCTGAACACTGAGAGTGGCCCCAGGTGGCGGCGTCTTTTGTATCGCGCTCTTACCCGTCACACTGGTTGCGCGTGAGTCAGGCCTCATGTGGCTCCCTTTTGACTCATCCAGCCATGCACAGGTGTACGGGCTGATGTGCTCCGTGTCAGGGGCACCACAGCACCTGAGGAGTGTGGAAAAGGTGTGCGTGTGTGTGTGCGCATGGGCGTGTGTAGGTGGGTATGTGTGGGTGTGGGTGGGTGGGTAGGTGGGTATGTGTGGGTGTGGGTAAGTATATGGGTGCGAGTGTGTGGGTGTGGGTGTGGGTGTGGGTGTGTGGGTGTGTGTGTATGGGTGTGTGTGTGTGCATGGCGAATTAGTCTTACAATTTCGCGTCAGGGGACACTGCAGCACCTGGACAATGTGGGAGGGTGCTGGTGCGTGTGTATATGTGTATATGTGTGCGCACGACTAGTTTACGTTGATGAGTGTACTGCCAGTGTGACAGGAGAAACACCACACAGCACGTGAAAGTACTCTCCGTGTCAGAGGATAAAAGCGGGTGTGTGTGTGTGTGTGTGTGTGTGTACATGCGCGTACGTTTGTGTGCGTATGTGTGTGTGTATGTGTGTGTGTGTGTGTGTGTGTGTGTGTGTGTGTGTGTGTGTGTGTGTGTGTGTGAAAGAGAGTGTGTGTGTGTGTGAGTGTGTGTGTGAATGCTAGCGCATGAACATACTGTGAAAGCAGGTGCCCCTGCAGCTAAATCCACATACCTAACACAACAAATCTAACTTACCACAAGCTGCCTCCTCTCTTTTGGGTGAGGGACAGGTCCCGAGCGCCCATTACTGTCACCTGTTTTTGTTGGTACAATGCAACCAATTCGTGACAGTTGTGATTATTAGCTATTGAAACTATGAAAATACGCTTAATGACTGTGAGTCTGAACTGCATGCTCCTTTGAGCTCCAGGGAGATTGAGGAGCAAATCATTGTAGCAGTAGTGGATTCATAAGCAGTACCACAGGTACCCCCCCTGCCATGATACATACATAGGCCCATGCAATGAAAACCCAGCTCATTTGCTTGCACATAACTAGAGGCGTGCAAGAGAGTGCGCATTTGCAGAAACTTGTGCGCACGTACAGAGGCATGATACACATTCCACGACTGACTCACAACGTGTAGAAGAGCACGCAAACACGCACGTACACGCACGCACGCTTACACATACAAACACATACATACACACACGCGCACGCATACACACATACAAACACATACGTACACACACACACACACATACACACACAAACACACATATACACTCATGCACACGCATACACACATGCAAACACACACATAGTATGTGTCACACACACGCACACACATACACACACATACACTCACGCACACGCATACACACATGCACACACACATGGTACGTGTCACATACACGCACACACATGCACACACATACAGACAAGCACACCTCCAGCAGGGCATTGAACTCTGGCAGCTGCTGCAGTGCGGTCAAAGCCGCCACCGTCTCGGCCAGCGCGTCCCGCTTCCACGCACGATATGCTGCCTGTGGTGGGGGCACACATTGAATCACAAAAAAAGAGAGAGACGTGCAGCTCGTGATTGGGTGTGCATGTGTGCATAGATCCATGCCTCTAAAAAGCTCGAGTACTGTTTCTACACACGCCACCTGAAGTTCTCCAAATTGTTTCCATGCAGTTGTAAGATGTGAACAGGGAGGGTGTGTGTATGTGTGTGTGTATGTGTGTGCGTGTGTGAATGCAGTACAAATGCAAAGGGGTGTACACACACCCTCATAAGCAACGTGCAGCATTTACCGACCAAGTGCGGGTCAATGTTAACAAAGGACATGCATGCATTGTGAACCTCACGGATTGAAGTCTGCAAGCTGTCAGGAAGAAGGGATGGGGAAACTACGCGTGGAAAGAGGAGCCATGCATGTAAAAAAGGGATGGGAAAATTACGCGTGAAAACCATGCACGTGAAAAAGGGATGGGAAAACTACACGTGAAAAGAGGAAGCCGTGCATGTAAAAAAAAAGCATGCATTAAAAACGTGTGTGGGGAAAGGGAGCTGTCGCATGAAAAAAGGAAGAAGTTCCTTCAGAAAAAAATCACCTGGCTTGAGAAGTCCGACTTTGTGAGCCCAAAACGGTTGTGCAGGATTGCTTGCGCTTGTTTGACCAGCTCTGGCACCACGTTCTCGTTGGCTGACAGAGCACGGTAGAGCAACTGGAAAAAACGAGGGTGGTTGTTACAGAAGTGTGTGTATGTTTGTGTGTGTGCGCGAATGTGTGCATGTGTGTGCGTGTGTGCGTGTGTGTGTGCGCGTGTGTGTGCAAGTGTGTGTGTGTGCGCGCGTGTGTGTGAGTGCGTGTGTGTTTGTGTGTGTGTCTGTTGTGTGTATGTGTGTGTATGTGTGTATATGTGTGTGTATGCAAGTGTGTGTGTGTGCGCGCGTGTGTGTGAGTGCGTGTGTGTTTGTGTGTGTGTGTGCAAGAATGTGTGTGTGTGAATGCAGTGCTGCAAAGAGGGTGGAAATTACGGTAGTGTAACCCAGTAGGGTACAGTACAGTACAGCAGCTGGGAAGCATAAGGGCGAGTGCTACACAGTGAACGCAGCGTTCAGTACGACACAGCAGGACAAGGAGGGTGCTTGAAAGCGGCTGTTGCAGTAGAGCACTGCAGCAGGGCACAGTACAGCAGCTGTATATTTCTGATGTAGTGGAGGTTGACAGTGGCGCCTGGTCGGCAGGGCTGGACAGACCCCTATGTATGACACATTTTGGCAGGGCCTCAGCACGTACGGTCATATACGATGCAAGTACAAAGAATAGCTCAGCATGTACAGTCATGTACGACTTAGACACACAGGATGCCTCAGCATTTACAGTCATGTACGATTTAAATACAGGATGCCTCAGCATGTACTGTCATGTACGATTTAAATACACAGGATGCCTCAGCATGTACAGTCTTGTACGATATAAATACAGGATGCCTCAGCATGTACTGTCATGTACGATTTAAATACACAGGATGCCTCAGCACGTACAGTCTTGTACGATATAAGTACAAGATGCCTCAGCATGTACAGTCGTATACAAATTAACTACCGGGATCCTGGCCAAGCCTTCTGAGCACAGCTGGAGATGATCAGAGTACAGTTGTGAGTGGTTGTAGTGCAGGAGCTGTAAGAAGCGAGCGCAGTGCAGGGCTGTTGTATAGTGTCTGGTCACAGTAGCTGTAGGAAATGAAAGAGTAGACTAGTCACAGTAGCTGTAGGAAATAAAAGATTAGACTAGTCACAGTAGCTGTAGGAAATGAAAGATTAGATGGGGGGAGCAGAGTGGCAACTGAGGGTTTGAACCTTGGGTTTTCAAATTGTTGAGGAGTGCTAAGCCTCAGGGCTTTAAAAATGCCGTTGATCATTGAATATGCGTCATAGATGCCGACGGTCATTGCGCAGGGGCAACACACGTGCATGGCTGTTGTGTAGGGAGTCGTGAATGCCGATGGTCGCCATGCAGGGCTTGAGGGAGCTGTTTATGACAGTGTTGGAGCCACACAATGTTATGATGATACAATGATGATTGTTGTGCAGGGCATATGAATCGTTGATGATCGCTGTGCAGGGCTTATGAATCCTTGATGATCATTGTGCAGGACTTGTGAGTTGTGGATGACCATAAGCAGAGGTTAGAAACGTTGATGGTTGTGCTGCAGGGGCTGCAAGCGTCGTTGGTTATTGTGCTGGAGTAAACATGCAGATGATCTGTGTGCAGCGATCATGAATTGTTGGTCATCATTGTGTAGGACCTATGAATGTCGACGGTCACTTTGCAGGGTCTGCCAGCCAGCTGGTGCGTTGAGCCGCAGCTCAAACGCGAATGTTGTTTCTTATGGTTTGTCTTGTTAAAATCTAGAATACTTGTGTTGATGGTGCACAATTGTGTACGTGCTTGTTCTGC
>Ga0307942_1001329_pt1 | contig 19590 bp, 24 predicted proteins | sample OrgLakmetagen175_FD_201846 | JGI IMG/M metagenome (GOLD analysis project Ga0307942, IMG submission 201846) | Saline water microbial communities from Organic Lake, Antarctica - #175 | ecosystem: Environmental > Aquatic > Non-marine Saline and Alkaline > Saline | place: Antarctica: Organic Lake... | reverse complement strand
GAGAGAGAGAGAGAGAGAGAGAGAGAGAGAGAGAGAGAGAGAGAGACAGAGAGATAGAGAGACAGAGAGACAGAGAGACAGAGAGACAGAGAGAGAGAGAGGGATAGAGAGAGAGGGAGAGAGAGAGAGAGAGAGAGAGACAGAGAGAGAGAGAGAGGGAGAGAGAGAGGGAGAGAGGGAGAACGTGTGGATGTGAGGGAAGAAATCCACAGGAGCGTTGGATCATACGCGCTGACAGAGGAGGGTGCGCAGGTGTGAGACTACGCAGGCAAAATATGTTATGGTACGCAGACAAGAGAATAATGCAGCAGATAATAGAGAAGACACAAAAGGCTATACACACAAGAGACAAGAGAGCACAAAATGTTAGTAAGCGCTGACATGAGAGGTTGTGCAGAATAAGTGCACTGACGCAGTGGCAGAGGGAGCACAGAAATGAGTGCACTGACACAACGGCACTGTCAACACAGAGTACAGGCAACAGTACATGAATTTAAGCAAGAGACCGTGCAGACAAAGTGCACGGATGCACTGAAAGAGGGTGCCCAGAAGTGTGAGAGAGCGCTGACATAAAAGCACTGTCAACTCAGAATAGGCCGATCAGCCGAACAGTCTGGCTGAAGGTCCCCCCATGTAAGTCTTAAATGAAATCTAAATCTCAATCAATACAGTGTAAAAAAAACAGTACATAAAAAGAAGCAAGAGATTGTGCGGGCAACAGAGTTTGCGGGAAATAGCTTGCAGGAAAGAGTCTGCACATCTGCACATGCTATGAAAGACACGACTACTATTCAGGAAGTGCGTCAAACAAGGACAAAACTGCAGTTGCAGGCGCGCGCACACACACAAACACACACACACACACACGCACACACACATGCACACACACACTCATACGCACACACACACGCACACACACACACACACACACACACACACACACACAAACAACTCATATACACGCACCTCCATTTTCCACATGGGATGCAGGTTATTGGCATGTGCTATGACCTCTATCTTGACCGTCGTGTCTAACAAGATCAAAGCCGCGACCTTTAGGGTCTTAGCCGTGGCGTCCTTGTCCTGTTCTTCAAGCTCCATCATGTCTGCTCGTTTGCCGAGGAGCAGGAGAACACGTGCCGCATCCTGGGGGGGGAGGGAGGGGGCTTTTTCTGTTGAGATCAGCCTGTTCTTGTATTGCCCGGGGGAGTTGCTTTCAGTGGTGCGTGAACTCCTAACCACACCCACACTCACGCGGAAATGTAGCAGTAATTCGGTGAACCTAAAGATTGAGACGAGTTCCGGAGTGATTCACACACTCCTTATTGATGTGGGAAGTGATTCCACTGCCTGCATAGCGGTTTCCACAGCCCATTGTTGCATCTGATGTACCTGAGGTGTGCGGGACTTCTGCTCAAGCTGCTGCTGCAACGCCTCAGGTCCAACGCTTAAGATGGCAGCCTTGGCTTTGGCCTCTTCAACCTCAGCAAGGCTTGCTGTGTGTGTGTGTGTGTGTGTGTGTGTGGTTGTATGTGTGTGTGTGCGTGAGTTTATGTGTGTGTGTGTGTGTGTTTGTTTGTGTGTGTGTGTTTGTGTGTGTGTGTGTGTGTGTGTGTGTGTGTGTGTGTGTGTGTGTGTGTGTGTGTGTGTGTGTACTCGTGCGTGAGCGTGCATGCGAGTATGAGTACATGTATGCGTGAGTGTACACATGTGTGAGAGTTTGTGTGTGTGTGTGTGTGTATCAATGCTCATGCGTACTCTTGCGCATGCAAGCGCATATCTTACGTTCAGCTCGCTTAATCTTCTGTGCATTGCAGCACTGCTGACTCGGACCTAGCAGGCGTCTATGTATATGTCGTGCTCCAAGTGTATGGCATGGCTGCAACGGGAGTGAGGTGGCTCTCTTGTGCAAAAGACCAGATGTTTCAATTGCCCTTAGCATTGCGGATACTCGTGTAAAATAGTTAACGGATAATATAGGGGTAAGAATGCATCATCATCAAATGGTAGCGGAGCGCTCTCTTATGACATTACCAAAAATATTCGCTCAAAAAAATACACAATCATATTCAGCACCCCCTGCTTAAGAACACTTTAAGCACATCCACGAATCTGCTGATCCTATACAGGTAACATTTGAAAATGGGAAAGCAGATAGGTACTTACGTGGTCAATAAGTTATACTAGAACTGCACACTAGCCTACAATTTTAAAATTGTCAGCACCAGCTGCTATGTTTTGCGTGCAATTCCCAGATCACACGTCAAATCTAGGCCGAGCACGCTCATCCTCCCTCTCTCTGGTACAAAAGGGCTGTTGCTTGGCACTGCAGGACTTCCATCTCTGAAACGGCAGAGACAGACTGGTCAGACATCCTGAACCAGGCTGTAGCTGCGCCTATTAATCTTCTGCAGTACGCGACCTGAGCAGTAGAGATTGCATTGTTTTTAATCTAAAAATAGATGTAGGATATGGAGGGATGGGTATTAGCTCTGTATCGACAATCGTCATATCGGAGTTGCCAGCTTACCGACAGTTGGGGAGCATGTGCCTTTTTTTATAAGCTCACAAGAACTGATGTTCAGAACGCTGCACTTCCTTTTGCTGATGTTCAAAAGCACCCGGGATCAGGGGAAGGCAAAATGTAAGAGGCTACACAGGTCATTAAAGAGGGACGAACCAATTGTCATTAGAAGACTGCCAAGGAAAACGTGCTTTCCTACCTACCCATTCACTGGTGAGGAAAGCAAGGAGACAACATTCCTGTAACAAGTCCTTGGCGTCACATTTTGAGTAAAGTACGTAATGAGTAAAGTACGCAAAACTTAAAAGTGATAACGCCCTCCTTTACCTTCATCCCCTAAAATAAATACCCAGATCTTAAAACCTTGAACCTTTGGAGGTAGGTCAGAGCTACTACTGTTCTTCCCGTAATGAAAAGCTCGAGGCCTGAATACCTCGTTTTACAGTAGAGTTCCCTTGCACACTTACCCAATGCCCCTCGGTACCCCCACCCTGCCCCAGATGAACAAGCACAGCCCATAATTGGTATCTTGAGCCCAGGGAGCTGCTTCCTTCCTCCTCAGGCTCTGTTAGTTGTCTGTGTGCTGTGCGTGTGTGCGTGTGTGTGTGAGTGTGTGTGTCTGTGTGCTGTGTGTATTTGTGCGTGTGTGTGTCTGTGTGCAGTTTGTGTGTGTGTGTGTGTGTGTGTGTGTGTGCGCGTGTTTGTGTGTGTGCTGCTGCTGTGCAGGCACTCCAGTGTTTCTTTTTTCGAGACATTGACATCTTCCGACGTTAAACATATCCTTTTTGGCGTTGGGCAAAGACGTTAAATGAGCATTTGGGGCTTCAGGGGACTCCCCGGCAAAATCACCCGTGGGCCCTTCGAGGGCCATCCGAGGGTCGAAATTTGGCCTGGAATCGAAAAATTTTCTCAAAATTTTAAGTTGTTTTAAATGAGCGATGAGAATGCGCGCAAAAGGGCTAAAAAGAATCAGAGTGATGGAGCATACTTGAAAGGGTGTATGGCAGCACCTGCCCCGTGCAGCCTGCATGGCTTAAGCTGGCACCTACAGATTACACAATAGCCATACACAGTGAGACACAGTGAGACAGCAGGGCAGACGCAGCAGCCATGGTTTAATAAGTGGCTGTCAGATGGGGGTATGGATGCTGCGCAGTTATATTGGTGTTGGACCCGTAGGCTTACGGACATTAAAGGGTTCATATATGCTTTATTTGTTGTTTTAGGGCCATGCCTGAAACATTTATAATACCACATGCACGAACAATGCTGGGAGGCCGCAGGCCTCCCAGCGGGCTGGGCATAAAGGGTGAAAGACGTTAAGCAAAGGTTTTTAGAATGGCAAAATCTGGCCGTGACGTTAAAATCGAAAAAAGAAACACTGAGGCACTCACACTTCTTGCAGCAGGCAATTTGCTGCAAGGTGAGGTACCAAGTCTGGTGAATAGACAGGGTTGGCCAGAATCTTACATTTACACCGTATATGACCGTATATTTGGAGAGTCCCCTGCCAAAAATAACTAACGTGTATGCACCGTAGATGTGAGGTTCTGGCCAACTCTATGAATATAGAAACATGAGGAAATTCAGGTGGCTACATATGGCTACAGTGTGTGGATATGGAGGGAGTCCTTAGTCAGAAAGCACAAGGTGGGAATGCTCTTTGACAAAGGGAGTAGTTTAGGCTGTAATATGTAGTAGTACAGTGACAGCCTTGGTACCACACACATGCATACACACATGCATACACACACATGCATACACACACATGCATACACACACATGCATACACACACATGCATACACATATACATACGCATACACACACAAAAACAGGGGTCTCCCCCGTTAATCTTGTTCACTTCTCATCATTTTCCCTGACTGTGCTTCCTGGTGGAGTGCACACACACACAAACACACACACACACACACGCACACACACTAATTCTGCTCACCATATTCCTTGCATGTGTTTTCTGACGGGGTCGTGGCACAGCTTGGTGCATGTTGTGAAAATAAATGGGGGAAGAAGGGAGGTTGCAGGAGGTCCAGGTCCTGCTGTCCGAGAACAAGTGGGAAAGGAATGTGGCCTTGCACCTGCAAGATTGTAGAAACAGACGGTTTAAATACCTTCTGACAGGCATCCTGCAAGCTCGATATATACATATATATATATATATATATATATATATATATATAGAGAGAGAGAGAGAGAGAGAGAGAGAGGGACAGTATGTGTACAGATAATTGTGTACATAAAGGGAGGAGTTTAAACAGATTATTACCGTTCAAGGAAATCGCGGCATCGCAACTGGCACTCGTGAGAGACAAAGGTCGGGACCACGCATGTTATTTTAAATGAAGCTCGATGAACTGATTTTGCATCACAGCACAAGGAGCCTGCAACTGCTTTGGTAAATGCCTACTGCTTAAGTAAATGCCTAATCAGTCTGATCACGTGTCAAAGTGAAGGCCAGACACAGATCTGCCATGTTCATTTGAAAGTTTTGTAAAGCATGAAAGAAGTGCCAAAACAACGAATGAGAGAAGTTACCATGATAGAGGCTGATCTGGAAATCAGCTATGCTATTTTACATAAAAGTCTTGGGAAGTTTGCAATCCGATTTGTGTTCGTTTCTTTGACACTCAAACACCACTGAAATGATGATCAGGTCCGTGCTAACTTGTACGTGAGTGCATACACCTGACAGGCACCTGGGGAACAGAGTCTGCTGGTGCAGCATCTGGGTCATGTCCCTTGCAGTGGAAGTGAGATCAAATGAGCATTGAGTCTGCTGGTGCAGTAAATGGGTCATGTCCCTTGCAGTGTCCCTTGCAGTGGAAGTTAGATCAAATGAGCACTGAGTCTGCTGGTGCAGTGAATGGGTCATGTCCCTTGCAATGGAAGTGAGATCACACGAGCACCGAGTCTGCTGGTGCAGCAACTTTGTCGTGTCCCTTGCAGTGGAAGTGAGATCACAAAAGCACCGAGTCTGCTGGTGCAGCAACTGGGTCATGTCCCTTGCAGTGGAAGTGAGATCACAAAAGCACCGAGTCTGCTGGTGCAGTAAATGGGTCATGTCCCTTGCAGTGGAAGTGAGATCACACGAGCACCGAGTCTGCTGGTGCAGCAATTGGGTCATGTCCCTTGCAGTGTCCCTTGCAGTGGAAGTGAGATCAAATGAGCACCGAGTCTGCTGGTGCAGCAACTGGGTCGTGTCCCTTGCAGTGGAAGTGAGATCACAAAAGCACTGAGTCTTCTGGTGCAGCAAATGGGTCATGTTCCTTGCAGTGGAAGTTAAATCACAAAAGCATTGAGTCTGTTGGTGCAGCATCTGGTTCATGTCCCTTGCAGTGGAAGTTAGATCACAAAAGCACTGAGTCTGCTGGTGCAGCAAATGGGTCATGTCCCTTGCAGTGGAAGTTAGATCACAAAAGCATTGAGTCTGTTGGTGCAGCATCTGGTTCATGTCCCTTGCAGTGGAAGTTAGATCACAAAAACATTGAGTCTGTTGGTGCAGCATCTGGGTCATGTCCCTTGCAGTGGAAGTTAGATCACAAAAGCATTGAGTCTGTTGGTGCAGCATCTGGGTCATGTCCCTTGCAGTGGAAGTTAGATCACAAAAGCATTGAGTCTGTTGGTGCAGCATCTGGGTCATGTCCCTTGCAGTGGAAGTTAAATCTCAAAAGCATCGAGTCTGCTGGTGCAGCATCTGGGTCATGTCCCTTGCAGTGGAAGTTAAATCTCAAAAGCACCGAGTCTGCTGGTGCAGCAACTGGGTCATGTCCCTTGCAGTGGAAGTTAGATCACAAAAGCACCTACCGTTAGGGATTGTGTTGAAAGTCCTCAAGGGTTCAGAAAAGCTTGAAAATGGCTCTCAAATCAAGACAACAGCATGCGTGTGCAGAGGCACTTGCGCTGTGATAAGGGAGCTACAACAAGAAAGAGCACCTAGAAATATGACTGAAAAGTGCGGATCAATCAGACAAAAAGATTACGGTTTGCAAATCCCTGATCCTGATTATTGATTTGTGAAAAATGGTAAGAAGCACCAGCTGAACTCCAGCCTTCAATGCTGAATACAAGCCATGAGCACGGTTGGCCAGAACCGTATATATGCACCGTATATGGCCGTATATACAGTGATTTCCCTGCCAAAAATACTGTATATACACCGTATATATATATGGTTCTGGCCAACCCTAGCCATGAGTATACCTGAATGGTTTTGGGAACGCAGAATGAGAAAAACGGGGCGTGAGCAAAACCTTGGAGGGCAAAAGTGCTGCACACAGCGACACCATGAATTGCACAGGCCATTTCATTGACAGCCCTCACCAACCCTTGCAACCTTGACGGCTGTTATCTTGAAAGGCCCTGCGCCACGTGCCTGCTAAAAATTAGCGCTCTATGTGCGTGCGATGTCACTTATACATAGGGTTGGCCAGAACCGTATATATGCACCGTATATGACCGTATATTTGGTGACTTCCCTACCAAACATACCGTATATACACCGTACTTATATGGTTCTGGCCAACCCTACTTATACGGCTCTTACCTTGATAGGCCCTGCCTGCACCATGTGCCTGTTGAGAAAGTGCGGTCCTACGGGGCTGAGACGTTGCTCCCACCTGCCCTCTTACCTTGATAGGCCCTGCTATGCAAGCAGCATCCCAGCGCGTGCGCTGGAAGAGCAGCATTACAACAGGGGGCTGAGACTTTGCTCCCACCTGCCCTCTTACCTTGAGGGGCCCTGCTATGCAAGCGGCATCCCAGCGCGTGCGCTGGAAGAGCAGCATTATAACAGGGGGCTGAGACTTTGCTCCCACCTGCCCTCTTACTTTGATAGGCCCTGCTATGCAAGCAGCATCCCAGCGCGTGCGCTGGAAGAGCAGCATTACAACAGGGGGCTGAGACTTTGCTCCCACCTGCCCTCTTAACTTGATAGGCCCTGCTATGCAAGTGGGATCCCAGCGCGTGCGCTGGAAGAGCAGCATTACAACAGGGGGCTGAGACTTTGCTCCCACCTGCCCTCTTACCTTGATAGGCCCTGCTATGCAAGCAGCATCCCAGCGCGTGCGCTGGAAGTGCAGCACCAAAACATCGGGTAGCTGAGCCACTGAATAATGCTGAGATGCAGAGCTCCGCACACGCCTCTTGCGCAGCTCTTTAGCGTCTATCGGGGGCAATAAGCTGAGGTGGCAAGGAAAATGCGTGTAGTGCTGCTGGTGGAATTGCTGTTCCTGCTGCTGCTGCTGCTGCTGCTGCTGGGGCGTTGTTGTGCGGCAGTGCTGTCCTGTTTCGTTATGGACTTGCTGCATCGACTGCTTTTGTTCCTGGTGTGCGTGGTGTTGGTGGTGTCGATGCTGCTGGTGCTGCTGATACTGTTGAGCTCTGTGTAGGGCCTCAAGCATATCCTCAAGCTGCTCATCTTCTAGGTATGGTAGGGGAAGCCAGGGCGGGGCTGCGGCAAGGGCTAAGGCAGCGTTTACTGCGGAACCGCTTTCGCTGCTACTGCTACTGCTGCTAGTGCTGTTGCTACTTTTGCCACTGACATTGCCACAACTGCTGCTGCCGCTGCTGCTGCTAGTGCTGCAGCTGCTAGTGCTGCTGCTGCTAGTGCTGCTAGGGCTACCATCGTGTACGAGTGTATGCAATGGAGCTGCTGCAGCTTTCAGTGTGCACTTAGCGCATGCCACCTCCACAACTAGTTGGGGGTGCACAGCGGCTGCCAAACACGTCTGTAAATAAAAGCACAAGCAAAAGTAACAGAATTGTTCCATGGACGAGCCTAGGCGTATGTGCACATTTAGGTGGGGGGAGGGGGGTCTGATTGAGCTTCTTTTACCTGCACTACGTCATTTCCAAACCCAGCTAGCATCCCAGTAGACCACCAGCGCAAATCAGCACAAATTTTGAACTTGGCAAGACAGTGTGCTTTTCTTATGGGCAAAAGAGTTGTGTACAGTGCTCCTTGTAAGGTTAATTGTGGGTAGACGTACAGGTGGTATAGCTATACACACTCACGTGACGTAGAGCACCACTCTTTCAACAGGCACAGTGTGTGTGTGTGTTTGTGTGTGTGCGTGTGTGTGTGTCAGCGGTGCATCCGCACACATAGAGCAAAGCTCCCAAAGGGCCTAAAGCAACAAGGACCAAGCACCAGAAGCTCCCCCAGCCGTAAAGCTGTACTATCACGACAGGCACACATAAAAGGTGCACACATAGAGGTGCACACATAGAGGTGCATCCGCACACATAGAGCAAATAAAGCCCAAGCCGTAAAGCTGTACTATCACAACAGGCACACATAAGAGGTGCACACATAGAGGTGCACACATAGAGGTGCATCCGCGCACATAGAGCAAAGCCCAAGCCGTAAAGCTGTATTATCACAACAGGCACGGGGCAGCTCCCCCAAACGTACAGCCGCACTTTCTCAACAGGCACATGGGTGGCTTGCATGTGCACAGGCGGTTGCAGTGTGCTCGTGTCCTCGTAGTCAGTGTATACACGGGCCTGACGTAGAGCACCACTTTTTCAACGGGCACATGGCGGTGGCAAGCATGTGTGCGTGCGAGTCAAACACCACAAGACGGCCTTCCCAGTAGTTCGGCCCCCCCTCTCCACACAGTACAAACCTGCAGTGTACAATTGGGTGGTACCCGATGCCTGGACCTTGAGGAAGCCACTGGGAGGGGAAGAGTGTAGAAGGGTGTGAGGTTGGTTGCTGTGCAATTGCCGCATGCTGCACACACAGTGCAGATGGACTGCAGGCCTGTGAGCGGCAGAGGGAGTGGTGGTTCGACCAAGTGAGATGTGTGGGCAGCACCTTTGCCGTGTGCCTTTTGAAAAAGTGCGGTTCTACGTCGGCCCGTCCCCATGTAAACACCTTCTTCCTCTTGGCACAGCGCTGACAAACCCACCCGGCCTTTTCTTCTTTGCCCTCTTTGCTTGGCCCCTTGCTGCTGCTGTTGTTGCTGTTGTTGCTGCTGCTGTTGTTGCTGTTGTTGCTGCTGCTGCTGCTGCTGCTGCTGCTGCTGCGTCATTTGTAAGAGCTGGGAGTGCTTTGCTTGACCGAGTTTTGCTGAATGTCTCCTTTCCTCTGTTACGACCTGGCAAATGGTCTGGCAGAAACAGTGTAAAGTGTAAATGTGTATGGTGTTACGAATTGGCAAATGGTCTGGCAGAACAAGTGTAAATGTGTAGTGTTACGACCTGGCAGATGGTCTGGCAGAAACAGTGTAAAGTGTAAATGTGTAGTGTTACGACCTGGCAGATGGTCTGGCAGAAACAGTGTAGTGCGGTGCAAGATGTTCAGTCACATCATGTTTGCCTCTCCTCAGCCACAACCAGATCAATCCTCAGCCACGACCAGATCAATGCTCAGAGGGAGGAGAAATTGGTGCAGTGTAATGCAGCGATAAGGTTCAGTCACAATGTATGTGCACGATGCTCAGTGTATACCTAGGGTTGGCCAGAACCGTATACATACGGTGTATATTCGGCATTTTTGGCGGGGAATTCACCAAATATACAGTGTTTATATACGGCTCTGGCCAACCCTATGCATACCTGTGCACGTGCGTGAGGGAATAGTCAGGATGCGCAACCTCACTCATCCTTTGCACGTAACAGTCGTACCCTCCAATAATTGCTGACATGAACATATTTATAACCAGCACAGCTCATTTCAACCAGCCAGATGTGTATGGTGTGGCCTCTTATGTGGCTGAGTGCCTAGCCCTTTTCCCTTGGTTTTTTTCTAGCGCCTTTTTGGTTAGGTTACAGGACTTTCCCAAGCTTCCGCTCAGACGCCCCCCAGAGGCATATATAGCGCTTAGATGCCCCTCAGACTTCTGCTTAGATGCCCCCCAGAGACCTTACCTTGTAACCAACACACCTGAAGTGTCTCTACAGCATCGTGCTGCTCCCCAACCTCCAGGCGCATGACACTGATGACTTTCTGCATTAGGCTCCCTGCCAAAGATTGCCGCTGCTGCTGCTTGCCGTGCCCACAAAGCATCCGAAGTAGAGGCTGAAGAGCTGTTGAAAGAGTGCAGTCATCAACGCCGCCTGATAATGAAAGGAAAACGCTTTTATGGTGTTTGCGTTTACATTTGCGCACCTAAGCCCAACGCAGCAGATGAGACAGCAGACGTGAATACACACATACACACACACGCACACACACACACACACTTGAACACACACACACACACACACACACACACACACGCACACACACACACACACACACACACACAAACACACACACACAAACACACACACACACACACACACACACACCGGTGGGTGACCACGTGAGGGTGCGCCACAAGGAGATGAGAAGACTGGTGATTGTAGGAGGCTCATTAGAGTGCGTGCACTTAGGGGGCGCTGCCATCTGGTCAAACTGGGTTTCGCCCTCGAAAACCCATTGAACAAAGGGAGCACATGAGGCCAGGGCTTGAGCGGTTGAGTTGATGTAGCAAATGTTGAATCCCAGGGGGTTGGGAAGGCCCAAGGGTGGATGCATAGGTGCATTCATTAATGCATCACCTGAACCTTAGCGTTTATTATTTTGAACAAGTTGGTTTTCTCGGGCCTTTTGGCACGGGAATTCGCACAGCCACCAGGTTTAAACTTGCAGGTATTTATTGTTGTAAGAATATAGTGAAAAATATGGTAGTGAATGTAACGGGAATGAATTGCAGCAGATTATGCATGCGCCTAAAAGGAGGGTTCAAGCGGCCTGTGACAAGTTTAACAAAGCGTGTACGCATCACACTTAAGTATAACGCATTGTTGTACCGTAGTGGGCATGAGGGTTTTTGCGGAGATGGGGGCAATCGGCATAGCATCTGGAGGTAAACCTGTTTTTGTCTGAAAAGCGAGGTGGAAAGAGCCACTACGTGTTTCGGGAATCTGGAGAATTTGCTTAGCCAGCCGTTTGATGCTGCAGGTGCCTATGCACGCACATGGAGACAAAGAACGACCCTAGGGAGCCTGTTTTGATGATGGCCTCCATGATCATGCTGCAAGCTTTGTTATACCTCTCAACGATCATACTCCTTGAATTTCATTTTTGTCGTGTTACATAGGTCAGGGGGAGATTGCAAACTCTCTACTACAAGGCTACAAGGCTTATAACAAGCCGAGACGAACGAAGTAAAATGAGAGCAAGAGAAGCAAATGAAAGAACAAGGAAAGAGGGGGGGGGCAAGTTAGTGACTGGGAAAGAATGTTATGAGTTATAACTTATGACATACACAAAGAGCATACAAAGGCAAGAGGAAGGGGAAAGTTGCTGTACTTGGAAAGAAAAGAAAAACTACGTAGGCAGTGAAAACCACTCCCCACATGAACTTGAAGTTAAGGAAAAGTAAGCCCCTTTGGTACCGAGTACCGTAAAATTCTTTTACCGGCAGACAAAAAAGGCCCAGTCAGAGAGGTCCAACAGAGTACCAGAAGGAGGAATGAAGTCACAGAGAGACTGGAGTACCAGCCTCAAACAAGCAAGAGCACCAGGCACAGACATTGCAGAGCTAAGATAAGGGTCTACAGGGATGACCACCCATAAAGGTGTGTTTAACGTCTCCTCCCTCTCCACGCGAGAAGGAAGCGACGGCTCAAGCAACACACAAGAGGAAATGGTAGTCTCAGACAAGTCTAAAAAAAGAGAGCGAGTTTGTTACAAGAGACTTGGACGTCTATAATGAAGGGGTTTAGAGCTAAAGAAAAAGGGTAGAAAACGGGCCGAGTATACCCTTACTATTTCTGTGTGTTGGCACCCAGGAAGGATATGCAAGGCCCTGTCTAGGTGTGGGCAGAGGGGGTAGGTCAGACTTGTTGAGCGTTTAATCCATACTGCATTTTTTTGTTGCTACCTCCTGTTTTGTATTCCATAATGATGCATTTAATTTTGACGAGAACATTACACATTGTTTGGTAAGCGTTGCTAGTGGCTCCATTGGCAGTGCCATTTTGAGTAAGAGTCTGGAGTGCTTGTGGTAGCTTGCTAAAATATTTGCATTTTGTGCCCTTTGTAGAAGGTGCATGTGTGCTTGCAGGGCGTTGCAGTAGTTTGACATGTACCAAAGCCTTGAGTTAGGTGACTGGGCTGTGTCTGGGTGATTTTGTATGATTTGATGCAGTTTGGTTTATTTTGTAAGCAAGCCAGTAGATGTTATAGAAGGGATTTCCCTCAGGGCCAGCTGTTCTGATGGAGGTATTAGCAACGTTTGAGCAAGTTGTAAGTAGCTTCCTAGCAACACGAGTGCTGGCTGCTCCCTTGGCCTCTGTCATGCTAAATCAGGCATTGGAATGGACAGATCGTGTGATATGCGCACTAAGGCTCATACATTTGCAATCCATGCTTAAGCTGGTAACCTGTGGTCTGTTTCTTTTGTTTAGCCAGGTGTAGTTTCAGGCTTTTTCCAAACCTTCGCTGAGATGCCCTTTGAGGCATATATAGTGATGTAACCTTACCTTAAGCTGGTTACCGTGAATTGTCGTGAGACCACAGCAACGTCTCTGCTCAACGCCTGCCCCAATTCTGTTCCAAGCGTTGGTTCTCAATTGATGCTGATAGCGAATTTACCAAGTGTGTCCTGGATAGCTTAAAGAAAGAAATCAGCACAGAAGATCAATAGAGAACTGTATGGTTTGCTGCTAAATTTCTAATCTTCATAAAAATGTACGGCAATGACATAATAAGTCCGAGCATAAGCAATAAGCTAGAGAACTAAGCTCAATTCTAGTCTTGCGGCCAATCAGAGAAACGAACAATTTTACACTACTACTATTTTTAGGAGCAGTGAGTAACAGCTGTAGCACACGTACACAAACAAAAGAGACTTCTTTAGCAGCAGAGAGAAGAACAGCTGTAGCACACGTACACAAACAACAGAGACCAACTTCTGCGCAGGCAACGAGCTCAACCCAAGCTTCAATGACTGAACCCAACCAAAAGCAGTAGGGCTTGTCTGGCAGGTGAAGCACGCCCAGTGGCATGCCATTGTATGACAACCCTTTTGTTTGTTAGTGGAATGCCATTGTATGACAACCCTTTTGTTTGTTAGTGGCATGCCATTGTATGACAACCCTTTTGTTTGTTAGTGGCATGCCATTGTATGACAACCCTTTTGTTTGTTAGTGGCATGCCATTGTATGACAACCCTTTTGCATAGGGTTGGCCAGAACCATCTGTACACGGTGTACGTACGGTATTTTGGGCAGGGACACTACCAGATATACGGTGTGTATGTACGGTTTTGCCAACCCTACTTTTGCACATAACTGAGCATTAGGAGGGCACGATCTTTTGCTTAAGCCTGACCACCGTTTTTTAGCCAAAACGCGATGACGCCTGTGGCAATGATTAGCAGGCCTAGCACCATCCCTAGGCACCCAGGCATAGACTTGACCACGATTTGGTGCAGTCAAAAAGCGATGACGCCTGCGGCAATGACCAGCAGACCTAGCACTATCCCCAGGCTTAGACCTGACCACAATTTGGTGCAGTCAAAAAGCGATGACGCCTGCGGCAATGACCAGCAGACCTAGCACCATCCCCAGGCTTAGACCTGACCACAATTTGGTGCAGTCAAAAAGCGATGACGCCTGCGGCAATGACCAGCAGGCCTAGCACCATCCCCTTTGTCACCCAGCGGTCTTCAGGGTCGTACCTGCATGCGTTTGTGCGTGCATGCGTTTGTGCGTGCCTATACATATTATGTGTGTACATTTGTGTGTGCCTATGTGTGTATGTGTGCATGCGTGTGGTTCCATTAGTGAAATTATTGAGAAGACCGATGTACATGACAAGCAGTTTCAGATTCTGGCTTGGTAGTAAACAAGGAAAGGGCCTCAATTTGCCATTATAAATATCGTACCAACAGGCAGCTTAGCCAAGCTTCACCCCGAAAAGGGGGAACTAATGCCCAAATTGGACAATGTACATTTGAGGTCATAGACCTCTATACACACATGTAACGTTTCTGCATAGAAATTAATGGGCTTTGGGTCCAACGTGTGGGCCAGGGGCTGGATTTGTGCCCTTTCCATGCCAGCATGGTGCCAGCATGGTGTTAGCATGGTGGTATGCCAGCATGGTGCCAGCATGGTGCCAGCATGGTGTCAGCATGGTGGCATGGGCGTAGAAGCGCAGCTTCTGGTCCAAATTTCACCCTATTGTTTGTTCCCAGGATGGTCTAGGGTCACCCTACACCATGCCCATTACAGCAAAAAAGGGGAGAAATTCGCCCCTATTAAGGGGCTGTTTAGTTTAGGATTCAGTCAAAAGTTCGGGATTGCATGTTTGCTCTCAGGCGTTCATTCGTGTGGGCTTGGCAAAGCCAGGTCAGCTAACTCCTGTGAGAGTTCTCGCCCCAATACAGAAAAGTACATTTCAATATGTAGGAACCAGGGATGTGTCATACGGTCATTTGGGACGTTCAATACGGTAAAATGCGTGTTGAATACGGAATACGCGTATAATACGATCGTATTTCTAAGCAATAGTGCCGATTTTTGACCCAAAATGGACCTGATTCGCCCCAAAATAACCCAAAACGTTCCCAATTCTTCTCCAATATATAATATGTTATTCAGTGTTACTAAATATATCATATAATAGCATTGAAAGCTCACTGAAAGGCCGTTGCTGGGGCGGAATTTGCCTAAAAAGGCCAAAAAAAGGCAAAAAAGGGCAAATTTTGCAATCGCATAATACGGCCCAATTTGTTCAATATGGTAAAATACGCGTTAAATACGATACGGCGTATTATACAAATACGCTGTATGACACATCCCTGGTAGGAACCTTGATTACAGATATACATTTACCACTGCACGCTCAGTGTGTGGCGGGAGGTGCCCAGGTGGGCAGGGTGGAACAGGGTGGAATTCCCTGCCAGGATTTTCAAAAGCTCCTCCAGCAACTTACCAGGGGTACTTTCATTGATATTCCAGACATATTGGTGAAAGTCCGGGGGTCTGGGGTGAAGGTCCTTTTTTGGACCCTCTATTGGCAGGGAAATTACGAAAACCAAGGCTTTGGGCGAGATACATGGATTGCAAAGCTAATGTTTGCGACGAGCAGCGTATAACAAAAGCTTTAAAACACGACAATCTCATAACCCTCCTAGCTAAACAGCTTAGCACAAATCCTTATTTTTTTGATAATTTCAGCTGTCGCTGCCCACCACGGCTCAACCCCAGAATTCCAGACCATAACACCGGACAGGGCATGCCTTTTGGAGCACACTGCAGGGCCCCTGACACTCAGGTCAGGGTTTCCAGAAATGCACCATTTTTGCCCGGCAAACAGGCTCACGCACTCCGTCCTTTGGGGGCGCCCACGCTTTGATAGGTTTGGACCTTAACAAAAGAAATGATGAAATTTGGACCAGAACCCGCGTTTCTTCACCCATGCCACCCTTCTGGCAAGAAAATGGCACAAATCCAGCCCCCAATTCTAACCCTTGACCCCAAATTTGTCAATTATAAGCATAAGTGCCACATTTATGTACAAAAACCATTGTATGACTTTAGATGCGCAATTTGGGAGAGGGGCATAAATTCCCCCTATTTTGGGTGGGCTCGGCTGGCCTGACTAAAAGGAATAAAATTGTTCATAAAGGAATTAACAACTTAAGCAGTGGCCAGTTACCCACGATAGTGCCATGCGTGGCAATGCATACAACAGGTGCCGCACATTGTACACATTGCTTACACACATTGCTTACACACATTGCACACATCACACACACACACACACACACACACACGCACACACACACATCAACACACACATGCACACACACGCATGCACACTCACTTGAAAGCAGTGGGAAGGACTTCCAGGAGGGCCACCCCAAGCATCATTCCGGCTACAAGGCCAAAAATAATTCCAAAAGCCAGCGTGTCAGACGTACGATCTCCTAACGCACCCCACGCCTGGAGGCACATTTTGCGACACACACATAAAGCAGCTTCAATGGACGGACAGCCTTTTGGGATATAATAAGGTTAATAATTAAAATGCACATAGGGTTGGCCAGCACAAGCTCTTCATACTGCAGGCCACGACACCCTTCAATGTAGCTCAAGCTTTCCATAATGCAGTCCACGACGCTTTTCATAGTGCAGGCCACGACACCCTTCAATGTAGGTCAAGCTCTGCAGGTCAAAACGCTCTTCATCTCATGTAGCTCACTTACCGCATGCACTTACCACCCACAAGGTGGCCGGTTCAGCCAAGCTACCCAAATAAGGTAAGCATGCACACATGTTTTGCTTGTACGTGTGTGATATTGTGTGTGTGCATGTGTTTGTGAGAATGTGCGCGTGTGTGTGTGTGTATGTGTGTGTGTGTGTGTGTGTTGCCATTAGTGCTCCCAAAAGCTCCTTGCAAATTAATTACCAAGCGAAGTAATAGATTCATCCCAAGGAAACATCATTATCACCTAAGAGCACTAGGATAGGATTCATCCCAAGGACACATCATCCCAAGGAAACATCCTTATCACCTAAGAGCACTAGGATAGGATTCATCCCAAGGAAGCATCATCCCAAGGAAACATCCTTATCACCTAAGAGCACTAGGATAGGGGGACCCTTTACTTCAATTATGAAGCATCTCCCCATAGACCAGTGTCCGCAAACTCACCTCAGATCAATTTCAAGCAATCTCACCGCAAAGATACATTTCCAAATAAAATTGCCACAAAACGTTCCTATAGGCTCCCTTCAGATTCTCTCTGAGCAAACTCACCACAAATGTTCCTATAGGCTCTTCGGATCACTTCCGAGACAACTCACCACAAGCGCTCCTATAGGCTCTTCAGATCAATTCCAAGCAAACTCACCACAAGCGCTCCTATAGGCTCTTCAGATTCTCTCTGAGCAAACTCACCACAAACGTTCCTATAGGCTCTTCAGATAACTTCCAAGCAAACTCACCACAAACGTTCCTATAGGCTCTTCAGATCAATTCCAAGCAAACTCACCACAAGCGCTCCTATAGGCTCAGCCATGCCGGCGAGGGCCCCAAAGGTCCAACCCTTCCATTTGCTCCCAGATGATATTGCAATAGGAAATGCAATGACCATGCCCTGTGTGTGTATGTATGTGTGTATTTGTGTGTATGCGTGCGTGTACAAGTGTGTTTGTGTACGAGTGTGCGTGTGGGTGGGTGGGTGCATATATGTGCATGTGTATATGTGTGTATACAATTGTGGGTCTGTGTGTGTGTACAAGTGTGGGTCTGTGTGTGTGTGTGCAATTTTACAAGTGCTGCATTTCATTGACGTTGTGCCAGTGGAGCTTGACAAAGACACAAATGTACACAGGAGTGGCTGGACATGCATGAAATGGCGTCCTTTACTTAAGCACCCATGAACTTTGCTGCCCAAGGAGGGCGCACAAGCTCCCACAACTTACGGCCCATCCCCACGTCAGGGCTAATCGTCCAGGCAGTTGTGGGAGCGTTCCTAAGCCCTCACACTTTCTTATTACCTTACTATGTGCGCCAATCTCTCACACTTAATTGTCAAACATTTTGCTTGCTCACGTTTTATTACGCCCCTATCTCGTGCAGTAATGGCATGAGTTGCAATCACTTGAAACACTGCGATTACTTTCATGACAATCTCTTACTTTGTAGTCACTCTCATAGACCCATTTATTATGTCTCACTTGTATTAATATCTAACTTTTGTACTCAATCTTATAGATACTCTCAAGCATTTTATAGTCATACGTTCATATTTAAGGTTAGCCAGAACCATGTATATATATATACACCGTATATATGGTGTATATACGGTATGTTTGGCAGGAAAATCACCAAATATACGGTCATATACGGTGTATATATGGTCGTTTCCAAGCAACCTCCCCCCCCATCCGGGCAAATGGGGCCAATACCCCTGAATTGGACATATATTCCCAACCATTCCACCATTTGGGAACTGAAAGTTGCATTGGATAGCTAGTTTTTTCTTTACATGTCTAAAAAGAAAGCAGCAAAAAGATAGTGGGCTCTTACTTGTTCAAGAAACACTCCTTCACACACTTCTCATAAATAAGGGTGGGTCATAACCTCGCCGAGACTTGCCGAGTGCGAGGCACGCTGAGCCTCTTTCCCGGTGTGGAGGACACTCGTCGGCCAGCGAGGGTGTCCACTTTTTGGGGGAAATCAGCCCCATCTCCCCAGAAATCCCCAAATTTCCCAAAAAATTCCAAAATTTTTATTTTATTAAATGAATTTAATGAATCCAACAATGTATCAGACTGTTGAAGAAAGTTTTCAGTGTATGGACTTGAATGGGGAAGGGCCTGTTATCTATGGCACTCAGTCCTACAATGGAGAGTCCCCAGCATCCGATGATGTCTTCCAGCACATCAAGGGCTGCAAAGAGAAGGGTAAAACCTGGTGGTGGCAGTGGTGCTCGTGTCTTTGAAGGGGAACTCTGAAGTCATCTGCCAGTTACAGTGCAAATGCTGTGACACATTCCTTAGCCCCTCCAACCCTTCCAATGCCTGCAAGACACACTTGAAGAGCAGGAACTGCAGCGGGCACAGGGAGGGTGTGAGAAATGGGCTCATTCCTGTGGAGGATTTGGACCACAACCTCTCTAAGCACAAAGTGACTATCTAAGCGCAAAGTGACTCTCTAAGCGCAAAGTGACTCTCTAAGTGCAAAGTGACTCTCTAAGCACAAAGTGACTCTCTAAGCGCAAAGTGACTCTCTAAGCACAAAGTGACTCTCTAAGCGCAAAGTGACTCTCTAAGCGCAAAGTGACTCTCTAAGCACAAAGTGACTCTCTAAGCGCAAAGTGACTCTCTAAGCGCAAAGTGACTCTCTAAGCACAAAGTGACTCTCTAAGCACAAAGTGACTCTCTAAGCACAAAGTGACTCTCTAAGCGCAAGTGACTCTCTAAGCGCAAAGTGACTCTCTAAGCACAAAGTGACTCTCTAAGCGCAAAGTGACTCTCTAAGCGCAAAGTGACTCTCTAAGCACAAAGTGACTCTCTAAGCGCAAAGTGACTCTCT
>Ga0307942_1001327_pt1 | contig 19595 bp, 23 predicted proteins | sample OrgLakmetagen175_FD_201846 | JGI IMG/M metagenome (GOLD analysis project Ga0307942, IMG submission 201846) | Saline water microbial communities from Organic Lake, Antarctica - #175 | ecosystem: Environmental > Aquatic > Non-marine Saline and Alkaline > Saline | place: Antarctica: Organic Lake... | reverse complement strand
CTGGAGGGGCTTGCACCCCCAATGGTGCAAGCACCTTGGGCCTCCCCACAGGCCTCTTAACTGGGGCAGGGCGGGATGCAATGCTGGCTGCAATGGCTGCATCCCTGGCTGCTACTGCCTGCTGCACTTGTGCAGGCCTGAGGTGGATGATGAGCTCCCGAGCGGGAACATCGTCCTCTGTGCGCTTCCGTTTGGTGCAACCTAGGTCACATAGTGATGCTTGTCCCTTAGGACTCGACGGGGTTCCATTGGGGGGCCCCAGAAACTACCGCATTAAAAAGTCTAAGTATTGCGAGGTCTGAAAAAACTTTATTTATTTTCGGCTTGACTTATTGCGAGGGGCCTCAATAATTATTTAATTACTCGCAAAACAACCAAGCGCAGTACGGTATCATTTTTGACACAGGCATACACCGTGTTGTTGCACGGTTGGCTCTCACTTTCATGGCGTTGCAAACATGCTCATACATGCCTTCTGGTACTCAGAGAGAGGCAACTGACAGGGTTCTAGTCAGAAGGTGTTGGTGAGTCGCGGGCAAAGAGTTTGTTGGCCCAGTCTGCTCCACCCAACGGGTAAGTGCATGCTTTGTGAATGGAGGGGGTAGCCAGCAGCCAAACGTGGAGCATAGATTCAGCATGTAAGTAGTTTATGGCATATGGTTAGGGTTGGACAGGACCATATATATACGGTGTGTATACGGTAATTTTGGCAGGGAAATCACCATATATACGGTCATATACGGTGTATATATACGGTTCTGGCCAACCCTACATATGGTTAGCATAAAAGTATTTGGGCTGACAGGCATAGATGGGTTCAGCTGGCGCAAGTATGAGAGGAAACATGCAGAGTTGAAATTTGCACAGGGGCAGTTGAATAGCGCATCCGCCAGATGAAATCACTGTCTATATCAAGCATCATACTCAATCATTAGCTAATAATGTCAGCTATGATGCTTGCAGCAAATTTGTGACGGCTCCTTGCAAGAGAGCACCTGAGGCCGCGTGGGGCGATAATTCAAGCCGCCTGAAACTGAGCATGAGGACCGACACCATGTCATTGAAAAGCATGACTTACCTCAGGTGGGACAGCAGCCTTGCAATCTAGTAGGAGTTTGTTTAAGTCGTAGAACACCTCTTGGTCCGACTGCACGGGCAATTAGGAGCAGAGGTGGATAGGTCTGAAGAGGAGCGTATAAGTCAGATGAGGACAACACAATTAGGAGCAGAAGTGGATAGGTCTGAAGAGGAGTGTATAAGTCAGAAGAGGACAACACAATTAGGAGCAGAGGTGGATAGGTCAGAAGAGGAGTGTATAAGTCAGAAGAGGACAACACAATTAGGAGCAGAAGTGGATACGTCAGAAGAGGAGTGTGTAAGTCAGAAGAGGACAACACAATTAGGAGCAGAGGTGGATAGGTCAGCAGAGGAGTGTATAAGTCAGAAGAGGACAACACAATTAGGAGCAGAGGTGGATAGGTCAGATGGGGAGTGTATAAGTCAGAAGAGGACAACACAATTAGGAGCAGAGGTGGATAGGTCAGATGGGGAGTGTATAAGTCAGAAGAGGACAACACAAGCGACAGGGAGGAAGAATAACAAGTCCTAGGAAGAAGTTGAAGCTGGCAAGACTATCCAGGTGGCTCAACACAAGAATTGGCGCTCAGTTCTATAAGGGTTGTCATTAGCTGATTGACGTTTTAGCCGACCTGAAATAGATTTAAATAACCTCACAGGCACACAAACACACAGCTGACGCATCACCCACCATTGTAAGGAAGGTTATGGCAATACCCTTCTTCCCGGCACGTCCAGTACGACCGATACGATGGGTGTAGGCCTCCACAGTGGGGGGCATGTCGTAGTTGACGACCTGCAGCAGATACGATGGACAAAATACATCACGCACATGACGAGCATGAGAACTGATGCAGGATACGCAGTAGCTTTCAATGCCAGCGTGTGCTGGAAGAATGTGCCCTTTGCACAAGATGTGCACTTAACGATACATTAAAAATAACTTGGGATGCTTTACTCCGAGGCTTGCACTTTAAAATTAAAGCGCTTGTTTATGGAATTGAGCAGGTAAGTAAAAAAGGGTTTCTCTCTTTTATAATCATAATGACTGTGAATGCAAGGTAAGAATTTGCCTTTGCACAAGATTTATATACTAACGATACATTAGAGACAACTTGGGATCACGTACAATGAGGTATGCACTTTTAGTTAAAAGCGCATGTTTATGGTATTGAGCAGGTAAGTTGGAAAAGGCTCTCTCTTCCATAATATTGATTGTGATTGCAAGGTTTAGACCTGCTGGAGTTCTGTTTGCACATGCAAAAGAGCTCCTGCAGAAAACTGCAACCAGGCTCAAAACTTTCTTGCAGGACGTTTCAAGCTGTGGCCCTCGCCTGGCCAGCACAAACACATGCTTCGATTAATATCATGAATGGTGCACTTATTAGGAGGTGGAGTGAAAACCATAGGTCACATGACCACAGCGAGTGCTGTTTGAGCCATGACCTGCCACACATCTGCATTTGAGATTTGCTCACATGCAATTGTCAACCAGAGCTTCTGAGACCAGCATCGTGTAAGAGAAAGAAGCTCCTGGTATGAGCTGACACGCACAAACCCACACAGACACAAGTGAGACCACACAAACACGTACCAGGGCAACGTCAGGCACATCGATACCACGGCCTGCAACGTCTGTGGCAATGAGGATGTTGAAAGTGTCCTCTCGGAAGCCTTTAATGCTGATCTCACGCTGGTCTTGCTGCTTGCCACCATGCAACACCGTGCACCTGTGTGTGTATGTGCGTGTATATATGTGTGTGTGTGTGTGTGTGAAAGTGTGTGTGTGTGAAAATGTGTGTGTGTGCATGCAAGCATGCATGATGCTTGTGTGTATGTGTGTGTGCGCGTGCATGTGTGTGCACGCGTGTGTGCGCGCATATCCATGTGTATGAATACGAGTGTGTGTCCAAGAAGGGAGGATAAATATTGGCAAGTAGTGAACGCGGTGAGGAAGGTAAAGCTCGTCATACACAAAGTGCAAGTTCAAGCATACACCGAACATTAAGTGCAAGCACGGCACAAGCGAGAATTTCTTATGCATGGCCTTTTTTACGGTCAATTCCAAGAGTGAAAGCAAAGCATGAACGACTTGTATTTAATGGCTGTGTATGCCAATAAACACAATGTTTCTCTCTGATTACCTGTAGCATATTTTTCAGCAAAGACCACATCATCTCTCCTGATCACCTGTAGCATATCTTTCAGCAAATGACCACATCATCTCTCTCCTGATTACCTGTAGCATATCTTTCAGCAAATAAACACATCATTTCTCTCCTGATCACCTGTAGCATATCTTTCAGCACATGACCACATCATCTCTCTCCTAATTACCAGTAGCATATCTTTCAGCAAATAAACACATCATCTCTCTCCTGATTACCTGTAGCCAACAGACTCCAGTTTGGCATACACATTGTCGCACTGGCGCTTGGTATTGACAAACACAATGGCACGCTTCTCGTCCACAATGTCCAGCTCCTGCATTCATGTTGTTTTGGAGGGCAGCGTTAAGCTGCGAAACCTTCCTTATAATAACCATCATCTTGGCGCTGAAGCACATGACCGCACGCTTCTTGTCCACAATGTCCAACTCCTGCACTCATATTGTTATTATACAAGTATTATTTTTGTTTGGAGAGCAGCGCTCAGCCAAAACCGCTTTCAGCTGATGGTGGGGCTTTCTACTATAAGTGATGTTCAACTGATGCTCAACATTGAGATGACGGTGATGATCAATTTTCAAGTAAGTACCTAAGCAAGTTTTGTGAAATTGTCACGGCATTTATGGGCATATGATATCTGGAGCCACAAGAGATGAACACAACAGGCACTAGCTGGACAAACTCCAATTCAGAGTGCATAACCTTAAATTACCTTTTGTTGGTTATCAAAACTAGCGTAATCGTTTGAAACCGACATGAGCCATTGCAAGATTATACTCAGATCTGAGGAGCCTTGTGTGTGTGTGTGTGTGTGTGTGTGTGACAAAGCTTGAATCTATTCTGCGTAGCACTTGTTAAGTCCATTCCTCCCTTACAAGCCACAAATCCAAGCATTGTGCACAGCTAATACTAAATTGATTGGATGGGCTTCTTGCATTCCCTTTCACCACCTCCATGCAACAACAAAAAAGTACAACAGGCACATGCGTACTACTACTTGCAGTACCTGCTCCAAACGCGTGGGCTTCTCGTTCTCCTTCACCATCTGCACGCGCTGTGTCACAGCATCTGTCGCACGTCCAGCCGTGCCTATGTTGACCACCACGGGTCTGCGCAAGTACTTGCGTGCAAGCCGCTCCACCTGAAAGGAGACAAGATAAAGGGCAAGGTATGCGTGTGTGTGTGCTCGAGCGTGCATGCACGTGTGCACGCGTGCGTTTATGGATTGGGAGTGTCTGTGTGTGAGAGAGGAAGGGGAGGATGAAAAGTCGTGAAGAGAAGGAGGCGATGGTGAACAAGGAGGCATACCACGTGTACTACAGAGACTTTCAAGGGACGAGGGGCAATTAGGGGCACAACAAAAAGCAGCAGCAATACAGTGAGAACAGTCAGCATGGTGACGGAACATAGGTGACGTGGCACAGTGCCGCGGCACAGTGACGTAGCCAGTCAGCATGGCACAGTGACATGGCACAGCGACGTAGCCAGTCAGCATGGCACAGTGACGTGGCACAGCGGCGTAGAACAGTGACGTGGCACAGTGACGTAGCACAGTCAGCATAGCACAGTGACGTGGCACAGCGGCGTAGGACAGTGACGTGGCACAGTGACGTAGCACAGTCAGCATAGCACAGTGACGTAGCACGGTCAGCATAGCACAGTGACGTGGCACAGTGACGTAGCACAGTCAGCATAGCAGTGACGTGGCACAGCAGCAATGCGGCAGTGAGGAGTAGCAATTTAGGCAGGTACGCATTTATATGAATGCGTTAGTACTCAGTAATGGTGAGGCTGACACCAAAAATACAAGCTATGGCATCTGCCAGATCACGTTGCACGCACATGTTTGACTTCACACACAGAGGCAGGCTGGGGCCCACAAGCCTTGTTACGTCCCATTTAAGTTCTATAATATGTCTCAGTAAGGCACTTGATATGTGTATTGTTACGTGCCTTGTTACGTCATGGATTAGCTTAACAGTAAGGTGAAGGGAGAGCAAGCGTCATGCATCATTCAGTTTCAGGGGGGAAGTGAGCGCGTCGTGCACCATAACAGAACACATAAGACAAGAATAAGCCGCACAACAGCGCTTTGCAACGTCATAAGATCTCCTGCTGAAATAGGGCCCTTCTCGGCACTGCTACAGACCCAAATAGCAGCACCGCTACAGACCCACATAGCAGCACTGCTACAGACCCAAATAGCAACACTGCTACAGACCCAAATAGCTGTGAAAACACCATCAGAAAAGATGTGCATGTGCGTTTTTGCGTGAAGAATATTTCAGGTTTTAATTGATCTCAATACGTCACTACGTAGATGCATTTCTTCTGCACGTGCTGCTAGTAGGGACATCGGCAAAGGCACGTCTGTGATCTAGATCGCTGCTGCGCGCATGTAGACGTGACTCTTCTTTTGTTTATTTTTTCAGTACAATGCGCACGAAGACAGGATTCTGCTTTTGTTAATTTCCTCATTACAGTGCTCATGTAGACATGACTCTACTTTTGTTTAATTTTTCAGTACAATGCGCATGTAGACATGATTCAGCTTTTGTTTATTTCCTCAGTACAGTGCGCACGAAGACAGGATTCTGCTTTTGTTAAATTCCTCATTACAGTGCGCATGTAAACTTTTCTTTGTAATTCCTCAGTACAATGCGCACGAAGACAGGATTCTGCTTTTGTTAAATTCCTCAGTACAGTGCGCAGCACTTACCGCTGTAGGCATAGTGGCTGAAAACATGTAAGTGGTCCGGTACAGGCGGTTTTCGTCCAAGGCCTCCTCTTCATTGGCGGGCTTGAGGGTTTGGGAGGGCATGGCATCCATCACACTATTGACCTGCGTTTACAAGACAGCACAGGTTTGATGCACCTTGAAAGGGCATAACATCCATCACGCTGTTGACCTGCGTTAATGAGAAAGCACAGGTTTAATACACCTTGTGTTTTGAAAGGGCACGGCATCCATCAAACCCTTGACCTGCGTTTATGAGACAGCACAGGTTTGATGCACCTTGAAAGGGCATAACATCCATCACGCTGTTGACCTGCGTTTATGAGAAAGCACAGGTTTGATACACCTTGTGTTTTGAAAGGGCACGGCATCCATCAAACCCTTGACCTGCGTTTATGAGACAGCACAGGTTTGATGCACCTTGAAAGGGCATAACATCCATCACGCTGTTGACCTGCGTTTATGAGAAAGCACAGGTTTGATACACCTTGTGTTTTGAAAGGGCACGGCATCCATCAAACCCTTGACCTGCGTTTATGAGACAGCACAGGTTTGATGCACCTCGTGTATTTTGTGTCTGTCTGCTTGCTGGGCGTGAGAACAGGTCGGTTTCTTTTCAGCCAGCTGGCATGAAGGCCTTTTTGAAAAAATGACAACAGCTATCATGAAGGCCCTGGATGGGGGAGGATGGAGGATACAACAGCTGGCATGAAGGCCTATTTGAAAAAGTGACAACAGCTATCATGCTGCTGGATTACCAAAAGGTGAGAAAAAAGGGATGACACTTTTTTGGATAGCCAAGTGCTCAATTGAGGAACGTTGGTGCTCAGTAAGTACCTAGGCAACATGATTGATGAAAAGTTTGGATAGCCATGTGCACAATTAAGGAACGTTGGTGCTCACCTAGTAGCTAGGCAAAAGGATTGATGAAAAAGGAAGCTAGGCAATGAAAAGCAATCCCCACAGCGAGTAAGGAAAGTCAGCCACAAAGTTAGCCACGCATACCACAAATCAACACCACAAAAAGGAACAGGGGTATCAGTGGAGATCAGGAGGGTCTTCAATAAGGAGGTAAGGGTTTTAGAACTGCCAAGGAGGAAAGAAGGACAGGAACATAAGAGGCAAGCAAAAGCGGATCTGGATTTAGGAAAGGTATTGCTTTCACAGGAGGGTCTACAATTAAGGGGGTGAGGGTTGGAGGAAAGAAGGGGAAGAGCGCAACAGGCAAGTGAGTACAGCTTTGGATGAAGGCTCGATTTAAATCAAGCATTTCCGCAATTCAAACAGGAACGCAAATGTTCAGCGGCTTCAAGCGCCTGCCCAGCAGGTAGGCAAGCGCATCAACCTGTTGCAAGCACGCACGAAAAGGAAAGCAATCACGTGCCACAGGTACACAAACACACTCACACACACGACACACACACACACGAGCACGCACAATGAGGATGAGGAATAATGTGCCACAGGTACACAAACACACTCACACACACACACACACAAACACACTCACACACACATTCACACAAACACACTCACACACCTGGGGGTCAAAGCCCAAATCAATCATGCGGTCAGCCTCATCCAAAACGATGTAGTTGCACTGATTGAGCACAGCGTAAGCTCGGTCTAAACAATCGAGCAGACGCATGGGGGTCGCAATCACGATCTCACAGCCCTTTCGCAGCTTGGCTCCCTGGTCCTCTATGGACTGCCCACCCACGATGGCCACGGTATGGAAGCTGCAAGAACATGCGCGATGGGTTTGGCAGCTTGAGGATTACGTTTGTATACATGACGCTGTGGGGCTTGGCACCTGGTTATTAGTCGACTGGTTATTAGTCGACTGGTTATTTAGTCAACTGGTTATTAGTCGACTGGTTATTGGTCGACTGGCCACCTAAGATGGCCCTGGCATGGAAGCCCAGCACAGGTTGGTCGTGTAAATTAAAGTCTACGAGAGGGGCTACAAGCGTGGCAAGGTCCCAGAAGCAATGCATATGTCAAGCATCCGATTGGCGTGAGACTGGACTTTGTGTATCGGTTGATGCACATAGATATGGCGTGAGACTGGATTTTGTGTATAGTTGTTTGCATATGTCAAGCGTTCTATTGGCGTGAGACTGGACTTTGTGTATAGGCTGTAGGCCATCCTTGTAACCCTTTGTGTATAGGTTGATGCACATAGATATGGCGTGAGACTGGACTTTGCGTATAGGTTGATGCACATAGATATGGCGTGAGACTGAGCTTTGTGTATCGATGGATGCACACGGGTATGGCGTGAGACTGGACGTTGTGTATAGTTAAATGCATATGTCAAGCGTTTTATTGGCGTGAGACTGGACTTTGTGTATCGATGGATGCACACAGATATGGCGTGAGACTGGACTTTGTGTATAGATAGGGCAATAGCTACGACATCGCATCAGGCACAAATCAACAAACCGTGATACAGATTGAAAGGTTGGCACAAACCCTGAGTGCTGAAGAGGTTTTCAATGCCAAGAGCTCATCACTGGGGTTCCCACGTGAAGACTTGTATGCCACTGTGTAAATTTAAAACGTTTCATATGACGGCCTCTAACTTGATGCACAGAACACTGGTGTTGCACACGACCAAGCTTGCTTACGATCAAGCCTTTGAAAAACATGATCCAAACCGCTGCAATTGCTTACGATCAAGCCTTTGAAAAACATGATCCAAACCGCTGCAATTGCTTACGCACAGATGGCCTGCCCGCCTCTCTTCCTTATTGTGAACGCCTGCCTGCCTCGTTCAGTGTGCAACTCGTTCAGTGTGCAACTCACTCTGTGTAGTGTGCCAGCTTGATGGTCTCCTCCTCGATCTGCTGTGCCAGCTCGCGAGTGGGAGCCAGCACCACTGCGTACGGTCCATCTGCGCTGTTGGCCTCAGTCATCGGCGGCTGTGTGTGTACACGCGTTTGTGTGTGTCTTTGTGTTTGTGTGATGTATGTGTTTGTGTTTGTTGTATGACATGCGTGGATTTCTGTTATTGAGAGTGTGTGTGTTTGTGAGTGACACGTGCGTAATTGGGCACATTTTTGGTGCATGCACGTGCTTGTGCTGTTGATGGCTGTGTGGTACATGCGCGATAACGAATGCTTGCACACTTGACCACGGGCGCATACAGGATTGCATCAGCATGCAAACATGTATAGTCGAGATCCTATTCGAGCGAATGGCCAACGTGTGTGCCATGAGTCATGGCCCATGACGGCAAGAGAATCACAAAAGGCTACAATTGGTACGGCTCTCCTGCTCAGTAACTCCAGGTCTAAAAGCATTTAAAAACACACACGCAAGCTGGACGCTGCTCGAGACAACACTTCTGCCCCTTGGGCGTTGCAGCATTCACATTATTAAAAGGTGTTCATGGTCAACAAGGACACAGGCTTCTCAAAGACATGACGAGGCGACTGAAAAAGCAACGGACAAAAACCACTTGGTTTAGAGTTTACCCTAAGCCAAAGACCACCTTCAGGTATGTCTCACACTCTAGGTTTAATGAAGCTGGGACAGCTTGCAGTGCAACTTGCACCGCACACCCAACGCCTCACCTGCTTCAAGATGTACACCAGCATGGGGATGACGAAGGCTGCTGTCTTTCCAGACCCAGTTTCTGCAACTCCAATGACGTCACGCTGCTTGAGGCCTAGAGGGATGGCCGCCATTTGAATGGGGCTGGGCTTGGTGTAACCGACCTTGTCGATAGCCTGCATGTGTTTGTGTGTGTCCGTATGTGCATGTGTGTTTGTGTGTGTGCATGTGTTTGTTGTGTGTATGTGTGTATGCTCTGTGTGTGCGTGTGTGTAAAGAGCAAGAGAGAGAGAGAGAGAGAGAGAGAGAGAGAGAGAGAGAGAGAGAGAGAGAGAGAGAGAGTGAGAGAAAAGGTAGGTATGCGGTGTTCATATAGAGCTGAACTTGACAACATGTGTGGGCAGTTGCATTGTGTACAAATCAAATCTTAGGAAGCAGCCAGCTTCTACCATGCATGCATGCTTGGGTGACTGCAGTGCGAATGAGGGCTGTACATATGCATGCATGGGTGGGCTGTACATATGGAAGCATGGGAGGGTTGTACATATGCATGCATGCTTGGGTGACTGCAGTGCGAATGAGGGCATGTACATATGCATGCATGGGTGGGCTGTACATATGGATGCATGGGAGGGCTGTACATATGCATGCATGCTTGGGTGACCGCAGTGCGAATGAGGGCATGTACATATGCATGCATGGGTGAGTGGCAGTGTGGATGACCACGCATGCGTGCTTCCACGTGCACGGATCGCCACTTTTGATAAAACGATTTTGACGTTTTGTTCCAATACCCCGAACCCAAAGCTGCATGTGCCGGTGGCAAGGGCACACTGGATGCTCATGACAGCTTGAGACATGGTGGGGAGGTGTTTGTGCTTCGCTGCCTCCACCTTTCCGAGCCGTTTGCCCATCACACGGCCAGCCAAAACAGAAGTCTCTGCGCACTTACATGCATGCGGTGGATGCAGATGCGATGGATGCAGATGCTCGAGATGGTGATTGAAGTACGAGCGCGCAAGGTGTTGGCATGTTACATAAATGCTGTGCAACCCCATCAGACTGAAGGCACGAGCATGCCAAACACACAAGTAGAAAAAGGGTATTGCAATTAATGTACATACATGTTGCAACACACGGACCACTCCTGTAAAATTTCAACGCATCAGCATATGCTAGAATTGAATGCCATCAGATCTGTAAGGGAACATGCAACGCAACGCACACGCATGCATGGGGGTGTATGCTACGTGTGCTAGGGTTTGCAATGTCGCAGCGCGTGCACATATAAGCGTGTTTGTTTGTGTGTGTGTGCATGTGTGTGTGTGTGTGAAACCCCAAGCTCAGGTCGGAGTGTCAACGAGCCAGCCCCTCCAAGCAGCACACCCAAAGCACCACAACCAATTGAGGTACGGAAGTGCTCTGGCGCTGCTGCGGAAGGGCCATTCAGCTAAGATCAAGTTTAAACATCATTGCTTTGGGGAAGGATGTGTGTGTGTGTGAAACCCCAAGCTCAGGTCGGAGTGTCAACGAGCCAGTCCCTCCATGCAGCACACCCAAAGCACCACAACCAATTAAGGTACGTAAGTGCTCTGGCGCTGCTGCGGAAGGGCCATTCAGCTAAGATCAAGTTTAAACATCATTGCTTTGGGGAAGGGGGGCGGCAGGGATGATTAATGCGGGCATGCTGCACAGGCACTACTACTAGGCATGAACCCTGACACATTCATCAGGACACAATGCTCGAAGGTGATGACACCAAGCTTTGAAGAGGGGTGCGTACCAACTGCTGGCAGGTAAGTCAGAGTGAAGAACGTTTGTATTTCCCTTAAAATTTGACATCCAACCGTCTGCCTCTTCCCTGCCCTTACCGCGCAAATCTCACTACAGATTACAAACACACAATTCACGTGCTTTGCAACAGCAGTGCATTGCTAAGTCTGTACGTGCAAATCTCACTACAGATAACGAACACACATATCATGTGTTTTGCAACAGCAGTGCATTGCTAAGTCTGTACGGGCAAATTGCACAAAGACTACAAACACACATATCACGTATTTTGCAACAGCAGTGCAATGCTGAACCTGCACGTGCAAATTTCACAAAAGATTACAAACACACATATCATGTGCTTAGCAACAGCAGTGCATTGCTAAGCCTGTACGCTCTGATCCTTCTCCCACTAAAAAACCCTTCACCAGCAGGTCTTCTTTGGGATCTCAAGCCACATGGAAACACATAATTGGAGGTCATAGACAACACATTTGTATCCTCCAGCCCCCCCAAATGCCCTTTTTGCCACTTTGCAAATTTCCTGTATTGCTTATGCTCCCAAACCCTATGCTCCCAAACCCATAAAGTAAGGCACTCTCCTCCCAGCAAGCGCCCTGCTCACTTTGCGGATCTGCTTAGCAACCTCCACCTAGTGAGAAGTAGAGAGAGGAGGCTATCAGAAAACACGTCTTTATCTTCCATACGACCCCAACGCCCCTGCTCACCTTGCGGATCTGTTTAGGACCTCCAGCTAGTGAGAAACACAGAGTGGCGGTCCTAGTAAAATACATCCTGCCCTCCAGCCCCCAATGCCGCTGCTCACCTTGCGCATCTGTTTAGGACCTCCAGCTAGTGAGAAACACAGAGTGGCGGTCCTAGTAAAAATACATCCTACCCTTCAGCCCCCAATGCCGCTGCTTACCTTGCGGATCTGTTTAGGACCTCCAGCTAGTGAGAAACACAGAGCGGCGGTCCTAGTAAAAATACATCCTACCCTCCAGCCCCCAACGCCGCTGCTCACCTTGCGGATCTCCTTAGGGACCTCCAGCTCATCCCAGTTACGCAGGGGCAGCACGGTGTTGGTGCCTTTGTAGCTAATGCTGAAGTCCTCACGGAAAATACGCCAGTCACGCTCCGTCATCTCATCTCGGCTCTTCTCGGTCCAGTGCTTCTCAACCTGCTCATGCATGCATGCGTGCGTGCGTGAGTGCGTGTGCGTGTGCACATGCGTGTTTATGTGTGTGTCTGTGTGTCTGCAGACACAACATGTTTAAAGGTTGAATAGTGCATGGGCCTTCATCTGCGGATATGGGATGATTTGCGAACGCCTCTGCGCAAGCGTCAAATTTGTGAGCCACAAACTTATGTCCCTTTGGGTGTCCTGAACAAAGATTTCAGAAGCTACGTATACACACAACACGCAGGTACACAAATATGCGGACACACATACTTTCACACATTTACACAGTATCTCACACACACACACACACACACAAGCACATGCCACAGGAGCAGATGAACACACAACCTACCCTCATGTCTGCACCCTCGTAGACACACACAAGTACATGCAACAGGAACAGGTTCACACACAACCTACCCTCATGTCTGCACCCTCGTAGACACACACAAGTACATGCAACAGGAACAGATTCACACACAACCTACCCTCATGTCTGCACCCTCGTAGACACATACACACACACAAGTACATGCAACAGGAGCAGATTAACGCACAACCTACCCTCATGTCTGCACCCTCGTAGCGATCAGCCACCAAGGCCCTGGCAGCATCGGCACTTCGGCTCTGTTTGCATTGGGAGAAGGGTGCACTCATTGGTTTGACTGATACACAACTGAATGGGTGCGCTGGGGGGTCAGGGGTTTGAGAATGAATTGCAGCCAGCAAGCCTGGACATTTGTGGTGACGGGCCAGTGGTTTGTACGGATGTTGCGATCAGGCACCAAGGCCCCACACATGTTCCGTCACAAGCTATGAGCAGGCACATGGAACAGGGCATGGAAATAGAGGAGCGGGCTGGGCTGCGAGACTGGGCTGGGTGAGGTGCATCCAACGAGTCGGTGCGGATGATTGCCCAGAGTATCAAGCAAATTAAATGATGACGTGTGTACTGTTTGTGTGAGTGTGTGTGTGTGAGTGTGTGTGTGTGAGTGTGTGTGTGTGAACATACATGTGTGAATGTGAACGTGCAAATGTGTGTATGTATGTGCAAATATGCATGTGTGTATGTGAGCGAGCGAATGTGTGTGTTTGCATGTCTGTGCGTGCTTGCAACGATTCGCGTGTGTGTTCAGCCTCCCACCTGCAGTGTATCTGTGGCCAAACCAAAGGCTTCTCTGCTCTTGCGCAGCATGTTGGCCTCAAACTCAGCTGCCGTCTTTTTCTGCTCCCGCCGGTCGATGCCCGCACGCATGCCGCGGCCGAATAACAGGGTCGCCTCTGCAAAAACAGTTTTGAGGAGAACGAATAACAGGGTCGCCTCCGCAAAAACAGTTTAGAGGAGAACGAATAACAGGGTCGCCTCTGCAAAAACAGTTTTGAGGAGAACGAATAACAGGGTCGCCTCTGCAAAAACAGTTTTGAGGAGAACGAATATTAGGGTTTGCAAATGGGCCTTGCCAACTCGCTGCCCTGCCCACACACTTGCTATGACCGTACAGCAGGGTTTCCCTGCAAAAAGTGAGTGAGATAACCTGAGAAACGGGCGCTGGCGACCTGCTGTCCTGCCCGCACGCATGCCAGGACGTACAAAAAGAGGCAAGAAAGGGTCCTGACTTCAATATAAATAGCTGGGCACTGAAATTCCGCTGCTTTGGCTGCATGTACATTACACAGCCAGGTTGTACCAGTGGAACCACGACTACACTTGCATTACAAGGTCACATGCAATCAAATGCCTATGCCCTGCGCACGTGCCACAATTGTATGGCGGGGTTTGAAGAAGGCACTATATCTTAGCAGTTGCAATGACTGCGGTTTTAGGCTGTAGGTGCTGGTGCTTACAGTGAAGCGCAAGCTTATTGCATGCATGCATGCACACAGACTCGTGCTTGCATGAGCTCCAAGTTCACGTCGGCGTTGGCGACCACGTGCCAGCTTAAGCTCACGCACTAAGGTACACAAGCAAAATACACAAGAACACACGCGCGCCACGTGGGTAGCTGTACAGGTTGATACCTAATAATACACCTAAGGCACACAACAAAATACGCGCATCATGTGGGTTGTTGTACAGATTCACACCACACCAATTTTTACACCTAAGCCCACAACAAAATCCACGCACCATGTGGGTTGTTGTCCAAGTTCACACGCCTAGGATAATTATCTGCACGCAATAAAATCCACGCACCATGCGGGTTGTTGTACAGTGGGTTTAAGTCCTTGCTGGTGTCCTCCTCAGCGCCCCAGTCAAAGTTGAATTTGAACTTCTCGCTAGGCCGTACAATGCGCTTTTTGAGCTTGTTCAGACCTAGGTACTGCTGCTTGATGAGCTCCAGCTCCTTCTCCCGCTCGCGCTCCTCAGTCAGCTTCCTGTGTAAGCGTGTGTGAATGTGTGCGTGTGTGTGTGTGTCTATGTGCGTGTTTCTGTGTGTTTGCGTATGTGTATGCACATATGTGTGCATGCATACCAGCACCCAGCGTTTTTCATCGCACAAGCACATACATTCATGCAAACGCACGACATCACAAAATCAGGCTCGTACTCTCAATTTGACAACCACCACAAAAACTCTTGCCAACGGGGTACAAATAGAGATGAAAAAGAATCAAAAGCATGTTATGAAAAGCCTGCGTTGTTCCCCCCCCGTTGTAATCCCACCCTTTTAGGTATTTTGTGACGCAGCATGTGAAAGTTTACTTGCACGAACACACATAGAAACACGTATACACTACGCATACACACACATAGGAACACGTATACACTCTTCCTCCCCTCGTCTGCCTCACACCGTCTGCCAAGCCGGAGCGCACAAAAACACGCCACACACACATGGTACAGACAACCAAACCAGGCACTGCACTCACTTCCTCTCTTCGTCTGTCTCGCGCCCTCTATCACGCCCCCTGTCGCGGCCCCCCCTGTCCCTGTCCCTGTCCCTGTCCCTGTCTCTGTCTCTATCCCTGTCACGCTCTCTATCCCGGTCTCTGTCACGCTCACGCTCCCTGTCGCGGCCACCTCCACGATCCCTGTATTGCGTACGTACATGTGTGAGGTGTGTGTGCGTGCGTGTGTATGAGGGTGTGTGGGTGCGTGGGTTTGTGGGCACGGGGGTGCACATCTAATAGTGAGCAAGCGTGTGTGCACGTGTGTCCTCTGTTCTCACATGCTTGCCCACAGCCCTCTCTGCAGCTGGCCCCCCCAAGTGTATAGATTGTGGGTAAGCATTGCATCACACGCACCGCCACAGCAGCAATCGACTCGATCAAGCGCTCAAAAAAAGCCTAGAAATGATAAAGGGTCATTGTATGTCACACATGCTTACTCATAAACTCAAGCACACCCACACCCTGTTTTCCTCCACACCCCATCCCCCTGTCACACATCACACCCCATCAACCTGACCAGCCTGTGCAACATTGCCTGTCAAAGCACGCTCCCTCTTCATATGAAGAAACATGCAGACAACATAAGTCAAAACCCACTCACGTACCCCTCCACAGCACATCCAAATTACATCCACACAGCAGGCACACTACAGACTAAAATAATACCCACCACAGATCCACGTGGTTGCACCTGTCTCGACATCTACATAATCGCACCACACACGGACGAGGCTGCACCACACGTCTACATAATCGCACCTGTCTCTACATCTACATCGCCACACATGTCTACACCTACGTAATCGCACCTGTCACTACATCTACATCGCCGCACATAATCTACACCTACGTAATCGCACCTGTCTCTACATCTACATCGCCACACATGTCTACACCTACGTAATCGCACCTGTCTCTACATCTACATCGCCGCACATAATCTACACCTACATATTCGCACCTGTCTCTACATCTACATCGCCGCACATAATCTACACCTACGTAATCGCACCTGTCTCTCTCTACATCTACATCGCCGCACATGTCTACACCTACGTAATCGTACCTGTCTCTACATCTACATTGCCGCACATATCTACACCTACATATTCGCACCTGTCTCTATCCCACTCCCGGTGGTCGCGCTCTCTTTCTCTGTCCCTTGATGAAGCAGGTGGGGGGGGTAGCGGCAGTCCATTAGAAGCCACACGCGCGCCACCATTGCCTATGGGTATTGTGTGAGCATGCGTGTGTGTGCATGAGTGGGTGCAGGCAGGCGTGTGGGGCGTTGGGGGGTTGGATGTAAATGCGTACATGCATGCGTGTGTGTGCGTGTGTGTGTGTGTGTGAAACCTTCCTTGCATCTTGCCATTTGTTACGCTGTGTGTGAGTGCAAGTATGTGTGATTGGTTGTGCGCGCATGAGAGCGAGGGAGTGGGTGTGCCTCTTTGTACAAGAGCGGGTGTGTGCGTGCATGCACGCGTGCAAGTGTTGGTGTGCTTTACATCTGAGCTAACTGGTGCCTCAAAAAGCACCAGGACGAGCATTATGAAATAATGGCTCCACGTGGATACGACAGTGGAAATCGCACCTGTTGTTGAGGTTCCAGCTTGGCCAGTGCGAGCAGCATTCAGGCGCTCTAGTGCCATTGCCTCTCGCTCTTTCTTGCTCAGGAAGCGCGGCTGTGAATGGTTGTGACGGTAGGCGCAAGCAAGGGGAGTTTGTGTGTTTCTATGCATGTGGATGTATGCATGTGCTTGCATCTTTATGTGTGTTTGGTTAAGCGCGATTGTATTTGTGCGTATGTGCACTTGTATGTATGCGTGTGTACGTATGTGTTTGTGTTTGTGCGTAAATGTATTTGTGCGTATGCGTGTATTTATGTATGTATGTGTCTTTGTGTTTGTGTGTGTGTGTGTGTGTCTGTGTCTCTGTGTGTGTGTTTGTGTGTGTGAATGTTTGTGTGTGAATGTTTGTGTGTGTGTATGTGCGGTGGGTGCTAGAGCTGCAGGCCATGTCTTGAACATGCAGCGGAAAACCCCACCAGCCATGCTGTCGGGAAGGAGTATCAAGCACAGGCACACTGCTTAGTGCCACGCCCTTCTTGCCTGCCCTTTACACGTATTTTTCCTTTGATGCAAAAGTGTGTCACGCATCATTGTCGATCATTCAAAAACCGCTGCGAAGTCACGTAACACGCATTGTGTTGGTGCACATGCGTCTTGAAGCAATGTGTGCTGCATCTTCAAAGTAACGCGCTTGTGTGAGCATATATATAGGGCCCAACGACACATGCACTAGTGTTATAGGCCTGGGTGTGCCCCGTGTGCGACACCCCACGACCCCTTGAGGTGTGACAGTGTGTGTGTGTGCTGTGTGTTGTGTGCCTTGCGTCTTGCCGTACCTTGGCGTCCTCCTGTTGCTGCTGCTTCTTGCGCTTCAGCAGCTCCTCCAAGGAAAGCGGCTGCAGAGAAGAGAGGGAGAGCACAGAGGCATCGCACAGGTCGATAAGGACAAAGATGCGTCAAGGGGATTGGAGGAGCAAGCTAGCAGAAACAGAGGGTTGAGTAGCCTTTTGATACCATGGCACAAAGAGATGGAAAGAAAAGGACACAGCTTGCTTGCATGAAGTGATGTGTTGCAACTCAATGCAGAGGGACAGAGGGGCAAAGGTGTGGGTACAGCCTATAGTCTTGCTGGCAAACTGTTTGCATATACACATGTGCACATGTGTACACATAAATACGTGGTGTGTGTATATGTGTGTGTTGAGTGTGTGTGCATGTGTTTATATACACGTGTAAACTCGTGCACCGTTTTAATATGCATGCATGCGTGTGTGTGTGTGTGTGAGTGAGTGAGAGTGTGTGTGTTCGTATTTATGTGCGAGCATGCAGGCATGTCAACCTAAGTACACACACACAATTTCTTCTGGTCTGCCTGTGTGCCTGCTCAAGCACAGCCGTACAAGCACTTTCATCCCATCCACTCGCCGCCTACCTCCACTCGGCCATTGCCTCTGTTGCCGTTGGTAGGCTGGGAGGCCTGGTTTGTTGTGGCTGCTGCTGCTGTTGCTGGTGGCGCACCGTTCTCCGCCTTCACTGCGCTCCTTTTCACTTCACTCTTCAACTCCCCCTCTTCCCCCTCCTCCTTTTTTCCTACGTCGCGGGGAGGAAGCTCCCGCTGCTTCTCTTGAGGTGCTGCTTTGCTGCTACCGCTCTCCTTCCTCACTTCCGCCTCCTCTGCCTTTCCCCCCGCCTCCTCAATTTCCTCATCCTTTGCCTCCTGCTTCACCGCCGGACAATGCATTGCTGCTGCTGGCGCTGCTTCTGCTGCTGGTGTTGCTAACTTTTCTGCTGCCTTCTCTGTTTGCTTCTCAGGTGACACGTCCATGCGGTCCTCCTTGCGCTCCTCCTTCTTCTTGCCCTCTCCATCCTTGGGGTCCCTGCTCTTGCCCCTCTCCTTGTGCGACTTGTGGCTCTTGTCTTTGTGGCTCTTATCTTTGTGGCTCTTGTCTTTGTGGCTCTGTAATGTAATATTGCATGGAGCAAAAGAGCGTGCATACCTACGTCACAACCAAGAACACACCGCCAGCTACATAAAGCTCTAAATTCGCACGCAATCATGCAATGCACAATTTAACCCGCCCCCATACCTTTTCCTTATGGCTTTTGCTTTTCTCCTTGTCTTTCTCTCCTCGTTCTGCCGCTCCTCCTGCTTTTACGTCCTCATCCTTCACCCTTTTCCTTTCAGGGCTCTACGGGCAAGGTGCGCGTGCATGGTTTGGCACGTGCTAGCAGGAGACATGCGTGCATTTGTCAGTTGCCCCTTGAACTTGTTTCCACCCACCTGGGATCTGCTGCTTGAGGGCATAGCAGGCCCTTATCCTATAAGGCACCGCAGAGCAAAGTACGTGCAAAATACAGACAAAAAAGGTATGGACTCCGTGTGTAGATGTTAATATATTAAATATTCTTAGGGGTTTCACTTTCGAGTATTTGAATGGCTGAATGTTCGATTTGCTTTGAAGTTACACAGGAGGTGAGGGCACGTACACATGTGTGCACAAACACTTACATACACACGCACGCACACATACACACACACAAACACACATACACACACACACACACACACACACACACACACACACACACACACACACACACACACACGCACAAACACACACACACACACAAACGCGAGA
>Ga0307942_1001325_pt1 | contig 19602 bp, 15 predicted proteins | sample OrgLakmetagen175_FD_201846 | JGI IMG/M metagenome (GOLD analysis project Ga0307942, IMG submission 201846) | Saline water microbial communities from Organic Lake, Antarctica - #175 | ecosystem: Environmental > Aquatic > Non-marine Saline and Alkaline > Saline | place: Antarctica: Organic Lake... | reverse complement strand
GAGGAGGGGGAGTAGGTTGGGGTGGGTGTGGAGGGGGAGGATGGGGAGGAGGGCTTGGGCTGGGTGAGGGTGGAGGAAAGGGGCTTGGCGGGGGAGGAAAAGGGGAAGGAGGTGGGCTTGGAGATACAGGAGGAGATGGGGGGAGGTAGGGGGAGGGTGGGGACAATGCAAAAGAGTCGTCAACAACAACACTGGTGACTGTGATGTCTTGGTTTCCCTTTGTATCAGTAACAGTAAGAGAAAAGTCGTAGCTCCCTAGCTGTGTGATCCCTGCAAAAGAAAAAAGGGTTGAAATCTTTCTTAGCGCCCCAATTCCAGCCGTCTTATCCAACTAATGAGCGTCTGTGCAGCGGAAAACATGTGTGCTCCAGAGCATTTAGGTTGCCGCACCTTGTATTTTGGTGTTGACTGCATAAGCGTCCTCAAAAGAAGGCTTTGCGTCATTTGGCGCTGAAAGCATTCGCCAGAAGTAGCAGCTTGAACGCTGCTCTAACAGCGGTACAGCTGGAAAAGGTGGGTAAGGCTGTGGGGGACTTATAGGGCTGGGAGGATCAGGAGGAGGTGGTGGCGCCAGGGGCAAGAATGGTACCATGGTGCCAGCTGTGACATTTGCAGCTTTGCACACAAAGGGTCTTTCAGTGGCACAGCTGTCGTACGAGATAATCCCAACAGCCTCGCCCTTTCTGATGTCATGGAACGCGCAGTCTCCGGTGTAGAAAATGTTGTATTCGTCTGCTGTCTCGTGCAACTGCAAGTAGACAACATGTTGAAAAGTGAGTGCTTAGATTGTGTGACAACAAAAAGACCCGTAGGTTGTGACAAGTTAGTGACCGCGAACACACCCTAGTTACCTTTCCTTCAACATAAGTCACGTCACCAGACAGTGCCTGCCAGCCACCTTCATTGTAAGTGTAGCCCATCCAAGCCTGCAAGCAGGGAAGCACAATGACATCAAACCTACACAGAGCAGTACGGCTCCTTGTTGCTTGTTAGTTCATGCTGGGAACGCATCTTGCTGACTGCACCATTGCTTCTCCTTTCATTACCAAGATATGCAGCCGATCAGCCAGACCTCAAGCATGAGTAGGCAGTGTCCCTCCTCAAAACCAGATGGCGATCATAATAAATGCATTTGATCCTGCTTTGGGCTCACCTGGAGGCTGGTTTCCGAGGTTTTCTCAAAGTGTGATCTGGCTATGGCAGCTCCTGAGTTGGTCAGCTCTTCCTCAGAGGAAACTGTGAGCAGTGTTCCTTTTAGGTGATCCTTGCAATAGTCATAGGCCTTCAAAAAACAAGAAGTCAGAGAAAAGGTGCACTGAATAAGGTGGAAAGGATGCAACGGGGTTTGGAATATTTTGTCCCTTTACCTTGAAGTAGGACACAGCAGTGTTGACAAAGTAGTGGCCTGTTCCACCGTCTGAGGACACTGCAATATCAACTGAGCCTGCACCAGTAGTAAGCACAGAGCGTCTCTCAAGAAATTGCACGGAAAACAACTTGATCTCAAGGCAGACATTTTGGTCAATGCGTAAGTCATGTTAGTCTGTACAACACGTCAGTCATGTTTGTCATGTTAGTCAACACATCAGTCATGTTAGTCAACACATCAGTCATATTAGTCAACACGTCATGTTAGTCAACACGTCAGTCATGTTTGGTCGGTCATGTTTAGTCATTCATGTTAGTCAGTCATGTTAGTCAGTCATATTTAGTGAGTCAGTCATTTTTAGTCAGTCATGTTAGTCATTCATGTTAGTCAGTCATGTTAGTCAGTCATATTTAGTGAGTCAGTCATGTTAGTCAGTTATGTTAGTCAGTCATATCTAGTGAGTCAGTCATGTTAGTCAGTTATGTTAGTCAGTCATATTTAGTGAGTCAGTCATGTCAGTCAAGTTAGTCAGTCATATTTAGTGAGTCATGTTAGTTAGTCATGTTAGTCAGTCATGTTAGTCATATTTAGTGAGTCAGTCATGTAAGTCAGTCATGTTAGTCATATTTAGTGAGTCAGTCATGTTAGTCAGTCATGTTAGTCAGTCATATTTAGTGAGTCAGTCATGTTATTCAGTCATATTTAGTGTGTCAGTCATATTTAGTGAGTCAGTCATGTTAGTCAGTCATGTTAGTCATAATTAGTGAGTCAGTCATATTTAGTGAGTCATGTTAGTCAGTCATGTTAGTCATATTTAGTGAGTCAGTCATGTTAGTCAGCCATGTTAGTCAGTCATATTTTGTGAGTCATGCTAGTTAGTCATGTTAGTCAGTCATGTTAGTCAGTCATATTTAGCGAGTCAGTCATGTTAGTTAGTCATATTTAGTGGGTCAGTCATGTTAGTCAGTCATATTTAGTGAGTCAGTCATATTTAGTAAGTCAGTCATGTTAGTCAGTCATGATAGTCTGTACAACAGTGGCCTGAAACATAATCAGTCTTACATAAGTTTAACGGTACACAAAGGTCAGTAAAAAATGAACCATTAAAAAGTGTGCATGCATCTGCTTCTAGCATCTCAATCTTTTCAATCTATCATAGTGCCTACCTTGATCAAGAACTATAGCTGCCGGAAGGGGCGAGGATGTTTCCACGGAGCAAGCCAGTTTGGGGCAGCATGATACACGCTTCCTAAAAGGAATTAAAAGGAAGTCACATCTTTTGAGCTAAGTTTTGCAATGCACGAAGAGCGTTCAGTTTGAGATGAGCAAAGTCGAGATGAGCAAAGTTGAAATGATGAGTTGAGACGAGCAAAGTTGAAATGATGAGTTGAGATGAGCAAAGTTGAGATGAGCAATGCACACAGAGCGCTCAATTGAGATGAGCAAAGCGATCTGACTGCAACAAGGGATGCCTAGAAACGTAGCCAGCAACCGTTTGTGTGTGTATGTGTGTGTGCATGTGTGTGTGCGTGTGTGTGTGTGTGCATGTGTGTGTTCCACCCCTACCCTTGGGAACAGCAGTATTCTTTGTTTGGTGAGTACCAGCCGCAAGAAATGCTTTCAAACTCTGATGTACCTGTTGCACGGTAAAAGGAAAAGGTACGCACCATTTTTTACGGCAGTGAGGAGCTTTTCACAGGTCTACTACATTGTCTTCTATAGCTAAGAACTCGTCCTTCACGCAATTGCATGCATCCTGAGTAGCATAACCTACTACTCCATCTGTTCCGTACCCAAGGGGCAACCACCATAATAGCATCCTGTCCAGAAACAGTCAGTCCAGGCATACGTTGAGCTGCGTTCATGGGTTCAGGTGTGAAGGTGTATAAGCTTATATCCTGAACCACCACCTGATCCATAATGATGCCCAATTGCTCACGACATGTGCAATTAAAATATATAATAGCATGGCCAGGCATTCTAAAACAAGCATATCTTGCATTATGTATTCAAGCCAAATCTATCGTGGCGCAAGGGCTCATACATACACGGGAAGGACTTTGACAATCAATCAGTCATGTTGAATAGACAAGTTTACTTGCACAATCTGCAGCTGAGCGTTTGCATAAAAACCAAGTTCACACAAGAAAGACAGCATGCTGGAAACTCAAGCTCCAGTACCAGTTAAAGCGCAAGCTGAACTAAGAAAGTAGTTTAACGGCTTTTGTCTAACATCAAAGCTTTAATGTATGCCATATATTAGATGGATTTGAGTACGTATACTGTTATACTTTATAGGAGGACTTATGCACTGTCGACAAGCTGGCGCGTCAGCTTGGCCACAGTGCATAAGTCCCCTATAAAGTATAACATATACTGCACGTGTCTTATTGCAACAATGATGAGACATACCTCATCTCTGCCCATCCAAGATCTCCATTGCCATTAGATGGACAGTTATCATCCCTACGATAGTTGCAGAAAAACAGAAACGGCCTTAGGATGTGTATCTAATAATAAAGGAATGATGTGAATACTCAGGAGACAAACATTGTGCATCTATAAGGCACTTGAATCCTGGCTCTACCTCAGGAGACAAACATTGTGCATCTATAAGGCACTTGTATCATGTGGCTCTACCTCAGGAGACAAACATTGTGCATCTATAAGGCACTTGTATCATGTGGCTCTACCTCAGGAGACAAACATTGCGCATCTTTAAGGCACGTGTATCCTGGCTCTACCTCAGGAGACAAACATCGCGCATCTTTAAGGCACGTGTATCCTGGCTCTACCTCAGGAGACAAACATTGCGCATCTTTAAGGCACGTGTATCCTGGCTTTACCTCAGGAGACAAACATTGCGCATCGTTAAGGCACGTGTATCATGTGGCTCTACCTCAGGAGACAAACATTGTGCATCTATAAGGCACGTGTATCCTGGCTCTACCAAAGTACCAAACTACCAAACTACCAGACTTTCCACACAGCAACAGGTAGGTTGCAAGCAGGAATGAAATGAGAGGTGCTGTTATTAGCCCTTTGCTATTGCTAGCAAAGCACCCCCCAAGAGATGGATAAGGCAAGTGCCGTTTCACCGCCCCATTCACCATGAATCGCATAGGTTGCTTTGGCCTGAAGTGCAGAGTCCGTCACTATCACATTCTGTTGTGCAAGCTGAGGGTGCAATCCAGTCTGAAGCTGCAAGAATAATAAAAGGTAGCAAGCAGTCATGGTACAAGTGTATAGTTGTGGTATAAGTGTATAGCTTTGGTACAAGTGTATAGTTTTGGTACAAGTGTATAGCTTTGGTACAGGTGTGTAGTTTTGGTACAGGTGTATAGCTATGGTACAAGTGTATAGTTTTGGTACAAGTGTATAGCTTTGGTACAAGTGATTAGCTTTGGTACAAGTGTATAGTTTTGGTACAGCCCCCCCCGGAGCAAGACTCAAATATTTTGTGAGCATGGCCTACAACCCTGCCTTTTTATAATGCAAGCGAACTGTGTGGAAACTTCAGGTGTTGGAAATACTTGTGAGCATGGCCTACGATCCCACCTTTTTATAATACAAGCGAACTTCAGGTGTTGAAAATATTTGTGAGCATGACCTACGATCCCGCCCTTTTATAATACAAGAGAACTTCAGGTGTTGAAAATATTTATGAGCATGGCCTACGATCCTGCCCTTTTATAATACAAGAGAACTTCAGGTGTTGAAAATATTTGTGAGCATGGCCTACGATCCCGCCCTTTTATAATACAAGCAAACTGGAAACTTCAGGTGTTGGAATAAGTTGGATATCAGTCGCGTCACACCATGATCAGTCACGTCACACCATGATCCGTCACGTCACACCATTATCCGTCACGTCACACCATGATCCGTCATGTCACACCATGATCCATCACGTCACACCATTATCCGTCACGTCACACCATGATCCGTCACGGCACACCATGATCCGTCACGTCACACCATGATCACTTACGTTCTGGGTTAGAAGGGCTGACCGAATGAGGGGGTGGGGACGGAAATGGAGGGGGGATCCAGTCTTTTGTACACGCTGCTTGAGGGCAGCAAGTGACTGTTGTCCTGGAATAGGAATGTGCAGATCAGAACATTTACCGAAATGCCCGGTTGATTATTTTAGATGAGGTTGAGTGCAAATTGCACAAGATGTGTGAAGGTGCTTTAGTCGATGGTTGAACAAAAGGAAAACAAGCTCTGATTTGCGTGCTCCCTACTCTGATGAGCAGCAGTACTCCTCGTTTGGTGAGAACCAGCCGCATGAGACGCTGTTATACTCTGTAGTGCCTGTAAAGGTGTTCCAGCAAAAAAAAAAAGAATCAAAATGACAAGTTAGCGGTAATGCTCTTTTAGGACTGACTTTCCTTTTCTTAAACTTCCGCTTTGAACTGATTGTTCCAAACTGGTCTAGTTTAGCAAGCGGGGGACATGAGCAAATATTAATTGCTGCTAATGCCAGTACTTGGAGGTGCCATAGATTTAGCGTACACGCACACACACACACAAGCGTACCTAGGGGGCAGCCACCATAGTAACAGCCATTCCAGCTGCACTCCCTTGATGTATATGAGCTGCATGCGAGCAATAAGATCATAGAATTGAGTGCACTCAACCACGTGTTTTTTTTACCAGCTCCTTATGGGTGGTTATTTTTGCCAGGTTTCTTAGGGGTGGCCATTTTCACACACACACACACACACACACACACACACACACACACACACACACACACACACACACACACACACACACGCGATACCGACCTGAGCCAAGACAGGTCCTTATGGTAGGCCAGAGAAAAAACGACCTTTTGAGTCCAGATGTTCACATCAACATGCACGTCATTTTTCGCCGTATGTACTCAACATTTCTCCTTTGTGCGTGCAGATGTCAGCTGAGTTGATTAGGTAGGGCAGTCTGACAAATTATTATAATATGATCTATGATCTGCCATCTGTGTTATGTGCGATGTTATGTGTTATGTGCGATGTTATTTTGGTGTTAGGTGTGGTGACATGTGCGATGGCATGTCCATTGTGTTGTGATGTGTAATGTCCTCTAAGATGCTATTCAATGTACTGTAACAAGCACACTCCTCATTTGATGTGTGGTATTCAATGTGCTGTAACAAGCACACTATGCACCATCTTGCGTTTTCCTCATTTGATGTGTGGTATTCAATGTACTGTAACAAGCACGCTATACACTGTCTTGTGTTTTCCTCATTTGTAGGGTTGGCCAGGACCATATATATGCGGTGTATATACGGCATTTTGGCAGGGAAACCACCATATATACAGTTGTATACGGTGCATATATACGGTTCTGGCCAACCCTACTCTTTTGATGTGTGGTATTGTCCTCTGAGATGTTATTCAACAATAAACACAGTTCTGTCACACACTACACTGTCTTGTGATTACCTCATTTGGACCCAGCCAAGGGCACCCTCCTCCCCATCTTGTGGGCAGCTTCCAGTCCTAAATTGTGGTAGGTGAGGCAAGCAGGAGGAAACTTTTGAGAAAACCTAGAAGGACGGAAGCTTTTACTTGATTTAAAAGACGCACTGAAGACGAGCATATGGATTTGGAGTATAGGCATTGAGCAGCACCATTTTAAGGCCATTAATGCTCTCCTAAAAGAGAGGTTGCACGTACCAAGTTCCACATAGATCATCGTCTCCTAGGGTGCAGCGCCCGTCACTGTCACAAGATGATGTGCAGTCTGATAACACACCCCACAAGGGCGGTGGTGGTGAGGATGTGGCTGCAAGACCAACGATCAAGAGTGAGCAGGCAAATTGAAAGGAGCAGTTTGATAGAGTGCAACTACTGTCACACAATATCACGCAGTCTGACACACATATCATGCAGTCTAACACTGATAACACACCCCAAAAGGGCGGCGGTGGTGAGGATGTGGCTGCAAGACCAACGACCAAGCGTGAGCAGGCAAATTGAAAGGAGCAGTTTGATAGAGTGCAATTACTGTCACACAATATCACGCAGTCTGACACACATATCATGCAGTCCAACACTGATAACACACCCCACAAGGGCGGCGGTGGTGAGGATGTGGCTGCAAGACCAACGACCAAGCGTGAGCAGGCAAATTCAAAGGAGCAGTTTGATAGAGTGCAACTGCTGTCACACAATATCACGCAGTCTGACACACATATCATGCAGTCTAACACTGATAACACACCCCACAAGGGCGGCGGTGGTGAGGATGTGGCTGCAAGACCAACGACCAAGAGTGAGCAGGCAAGTTGGAGGGAGCAGTTTGATAGAGTGTCGCTGTCACACAATATCATGCGGTCTGACAACACACCCCACAAGGGCGGCGGTGGTGAGGATTTGGCTGCAAGACCAACGACCAAGAGTGAGCAGTCAAGTTGAAAAGGAGCAGTTCAATGACTCATCCCTCAGTCTTTAGTTAGGCCTGGAGAGGCTAATGCTAGCAATTGCTGCCCACCCAAATCAATGCCCACCCAAGTTATTGCCCACCTAAATCAATGCTCACCTGACAAGGACCTGCGACTTTCTTGGTCTTTTGTCTCGCACGCACTGCCAGAGTAGCCTGTTAGACACGCACACTTTCCGTGCGGACGACCACTTGAGTTATGCACAGTAATACATACGCCAGAGCTGGAGCAATCGATGCCGTAACATGTTTCAGGAGGAACCTGAGGGATCGTAGGGACGTAGCCGCAGTGAGCAGACTTTTGTAAGCAGTAAACATGAAATGCAGCACCGATCTGTTCTACTTTGCTTGGACCAGCAACAATTAATGCCACCGTATTGATATCAAGCCATCATAACATGCTTATACCTGGCAACGGTCGCCTGAGTACCCATCCACGCAAATGCAATGGATGTTAGGCCCAGTTGCCTTGCATTGGCCATGGACCCCACAGTCTAGGGATGAGCAAAGGCTGCATGGTGTGGAGTCATTAGCGCTGACCGATATAATGACACGGTACTCCTCTATGGACAATGCTTTTGCGGACGCAACTGCAGTGACTGGGTTGGGACTGCAGTGATCGCCTGTGTGGCAGGGAAACAAAGCGAACGCGCGAGTTATTGGGACCGTAGCGATCGCTCGTCATTGAAAGAAAGGGAACGAATGACGTGGAGCACATCTTGATTGTGCACCTCAAATAACGCTTGCTGACCTTTTGCAGCTCCGCACTTTTCTCCAGCAGGGAGGATTCCTAGCCAGCCGGAAGAGCATCCCTCTACACTGGAAGTGTCCTTGGAAGTAACATCGAAGTAATCTCCAGCTGCATATCTGGCCATGCACGTGCAGGTCGTTGCGCACCACCCACAACCCATTGTCCTCAAGCACGATGAGCATGTATTCACTGCAAGGATCAGATTGTGTGTGCATGATCAACGAAGAGTGCTTGTCAAAAGAAATCTGGTCCTATAGGAAGGCTAGTAGCGTGTGAACGGACAGCTATGGATAAGCTGCAAGCAAGGCTTGTTACTGATCATAGTACAAGTATCACTATGTCAAGCAAGGCACACAGCAAGAGCACTGCTCCAGGCCTTTCCCAGCGCAACAGACGCAATTAAGCTGACCCGTTCTGTTTCAGGTCGAACCTGCCACTGGCGCACGCCATCTATTGTGCAAAACAGACCTTCGTGGCAGGAGTCTCCACACTGCTGATACTGAGTGGCCCAGGATGTAGATGGGCACCAGCCAACGTCTGGTCCGAGAGCATGCAAGTTAGCTGATGGCATGCACCTTGCTGTGGCCTTGCAAAACGCGCAACCGGCAGTGTTTGTGCACTCCCCGCAAGTCACTTGGCGCTCACAAACGGAACGAGTCACGCTCCCTCCCTCATCAAGGACCGTGGACAGGCCAACCTACAGAGAGTAGAGTCGGCCATTTTGAGTCTCCTCACGGACACAAAAGTTCCTGTGCTAGCAGGCATCATTTCAAAACGGCATCTCTTCTACAACAGACTGGTGTGCATCTCTTACGCTACCTTTGCTTTTATTTGGCAACAGACCTGGATCCTCTCCTGAAAGCACTGACCTTTGTGAACTGGCCGTTCCAAATAACAATAGAACCCATTGTGAGGTTTCCGCCTGACGGAGAAATGGTGAGTCCAGACACGCTGCCCACGTCTAAAGCCTCCACTGACCATGCCTGCACACCCCTGCTTTTGTCCAGACTGGCTTGCAACTCAAAGCTGCCACTACCTTTGGTCCCCAAGATGGATCCCTGAAATAATGCATAAAGTCACAAGCTCTGATTAGACAGCCACGACCTTATGGTCACTTGCTAAGGTACCCTTGCTGCTTGTGTGACAAAAACTGTACTAGTAGGGTTGGCCAGAGCCTATTTTTGGAGGGAAATTACCAAATGTGCAGTCAAATACGGTGTATATATACAGTTCTGGCCAACCCTGTGTGTTAGGGATCAGCATGCACTGCACCAAGGAAGGGTACCTTAACTAGATCAGCATGCACCAAGGAAGCAAGGGTACCTTAGCTAGTGACCATAAGATATTAGCTGAAATGTTAGAGGGATCAGCATACTCCAAGGAAAGGTGCCTCAATTAGTGCTCATAAAAAGATATAAGCTGACACACTTAAACGATTCTTTGTCTACCCACATTGAGACTGGAGAACGAGCCAAGCGATGCCTCTGGGCTCGGCTCCCATGGTGTAGTAATTAGGTCATATTGTCGAACAGCTTGAATACTGTGGGGGTAGCAGCAATGCACAGGAGATGAGAAAGAATCCAGAGGGGCATGAGGAAGCATTGCAATGCACAGGAGCTAAGAAAGAGTCCAGAAGCGCATGAGGAAGCATTGCAATGCACAGGAGATGAAAAAGAATCTATATGGGCATGAGGAAGCATTGCAATGCACAGGAGATAAGAAAGAATCCAGAAGCACATGAGGAAGCATTGCAATGCACAGAGACGAGAAAGAATCCAGAAGCACATGAGGAAGTATTGCAATGCACCGGAGATAAGAAAGGATCCAGAAGCGCGTGAGGAAGTATTGCAATGCACAGAAGATGGGAATGCATCCAGAAGCACATGAGGAAGCATTGCAATGCACAGAGATGAGATAGAATCCAGAAGCGCATAAGGAAGCATTGCAATGCATAGGAGATGGGAAAGAATCCAGAAGCGCGTGAGGAAGCAATGCAATGCACATACAGGAGATGGGAAAGAATCCAGAAGCGCATGAGGAAGCATTGCAATGCACATACAGGAGACGAGAAAGAGTCCAGAGGGGCATGAGGAAGCATTGCAATGCACAGGAGATAAGAAAGAATCCAGAAGCACATGAGGAAGCATTGCAATGCACCGGAGATAAGAAAGAGTTTAGAAGCGCATGACTGCGCTTAGCGGCGGTGCCCTATAAACATGGGACTACATTTTTAATAATGCAGTACATCCATTTTACCAGTGCCCTATGTATTTTCTAGTACCCTGTAGAACAATCTGATGCCTTACCTGAAAGGGGTGCCCATGACATACTGATTTGTGGTGTTCAAACACGAGGAAGTGTAACCAATGCACGAAGTAATTCGCATCAGATACTTTCCGCTGCCTATGCTTGTAGGAATGCTCCATGAGTAGGAACCTGCACAGTCAAGTTGGTCAGTGGTTACAATGGTGTTTTACAATGGTGTCTTACAATGGTGTCTTACAATGGTGTCTTACAATGGTGTCTTACAATGGTGTCTTACAATGGTGCCTTACAATGGTGTCTTACAATGGTGTCTTACAATGGTGCCTTACAATGGTGTCTTACAGTGGTGTCTTACAATGGTGTCTTACAATGGTGTCTTACAGTGGTGTCTTACAATGGTGGCTTACAATGGTGTCTTACAGTGGTGTCTTACAATGGTGTCTTATAATGGTGTCTTACAGTGGTGTCTTACAATGGTGGCTTACAATGGTGTCTTACAATGGTGGCTTAGCATTATTAGGGTGGGCCAGAACCATATATTTATATGGTGTACATATTTTAGCAGGGAAATCACCATACATACGGTCATCTACGGTGTGTATATACGGCTCTGGCCAACCCCTTAGCAAGATGCCTGGTGGCATACATGTGACACAAACCTGTGTTGTTCAGAATGGTTGGGAGCCCCACTGCTTCTTGCTCCCAGTCAAACAAAGTGTTGTTTAGGTTAACTTGACCAGACAATCCACTGCTGACTTGTCGGGCCTCTACTTTGACGTGCTCGTACAGCTGACCTCCTTGCCATTTGATGATGGCTTCTGTACAGTGTGTGGCAGATATGTACATTAATTAGATTCTTGGGTCTATAACCAGGTCTTGCTGAAAATACTGCTGCTGCTGTCAATTTTTATGGGAATCTGGTGACCACTTGTCACAATCTATGGGATCTGGGATGTGAATTGTACTATCTATGTTGTGGGTTGGAAATTGTACCACTTGAAGAGGCAGGATGTTGTGCGTTGCAAACTGCTTACAATGGAAAATCTCAAAATAATCATGAAATAATCATCTACTTACCTGATCCAGAGGAGATGAAGGCATATCGCTTAGGTTCTTGGATGCTGATATTGCGATCCTTGCACGCTTTTGTATTGCAGTGACGGATATTGCGTGGCTTGGTTTCAGTGCAACTGCTGTCAGGAACCTGGAATGAACAAAATTTGTTTTAACGTAGAAAACGACATATTTGCCAATTGATCAACTGTTTTCCTACCTCACTCTCGTCTAGGCTTCCTGCATTGTCAAGGCAAACCACCCTTCGGCTTTGGGTACCTGTGGATAGAAGAGGCAGGGATTCACACATACTAAAGTTTGTAGCTGCCATTGGCTCTGTGTTAAGGTACACATCGGAGACGCGTTTGCTTGCCAATGGTGCCTTATGTCTTACGTTTACTTGTAACCTTACCTAATGCTTACTACACGCTGGCTCAACCAGCAATGCCTATCAGCCCAACATATGTGGCTGTCGGTTACCCCCTTTGTAAACCATTGTAAACCTTTGCCAATGGTGTGCAAGTCCTCTGATATACAATAAACATAGCGTTGGCCAGAATTATATGTATACGGTGCATATAAGGGTATTTTTGGCAGGGAAATTACCAAAGATACGGTCATATACAGTGCATATATACCGTTCTGGCCTACCCTAATTAAACACCTCAACACTCTACACGGCCTGATGGACCACAGACTCCTCTCACCTTCTGGCCCACATTCACGAGTGCAAGTCGTCCACGCCGTTGTGGACCAAGTGGGACAGCTGTCCTCAACACCAGCAGTAGTGCCTCGCTCCGAGATGTCGAACACGTTGGAGGCAGCCAGATTCTGAGTGTCTGAAGAACTTTGGATCGTGATGGCGTACTGGCTGTCTGTTTTCAGTGCACACGGTATCTTCCAGAGATACGATCGAGGAATGGTTGAGACATCTGCGTGATTGGAAGGACATGTGCCATGTTAGTAGCTGTTCCCAGAACTTCCCCCCTTGGCAACTTTGGGCTTTTGGTTCATCCCTCATGTTAACATGATAACTAAATGTTTAAAATGTTTGATCAGCAGCTTTTCACTTCTGTATTTCTGTACGGTGGGGTAAACCTTGCTAAGTCTGTCTACGTACCTTCACTTGGGAGTCCGAAACCATACTTAGTTGCAGTTGTATTGAACTCTGAAAGTGAAAGAGTCACTTTTCCTTGTGGATCTCCTCCTGTCCATGAGATCAATATCTCCTGACCAGCCTCAAACATGGTGGAATCCCTACGCAGACACAAGCGTAACAGATATGGTAAAATTGCTACGCAAACACAAGCGTAACAATTATTTACAATTCAGATAGCAGCAACAACATGTCTCAGCAAACATCCTCACAGTTCCAGTTCAAGTTCATCTTCTTCAAAGTCGCATGTGTCTGCCTGCCAGCTTTCCGGCTGACATGCACCGTCTTTCCTGGGCCTGTGTAGTAGTAGTGGTGTGAAGGCAGGTCATTCCGCTGCTGATTTAGTGGAGGAAAGCTAAGCAGCTGCCTGATAGCACAACAACAATGCTCTAACCCTTTTTGAACCCCACCCACCCAGTCAAAGTTCCAGCCATGCAGGTCCCGCTGCTTGAGCACCAACCTGAACCCCAAAGCAAAGGGCAGCGCATTATTCAAGAAGTCATGTGCACATGCACGGACATGAATAAATGATGAGCTAGAACTTACCGCAGTTTGCACTTTCTAGAGAAAGGCATTCAGTACATTCAGTCAGTGCTTCACAAGCCGCAATTTCCGCATTTATTTCAGCACAAGCTTGGTTATCACCATTGCACCTGTTGTAAAGTTGGAGAAGCATTTTCCTTGCCGAGCTATTTATCCAGATCCCAGTCAACGGCATGCATGCTACTTGATAAGATAGTACTCACCTCTTTGTATTGCACACGTCGTCACACTTATCGTTATAGAACAGTTCCCAAGTACACCGACTTTGTGCGCCGTACGCGTTGTAAAAACTGTAATCTGTCACTTGCCAATAATTGGTGTTTTCACGATACGTGGTATGGAGAGACACTGTGTCATAAACGCAGACATCCTCTTGGTCCTGCAGCGCAGACTCCTCAATGTCGCAAGAGAAATCATGGCAAGTTTCTGAGGACGACGGTTTGTCAGTGTCAAGGAAGAAACAATTGCTGTCTTCAAGCGTAGCAGACGAATCATCCTTGTCCACACAAGTAACGTCCCTTTGAATAGTCCCGCCACCACAAAACTTAGAGCATGGCGACCACTGCCCTGTTATCCACTTTGCACGTGTTGTTTCACTTTCAATAGTTGCAAGAGAAGTGGCTGTGAGAGAGCCAAGGCTATTCAAGCACCCTGAGGCGCCATCACCTTCAAAAAGCGTCTGCAAGGAAGGAGTGCAATTCAGTTGCGGTGTTTTAGTTACGCTTACGCGGTTGTCTAACATCAGCAAGCTTAAGCTGGTGTTGAAGTAAAAGGGGTCCGACGTACATTTGGGGGTAGCAGGACCATCCCTTACACCTCCCACAGCAAAAAGAGCTTGCTGATGTTATACACTAGCAGGCATTGCTCACCAAAGGCACAACTGTGTTGATATGCACAAAGTTGTGCCGTGCATGCGTGTGGCAACTGGGTAGGACCATCCTGAGAGCTTGGTAATGCTACACACAAGCAGGCATTCGTCTGCTACGCTTGAACCCTAAGTGCTACCGTCACACGCACAAACAGGCGCCACTCACCATGGGCACGATTTCGAACTCGAGGGACCAAGGAAGTAGCCCGCCTAAAAACTCAAACGACCATCCTCCCACACACCATCCTCCCAGCCACCTGATTTTGATTAAGCGTTGTGTGTGTATATGTGTATATCAATCAACTTCATTGCACATCAGGACCTAAACAAGGTTTGCTAGTAATATGCTTCAAAAGCACTTCATGCCCTGCTTACCATGGCAAGCATACTTCTGGGACAGTAATGAAGATCCTCCCTACACCGACGACATATGAAACGCCGTACGAGATCTCGTAACCTGCACAAGAAAAACGCAAAACGTGAAGTTTAAGTATAATGTATGAAAGGTACTCAAAAGAAAAACCCTCATCCTTTTAATTCCGTGGTAACATGTCCCCAGAGGGGGATTACGGAGGCCCGACTGCCCTGTTTCGTCGTCGGCATGCACCCCATTTTTCACAGGTCACAGCCACTGACCCATATTCTAAACACAGAAAAGTTTGAAAGTTCATTCTCAGATGCTTCCCCCCCACATAATTACCTCCCTGCAAAAATTGATCAATTTTTGACCCTAGTCTTTTAAAGAGAGTGGCATCCCCCCTTGATCCTAGTCTTTTAAAGAGAGTGGCATCCCCTCATGACCCTAGTCTTTTAAAGAGAGTGGCATCCCCCCTTGACCACGACCCCAAATTCCCCAATACTGGAGTGAACACCCAAAAGACAAGGTCTTCAGAGCAAACAGCAAAGCCTTCTCCATCAAGTTCTCTGAATTTTCCATCTGCCATCCCATCCATCTTGAAAACACCATGTTCCTAGCAACACGACACCGCGTTTCTAGCAACACACCATGTTCCTAGCAACACAACACCATGTTCCTGGCAACACACCATGTTCCTAGCAACACGACACGCCATTTGCTCTGCTGCCCGAAACACAGAGGCAACAGCCACTTTCATGTTTCTTCCCTCCTGGAAAAAAAGAATGGCCACCAATCACTACGCATCTCTTTGCCACAAATTTCTGCATACGTGTAATGTCTTGGGATCCATACCACCAAAGCAACTTCAATCTGCAGAAGTACACGTTGCTGGAACAACATCCAAACATCGCTTCCCAAACACTCTTGGAATTTGCAGATCATTGTCACATGGAATACCATAGGCAGAAACCGCTTTCCAAAAATAATATCTGGCTAAAAGAGCTTGTTAAAATAATTTCTGAGGCAAAGTGGGAAATTAATAGCATACATAACCCCTTAGCATTGAAAAAACCAGGCCATAATAAAGTAAGGAAGCTACCTAGAGACCACCTTCTTCAAACCCCACAAGCCCCCCGAGGCATAACCAGTACTCTACCTAAGTCAGCACAGGATTGTACTTGAGGCCCAATGTCAACGCGTAGTGTTACTTGTGGACCCACGTGGACAGGAATGACAGTCCTAGAAGACAATCATGTGGTTAGCAGCTGTTTGCGTTGCATGCTGCCAAACTGCATGCTGCAGCATCGCACGTTGCCACCCACCAGAACTCAATCAACACCTCGGGGCTGAAGACAATGTCCACAGAAGCCTCTTCGGGAAATGTGATAGTCAAGGGCTTGTAATCATAGTTCTCATAATTGTCATCAATCCTGCAAATGTAAGCACAGGACGTCTGTTTGCACTGGCGGCGGATTTTCATCTCTTGCATCGTGAGATGGCAGTGGATTATTTACAAGGTGTGATCAATTGGTAAGAAGCTAGGATCCTGAAGGATGAAGGCAGAAAAGTCAAACGCAAACCAAGAAGGAAGAGCAATGAAATGATGGAGAAACTCACAAAGAACACAGATAATAAGCAAGAGTGGCATGAGTGATATGTGATACATCACTTTGCTTCACTCCAAGAACTGGAGTTCATATGTTACACACTGAACTCAGCAAACTCCCCATTTGTGGCATTGCTTCAAATTTTGTGTGTGTGTGTGTGCCATGCATCTGACTTACTTTTGAAACCCTGTGTTTGGACGATACTGCACGCCCCATTTTATTCCTCTGGTATAGCTCATGCCTGCAGGCAATGGGACAGCTGGCTGTTCATGGCCAATTATTATCAGTGCAAACAATTGTGTGTGAATTAAGACATGTACCTGCATTCAGGCTCCCTCGGCTTGAGGCATCGACCTGGGAATACACTTTCAAGCGCGTACTGAAGTCAATAACGACAGGGATGAAAAAAACCGAGAAGGTGAACCTTCTGAAACGTTGCTCTGCAAGTGTCCGTCCCCCTCCTCCATTGTAAGCATCTGACACTACAACATCCGCACCAGCACTCCAAATGAATTCACCGTCAACAGAAACCTGCACCATCATCAAGATACACAACACAAAGGTTAGAAGCTGAATGCAGCAAGCGCATCTTTGAGCCCATCTCTTGTTGACCCACCTCAAAATAGTCAAGACTGACTCCGATGAACCAATAATCTATTCGCAAGGCAAATGTGAAACCTGGAACAGAACCAGATCATTATGTTCAATGCCGCAGGTCTGAGGGCACTTGCTAGGCTGGTGACCTTCTCTTACCAACGCTTAAACTTGCAAAGCAATCCTTGCAAATGACACGGTTTCCTCCGTCGTCAAGTACAGTCATCTCTCGCTCTTTAGCCCCACCATCTCCATCAGTGTTAATGGAAAGGATTTCAAGAGTCTGCAAGAAATGAGGAATTGCTGTTAGCAAGACACATGCCATGATGGGCCTTCTTGGATGATCTGGGATGCAAGCCCATCTGGAAGCCCATCTGGAAGCCCATATGGAAGCCCAAATTGGATGATTTGGGATGCAAGCCCAAGTAGTGTTCTTTCTTCTGATCTGCTCTGGTCAGCCTACTCACAGGGTTAGCATTGATGCCCCATGTTCCTAGCAGCTGCCTTCGCTTATCAATGATAGCTCTGTCTTTAGGATCAGCAGAGGATGTGGCATTGGGGTAGATAGGGTGCTTGGCATGGCCAATGGGGAGGTGACGATGGTAAATGTCTGCAAACTGGAAGCAGTTCATCAATGAAGCCTGTGCACGCATATACGCAAACACACGTGTAAACACAAGGTAACACACACTTCGTTTTTATGTCAATAGGAAGTGTGGATGCTTTGCCTTAAAGCAGGTGCACTGTATTACTAAAGCAGGTGCACTGTATCATTAATGCAGGTGCTCTGTATTACTAAAGCAGGTGCACTGTATTACTAATGCAGGTGCTCTGTATTACTAAAGCAGGTGCACTGTATTACTAAAGCAGGTGCACTGTATTATTGAAGCAGGTGCACTGTATTACTAATGCAGGTGCACGTGCAGGGAGGAGCAGCACCCGTCACACGTCCTTTAGTAAGCCCAAAGAATGCACAAATAACTAAGCGCACCAAACTAATACGCACCTCAATCAATACGCACTTCAATCAACTATGCAACCTCAATCAAGAAAGCACGATCAGCTATACGCACCTCAATTGTCTTGACCACCACAACTTTGGACTCTGACGTTTGAGGCGGTGGGTGCCAGTCATTCAAATGTGCTTGCCCTCTGTTGCCAACATCACCATCAGACAGCGCTTCAACAGACTCAACATACCGGTACAGCGGCTCAGGCTCGCCGTCCTCAAAACACCTGATTAGAAATCAGTTCAAATGAAGTTGCTAACACTGCACTGCAGTAAAATGTCAGTAAATAGATATCTTACCCATGAGGTTTGTCACCAACCAGCAGGGTCCCTTTGTCCCAACTCAAAGCTTCTTTTGTATCAGTAACATTGAGGCGGAGGTACCCAGGGATTGTACAATCCACAGCGAGGATGGTTGGCTCTTGCCCAAGCAGGAACAAATTTTCAGCCTGATGATCAGAAGAAGTAGGCAAGTTGAATACACGAATGAGCATAGTTGTCGCTGTGTGTCAAAGCATGTGCTGTCGATGAATTATATGTGCTGCTGATATCCAAATCTCACATAATGGATATCGTAGCGCAGATGTGAGTACCCAAAATCCTCCGGATGAATGTATTTCTGATCGTGCTGGTGTCGGCCAACAGGCCGGGCTGGATGCACGGTAGAATCTGCTGTCACAGCAGCGACCCCAGAGAAAACAAGGGAGGAAAGCAAGAGGCAGAGCCAGCGCTCCTTTTCCTTGCTGACCATAACCGCCTGTTGAAGACATGACGAGTAAGCAGGTTATCGAGAAATTGAGGGTCAATAATTTCCGGAAGAGACGTCTTAGATAGGTATTTATTTTGTATCTTGCCCACCCCCTGGCTGTCTAGCCTGCTGCGTACGTAGCTAGCTAGCCTGGTCAGAACACTCTTGCAGGTATAATTATCTTGATTTTCCATGACAGCCTGCAAGCCCACATGGCTTCATCATTTAATGCCAGCATTTTGCGGTTTTACAGACTTTTTGCAGGCATTAGCTGCTTTACGTAGAGGCCTCTAGGCCTAGGCAGAGGGCAGCTGGGACTACAGGCAGCTCGACAGCAATATCATCACTGTGTTACAAGGCAGCCAGAGTTGACAGGTGTTATACAACATCAATGTGTCAGGTGCAGATGCAAATTTATAGACCAGCCGTTACTCTATGCTTTAGCTAGTGGTCGCTTGCACCTGTGCACATTTGCAGGGATACCGGACAGGATAGCTATTTAGCTATCGTGCTATCGTGCCCTGTGTCCTCCAGCAGGCCTAAGAGTACTCCAATTATGCCGGGACCATTCATGTCATCGAAAGCAGGAAACAGTGCCGTCGACAGGTCGCTTAACACATAAACCTACATTTAACATATTACACATAGCGATGGTTCACTCACGGGAAGCAGGGGGTAGGGGCAAGCCAGAGGTGGCAGCAATTCAGCAGATAACCAGGCAACAAAACTGCACAAATATTAATAATTATAACCTCGTCACGGGAAAACTACCTCAAAAAACTTTTTGCCGTAAGGGCACACGCGCGCACACTCACACACACACACACA
>Ga0307942_1001321_pt1 | contig 19619 bp, 30 predicted proteins | sample OrgLakmetagen175_FD_201846 | JGI IMG/M metagenome (GOLD analysis project Ga0307942, IMG submission 201846) | Saline water microbial communities from Organic Lake, Antarctica - #175 | ecosystem: Environmental > Aquatic > Non-marine Saline and Alkaline > Saline | place: Antarctica: Organic Lake... | reverse complement strand
TTGGCCTGCTGAACACAAGGGGGGGTGCGTTTGCCTATCGCCTGAACATCATCATTGCCTATTGGCTGAATACAAGGAGGGGTGGCCTGTTGAACACAAGGTGTGTTTGCCTATGAAAAGAGGCGCCAAGCAATCATGATGCAATCAGGATGCACTCAAACGGTCATGATGCAGCCATTGGACATTTTCCATGCTACCATGCTGCTCACCCATACAGGATTTCTTGCAGCGCCTCAAGACATATGACAAGGACAACATCGCCCCACGCATCATTGCTGAGATCAGGTATGACATTTGGTTCGTGGTACTGCTGCTGCTGCTGCTGCTTGCATGGAAGCATGCCAAGGCACACATTTCAAAATGCCTTGCTTGTTCTGAGCTGGCCTTGCTTGTTCTGAGCTAGAAATGCAAAAGCCTGCAGAAGCTTTGTGACTGTTATACTACCTTTATAGATGGGGACAGGCAGGTTGAAAACGAACTAAATAATAAGCCTGCTGCATTATTTGGCACACAGAGCACCGGCGTTTAACTTTTGCACGGTTTCGCCCAAAACTGACTCTTGCACCCATGCATATACTTATGCGTCTTTGTTTACAGATTGTTTACAGATAGATGGCTCTGTTCAATCCTTGGCACAGTGTTTAAGCTCCTAATCAATCCAGCACGCCCTTCTGCCTCAATCCTCAACAGTCAGGCTGCGCCCTATGCCTGTGCTCCCGATCTCCTGTGCGTGGCATGTGTCCATCGAACTTCTGGCATTCTGCACCTTCTATGTGTCTATTAAATCTATGTATATACAGTATATACAGTGTAGATATCTATGTATCTATGTATCTATGTAGGTCCAAGTATTTGACAAACGAGACCTTCACGCCAGAGACAGCAAAGAAGGCATCGCCAGCAGCAGAGGGGCTGTGCAAGTGAGTAGTAGGGACTAGAAGGCATGTTGCTGCTGCTGATCATTTGTGCCGTGCATGAGCTTTTTCTGTGCATGTGTTTGTGTGTATGTGTGTATGCGTCTCTCTGACTCCTTTTGTTCCTGTTACTTTCTGTTTCTTCACATCCTGGGTTATGCAGAGACGAGGCCAAAATATTCCCTTATGGTGTTTGCATCAGTAGGGCAAGCAAAGACATGTATGACTGAGCGTTTGCTCTGAATGTACCAGTTCATCAAAGCAGTCATATAATCACACCGCTGCGTGTATATCTCACATGTCACACGCGTATAACTTACACGTGTGACACGTATATCTCACACTATGTATGTCACACATGTGACACATATATCTCACACATGTATATCTCACACATATCACACATTTGACATGTATATCTCACACGTTTTAATCTCACATGTGGCACGTATATCTCACACTAAATATCTCACACATGTGACACGTATATCTCACACGTGTATATCTCACACATATCACATATCTGACATGCATATCTCACATGTCACACGCGTATATCTCATGTGACATGTGCGTGTGTGTATGTGTGTCACCAAACGTACTGATCAACCTTGCCAGCCCCACGCAGCAAACCAGCCTGGCTGTGTCTTTTCGCCTCACATGACGGCCCACATGCACAGTTGGTAGTACATGTTGCATCTTGCCACAACCGTGCATGCCTTGTGGTGTGTATTTAATTCTCACGGGTAGATTTGATCATCTGACCGTCGTGTTCTACTCTGCCTGGTGTGTATGTAGGTGGGTGCATGCCATGTCTAGCTACGACAAGGTGGCCAAAGTGGTTGCTCCGAAAAAGGCCAAGCTCGCAGAGGCAGAGGAGAGCTACCAAGAGGTGTGTGTGTACGTGTGTGGTGTGCAATTTGTGCACTGTGACGTTTGTGTGTGTGTGTGTGTGATCTGCGACTCGTATGTTTGTGTGTGTGTATGTGTGTGTGTGTGCGTGTGTGTGTGTGTGTGTGTGTGAAGGTGCATGTGTATTATCAATTGCCAAGCATACTGTCTGATCCATCTGAATGACACTTGGTCATGGTTATCATGGCAAGCTTGTTTGGTCATATCATGGTGTTGTTGGTCTTGTCATGGTACTGTTTGGATGGTATTGTTTGTTCTGTCATGGTTATCATGGCAAGCTTGTTTGGTAACTTTTGACAGGGCCACCTCGTAATTACCGTTGCAGTCATGCGGGTCAATACCAGACTCTATGCCTTTTCTGCTTTTCTGTTGCCTACATTTTAGGCTCGAAGCATTTCCCATGCCCAAGTTTTTGATATGCTCGCTGGCTGGTTCTGTTTCGGTGTTGTATGTGTAGGGATGTGTAGGGATGGCCAGAACCATACATTTATAGGTGGTCGCCCCCGTGAAAAACTCACCCTCCTGCCAGCCAAATAGTCTCACTTAACTCCGCGCAGGCATATCTCTGCACCCACTCCACCATTCCGTGACCTGAGAAATACATTGGATAGCTGATTTTTTGTTCTTTCAGCAGATGCTTGAAGGTTTATGGAAATACGCTGCGGGCCCCACAGAACTCCCCAGAATGCAAAATTTCCAGCAAATGTCAATGATTTAGATATAACATCAAGTATTTATCATTCAGATGAGGAATAGGGGGCTTTAAATTGGGTGGAGAGCTAAATGAGACTGGTAGGGTGGGTTTTTCACGGGGGCGACCTGGTATATACGGTGCACATACGGTATTTTAAGCAGGGAAATCACCATACATACGGTCATACACGGTGCTGGCCAACCCTATGTATGTGTCTTGCTGACTGGAGCCAGGAGTTGTGGTTGGTTGTCCTTTTGTGGCACAATTTGAAGTCAGGCATAAGTTGTGGTTGGCTGTCCTTTTGTGGCACAGTTTGTAGTCAGGCATAAGTTGTGGTTGGCTGTCCTTTTGTGGCACAATTTGAAGTCAGGCATAAGTTGTGGTTGGATGTCCTTTTGTGGCACATTTTGTAGTCGGGCATTATTGTATAAGTCATGCTGACTGGCGCCAGGATTTGCTGAGGCACCTATTGAAGGACTTACACACCTTTGGCAAGCCAACGCGTCCGCTTGGTTGTCCTGTCGGGACAGTTTGGAACCAGGCATGCACTCCTGTCCTGTAATTTTTTTGCCAACACAGGTGATGGTCGGTCTGCGTCAGAAGCAAGACGAGCTTCAGCAGATCATGGACAAGCTTGGTGGCATGGAGGTAAGGGGGTGGCTAGCTGGAGATGTGTGTGTGTGTGTTTGTGTGTGTGTGTGTGTGTGTGTGTGTGTGTGTGTGTGGCATAGCGCTGAGAGGGGGGTACTTGTGTGTTTGTGTGTGTGTGTGTGTGTAGGTGGCATGCAGGCAAGGGGGGTGACTAGCTTGAGATGTGTGTTTGTGTGGCATAGAGCTGAGAGAGGGGTACTTATGTGTGTGGGTGTGTGGGTGGATGGGTGGGTGTGTAGGTGGTATGAAGGTGGGGGAGGTGGATAGCTGAGATGTGTTTGCGGTTTTATCTGTACCTATGTTTGTGTACATTTACCTAAGTGCGCGTGCATGTCATAACCGCTCTCTGCATCTTCAGACACCCTCCCATTTGGCAAGTGGTCAATTGCGGTCGATTGCGCAGGTAATCATACTACATAAAGGGTTAAATATGTCGGTAGCAAGAAGTTGTTTGTAAATTTATAGACATTTATTGAGGGTTCTTGCCAATTGGAGCGCTCTCTGCTTGGGCACTTAAGATGCATGCCATCAATACACAATTTCACATGTGCTCACACAAACTTATTTTGCTCAATGTCCATACCAAGGATATCAGAGAAATTTGGTTGAGGGCTCTTGATAGTGGGATCTCCACCTCCTTAGGCATTATGTGTGTGAATGAAACAAAGGAACGTACTCTCACGTACACACTTCCTCAGAGGCACACACACACACACACACACAAACACACACACACACACACGCACATACACACACATACACACGTACACACTTTCTCAGAGGCACACTTACACAAACAAATACGCACCCACAAACACACCTATTTTTTGCTTTGTATCCGTTCTGCCCTTCAGGCTAGCCTGCAGAAGAACACCCACAAAAAAGAGCGCTTGGAGGGCGAGGTGGAGCAGTGCTCTCTCAAGCTCGGGCGTGCAGAGCAACTCATAGGTGTGTGTACGTGTGTATGTACATGTGTACGCGGCTGTGTACCATAACTGGTGTGCACAGAATAATTGAACGAATGTGTTGGCTGTGTGTTTTGTGGCGAGTGCGTCATGTATGGTCCGCCCTACGTTCTGCGGCTGTGCTAGCAATCTTTGATCAGATGGCTTTGTTTGTGGGCCAAGGTAAGTGCTGCTTTCACTCGTCCACCCCAACACTCTGATGTTCACGCACAGCAGACAAAATCATTCTGATGTTGTAACAAATGTCTGTGGGCCAGCCAGAGTTGCAGACGCATCCTGTGTGTGAGTGTAACATTTGAACGCGCTCACGCCCAAAACACTGTGTCAACACCGTTCATAAAAGGTTGTGGCCATCCCACCTCTGTGACTGCGTCAATGATCTCTGGCGCACATTTGGTTGTGTATCCTCTCTGCTGCCCATCTGGTTGCGTATCCTCTCTAATCTCTGATGCCCACTCATCTCCAACCGCGTCCCTTGTCTGGTCGTGTATCCTCCCTCTTTTCAAAACAGGCGTCAATGATCTCTGATGCCCTTACTTCTTTAACCGCGTCCCTTGTCTGGTCATAAATCCTCCCTCTTTTCAAAACAGGCGGGCTCGGTGGGGAGAAGGCACGCTGGACGGAGACATCCAGCAGCCTTGCCCAGGAGTTCACAAATCTCACAGGGGACATGTTGATCAGTGCGGGTGTGGTGGCCTATGCTGGTGCCTTTACTCCTACCTACCGTGGCAGCATTGTGCGCGGTTTCCTGGAGATGTGCAAGTGAGTCACCATTGAAATCAATGAGTCGAAAGGGGTGGTAAATGACGACAAGGTCCCAGGCCTCGCTGTTGTTATGTTGTCCGCACACTCTGCCTTAACTCCTCAGCTTCACAGCAGCTTCTTTCAAAACCAAGTTACTGACACCCTTACTGCCTCTCTCTTTCATTCTCTCTCTCTCTCTCTTTCGCTCTCTCTCTCTCTCTCTTTCGCTCTCTCTCTCTCTCTCCCTCTCTCTCTCCCTCTCTCTCTCTCTCTCTCTCTCTCTCTCTGTCTGTATCTCTCTCTCCCTCTCTCTCTATTTCTCTCTCTCTCTCTCCCTCTCCCTCTCCCTCTCTCTCTCTCTCTCTCTCTCTCTCTCTCTGTGTGTGTGTATCGCACGGCTGCAGGGTTGCTGCCGTTCCGCACAATCCTCACTCCAGCTTTACTTTTTACTTGCCCTCACATTTCTTGACTGCAAATGTCTGCTCCTTACAATTGCTTGCATCCATGACGACCTTGCCTTACCTTTGCTCAAACTTGTGCCCTTTACCTACGACTGTGTGCTCAACAGGGTCGCTCGCATTCCTTGCAACCCCCGATTCAGCCTCGCTGCAGCTTTGGGCGACCCTGTGAAGGTGAGCTACGTTTTCAGGGGGCAGTGCTGTGTAATAGAACCTCGCCAGGCCTTATACACACAGGCCTTACACATACACCACCAAAGTACATGTTTGTCCCACCATCTTAGCTGCATTGTTGCTATCTATACAGCCTTGAAAAAGCTTGGGAAGATCAGCTCTTTGATGCCTCAACTTCAAACTTTCCTCCTATTTTGTAACTAATGCTGCCTCTGTGCAATCTCACCTTGAATTTTCCCACATGCATTTGCATGCGTTCCATGATGAAAACATCTCTGGTTTGTCTGGTTTGTAAAATAGCTTGGAACTTAAATTCTCACTCGTTTGATCCTCCCAGCTCACAAACTTGCCCAGGGACACCCTCTTTGTCCAGGGACACCCTCTTTGCCCACAGGGACACCTTGTTTGCCCACCCTCTTTGCCCAGGGATACCCTCTTGCCCACTTGCCCAGGGACACCCTTTACACCAAGAACACTAAATCATAGCAAACGAACATCAATTTTGTGAGATTTCTGTGTCCTCACGTGTCAATACATCATAGCAAACGATCATCAATTTTGTGAAACTCCTGCGTCATTACGTGTCAACCTTGCAGATTCGTGAGTGGCAGATCGCCAGCTTGCCCAACGACACCTTCTCCATCGAGAACGCCATCATCATAGCCAACGCACGGCGCTGGCCCCTGTGTGTCGACCCTCAGGTAATATTTTCACGTTTTTTTTTCAAGGATCACCAGGACTGACGCAACGGGAAACGGCCTTCAGTCAAGGCCTTTGCCTGTCCTCACCCTCAGGTGAAGCTCACAACGCCAAACAAAACAATTGACGTGAAATCCAAAATTACTGCCAGACTGCCCTCATCCCAAAGCCATCTTGATACAAAGTGCAAAACATGCTGGGAGCAGTTCGTGAAAGAGTTCATTTTGTTAGCCTGTATGCTTAGTTGCGCGCACTTCTCGCACACCAACTTTGCCCTGCTTGTCAGGCTGTGCGTCATCTTGCTGTGTAGCCTCTGTGCTTGCTAGGGCCTAGTGATGTGTGCTGCCCACATGTGTCCATTGATACTCTTACTCTTTCCTATGGTGGGGGAGGTTTTGCAGTGCCCAGTACCAAGGGCAGATTCTTTTCTCAATTAAAGTGGAGAGTGGTTTCAACCTTTAGTTTCTGTTTTTTTCCCTCTCTTTTTCGCTTGTCCGTAACCTGCACGGTGCTGCACATGCCCATGCAGGGCCAAGCCAACAAGTGGATCAAGAACTTGGAGCGGCCAAACAAGCTCGCGGTGAGTTTGCAACCTTGGGAGCGTGCGCAGGCACACACAGCAGCACAAATTGCATCCACACCAAGAATTCACACGACACCAGGAGTAAATTTGAGCGTGTACTTAAAGTAATGGTTGTGTGTGGGGGAGGCTTCTGTTGCGTGCATGTGGGCTGGGAGTAAGTTGGAGCATGTACTTGAAGTAATGTTTGCGTGTGGGGTAGGCTTCTGTTGCGTGCAAGTGGGCTGGGAGCAATTTGGAGCCAGGTGACATTTTGTCAGATATAGATGATTTAACTCTAGCCTAAAAAACGTGGACGTTTGACTGATGGGTCAAAAGCTACACCGCAAGTGTGATGAATTGAGTGAGGTGTTTGTACAAGTCAGCAGGTACACCCTTAGTATGGATGACCTTTTAGGTTTGACTGATGAGTCGGTAGTTTCACCGCAAGTGTGATGTTCTGAGGTCCGACCGACGGGTTATTGTCATTCAGGCAGTAGCTCGAAGAAGACTTCCGAGTGAGCGTGCAATGCAAAAGGGCTCATTCCCATTTTTATTGTAATGTCTGCTCTGCGGTTGATTTGCTCACCCCCACAGGTCATCAAATTGTCAGAGGGCGGTGAATACATGCGCACCCTGGAGAACTCAATCCAGTTTGGACTGCCTGTGCTGCTTGAGAATGTTGGTAAGTACCCTGTGCTGTTTGAGAATGTTGGTTGGCACAGGGATGCGTGCGCACCTGCTTCATATACACACACGTACACCCACGCATACACACACGTACACCCACGCATATACACACGTACACATACACACGTCACATCAAGCCAACAGACAAGTGAAATTGTATCAGCGCTAACCCACCTTGGTGGTTGTACATGTCCAAGAATAAGTGGTCGGCAATGAAACACACACACACACACGTGTACACATATGCAAGTACATACACAACAACAGGTGAGGAGTTAGACCCCAGCCTGGAGCCACTGCTGCTGAAGCAAGTGTTCAAGCAGGGGGGCAACAACTGCATCCGCTTGGGGGACACCACAGTGGAGTTCTCCAGTTCCTTTAGGTGTACCATTTGTGCTGATTTTTTTTGTAGTGTAGAAACCTTCAGTTGGTGTTACATCGTCTTTGGGTGTGCTGAAGAAGTCAAATCCCTGCTACGAGCTTGATTTGTGTCAAGACAATCTCAAGCGCATTCATTGCAACGTGAAACACACACACACACACACACACGCTCAAACGCACACGTACACACACGCGCGCACGTGCAGGTTCTATATCACCACCAAGTTGCGCAACCCCCACTACCTGCCAGAGGTATCGGTGAAGGTCACGCTTTTGAACTTCATGATCACACCCGCGGGTTTGAGTGACCAGATGCTTGGTGTGGCAGTGGCGACAGAGCGGCCAGATCTGGAGGAGCAGAAGGCTTCACTGGTGCGATGCTTTGCGTTTTGTGTTTTGTGGGTGAATGCGTTCTGTACGTGATCTTGTGTGTGAGGGAAAGAGGTGTGATGACTGCGCACGTTGGAGAACAGACCTGGAGGAGCAGAATGCCTTACTGGTGGTGCAATATTTTACAAGCTGTGCTTCGTGTTGTGTGTGTCGTGGGAGAAGGAAAGGGTGGGTGTGGGGGGTGTTGCTTTGTCTGTGCTAGTGTAAGCAGGAGTGAGAATAAGAGCCAGCTCTGCTCGTTGTGCCATCATCCACAAATTGGTTGTTATGGTGTTCAGACACTGTAGAGTGTTGCTCATGCGCAAATCAATTGCCATCATCTACAAATTGGTTTGTTGTTATAGTGCTCAGACACCGTAGAGTGTTGCTCATGCGCTAATCAATTTACATCATCTACAAATTGGTTTGTTGTTATAGTGTTCAGACACTGTAGAGTGTTGCTCATGCGCAAATCAATTGCCATCATCTACAAATTGGTTTGTTGTTATAGTGTTCAGACACCGTAGAGTGTTGCTCATGCGCTAATCAATTTACATTATCCACAAAGTGGTTTGTTGTTATAGTGTTCAGACACTGCAGAGTGTTGCTCATGCGCTAATCAATTTACATCATCTACAAATTGGTTTGTTGTTATAGTGTTCAGACACCGTAGAGTGTTGCTCATGCGCTAATCAATTTACATCATCTACAAATTGTTTTGTTGTTATAGTGTTCAGACACCGTAGAGTGTTGCTCATGCGCTAATCAATTTACATCATCTACAAATTGGTTTGTTGTTATAGTGTTCAGACACCGTAGAGTGTTGCTCATGCGCTAATCAATTTACATCATTCACAAATTGGTTTGTTGTAAAAGTGTTCAGATACCGTAGAGTGTTGCTCATGCGCTGATCAATTTACATTATCCACAAAGTGGTTCTAAGCTACAGTTCGCTGTAGGCTTTGTCATTACACCAAGGCAACAACCCGAGCAAAAGCAAGGCATAAAAAGAATGCCTAAAACGAGAGTACACAGCACTTTATGCAAAGTGCCTGCCAGATCTCAGCCTACGCTCACTACGCAAGAACTCCAGTTGAAGCAGAGAACTGATGATTTTGTTGTTATAGTGTTCAGACACCGTAGAGTGTTACTCATGCGCTAATCAATTTACATGTTTGCTGTAGAGGGTTTCTCACGCGCAAATCGATTTTCATGTTTGCAGGTTGTCATGGGCGCTGAGAACAGCCGCAAGCTTAAGGAGATTGAGGACAAGATCTTGGAGGTGTTGTCAAACAGCCAGGTGAGGAAAGGGTATAGGGAGCCTAAATGCAAAAGAGATAGACGCACACAAAAGCAGAGGCTGCTGGGTGATAAAGGAGTTAGCAACGTTATGCAGTGGACAGCTGTTTAGGGTTCTGTTGCTTTGTTTTGCGCCTCAAAAACCTGACGGTACTTGTGGTATTTCTACCGCAGCATTCACTGTGTGCGTCTCAAAAACTTAAAACCCAAACACATGAATTTTCTACCTTGACATTCACTGTTTTGCGTCTCAAAAACTGATGGCACTTGTGGTTTTTCTACCGCAGCATTCATGTGTGCGTCTCAAAAAAACTAAAACCCAAACACATGAATTTCTTACCTCGACATTCACTGTTTTGCGTCTCGAAAACTGATGGCACTTGTAAATTTTCCACCGCAGCATTAACTGTGTTGCATCTCAAAAACCTAATGGCACTTGCGGTTTTTTTACCTTGACATTCACCGTATTGCGTCTCAAAAACTGATGGCACTTGTGACTTTACTACCGCAACTTTCACTGTGTTACGTACCCTAATGATGCATTAAGTGCGATGCCATTGTCTCTTGAAAGTACAGTTTAATTACCGTGCCTCTTTGGCTTAATTTCCATAACACTCTGTGTGTCTTGAGTAGAGCTGGCCTAAATTGTGCACGCACACCATTTGTGACCGCATACTTTCTGAAAATCTTCTGTTTAAAGCTGTTTGCATGCGTACACCATACTTCAGATGTTTCCGTCCGACCCTGATTACACACAAGTGTAAGCTTACAGTCGCTCAACACGTGTGCCCTGTTTTTGCAGGGCAACATTTTGGAGGACGAGATCGCCATCCATATCATCACGGACGCAAAGCTGCTCGGGAATGAGATTGCTGAGAAGCAGAAGGTGGGGTGCTGTTTTTTGCTGCCCTATCCGTTCTAGGTGACATGCACCCCTGCATCTTGATCGTGTCCAGAACTAAGGCATGCTCAAGCAAAGTTTGGCAGGTGCACGTGCAGCCGTTCGTGCACGTGCAGCCGTTTGTGCTCCGATGCCAGTGGGGGTTTGTGGGTGGCATTTGACAGTGGAAAAGGAGTACACAGACCCTGGGTGCAGTTGCACATGCTTAAAAAGCTGAATCTGTGCATTGTTTCTGCATAGTGCGTAATGCACAATGCAGTACGCATAATGTAGAAGCACGCAATGTAGTGCACATATTGTAGAGGCACACAATGTAGTGCATATAATGTAGAATCACACAATGCAGTGCACATAATGTAGAGGCATACAATGTAGTGCACATAATATAGAAGCACACAATGTAGTGCACATAGAAGCACACAATGTAGTGCACATAGAAGCACATAACATAGAGGCACACAATGTAGTGCACGTAATGTAGAAGCACACAATGTAGTGCACAAAGAAGCACACAACGTAGTGCACATAATGTAGAGGCACGCAATGTAGTGCACATAGAAGCACACAATGTAGTGCACGTAATGTAGAGGCACACAATGTAGTGCACATAATGTAGAAGCACAGCGCTGACACAACAACGTTTGCCACATTTTGCCGCAGGCTGCTGAATCCACTGAGCGCGAGATTGACGCGACTCGAGCCGGGTATAAACCTTGCGGGGACTACACCTCTATCCTATTCTTCTGCATCTCCGACATGGTAGGTGCTTTTTATGTGCAGCTGAAGCATGCTGTTCGGAATGGTGCACTGCAAGAACGTGCAGAGAAAACAGCTGCTTCTTGTGTGTGTAACAAAACAAGAGGTGTGCTTTGTCAATGGTTCGTGTCAACATTCTCCGACTCGTTTGCCAAAGAAGCAGTGCATGCAAGTTTTGGAACAATAGAAGCTCATGCATGCACACAGAAAAAGGCAGCTCAAATGCATAACTAATTGATAAGTGATACACAACACAGCTTGATGTACCCGCTGCACTTCATCTTCACCTCCTAAACCGCTCACACGCAAAACGTGATTACTAAGATCACACGTATAGCATGGTCTATACATTGTGACACATTGTGTGCAGATCTACATAGACATCATACTCCGGCACTCCCTCCTGAGATTTTATCATTTCATAGTGGCATTGTGCACACGCAAACAGCACTGTACGTCATCACAAATGTTATGCTCACCTATACCTTAACACGCACTGCATGCAGGCCAACATAGACCCAATGCACCAGCACTCCCTCCTATGCTTTGTCAACCTCTTTGTGGCATGGCGTACACACAAAGGCTCACCTATACTTAAACACGCACTGCATGCAGGCCAATATAGATGAATGGTTTGTCAACCTCTTCGTGGCATGGCGTACACACAAAGGCTCACCTATACCTGAACACGCACTGCATGCAGGCCAACATAGACCCAATGTACCAGTACTCCCTCCTGTGGTTTGTCAACCTCTTCGTGGCAAGCGTGAACGCGGCAGCTAAGGACCCTGCGGTGCCCCAACGGCTTGCTAACATCTACGATCACTTTACGTACTCCCTGTATTGCAACGTCTGTCGGTGAGTTATGAGAAGAGTTGGCCAGAACCGTATATATGCACCGCATATGACCGTATATTTGGTGATTATAATTACCTGCCAAAAACATTGTGTATACACCGTACATATATGGCCAACCCTAGTTGTGAGCTAATTGTACTCTTTTGTTCGTTCATCTCGTGCTTTATTTGACGTACATTTTGTATATTGCAACGTCTGTCAGTGAGTTGTGAGCCGTTTATTCTTTCTTGGTCGTTCATTTCGTGTGTTACGTACTCTCTGTATTGCAACTTCTGTCGGTGAGTTATGAGAAGAGTTGACCAGAACCGTATATATGCACCGTATATTACCTTCAATCAGGTGATTTCCCTGCCAAGAATACTGTATACACACCGTGTATATTGCTCTGGTCAACCCTACGTACTTGCGATGTCTTGTGCGTCGTGATACAAATAAAAAGGACTGTGGAACTCGATCAGGGTTCCAAAGCTGCACATCACGCTGCATACTCCCTCTGAATTGCAATGTCTGTCAGTGAGTTGGGAAAGGCAAGACCGTTGAAGAGCTCCCGTGCTTGAGCCAAGCGGCTTCTGTCTCTATGAACGATGAAGGGGAGTGGATTTCGCTGCCTGTGTAGCTGTCTTGTCACTTTTTTTCTGCAGAAATGTATATGTGTAGGGTTGGCCAGAACCGTATATATGCACCGTATATGACCGTGTATTTGGTGATTTTCCTGCCAAAAATACCGTATACACACCGTATATATATATATGGTTCTGGCCAACCCTATATATGTGTGTTCTGTGTGACAATTTTAAACTACTAGCTCACTCCTGTTACAAGCGCCCACCTGCTATAGGCTCATGCCTACAGAAAATGATAAAATGATGGATAACCTAGTTTTGTGCTGCGCGCACTTTTGCCAGTCATTGCATTGTTGGCTACATGATGTAAATCATACAGTACAATGCAGGGTTGTGTTGCACACAGACACTGCAGTCAGTAAGTCCTGTTCCTGTCAGGCTATCCTGAAAGGAAGCCTGGAGGAAGGCAAAAGGGTGCTTGGAAAGAAGATTTTTTGATACTAAGTTGTCATTAACCTATAACGTACTGCCATGACCATACGCCGTGAGAGCTATGAAAATTTGACGATGCCAATTGCACCCCAGAGTGTTGTGCTGTTTGTGTTTCTCTCTCTCTCTCACACACACACACACACACACACACACACTCACACACACACAACACACACACACAAACACACACACGCACACACACACACACACACACACACACACACACACAAACACACACACACGCCAAGCTGTCCCAGCAAGCTCATGACTTGCCATCCTCCGCCCTTCTGACTGTTATGCAGGTCGCTGTTTGAGAAGGACAAGCTGCTGTTTGCCTTCTTGCTGTGTGCGCGCATCATGGAGTTCAAGGTGAGGCAGCCAGCTGGTCAGTGACCTTCATCACAGCGTCAACAGTATCTGCCTCTGTATTATGTGCAAGCCTTCCCACCGTGCGCACACCTCGTGATGTTTAAGATGGCGCCCGGATCCGGTTTGGACGTTTTTTGATGCATTCCAGAAATATTCCAGCGCACCAATAGGGTTCTGTACGTCTCAGTCACTTCCTTCACAGTTCCTGACAAACGCATACTCATCCATGCACACATGCAACGCACATACACACACTCACTCGTGTGCACACACATACAACACAAACACACGCACACACTTGCAGGACAGCATCAACCAGGAAGAGTGGATGTTCCTCTTAACAGGAGGTCTTAGCGTCGTGCAGCCTAGACCCAACCCAACCACGTGGCTTGTTGACAAGTGCGCACATCTGCTTATTTGTCTTTTACAAAATGTCTAGCCATCAGGCTTCGCCCCCCTGCAACCTCATTTACGGGCATATCAAGCACTGCTGGCAGCGTACAAATGGTTGAAGGCGGGCTGGAACAAGCATACGTTTACACACACATACACACAAGAATAGATAGAGCGCACACACACACACACACACACACACACACACACATGTATAGACACGCTTGTGTATACCACCATTTTTTCAAACTGGTTACAGAGGCTGGCGGGAGATCCTGCAGCTGAACCAGTTGTCCTCGTTCGTGGGCATTGCTGACAATGTGGAGCAGTCAGATGCAGGGTGGAAAAAGCTGTACGATTCTCCAGAGCCACACAAAGTCACCCTGCCTGGTATGTGTGTTGTGTATTTGTGTGTGTGTCAGAATGTGGAGCAGTCAGATGCAGATTGGAAAAAGCTGTATGATTTTCCAGAGCCACACAAAGTCACCCTGCCTGGTATGTGTGTTGTGCCTGTGTGGGTATGTCAGATTGCGGGCACAGGTGTGCTTATGCTTTGTTACAACGTCCTCATGTTGCTCAAGGGCTCGAATTTGAAAATGATTGTTTGCTAACTAGCACATACGTACAAACGCATGCAATGTTTTAGGTTGAGAAGAAGGCAACTAGCGGCTCAAATCATGCGTCGTCACTACCTCACAGCATTGCGTTCTGTCTGTGCCACAGGCTTGTACAACAGCCTGGGCAAGTTAGAAGAAAGCAACAATGCACTTCATGGCATTGCTCTGTGTGTGTGTGTTTGTGTGTGTGTGTGCCACAGGCTTGTACAACAGCCTGGGCAATTTAAAAGAAAACAACAATGCACTTCATGGCATTGCTCTCTCTGTGTGTGTGCCACAGGCTTGTTCAACAGCCTGGGCAACTTGAAATAAAACAACAATGCACTTCATGGCATTGCTCTGTGTGTGTTTGTGTGTTTGTGTGTGTGTGTGTGTGTGCCACAGGCTTGTACAACAGCCTGGGCAACTTAGGAAATAAAATGCACTTCATGGCATTGCTGTGTGTGTGTGTGTGTGCCACAGGCTTGTTCAACAGCCTGGGCAACTCAATATAAAACAGCAATGCACTTCATGGCATTGCTCTCTGTGTGTGTGTGTGTGTTTGTTTATGTGTGTGTGCCACAGGCTTGTACAACAGCCTGGGCAACTTAGATTTAAACAACATTGCACTTCATGGCATTGCTCTCTATCTCTCCCTCTGTGTGTGTGTGTGTGTGTGTGCGTGTGTGCCGCAGGCTTGTACAACAGCATGGGTGATTCCGATTCCTCCTATGACATCACCACTTCATGGCATTGCTCTCTCTCTCTTTTTCTCTGTGTAATCCAGGCTTGTACAACAGCATGGGTGATTCCGATTCCTCCTATGACATCACCACTTCATGGCATTGCTCTCTCTCTCTCTCTCTCTCTTTTTCTCTGTGTAATCCAGGCTTGTACAACAGCATGGGTGATTCCGATTCCTCCTATGACATCACCACTTCATGGCATTGCTCTCTCTCTCTCTCTCTCTTTCTCTGTGTAATCCAGGCTTGTACAACAGCATGGGTGATCCCGATCCCTCCTATGACATCACCACTTCATGGCATTGCTCTCTCTCTCTCTCTCTTTCTCTGTGTAATCCAGGCTTGTACAACAGCATGGGTGATTCCGATTCCTCCTATGACATCACCACTTCATGGCATTGCTCTCTCTCTCTTTCTCTGTGTAATCCAGGCTTGTACAACAGCCTGGATTCCTTCCGCAAGCTGCTCATCCTGCGTTGCTTCCGCCCAGACAAAGTGCTGCCAGCCATCCAAGACTTTGTGCAAGCCAACCTGGGCAAAAAGTACGTAGGATGTGATCTGTGTGTGTGCGCGCGTGTGATCTGCAGTAACGAGTGCTTTCGAATGTAAGATAGTGTTTGTTGGCTGCCAGCAATTCAGGACTTTGTGCAACTTAACCTGGGCAGAATGTACGTAGGGTGCGATGTGTGTGTGTGTGTGTGCACGTGTGATCTGCAGTAGCGGGAGCTTTTCAATGCAAGATAGTGCGTGCAGGTCTGCATTTTTGCTGCCAGCAGTTCAGGACTTTGTGCAAGCTAGCTGGGCAAAAAGTAGGTAGGATGTGATCTGTGTGTGTGCGCGTGTGATCTGTCGTAACGAGTGCTCTAAAACAAACGTGACCGTAGGTCTGCAGTCTTACCGTCCTGCCATGTAACAACGCAGGGGCACTAAGTTATCTGGACACAGCCGCTTTGTTTAATAACTGTCATCAATTGGAGGTTTCGAGGCAGCATGTGGCTAGGTGTGGTGTGGGAACCGTTTTTGCGTAGGGTTGGCCAGGACCATATATACACGGTGTATATACGGTATTTTTGGCAGGGAAATCACCAAATATACGGTCATATACGGTGCATATACCTAAACGGTTTTGGCCAACCCCAAGTTATACACCTTGGCGCAAAAAGTAGTGTATCCTCCTCAGCACCAGTTGCTTAAGCTCCAGGGTGTGCATCAGGGGCTAGACAAGGCTGCAGGGTGCATTATGCATTGTAAGAACTAGTAGTATGTGTGTCCAACTCTGCCTTGCCTCTGTTCGACGCTTGTCTTTGCTACAAGTATGGTTAGGCACACACACACACACACGCACACACACACACATACACACTCAAACACACATACATACACATGCACACACGCACACTCAAACACACATACATACACATGCACACACAGTGTCACACAAATACATATGCACACACTTACGTACAAGTGCACATACGCACACACACACACTCACACACACACACGCACACACATATCTACAGGTATGTGGAGCCTCCCCTGTTCGACCTCCAGGCCTGCTACAGAGACTCCAACCCCACCACCCCCCTCATTTTTGTGCTCTCCCCCGGCTCAGACCCAACAGCAGCACTGGCACAGTTTGCAGGTATGTATGTGTGTGTGAGTGTGTGTTTGCGTGTATGTGTGTGAACATTTTTGTATGCTATTTGCGTGGTTTTCAAGTGAGTGTTTGTTCTTGTATGTGTGTGTGAGTGTGTGAGTGTGTGTGCCTGATTGTAGTGTGAATGGGGACGAGTCTGTTTTGGTGCAAGAGTGGGACACCTTGCCTCCGATGACCCCATCTCTATATTTCATAGGTATCGTTATGTCCCCTGTGATTCGCACATCGAACACTCAGGCATGCATGGACAAACACACACACACACACACATACACACACGCACCACGCACACGCGCAATAGCACCTGTAACAAACATGCTCACAACAAAGGGGAACGCAATAGCAAAAACACACACATGCACACTCAAACCCTTTTGCACGCGCCTATGTGCTACCAGGAACACAACATCAAACACACGCGCACTCAAACGCACTCGCACACGCGTGTGAGCTACCAGGAACACAATATTATGCACACGTACACTCCAACGCACCCGTACACACGTACGGGTTCCCAGGAACAGGTACACAAAATCAAACTCACGCACATTCAAACGCACTCACGCACGCGGTGTGCTATTGCAGAAAGCGCGGGCATGGCCATGCGCATGTCAGCAGTGTCTTTGGGTCAAGGCCAGGGAGCTAAAGCAGCCGCGCTCATAGCAGAGGGTGCCAATGCCGGCACCTGGGTGTTGCTGCAGGTGGGAGGGTGTGTGCGTGTGTGACTGTGTGCCTGTTTATATGCGCGTGTGTGTGCGTGTGTGTGTGTGTGCGTGTGTGTGTGTGTGGATGCCTAGTGCACACAGGCGCAGGATGTCCATGCAGGAAGCAGGTGGGTGTTTTCAATTCATATTTGGCTATTTACAGCAATGCCTAAATTGAAGCATGCAAGTTTCTCTCATTTGGGTGTCGCACAGAAAGAACACACACATGCATACAAAAGCTGACATCCTTGCACGTACTCGTATATGAACACACACACACACACACACACACAAACACAAACACACACACACAGAACTGTCACTTGGCACCTTCCTGGATGCCTTCACTGGACAAAATCTGTGAGGAGCTCAACCCTGAAACCGTCCACCCTGAGTTTAGGTGGGTGCGTGTGTGTGTGCGTGTACGTGTGCGTGTGCGTGCGCGTGTGCGTGTGTGTGCATGTGTGTGTGCGTGTGTGTGTAAGAGGGGGATGGGGGTATGTGTACTTGGATGGGGGTAGGGGAGGAGGTGGGGGACAGGTGGGTGTGTGCGTGAGCATGTACGTATGTGTCTAAATTGGTGAGTGGGTGGGTGCAGCTGTGTGTGTTATGAATGAAAGTAGCAAGTGCACACACACACACTGGTGATCTAGCGTTGAAATTAATGTGGGTTTATATGCTGCACGCTCGTAACATGAGCACCTCAAACACAATGATAATAACACATGAGCTCACACACGCACACAAATACACACACACACACTCACACAAACACATCCACACACACACACACATAAATATATAAATATACACTCACGCACACAAGTACACACACACAGGCTCTGGATGACGAGCTATCCCAGCCCTCGCTTCCCTGTCAACATCCTTCAGAACGGAGTCAAAATGACAAATGAGCCCCCCAAGGTAAGGAGGGAGTGCAACTACAAGGCCTGCCTTACAATTAGGGTTGGCCAGAACCATAGACATACAGTGTAATTTGCAGGGAAAATATCAAATATACGGCGTGTATATGCGGTTCTGGCCAACCCTACTCACAACCTATCTGGGCAGTAAATAGAACCAAAAGTACAAACACCATTTACACATGTGAATTATTTACGTGCGTAATGCATTTGAGGATAAACACATTTAATCACACAAACATGTACACATGCAATGCATTTGAAGACAAACACATGTAGTCGCACAAACACGTACACATATGTATTACTTTAAAGACAGACTCCAACACGTGCTGCAGGGTTTGTATGCCATCATGCGTCGCTCTTACTGCATTTATGGAGCTTCTGATGAAGTCAAATTAAGAATGTACAAACGCATCACACAAAGGACCTTCTGCATTTATGGAGCTTCTGATGAAGTCAAATAAAAAATGTACAAACGCATCACACAAAGGACCTTCTGCAATTATGGAGCTTCTGATGAAGTCAAACTAAAAATGTACAAACGCATCACACAAAGGAGCTTGAGTGCAGGGTGTGCACGCCGACATGCTTTGCTTGTACCGCATGGATTCGCTGGTCAAATCGTGTGTAGAACCCATACACACAAATACACACACACACAAACACACACACACACACACACACACGTGCACACACACACGTGCACACACACACAAACACTCATACACACACACACACACACGCATACACAAACACACATACGCACACACATGTTCATCACACTCAACACAAACACGTGCGTGTACTACGCAGGGTTTACGTGCCAACATGCGACGATCGTACTGCATGGAGCCTCTGGTCAATGAGGCAGGCTTTTTTGAGACCAACAACAAGCCGCACCCGTTCAAGAAGCTGGTGTTTGGGCTGGCTTTTTTCCATGCTCTTGTCCAGGTGAGGTTTGCGACAGGGGAGGGACACACACACACACACACCACATACACACCACACATACACACACACATACACACACACGCTTACGCACACACACACACACACACACACACACACACACACACACACACACACACACACACACACACACACACACACACACACACACACACACACACGCACGCACGCACACACACA
>Ga0307942_1001320_pt1 | contig 19619 bp, 19 predicted proteins | sample OrgLakmetagen175_FD_201846 | JGI IMG/M metagenome (GOLD analysis project Ga0307942, IMG submission 201846) | Saline water microbial communities from Organic Lake, Antarctica - #175 | ecosystem: Environmental > Aquatic > Non-marine Saline and Alkaline > Saline | place: Antarctica: Organic Lake... | reverse complement strand
CCCCCCCCTCAAACCCCATCCGACCCACATGGCCTGCCGTTTCCAAGAACCTCCGCCGCCTCCTCCTGCTCTGGAACCTTGGCTGCACATGTGTTTGCACAGCAGCAGCTAGTGTTTGCAGCGCAGGCGGCATGCCATGCGCTTGCTGAAGCTGCATGTGATGCGTCGGTGGCGTCGGCTGTTTGTGGTGGGATGCAGGATGAGGAAGTGCTGTGGGCCGTGCTGCAAAGGATCAAGGGATGTGAGGGGTGCGTAAAAATGTTGAGTTTAAAGACGTTGAGCACAAGTGGTGATAGTGGCGCATGCATTAATTGTGTGAGTGAGGGATGTGTGTCAGATCAAGTGCTCTTTCTTACATTTCATGTCAGATCAAGTGCTCTTTCTTACATTTCATGTCAGATCAAGTGCTCTTTCTTACATTTCATGTTAGAGCAAGTGCTCTTTCTTACATTTCATGTCAGAGCAAGTGCTCTTTCACACATTTCATGTTAGAGCAAGTGCTCTTTCTTACGATTCATGTCAGAGCAGTGCACTTTCTTACATTTCAAACAAACAGTCTGCGTGTAAATATTTGCCCTAGGTGATTGTGACTTGTGTGCGTGCGTGTGTGTGTGTGTGCTTGTCTCAGTATCAAATTTGTGCCATGCATGTGCTGTCAAAGGGCATTGCACTCAACCTTATGCCTTAGCCTGATTGACAACACAGCAGTCCACCCCCTTCTGCACACTGCATGGCCTTCTGCTGAACTGTTGGGTCTTCCATACCTTGCAGGACCTCATCAAAGTACTGAAGTTGCCTGGATACTTCTATAACAAAGTACTGGGATTGCCTGGATACTTCTATAACAAAGAACCGGGGTTCTATAACAAAGTACTGGGAGTTCCTGGATACTTCTATAGCAAAGTACTGGGGTTGCCTGGGTACTTCTATAACAAAGAACTGGGGTTATATAACAAAGTACTGGGGTTGCCTGGATACTTCTAAAACAAAGTACTGGAGTTGCCTGGATACTTCTATAACAAATACTGGGGTTGCCTGTATACTTCTATAACAAAGAACTGGGGTTATATAACAAAGAACTGGGGTTGCCTGGATACTTCTATAACAAAGAATTGGGGTTGCCTGGACGCCCTTCTTTAATAACTTGCAGGACCTCATCAAAGTACTCGAATTTTTTGGGCGCTTCTTCTACACCTTCTATACCTTCTTCTATACCCTCAACACCTTCTTCTATACCTTCTTCTAAACCTTCTTCTACACCTTTGTCTAAACCTTCTTCGGTACCTTCTTCTACACCTTCTTCTATACCTTCTTCTATACCTTCTTCGATACCTTCTTCAATACCTTCTTCTATACCTTCTTCTACACCTTCTTCTAAACCTTCTTCTAAACCTTCTTCTAAACCTTCTTCTAAACCTTCTTCTATATTTTCTTCTAAACCTTCTTCTAAACCTTCTTCTACCTATACCTTCTTCTATGCCTTGCAGGACCTCATCAAAGTACTGGGGTTGCCTGGACGCCCTGCTCAGCTTATTTGGTACTGCTGCAGCAAATAGTGGCAGGACCCAGCCTTTGATTAGCATGGGTGATGAGCCTCAGCCTAGGTGTGCCTCCATTATATCCAGCACAGGTGTGAGCTCAAGAGAGGAGGATTGCACTAGTAGCAGTAAGTAGTAACAAGCGTAGTAAGTAGTAACAAGCAGACAAGCAGTTGGCACAGAAAGCGATGGGATTTGTTGATGAACACTCCCCACACGGAGACTGATCACATCAATGACGCTGTTGTGGAAATCAATAGAAGCCTTAGTGGGGGCGTGCCGGATCCATTCCAATACTTACCGCCTTGCTTGTCTGCTCTTTGACTTATCGGGGAGAGGAAAGGGAAGGCTTTGGGTGAGCTGATTCCCACAAATGTGGGTGTGAAAAGAAAAGTACGGTAGTGTAAACACCTTGATTGGCATGGATAAGGAAGAGGCGCCATTTTGTGTTCTGCACCGCCCAATGTATGCAGAGGCTAACATCATCCCACCTAAAACGATGAAAAAGGGAAAAGCTTTACAACGGGGATCAGGTGGTTGGAAAGAGCAAGTTGCCATGGTTGGAGGGGGGGGAGTGGAGCTGGTTCCCGCACTTGTAAGTCAGAAAGAGAAAGTCGCGGATGAATAAGAAGAGGAGATAAGTGGAGCTCATTTCCACACTTGTAGGTCGGAAAGATGAAATTGCGGGTAGATAAAGGGGAGGAAAGTGGAGCTGAATCCCACACCTTTGGGTCGGAAAAAGAGTATGTTGCGGATGGTTAAAGGCAAGGGGAGTGAAGCGATTTCCACACATGTGGGTCGGAGTATGTTGTGGGTGGTTGGAGAGGGGTGGGTGTGGAGCTATTTCCACACGTGTTGGTTTGAAAGAGCAAGCTTAAACAAGTTAATGGTGGTTAAAAAAGTTGAGGGTGGTTGGGGAGGGGGAGGGCTTGTGTGCGAAGGAGAATGTTGGCAATTGCAGTGGGGGGAATTGATAATAAGCGCATGTGAGTGTGTGAATGTGTGAGTGTATGTGTGTGGTTGTGCTTGTAATGTTAGTAAAGGTGAGTGTAAGAATAGTCTGGAAATGTATCTAGGAATAAATGTGAGTCCTGGATGCTGTGACCGCTTGCTCCAAACATGACCACAACAACACAACGAAAACCACTGCCACCTACCTTTCATGCTCCTCATGCTCTTGGAGGGGGTATTGCTTGATGGTCTGTCACAGACATGCCCATAACAACACAACCAAAACCACTGCCGCCAACCTCTCATGCTCTTCATGCTCTTGGAAGGGACATTGCTTGGTGGTCTGTCACCTTCTCTGAAACCCATGTTGTGCCTACACCAATGCGCAGGCCACTGCGGCCCGCTTTTCAAGCTACGTTACAAGCTGCTTCCTCATCTGATGTGTGCTGCTCTGTCAGCGTTGGAGGGAAGAGAGGTTGCCCGCACAGAGGCCACTGCGCTGCTCAGATGCTTGAGGCGAGTATTATTCCTTTCCTTGACTTGATTTACTTGTGCATCGTTTGTGCGGCATGGGTATATACGCAGTGGCCACAATGTTAGCTGCGCCGGCACTGCCATATCAGCACGCTGCCCACCTTCCATCTAATCAAAATGCGGTTGACGATTCTCAACACTGCCATACCAGCATACCAGCACGCTGCCCACCTTCCATCTAATCAAAATGCGGTTGACAACTCTCTACACTGCCACATCAGCACGCTGCCCACCTTCCATCTAATCAATTTGCGGTTGACGATTCTCAACACTGCCATATCTACACGCTGCCCACCTTCCATCTAATCAAAGTGCGGTTGACATTTCTCTACACTGCCATATCAGCAGGCTGCCCACCTTCCATCTAATCTAAATGTGGTTGATAATTCTCTACACTGCCATACCAGCAAGCTGCCCACCTTCCATCTAATCAATTTGCGGTTGACGATTCTCAACACTGCCATATCTACACGCTGCCCACCTTCCATCTTATCAAAATGCGGTTGACAATTCTCTACACTGCCATATCAGCAGGCTGCCCACCTTCCATCTAATCAAAATGCGGTTGACAATTCTATACGCTGCCATACCAGCATACCAGCACGCTGCCCACCTTCCATCTAATCAAAATGCGGATGACAATTCTCAACACTGCCATATCAGCATACCAGCACGCTGCCCACCTTCCATCTAATCAAAATGCGGTTGACAACTCTCTACACTGCCATATTAGCATATCAGCACGCTGCCCACCTTCCATCTAATCAAAATGCGGATGACAATTCTCAACACTGCCATATCAGCATACCAGCACGCTGCCCACCTTCCATCTTATCAAAATGCGGTTGACAGTTCTCAACACTGCCATACCAGCACGCTGCCCACCTTCCATCTAATCAAAATGCGGTTGACAACTCTCAACACTGCCATATCAACACGCTGCCCACCTTCCATCTAATCAAAATGCGGTTGACGATTCTCAACACTGCCATATCAGCATACCAGCACGCTGCCCACCTTCCATCTAATCAAAATGCGGTTGACAATTCTCTACACTGCCATTTCAACACGCTGCCCACCTTCCATTTAATCAAAATGCGGTTGACAGTTCTCAACACTTCCATATCAGCTCGCTGCCCACCTTCCATCTAATCAAAATGCGGTTGACAATTTTTAACATTGCCATATCAGCACGCTGCCCACCTTCCATCTGATCAAAATGCGGTTGACAATTCTCAACACTGCCATATCAGCACGCTGCCCACCTTCCATGTTATCAAAATGCGGTTGACAATTATCTACACTGCCATACCAGCATACCAGCACGCTGCCCACCTTCCATCTAATCAATTTGCGGTTGACGATTCTCAACACTGCCATATCTACACGCTGCCCACCTTCCATCTAATCAAAATGCGGTTGACAACTCTCTACACTGCCACATCAGCACGCTGCCCACCTTCCATCTAATCAAAATGCGGTCAAAAACCCTTTGTATTCCCTGCTACCTGCCCGCCTGCAAGATCAGTGGCCTTATCATTTGAGCTCACATATTGTGCATTCTAGTGTCATAATTTTAACGTCTGTTTCATGATGGAACCAGATTTATTTGCGGCTTGAGGTCTTTTGTGCGACAGGCATAGGTGTCACACCATATGGTTGCCAGCCCCACGTCTTCCTGGACGATATCATATTCAGAGATTCTTAAACCCAAACCCTAAACCCTAAACCCTAACCCTAAACCCTAACCCTAAACCCTAAACCCAAAACCCAAAACCCTAAAACCTAAACTCTGCAAGGCATGCCTTGTACCCAACGTGTTCCTAAGGCTGTCGGCCACACAATTGCCACACATCATTTAATAAGCACAGAAGCACATTATCCTTTGGAGTGACTTGCAGGACATGCCTTGAAGTCCTCGATTATTGTAGTTGCTCAGACACATTGGTGATCATAGGAGGTGCAGTTAGCAATGCGGGAGGGCCTGGTTGAACGCACATTGGCCGTACATCATTGAAGTAGCTGCTCATGGAATCATTTTTCTTTGCTTGCCTAACCTAAAGCCTAAATCCTAAACCCTAAAATCTAAAGAAAACTAAACCCTAATCATCTTCCTTTGCTTATCCTGAGCTCAGGCGTGCATGGACGATGCTGCTGGAGCAATCAGGAGACGAAGCTCTTCAGGTACGGCAGCAAGAGACACATCCGCACTCAAAAGCGTAGAGTGCTTGCAAATCGTTACATTCAACAAATACAAGATTAAAAAATAAAAAAGTAAAAGTAAAAGTCTACGCTGAAAGTCACCAGCGTGCACTGAAGGAAAGGCTCTCAACTAGTGCTCACACTAGTCAGAGCCCATACAATAGCGCAATTGGTACGCTTGTTTACGCACTGTTGGTGTAGTCAATGCAAATTGTGCAGTAATCTTTATTATGCACACGTCTTTCAGCTTCTAGGCTCTTAAACCGAATGACAGAGCGGCGGGAGAGTCCTGGTCCTGTTTATTTTTTGCATCGATACATCGATATAACAGGATAGTTGAACCTGAGTCCAGGCATGTCATGCCTCACATTTGTGCAAGTACGAAAGCTGCCAGGAAAATTGCTCCGTGCTCTGCTCATGGTCACCGTTATGTGCTGGTCATAGCCACAATCATGCACTGCTCATTCTCACAGTTATGTGCTGATCCTAGCCACAAATATGTGCTGGTCTTAGCCACAGTTATGTTCTGATCCTAGCCACAATTGTGTGCTGCTCATAGTCACATTCATGCGCTGCTTGTAGTCACGATTATGGGCGACGCTTCCCCAGGCTTAACGCCACGTGCACTTTCTACTTGGCTGACTGTGGTCAAACTACTAGACCAGATTAGACCAGATTAGAGCAGACTAGACTAGACTAGACTAGACTAGACCAGACTAGACTAGACTAGACTAGACTAGACTAGACTAGACTAGACTAGACTAGACTAGACTAGACTAGACTAGACTAGACTAGACTAGACTAGACTAGACTAGACTAGACTAGACTAGACTACTTGACTGACTGTGGTCAAAAGGTCACAACGCAAATGTTTAGGGTTGGCCAGAACACTAGATATACGGTGTGCATACGGTATTTTTCGCCGGAAAACCCCCAAATTCACGGTACATATATGGTGTATACATACGCTTCTGGCCAATCCTACGAATGATACAGGGCAGTAATACGCGAGGGGAAACCAGTTGATGCCTTTGTTCTTGGTAGCTCTGTGTGATATAGCAGCAAGATGCAACAGACACCCCTTTTTCACTTCTGAGCCAAGTCGATGCGTGGGCCATTGCTACTGTTGATTTTATGCTGTTTATACTTCACTAACTACAACATGCACGACCCCCTGTACACCATTTATGTTATACTGCATCACTAACTATAACATGCACGCCCCCCTGTACACCAATCATTTTATGCTGTTTCACTAACTACAACATGCACGACCACCTGTACATAAATTGTTTTATGCTGTTTCACTAACTACAACATGCACAACCCCCTGTACACCAATTATTTTATGCTGTTTCACTAACTACAACATGCACGACCCCCTGTACACCAGTTATTTCATGCTGTTTCACTAACTACAACATGCACGACCCCCTGTACACCAGTTATTTTATGCTGTTTCACTAACTACAACATGCATGACCACTTGTACACAATTTATCAAAAAATTATATGCAAGGGGTGATACCACCACAAGCATGGATCAAGGAAACGGAGACGGAGTTGTCAAACAGCAAAGTACTCACGCTACCAGGCGGATTTGAACCCGCGGTCCCGAAGAGTCTAGGCTGACCACGGGCCACTAGGCTTTCAGGGCAGCTACCCTAAGTGCTGTATCACTTAACCACAACATGCACGACCCCCTGTAGTACAGGTCCTGTACACCGTGTGTATAACGCATGCTCCCACAAACACACACACACACACACACACACATTAACAAAAAAGCATACCATGCACTAGATATGTCCGCATTGCAACCCATGACATGCAGGTGAAAGTGTGCCAGGCACTGAGTTTGTCCCCAGAGCCAAACCAGCCTACAATTCTGGGCCTCACGTGGAAATTTGTACGAACCGTATGCACCGCAATGAAGTCCTGCAGCAAACGCCAGGCTGCCTTATGCGCTGGTAGGTATTAATTCCCGCTGCAAAAACCAGTCCGGATCATATGCACAAATGTTGTGGCGTTCAGGCGTATATTGGCTTATTCTGGGCCTGGCAAATGTGTCACACACGTTGGGATGGAAATTTGTGTATCAGGAGGAAAAACTATGCAGGCAGTGAAAACCACTCCCCACATTCAATTAAGGAAAAGGAGCCACTTTGGTACCGGGAATCGTAAAACTCCTCCACCAAGAAGTGTCAAATATAAGGGACTCGACCAAAATATACAAAGGAAGGATATGTTGCTCGTCGTCTGCATGCTTTTTCCTTGTTCCTTCTTTTGTGATATAGGGTAAGTTTTCTATCCTGCACTGCCCCCAGTTCAGCCGCTGTGTGTATGTGTGTGCGCGTGTGTGTGTGTGTGCATGTGTGTGTATGTGTGTGCGCGCGTGTGTTGTGTGTGTGTGTGTGTGCGTGCGTGTGCGTGCGTGCGTGCGTGCGTGCGTGCGTGTGTGCGAGCGTGTGTGTGTGTTTGTGTGTGTGTGCGTGTGTGTGCGAGCATGTTTGTGTGTGTGTGTGTGTATGTGTGTGTGTGGTTAGAGGGGGTACGCCTGTAGCTGCCATTCCTGCATGCAATGGCGCCGCACACAGAGTTGCAATGGCCCAGCTTACAGAGTGCCAATGGCGCAGCATGCAGAGTTGCAATGTGCCCAGCTTACAGAGTGCCAATGGCCCAGCATACAAAGTTACAATGGCCCAGCTTACAGGGATACACCAGGCTCCGCTCAACTAACTCAACGTCATATTGATTGATTGTTGAATTTTTGCTTCGCTGTCCCGCTGCTGCTATCAACCACGATGCACTCACCCTCCAATGACAGTTCAAGATCCTTTTGCTTCTCATTCTTTGTGATGCAGCGTTCATCCACACCCTGCTGCCCCCCCAGCTCTTCTCTCCCTCGTCCAGTGCCATCCCCCTCCAGCTACCCCAGCACCCCAAACGCCCCGTGCACCATGAATCTGGGAGGCCGTCAGCATCTGCAGCGGCTGGGCCATCTGTCTTGGACGACGGCAGCTTGTTCAGCTGTCTGCATGGGTCGGACGGTCCTGTGTATTGGGCCTTGAATTGCATCTTGGATTGGGTGGGTGGTGATTTAATTCTTGGCACACGCACATTTTTTGTGGAGAGAGGCCTTCCTGCCTGCAGCCTTGTAGCAACTGCCGATGCCTTTAAATTGAACAGGACAAACATTGACCGGCAGCACAAGAACACAGTGACATATATCAGCTAACCAAGCTTCCTAAGCTGTAGCGGGGGTATGAAACTTTAAGAAGGTATCGAGCATGGCTCTGAAATGCAGGTGCTCAGATGTAAGGAATACGTACGGTTTGGAGTCGCAGGTAAGGGCCGTATACATGTGACTGTATACATGTGTGATCGTATACGTGTGTGACCGTATACATGTGTGACCGTATACATGTGTGGCCGTATACGTGTGTGACCGTATACGTGTGTGACCGTATATATGTGTGACCGTATAAGTGTGTGACCGTATACGTGTGTGACCGTATAAGTGTGTGACCGTATACGTGTGTGACCGTATATATGTGTGACCGTATACGTGTGTGGCCGTGTATATGTGTGACCGTATACGTGTGTGACCGTATACATGTGTGACCGTATACATGTGTGACCAAGAGTTTTGGCACTACTGCTGAGCCTTGGTCACGTCAGCTGCCCCCGAAGCCTGGTACACCTTTGATGTGAGTTAGTGCGTGTTATCCTGCGCGCTTTTGTGTTGGCATGACTCAGTCTGTCCCGTCTGTTCTTTGCGTCTCCTGGATGACCCCCCTCCCTGTCTGTACCAACGTCTTTTCTAAGGCTTTTCTGAAAGTATGGTTACTCAGAAGTTAGCCCTGAGGGTTTTCTGACAGTAGCCCTGAGGGTAACTCTGATGGTGACTCTTAAGGTAACCCTTATAGTTACTCTGATGCTTACTCTGAAGGTAACTCTGATGGTTACTCTGAAGGTTACTCTGATGGTAATGTAACCCTGATTGTAAGGTAACTCTGATGCTTACTCTGAAGGTAACTCTGATGGTTACTCTGAAGGTAACTTTGATGGTAATGTAACCTTGATTGTAAGGTAACTCTGATGCTTACTCTGAAGTTAATTCTGATAGTTACTCTGAAGGTAACTCTGATGGTTACTCTGAAGGTAACTCTGATGGTTACTCTGAAGGTAACTCTGATGCTTACTCTGAAGGTAACTCTGATGGTAATGTAACGCTGATTGTAAGGTAACCCTGATGGCAGCCCTCCCACTTGCTTTGAAATGATGAACAAGTCATTCTCCTCTTCTCTTTCCTTGAATGAATGCGGGGAGCGGTTTTTTACTTCCTGCGTAGTTTTTCCTTTTTTCATTTCAGTCCTTCACCAAACACTATAAAAACAGGGCCTGCCTGCTCATGGGACGTACTTGGGAATTCTCTTGCGGTTTCTTTCTCGGGCGTCTTATAACCTTGACTCTCCCACTTGCTTGAGTAATATGACATGAGTAGGGTTGGCCATGACCATATAGATACGGTGCACGTAAGGTGTTTTTGGAAGGGAGGTTACCAAATACACGGTCATACACCGTGTATACAATGTAAATATACAGTTATGACCAACCCTAGACACGATGATTCAAACACCTTTACAACAACAGGGCCTGCCTACTCATGGCGTGCTGGAAATTTGTAATACTTCCAACTCATTGCTCATAAAACCGTTGCTTACAGGATTGACTCCCTCTCGCTATTTCCAGCACTTGTTCCTCATAGGACCAACTCCCTCTCACTATTTCCTGCACTTGTTCCTCATAGGACCGACACCCTCTCGCTATTCCAGCACTTTTTGCTCTTAAGACCGACTCCCTCTCGCTATTTCCAGCACGTGTTGCTCATAGGACCGACTCCCTCTCGCTATTTCCAACTTATTGCTCATAGGACAGACTCTCGCTTTTTCCAGTACTTGCTGCTCATAGGACCAACTCCCTCTCGCTATTTCCAACTCACTGCTCATAGGACTGACTCCCTCTCGCTATTTCCAGTACTTGCTGCTCATAGGACCAATTTTCTCTCGCTATTTCCAACTCACTGCTCATAGGACCGACTCCCTCTCGCTATTTCCAACTCACTGCTCATAGGACTGACTCCCTCTCGCAATTTCCAGTACTTGCTGCTCATAGGACCAACTCGCTCTCGCTATTTCCAGCACTTGCTGCTCATAGGACCAACTCCCTGTCGCTATTTCCAGTACTTGCTGCTCATAGGACTGACTCCCTCTCGCTATTTCCAGTACTTGTTGCTCATAGGACTGACTCCCTCTCGCTATTTCCAACTCACTGCTCATAGGACTGACTCCCTCTCGCTATTTCCAACTCACTGCTCATAGGACCAACTCCCTTTTGCTATTTCCAGTACTTGCTGCTCATAGGACTGACTCCCTCTCGCTATTTCCAGTACTTGTTGCTCATAGGACCAACTCCCTCTCGCTATTTTAACTCACTGCTCATAGGACCAACTCCCTCTCGCTATTTCAAACACTTGTTCCTCATAGGACTGACTCCCTCTCACTACTTGTTGCTCACAAGACCGACTCCCTCTCGCTATTTCAAACTTGTTACTCATCGGGCCGACTTCTTCTCGCTATTTCCAACTCACTGCTCATAGGACCGACTCCCTTTCACTATTTCCAACACTTGTTCCTCACAGGACCGACTCCCTCTTGCTTACATCCGAGGCACGATGCACGTCAAACACAAACTGTGTCACACACATTCACACACACACATTCACACACATTGCACACACACTGTGTCACACACACACACACACATTGCACACACACTGTGTCACACACACATTGCACACACACTGTGTCACACACATTCACACACTGTCACACACATTCACACACATTCACACACATTTGTTGCAGAGCTCCCCCTCCCCACGCGTATTCTTCTTGCTGTCCAGCCATCTGTCATCCATTCTTCTAGTCAATCCTCAACTCCTGGCCCAAGCCTACACTTCTCAGCTGGAGCGTATACTACTCTATGGTGGCAATGGCCAGTCTGAAGCTTGTGAGTATCTGGTCTAAGTAGGGTTGGCCTACCCCCTGCCCTTCCCTGTTCTGTAAATTGTCAAATCATAACACAGAGGAGAGTACGTTGTGTCTGTGTGTGTGTGTGTGGATGTGTGTGTGTATGTATGTGTGTGTGGGGGGGGGGGAGAAGGGGGTATTTACGCATAGAGTAATTTCCTTAGGACACACGCTGTACCATGTCCTCATAGCACAAAGCTCGCGTCCACACGGCCCTCTAGATCCCACACAGTGCATATCTACCACGTTCTCTGCTACACACACGATGTGCACAGCATTCAGTCACCAGATTGTGCATATGCATGCAAAGGACAAAGATGGGCACCTTGCTCATGAAATGTTCCACCAAGAAAACTTCCGCGCTTACCACTCTCATCAGAAGTTAGCTACAAGCCCAGAAGTTGGCTACAAGCTGAGCCTGCGACAACCTTGATCCCAAATGACTTACGGCTACACACACACACACACACACACACACACACACACACACACACACACACACACACACACACACAACCACACACACACACACACACATACACACATACAACCACACACACACACATACATACAACCACACACACACACACACACACATATATATACACAACCACACACACACACTACCTCTTGCTACTTTATACCAGTGGAGAAATTGTATTGTTCCCAATACCCAGTTCGACCTCTTTCTTTACTATAATGGGAGCAGGTCCGCTGTTCATGTAGAGCTGTTTTGCTTTTCATTCATCTTTCATCTTCTTTCTAAACCATGTGCATGCCGTATTATTATATTGTCTCTTGCTTCTTAGACCATGGGCATGTTTACACATGGTTTGGGGAGTGGTCTTTCTGGCTTGGTAACATTTTGTTTCTGCCATCACATTTTTAAATCACGTGCTCAATCACACAGGGGGCTCACCATCGCCCAAGCAAGGCTTTGTGTTCCCTCGGGCTGCCATTGAGGAGGAGCCGTCCCCCGCTGGCAGTGCATTCATCGATGAGCTGAAGGCTGCAGGAGTGGGTGCACGCGCGTCGGTGCTGTGCGCTCTTCATCAGCTGGCCGAGCAGGTGCGCATGTGTGTGTGTGCGCGCGTGTGTGTGCGCGTGTGTGTATGCAGATCAGATTAACGTGTGTATGAGCAAGTGCGTTGTTTGCTGGAATGGATTTGTGTTTGTCAGGTAGGGCACCAAACTAGTGACGGAGCACCAAACTTACATTGGAGCACTGAACAAGTGACGGGGCAGTAAACTACTGACGGAGCACCAAACGAGTGATGGAGCAACAAGCTGGTGCTCAAATAAGCTGGAGCGCTAAACTCGTGACGGAGCAGTAAACTAGTGACGGAGCACCAAACTAATGATGGAGCAACAAGCTGGTGCTCAAATAAGCTGGAGCAATAAACTCGTGATGGAGCAGTAAACTAGTGACGGAGCACCAAACGAATGATGGAGCAACAAGCTGGTGCTCAAATAAGCGGAGCACCAAACGAATGATGGAGCAACAAGCTGGTGCTCAAATAAGCTGGAGCGCTAAACTCGTGACGGAGCAGTAAACTAGTGACGGAGCACCAAACTAATGATGGAGTAGCAAGCTGGTGCTCAGAGAAGCTGGAGCACTAAACTAGTGACGGAGCAGCAAACTCGTGCTCACACAATCTGGAGAACTAAAAAGTGCTTGAAGCTAAACAGCCAAACCTTTTGTCTTGCTCTGTGGCATCTTGTCTGTCTTCTCTTGTTGTGTGGAGTGTACACCTTTTGTGTTTCAGTCCAGTTGGCAACCGATGCACACCTTTTGTGTTGTTTGCTGGAATGGATCAGTGTTTGTTAGGAAGGGCACCAAACTAGTGACAGAGCACCAAACTAGTGATGGAGCAGCAAGCTGGTGCTCACACTATGAACTCAAGAGTTCATAAACGTGCTTGAAGCTAAACAGCCAAACCTTTTGTCTTGCTGCGTGGAGTTGTGTGGAGTCTTGTTGTGTGGAGTGCACACCTTTTGTGTTGTTGTGTGAAGTGTGAACAGTCAAGTTGGCACCCGTTACACACTCAAAAAGAGACTCTGTCTGAGCTTCGAGTTTTGACATTTGGTGACCCGATACACACTCAATTTGACAATTGGTGCCCCGATACACACTCAAAAAGAGACGACTCTGTCTGAGCTACGAGTTTTGACAATTGGTGCCCCGATACACACTCAAAAAGGGACGACTCTGTCTGAGCTACGAGTTTTGACATTTGGTGACCCGATACACACTCAAAAAGAGACGACTCTGTCTGAGCTACGAGTTTTGACATTTGGTGACCCGATACACACTCAAAAAGAGACGACTCTGTCTGAGCTTCGAGTTTTGACGTTTGGTGACCCGATACACACTCAAAAAGAGACGACTCTGTCTGAGCTGCGAGTTTTGACATTTGGTGACCCGATACACACTCAAAAAGAGACGACTCTGTCTGAGCTACGAGTTTTGACATTTGGTGATCCGATACTATCCGATACACACTCAAAAAGAGACGACTCTGCCTGAGCTGCGAGTTTTGACATGTGGTGAGTGTGGACTGTTGGCTTGTGTTGTTGAGTTACATATCGGAGGGTTTACATACCATTGGCGAGCCAGCGCATTTGCTTGCCAGTGGTGTGAAAGTCCTCTGGTATGTACTTCATCATGTATGTTGAGCTATGCTCTGCTGCTTACAGCATAGATACATTGACACCTAATATACGCGCATGGCTTGGATGGGGCTGAGTTTGCCAATGCGTATGCTGCCAGACCTTCTCCATTGGCACTATGAAGGCAGGGCCCGACCACTTCCTCTTCCCCTGTCCATGTGCCTCAAAGCGTACTGAAAGCGTATTGAACTGATGATTTCAATCAGTCATTCCTTGTTGTGACAGCAGGCATACACACGTAGTAAACTTCCTCCCCTGTCCATGTGCCTCAAAGCATACGGAAAGCGTATTGAACTGATGATTCCAATCAGTCATTCCGTGTTGTGACAGCAGGCATACATGCGTAGAAACTTCCTCCTCCCCTATCCATGTGCCTCAAAGCGTACTTAAAGCGTATTGAACTGATGATTCCAATCAGTCATTCCATGTTTTGACAGCAGGCATACATATGTAGTAACTTCCTCCTCCCTGTCCATGTGCTTCAATGCAGGCTGGGCTGGTTTGGCAGTTAAGCACCTCTGACATTGATGACACTGCTTCACCAGTGTCTGTTGGTGGAGCTACTGCAAGAGGCCCTGACCAGCAGAGCTTGGATGGTGGGTGATGATACTTGTCACGGTGTCACGCAAGAAATCTAGACATGCCTGTGTGTGTGACTTTGGTGATAGCGCCAGGCTCAGAAATTCCATAATACATCTCGCAGCATGTAGCATTAATGAATGCACAGTGCCAGGGGCTCTTGCAGCATGCAGCATTGGTGGAGCTACGGTTAAGGATTTGTCAAGCAGAGCTCAGAGGGTGGGTGCTAATACTGGGCACGAGTGAGAACTGGGTGAGCTGTACCTGGCTTTGGTTTGGGAGTATGTGTGTGTGCGTGGTGTGTGTGTGTGTTTGTGTGTGTGTGTGTGCGTGTGTATGTGTGTGTGTGTTTGTGTGTGTGTGTGTGTGTTCTTCAGTGTGTGCACATGGACAGTTGCCGCGTCCATGGCTTGCTGCCCACAAGCTCTCTTGCAAATTACGTGCTTTAATCCTAGTAGATTGCGTGCAATCCAGTTGTGCCGTTTCCACAGTCAGCTGTTGTATCTGTTTCATCAGACCATTTGTTCGGACCAATTCTGAAGTCTGTGTGGTGGCAGCATAAGCAGCACAGAACAGTAAAGCTGCTCCATGTCAATAAGTGAGACTATTAAACCTTCACAAGGGAAAGCGTTTAATTCAGAATGGCGACCATGCCTGCTTTTCAATTGTGCGGCCCTCAAAATCAAGACGGCACTCACATTCAAAGGAAATTAATTTGGCCTAGCCGTACTCCCAGGATTGGCCTGAACCTTGTAAATGCGCCGTATATGATCGTATATTTGGTGATTTACCAGCCAAAAATACCGTATATACACCGTAAATCTATGGTTTGTACCAACCCTTTACTTTTGCTCTAGAGTTTAGCCGTACGCGACAAACTTGTGCCCTCATCCTCAACAAGACATGAACCCAGCAAATGTGCACCCAAATTCTAGACGGCACTCACATTCAAAGGGAGGTAAATTCTGCCTATTATTAGCAGTACACAGCAAACTTGTGCCCTTGTCCACTACAAGCCAAAAACCCAGCAAAATTTGCACTCAAAATCAAGGCAGCACTCAAAGTTAAAGATATAGATTCTGCTTGCTTAATGTTTAAAGTGTACACAGCAAACTTGTGCCCTTGTCCTCTACAAGACATGAACCCAGCAAAATGTGCACTCAAAATCATGGCATCACTCACAGTTAAAGGAAATGGATTCTGCTTGCTTATATCAGCCGTACACGGCAAAATTGTGCCCTCGTCCCCTACAAGCCAAAAACCCAGCAAATTTTGCACTCAAAATCAAAGCAGCACTCACAGTTAAAGGGAGATGAAATTCTGCTTATAAGCCGTACACGGTACACGGCAAACTTGTGCCCTCGTCCCCTACAAGCCAAGAACCCAGCAAAGCTTGCAGAATTGTGTTGTAGGACTCACACACATGTTCGCCTCTTTGCTTCAGGACTGCGTGCTGAGCCACATCCTGACGGCCCTCCAAAGCGCCCTATCATTATTTTTGGGGGGGATGTGGGTGAATGGGAGGAAGTGGGCAAGCCGGCTGATGCTGGCAGTGGTGCTGGCAGTGGTGCTGGTGTTTGTGTTGGGAGTTGCGCTGTCACTGGTGCTGGCAGCGGCGCTGTCGATAAGATCGATAAGATCGACACAGGTCCAGAGGCAGCATTTGGCACCCAGCCAGCTGCAAATCACACAGCACAGCCGACCGCTCAAGCAGCTGCAAGCCACAGCCCTCAAAGCTCCAGCTTGCCGTCCATGTCTGCCCTTAACAAGGGGCTTTCGATGCTGGGCCGCCTTTCAGGAGGGCCTGACGGAAGTCACTGCACCAAGCAAGCCACGCCACTGTCAGGTGCTTCAGCAGCAGAAGCAGCAGCAGGAGAAGCGGCAGCAGCAGGAGCAGCGACAGCAGCAGCAGCAAGAGGTTCGACTACAGAAACTAGAGGGCCAGGGACAGCAGCAGGAATAGCAGGGGCTCCGGTGTCAGGAACCACAAACTCTTATAATGTTCATGGGGTTGCAAGTGAGCAGCAGCAGCAGCAGCGGCGGCGGTGGCAACAGCGGCAGCAGCAAATGCCCCTCCCAGCGCCTGATGTGTGTGTGGTAGAGGGGGGGTACTGTCTGTGGCAGCAAATGCTCCTGGTTGCCTCGACTAGGCCCGGAATTTGCTCGGACAAGATCAAGATCGGCGGGGACGCGCACCGTCTGAAGGTGGTTTACATGTCTGTCGGAATGCATGCACGTACAAGGATGCTACCTTAATTCTGAGGACTGCTGTGCGCTATGCGTGTATAAGATTCGACACACACACACACACGCACACAAACACACACGCACACACACACCACACACACACACACACACACACACACACACACACTCACACACACACACACGCACACACACTTATTGCCGGGAATGTGCACCGACAAAGAGCGATCCGCATGCTTATTGGTGTGCATGTGCGGTTGAGGAAGGTTAGTGCATGCTAGTATTGCCTGAGGGTTTGACTAGACAAGACCAAGGCTGGCAGAGAGCAATTCAAAGGTGTATACATAGGGTTGGCCAGAACCATACATTTATAGGTATGTACGGAGTATATACAGTATTTTTGGCAGGGAATTCACCATACATACGGTCATATCCGGTGCAGATATACGGGTCTGGCCAACCCATGCATAATGCATACATGAAATGCATTCTACGCACAACAAATGTTTTCATAGCTAAACGGTGCTTTCCTTTGGACGGGTCCGCACCGCACAACTCAACCAAAAACCTGGCATGCTTTTGTTTTTAACCTTGTCCAGCCTCTTTTACATGACTCCTCTTTAACATGACTTTTTAAACATGACTCCTCTTTTTCATGAATCCTCTCTAACATGACTTTCTAACATGACTCCTCTCTAACATGACTTTCTAACATGACTCCTCTCTAACATGACTTTCTAGCATGACTCCTCTCTTACATGACTTTCTAACACGACCCCTCTCCAACATGACTTCTTTATGACATGACTCCTCTCTAACATGACTTTCTAACATGACTCCTCTCTAACTTGGCTTTCTAACTTGACTCCTCTCTTACATGACTTTCTAACATGACTCCTCTCTAACATGACTTTCTAACACGACCCCTCTCTAGCATGACTCCTTTATAACATGACTCCTCTCTAGCATGACTCCTCTCCAACAATTTTCCTCGCGAACAAGAACCCAACTCGACCCTCTAACACGACTCTCTAGCTTGACTCTTTAACATGAAGGTGACGTAGGCCCTGGTATTAGGCTTGTCTCACTTCGAGATAAAGAAACTTTGCTTTCGCATTCAAGCCAGATAACTTGACGAAATGAGTTGAATAAGCATTGGTTATAGAAGTGCCAAATGCTGAAAGTAGCCGATGGTAGGTCTGTACAAAGAGTTGTAGCACAACCCCCTTGCTAGGCTAAAGCCTGAGCAAAGTAAGTGACAGCGCTTGCACGTTCACTCAACCATTTGCTCTCAACCACAGGTGCGCGTGTGGCAAAGTCTAGCCGTGCTCACCAGCTTTGTGCACTCCCCTTCTCGGGTGGAGTCAGCCCTGCGTAGTGTGGTCAGTTTGATGAGCGTCAATGACACCCCCAGCGTAAGAATGTACCAGGAGGTGTCAGCAGCAGCCTTGCTGGTACAGCAGGTGTGGCAGACTTTGCTGGTCGATTGCAGCTGCTGTTGCGGTAATTGCCACTCCCCACATAAATTGTAATTGTTTCTTCTTTTCCTCACATGAATTGAGGAAAAGGAAGCCACGCCGAGCACCTTATAAGCTTTTCACCATAGCAGGCAAGGAAGGTCGGCATCATTGACCACCATTTGCTGCACAGATTCTTTCGTGAATTATGGGTTTGCTTACATGGAATATGAGTGGTTGTCGTCAGGCTTTATTTAATACCGTACGGCTATAGGGGAAATCGTACGTTTACCCTCAATGAGATAAAGAAAAGAAAAAACTACGCAGGCAGTGAAAGCCACTCCCCACATTAATTAAGGAAAAGGAGCCACTTTGGTACCGAGTACTGTAAAGCTCCTCCACCTCAATACTTTTACCCTCATTCTTTCCAAATCTATTATATTTGCTCTCATACTTCTACTCTCACACCATACATGATGCATGCGTTTACTGTTACATATGTACGGTCCGTGCCCCTTTCCGTGCATCATTTGTATGTGTGTCCCTTTTTGTGCATCACACGTGTGCCCCTTTCCGTGCATCATTTGTATGTGTGTCCCTTTTTGTGCATCACACGTGTGCCCCTTTCCGTGCATCATTTGCATGTGTGTCCCTTTTTGTGCATCACACGTGTGCCCCTTTCCGTACATATGCATGTGTGCCCCTTTCCGTGCATCACATGTGTGTCCCTCTCTGTTTCACAATCTTGCAGCCCGCTCTGATCAGGGAGGTCGTTATGCCCATTGTCCAGTCCTACCAGAAGCCACACACAGCCATCGGCCCTCTGATCCTTGTCAGTGCCCAGGTACTTGGTTAAAACTGTTACTCTTTTCTTGCTGGAGCCACAAACATTTGTTCATGTCTATTTTGTTATAGCTGAGGACTTATGCACTGCCGACAAGCTGACGCGCCAGCTTGTCGGCAGTACATAAGACCTCCGCTATAAAGTATAACAAAAGCAAAACCCTCGAGGGGGGCTCCAAGTGCTGCATGCTTCCCTGCCTGGGTGTCGACTCCCCGGCTCGCATGGCCTTGTGGGCTGACGCGGCGAGCCTCCATTCTGCTATAAGCATTTTCTGGCGTTCGACCTAACCTGGACTCGAACCCTGCACCCCTCGAGGTACAACGCTTTTGTTATAATCTATAGCGGAGGTCTTATGTACTGCCGACAAGCGGGCGCGTCAGCCATCAGGCCCCAGCAGCAGCAAGCATGCCACGCCCTTTCAACTCTTTTATGGCCATCAACCCTCCATAGCACACATTCGCGTCTTTGGAGCCCCAGCCAGCGTGCTCATTCCAGCTCAGAAGCGCAGCAACAAGCTTAGCCCCGTCAGCGAGCAGGGTGTCCT
>Ga0307942_1001318_pt1 | contig 19629 bp, 30 predicted proteins | sample OrgLakmetagen175_FD_201846 | JGI IMG/M metagenome (GOLD analysis project Ga0307942, IMG submission 201846) | Saline water microbial communities from Organic Lake, Antarctica - #175 | ecosystem: Environmental > Aquatic > Non-marine Saline and Alkaline > Saline | place: Antarctica: Organic Lake... | reverse complement strand
ATTGGATGATGTTAGGTAAGCATTGCTAGTGGCTTCATTGGCAGTGCCGTCCTTGATGAGAGTCTGGAAGTAGGGTAGTACGCATGGTAGTTTGCTTCAGTTTTGGCATTTCCCAGTTTATGGAGAAGATGCATGTGTGCTTGAAGGGCGTCACGGTGGTTTGGTAGGTACCAAAGCTTTGGGGGAGGAGGATGGGCCATGTTTGTTGTATGGGTATGATTATGGGTTTGTATTTGTTTTCTGTGTCCTCTTTTGCAATCCAGTGGATGTCGTAGAAGGGATTTCCCTCAGGGCCTGCTGTTCTGATGGAGGTGTTTGCAATGTCGGAGTAGGTGGTGGCTGACTTTTTAGCAAGGGTGTCGGCATGTTCATTACTGATAATACCGGCATGGGACTTTGCTTTGAAGAAGTGGATGGGCAATGGTGATTGGCGGATTGCTTTAGCAATGGACTGAAGGACGTCTCCTTGGATGTGGTGGCGATGGAGATTCGGGTGTGAGAGCTGCTTTTTGATTTGGTGCAATGATGTAAGGCTGTCTGTGGCTATATGTGAGTAGCCATGTATGACTGCAGCTGCTATAGCTGCTAGCTCTGCACGTGAGATGGTGTTGGTTACACCCATGCCTTTTGGGTTTACATAGTGGGAAACGTTCAAGTGAGGGTGGTATACACCTGATCCGGTGTCTTGCCCTACTTCATTCTTTTGGAGGCTGCCATCAGTGTAGGTCCAATCCCGCCAATCTTTTACTTTACGGGTTAGGTTTTGGCTGGAGCTGTTTTGGGGTGCTTCGTCGATATTACAATTTTGAGGTTGGTCAGTGCTCATCAGGGCACTTGTTTTATTTGGGCCTTCTGGGGCTTGAGGGTGGTCATTGGGTAGCTTAATTTTTTTATTGAAGTGTTGTCCGGAACCTAAGGCTGTTTGATAGGGATGATTATATATATATATATATGTATGTTTTGGATTTCCCACTTTGCCTCAGGGATTTCTTTGGCAAGTTCTTTAGCCAGTCTTTGTTGTGAGCATTGAGGCAGACCCTGCCCTTGGTGTTCCATGTGGAAATGATCTACAATTCCCATGAGTGTTTGGAAAGTGGTATTTGTATGTTGTTCCAGAAGGGCACTTTTGCACATTGGAGTTGGTCTGATGGGATGGTGCCCAGGAATTTACACATGTGTGGGTATTTGCGGCAGAGTTATGCATAGGGATTTGTGGTCATTTTTTTATTCCAGGAAGGAGGAGCATGAATGTGGCTGTTTCCTCTGTGCTGACCGCAGCAGAGTAGATGGCGTGTCTTGCTGCTAAGAGCATGGTGTTTTCATGATAGATAGGATGGCAGATGGAGAACCCAGAAAAACGGGAGGAGAAGGCATTGGTATTTGCCCCAAACACTTTGTCCCTTGGGTGCTCACTCCAGTAATGGGGGAATTTGGGGTCATGGTCGAGGGGGGATGCCATTTTTTCTTTAGTGACCAGGGCCTACTTTTGAAAGGCGGCGGTGATGTGGGAGGGGAGTATCCGTGCAAAAGAGCCTAATTTTTTTGTTTGTATATTTAGAGGCAGAGGTGTCTTTACATGCAATGAGGCCTACAAGGACTGATACAAAGCTAATGGGAGGAGGTTGGACGTGATCGTGTAGACCGCTGCATTTTGCCCTGTGAAAGGCCTTTTGTAGTATGTTAAGGCGCTCGGGAGTGAGCATACCTTTACACTTTCCGTCGACATTGTAAATACAGGCTACTGTGTCAGTGTACACTTCAGGATGCCTAGTGTCATCTGGGGAAGATAGGGTACTCTTTTCTTGATACTCCATGAGATCAATGGTTGTGATCCAGTACTCACAATGCCCTGTGGCCTAATGTCAGCCTGTGGGTTGGTGGGTTGGATGTTAAAGCTAACTTTGTTCCGAAGGTCGACATTGTCTCCTCTTGGATGGCAGAGAACCCTTGTTTCTGAAGATCATTTAGGTGTTCATCTGGTGCAGGCTGAGATAAGTTTGGTGCGGCGATATGCTCTTCAAACTTACTGAGGCTCTGCTTGAAGCTTTCACACGTGTTTTGTAGTTCTTCTGGCTCCCAGGTTGGGTTCCATGAGACTTCCACAATTTCTCTTTTCTGAGATTAGAGGATGCGGCTTTCCTTTTCATTTTGATTCAAATTGATACAGGCAGGGCAGGCCCATGAATCATTGGCATCAATAGCTTCCCTTTCAGTGGCGTTGCAGCAGCTTGTTATAAGCAAGCATTGCCAGTGGTAGGTACGGTTGCAGACGTCACAGATGTACATGTCTTTAAAAGGTGGGGAGAGGTCTGGAGGTTCAAGTCCTAGATGGTAGGAGCAAATCTCACAGCTTGCGCACTTAATTTGGCTTTGGGCAATAGTCTTACTGGATTTGGGCACTAGTCCAACTGATTTAAAGAGGGTTAGGGTCCATCTTTCAATAATCATGGGGGCATAGTAAGTGTGGTATTGTTTCTGTCTTAGGGGTGTATCATCTGTCTCTTTTCTTGGGGGTGAAAAACCTCCAAATATCTATGTGTAGGATGTCCATATCATCATAGTGTCCATATCATCATAGTGCAGAGTGTGTTGATGGCCTCTGTGGGTGTCATTGAAAAAGCCTTATATTTCTTGTACGTCCAGAGTTCTGAATATGCGTGGTGCGCAGGGGGGTCAGGTTTAGGCTAGGAAGGTCATGGGGTATATCGAGGATCTCACATCTTCTTTTCCTTTGGGGTCTGCGCTGTGATGATAATGCTGGGTGGTCTGGAATCTCAAAGGTTGGGTTGTTGTGTATCTGGTAAGTTATCGGGTTGATGATATTGATATGCTGGGTGGGAGGAGTGATTATATGTGTGAACTCTTGTGTTGCATGGTAGTTGTGGCTAGTGATTTGTGAGCGTGTGGTGCGTTTGTTTGGCTGATTGTTTGTAGGTTGTTCAGTAGGCTGAATTACTAATTGTGAGCTTGATGCAACAGTGTCTATGATTTGAGTCAGGGGCGTATGTTGCTGATTTTCTGTTTGGCTGCGTGTCCTCTTTCTGGTACTGGGGAGGGTATCTTGTGTATGCCGTGTACGCTTTGCTTGTTGGTCTTGGGAGAGAGTGGCCAGTTGGTTAGTGGGTGCAGGGTCAGAGAGGCAAGTAATAGCTGTAGTTTGTGGCAGTGGTATTGGCGATGTGCTTATAGAGTTGTGGTTCCTTTTTGTTTGGTTGGATACCCTTTGTGAGTAACATTGCGAGCGCGGGGTTTCCGTTCGTGGTGAAGGTGGAGGCCCTTCCACCGTTGTGGCGAGGGAGTGTTGTGTTTGGGGAAGCTCAGTGCGGGATATGTTGCAATGTGCTGTGCGTTTCCTGGGTTGAGCATTGGATTCTGTACATTGGGAGGTAATTTCTTCTAAAAATGAAGGTGTAGGTACGTTAACGTGACGTTGAGTTTCTGTTCGAGGTTCGGTTGGGATTTTGGAGGAGGCAGGGGATGTTTGCGGCTCTTAGTTGGGTGTGTCAAAAACAGAGGATCGGTTGGGGTGTCCATTACTTGTTGATGGATCTGTGTGTGTGGGTGGTGGGCCTCTGATTAAGTTGTTTGTAATGGGGTGCCTGTGGTGTGTTGCTGAGCGTGGCTGTGGTGCGGGTGTTGTGTAGATGGGCAAAGTTTGTTGGGTTTGGGTGTTTGCGGGATTTGTGGGCACCTCTTTGAGAGCCGATGTGTTAATGTGTGTGTCTAGGAGACCTGTGAAGGAGGAGTTGTTTATTTTGCGGTACTTAAGTAGGATAGACTGTTTTGGATTCCTCTCTTGAATTAATTGTGCAATTGATGATGGGCTTAGCTCTTGTGTTCCAGGCAGATTAGCAATGGCAGCAAGCCTATTTAGGGCTATGATGTGCTTTTTGAGTTGTTCCCCAGAGACAATGCATTTTTTGTTAGCTGATGTGAGGTCATGGAAGCTAGTTATGCCTAGAGCCTAGAGCATAAGCGGTTTGGTAATGCAACTGATGAGGGTGGCTAATGTTGGGGGGGGGGGGCTTTCGGGCGGAGGTGACTTCTGAGATGACTTCTGAGGTGACTTCTGAGCTTGAGATCGTCTAAAAATATGCTGTTTCCTTTCAGGGCTAAGTGGAGCTTGCTTGCTGGCTAGAAAGTGATTATACAGAGTTTACGGGTAAGGTAAGAAGGTTACATCGCTAGAAAAAAAAAGTCCCTACTACAAGGTTGAAATGAAACTGGAAATTGATAAATAAAAAGGGAGCAATACAGGCAGGCTGGAGGAAGAGATAAAAGAAAGTAGGGGGGACAACCAGGTTGATGAGAAGAAGGGCAAACCGTATACGAGAAGGTCAAGCATGGGAAAGAAAGAGGGAAGGAAAGCCTGCGTACTTTGGTGCCTACGTAAAAGGAACAAGGTATAGGAAGACAGGGTTAGTAAAGAGTAAAAAGGCAACGGGCTGATCTGGCTACACCAACGCGAGGCACTCAACATGAAAACCAGGGAAGTTAAGAAAAAGCCAGGATAAAAGCAGCTGAGTTATTGCAATGACTGGTGCGCCAAAACCAACTCCAACACAATTCAAACAGAAGAAAGAGTTCCGCTACAGAAAGCACCAACACGTCACTCTCAGCATTACGAGCCCATACTAGGGAGACGTGAAAGGGGTACAGTGAGCTCAGTGAGCTAAAGGTTTAGATTAACAGGTTTAGATTAGACAGTTTTAGAACAGACGGTTTACAGATAAGCCATCAGTCAAAAAGTGCGATGTAGATTTACATGGGGGGACCTTCAGCCAGACTGTTCGGCTGATCGACCTGTGACTGGTCCTCGCCAGTTAACGGTAAATCCATAGCACAAAAGAACAGAGCTTTGTTGTGTTGCAAGAGGAAATCGGACCTGTTGTCGCAAACAAGCTCCTACAAAGTGAAAGAATCTAAACTTAAAGGATAACATTCTGCCTCAACTCATCCATAAAAGAAACTATGCATACAACAACAACAGAGGCCTGGGTAGCTAGTTTGATGGGGGCGCTTTGGCAGACAGCAAACGCCTAATGATGTGCGACTATCAGTGTGCCCTTATACGTTTTGCACCAAAAATTTGCACAGACGAATTGAACAACAAGGATCAGCGAGTTCTCCATTAGTTGAATGATGAGACATTCCTATATACATGCCAACTTGCTGAGTCCAACAGCTATCATCATAACAAACTCTGACTAATAGTACCACAAACTGAACACCAAGGGCCATCCCTCTTCCAGCGCAGCAGGGTCCCTATCTCAACCAGCCAAGCACAGCCGGCAAAAAACATCCATCCAACTTGGGAATTTTGCTAAACAGTTGGTTGTCTTTTTTCAAGTCAGGGCGATATTACTTCGCCTGCTCCTTGGCAGCTGGCCTTGAAACTACCAAGGGCCAATTAATGGGTGCGATCTAGATATACAGAATGATTAAGGTCAACCCACGAGTTGGAAGAAGGTTGGCCAACCAGGCCTACCTTCTCAGTGAGTTTTAAGAACAAGAGATAGCAAGTGGGGACACAAGTATTTTATGTCCAGGCCTATTAGTTTGGCAAGGATAGAAATAAGTGCTGTGATCGCAGGCAGGCAGGTCCACTGGCAGAGGAGTCTCTTACTTCTTTCCAGGGTCAGGATGATCACTGTGCGCCCTTTTCCCATGACAAGTCCTGAGCAGTTATCAGGTCTGTAGCAGCAAAGCAACACGTAAGGCCTGCATCAGCTTAGATGTCGTGAACTGTAATACAGTCACTGTATAGACACTTCTTCCACTCAGTAAGCATAAAAGACACAAGGACATCATAAGCTGCCATAAGTCGCCTTGCTTACTCGACTGAGCAATACTCCTGGATGGTGGTGTGCAAGCCTCTGCCTCCTAACCACCTTTATAAGCCTTTTCCTCTTCTTGTTCTCTGGGTGGGATGCAGAACACTGAACAAAATCCTTTCCTAATCCATGCTGATAGTTTTTACACAATCGGCGTTTTTCCATTTCTACGTCAGCTGAGGCACGGAGTGCTCAGACCCAGATCAGAATGAGTTACCACGACATCACCTAAGTACGCACGAGCAAAGGGCAGTCACGTAGCTACAAGACAAAAATTCATAATCCGTCGATGTTTGTGATCGCTACATGCCGGTTTATACCTTTTAAGTCCAGTAAAATGGATCGTGCTTTTTGAAATTAGGCAGTTTTGAATTGCAGGAACTGGGCGCGCGTGAGTGTTCCTGAGATCAAAAGCAGAGCGAGAATGTCTTTAACTAACTAGTGTGCAAGAAGCAGAACGCACAATGTTTAAACTCAGTTGACAAGGCCAACATCTCTCGCCCCTGAGCAATTGTTGGCTTGTAAGTACCAGCACAGCACTAACCATTGGGCCAACCTCCGCGGTGCGCTGCAACAAGCATTTAAACATGGCGTCAGCTGTGCCTACATTTGTTACAAGTATTCTATTTGTGAGAGTGAAGGATGTTATAGGGGAAATATTAACTACAGGCAATATCTACACAGATGCGGGTCTTAAAACCCTAAGGAGCTAAGGAAGCTCTATTAAAACCAATGCATTAAAGTAAGCCTGATTTGCAAACGCATCATTCTCCACCTCTCCATGATTGTGACTTTAATCCTGATTGTAATCTTAAGTGCCGTCTGAGCCTAACGGGTCCTAGCGGAAGTCTACAACTTTGGCTGAAGTACCCACTTGTAGAAGACAAGATCAGTCACACACAGAATGGGCTTGGAGTTTAACTGAGAGCAAAGTGATTTGGAGGGGCACGCACAACTTATTGTGAAGGATTCAAAGGGTGCAGAGCAATTGCAAGAACAAGGCAACCAAGTAGGGCAGGCAAGGAAGAAGAGAGGGAAAACCCCCAAAAATGGTAGGTTCTATGTGTAGGTCTCAAGGATGTGGGCATCTTTCGCATTGTGACGATCTGCACCATGCTTTCCTCCCAGAACGATTAGGATAAAGTCCCTTTGTGACGGATTGCGCTCTACGTCAAATGTGTGAGGAAATTGTATAGAAATTATCACTCATTTTCTGCCTGGCAGGCCTGGCCTCAGCTTTTGTGCTGAAAAGCCACCTGCAGGCAAAGGCTAGAAATAAGATTGGCTGCTGCATGTGTTTGTTTGTTCATGTAGTTGGTACACAGCAAAAGCCCTGTTGCGCTGGTGGGCATCTCAACCTTTTCTAACATATTCTGCCCATGCCTAATTGCGTGTGCTAATAATGATCTGCCAATTCCTGCAAAAGATCGTGTAGATCGGTCCCAACATTCCCCATCTTTTAAAAACCATGGTCTACCCCAGTAACCTGCTATTGTCCTTGAGTGTTCCGGTTAGGTATTTAACATACAGGACAAGATCACACGCGGAGAGGACCTACGCGACCGACAACAGTGATCATATGATCTTGCATGATGGAACGCGTCCCCTACAGCTCCGGGATCAAATGATGCCCTTTGTTTAATTTTTTCCCCGTATGTGCTCGTCAAAAGCCTAATGCGAGAGGTGTCCTGTATGTACACGATTCCAAAAAACATTAAATCAAATAAATTTAGAATATTTGAGCGAAGCAAACGACCGCCAAGACCCCCTGTTACATATTATGAATTAAAAATCATGTCAAATTAAATAGTCGTTATCCCTCCACGAACCTGATATACCCTTCGTTCCCGGGGAGAAGGAATTGGAGAGGATGGACGTGTCGGCGCTGCTGATTGCAGCACAGAGCGTGGACTTTGCAGCCCGTAGCGCAGCTGAGAACCAGCTCAAGCTTTTCCATGAACAAAATTTCCCGGTCTACATCGGCTGCATCGCCACCGAGCTGGCCACTCCCACGAAGCCGCTGGACAGCCGGCGGATGGCCGGGATCCTGCTGAAAACGATGCTTACGGCCAAGGAGGAGGCCCGCAAGCAGCAGCTCCATGCGCGCTGGGTGGCCCTGGATCCGGCGCTCAAGCAGCACGTCCGCGACGCTCTGCTGGCCACACTCACCACGGAGGCCAAGGAAGTCAGGCACGCAGCAGCCATGGCCCTGGCAGCAGTTGCAGCGGTGGACCTGCCCCGAAAGGTTAGTGGGTGGACCGACAGACAGACCATGAGCACTTAGTGTGTTGAGCTCACCTTTAGGTACTGTAGCACCAGGCCTGCCCTCAATAAGAGCATAGGCAGGCTCATGAGCAAAATCACTGCAGGCATGTGTGGATTGAAACGCGTGCGCTCACAGCTCCATTCACACCTGCGCGCACTCGTAACAGCTGCTTAATCACGTGTGCACGCTGCGTGCTTGACTTGCCCTCTCCTCTTCCCGTCTTTGTTGTTGTGTGTCCCTCCTCCTTCCTCATATAGAGGCCTTACCAGCGGGCAGGAGGAGCATGAAAGGTGGTGCATGAAAGCAACCTGAAGACAACTCCAAACCTGCTCCTCTGCAGGAGTGGCCCTCCCTGATTGCCTCTCTCATGGGCAACATGGGTCCCCAGACATTGGCCATGCCTGGCACGCGCCAGGCCACTCTGGAGGCCATGGGCTACGTGTGCGAGGAGATGGCAACGATTAAGGACGAGGTGCTCAGCCCGCAGGAGATCAACCAGATCCTGACAGCTGTGGTAGCGGGCATGGGCGCCACAGAGCCAGATGAGACACGCCTAGCTGCCACAGAGGCGTTGCACAATGCCATCGAGTTCGCGCAGCATAACTTTGACAACGACAATGAGCGCAACTACCTCATGCAGGTCAGTGAGGCAGCAACGTGCTCAGGGTCGGTCCCAGGAAAAGGGGGGAGGTGCTGTGTGAATAGGTGTGGGTGTGGGTGTCAGTGTAAGGCTAGAGTGTTACATGAGCGAGCACGCAGGTCAATTCAAAACATGTTTGCATGCAAACGACCGTTGCACGCACGCCCGCACACACAAAAATAATGAGCAGGTGCACAACACACATTTATGTGTACATAAAGGCATGCATACAAGTACACGTATGTCAACTTACGCATGCTCGCACGCACACATACACACACACACACACACACATATGAAACACTTACCTTACGGGACTGCGTAGGTTGTCTGCCAAGGCACCCAGTCTCCCGACATCCGCATCCGCGTGGCCTCTTTTGAATGCCTGCACGCTATCGCTCAGCTGTACTACAACAAGCTGGTGCCGTACATGACGGAGATATACAGCATCACCGTCAAAGCCATCAAGGAAGACCAGGAAGACGTGGCCCTGCAGGTAGGGGAGGGTGTGGGTATATGTTTGAGTGTTTTGTACCTGCGTCCTCATGCCTAAGCCCTCTTGTCCTTTCATGCTCGCACTCATTCACGGTATTAATTTACCCTGAAGAGAATCAGAGACACTATTTAGAAGGACAAGGCACTCCTGCAGTTCATGTTTGAGCTCATACCAACACTTGTGTGTGTGTAACTCATGCACAGGCCTTGGAGTTCTGGAGCACTGTTTCTGACGAGGAGGCACTACGTATCGAGGACCAGGACCCCGCTGCTCCGTGCCTGAACTTCATGAAGGCCGCTGCCCCCCATTTAGTGCCTATCCTGCTGGAGATGCTGCTCAAGCAAGAGGAAGGACAAGAACAGGTATGCTGAGGGAGGGAGTGGCGGGAGGAATTAAGGGTTCGGGGTCCCTGTGCTCCCTCCTCAAAAGCCCGCTGAGTGTTGAGTGCTGAGTGCTGATTGCTGACGAAGCAAAAGGAAGTGAGGAGCAGGTACGGTAAGGGAGGAAGGGGGGGGGGGGCTAGGGTTTGGGTGTGTTTTTTCATTTAACGTCTGCTGAGTGCTGGAGATGCCGATAACGTAAGGGAGGCTCAGATTATGGAGCTGAGGGTGCTTGCATGCACATGCTGACGATGCTGGGAGCAGGTTATAAGGCACGATGCCAAGGCGGGCAGGGTGCCATGTTTTAGCGCTGTCATCGGTTCTCTATCAGGCAATGGATGCTGTCGTGCAGTTTGGTTAAATGAACAAGGACAGCAGGGGCGCTGAAGACAGTGGGGTTTGCGGTGCAGGGTGCCCCGAAGCACACGGCTCGGATTGTAATGCCGAAGCAGAGAATGCGCTGAGAGAGGGAAAGGGTCAAGGCTGGGAGTGTAACTGATCCTGTTTGGGAGAGATCTTCACTGTTTGGGGTTACGTTGGGCTCTGTCTTGTGCTAGCAGCTGTTTCCTTCCCCCAACTGCGCCCTCTGCGAGCTAGAAAAGCACATGCTGTGTGTTCAGTGTTTCGACCATTTAAAACCTGGCACCTTAGCCAAGTAAAGATTTCATTTGTCCCTGCAAAGAGCGAGGGTGTATCGTTTGACCCCAATGCATTTGGCTCCACTTGTGCGCAGTCATCATACACACTTGATTGCGCAAACTGTTGGCTCTTCTGCAGTGCACCATGTCGTACCCAGAGGCCATGTCAACTTGTAGGGCTGGCCAGAAACATATATACCCGGTGTATAAATGGTATTATTGGCAAGGAAATCAACAGATGTACGGTCATATACGGTGCATATATGCAGTTCTGGCCAACCCTTGTTGGTCCCCCCACTTGTCAACATCCCCTTGCTGATTGATCTGTTTTGGTTCTCCCTCGGGACAGCACAAGCTCAGGACTGGCTGGACCTGTATTCAGACGCCATACACACATACACACCTCCAAATTTCTGCCTTTCAGGTAGTGCTGTGACATCCTCCCGTGCTTTCTTTTGCAGTCGCCCCTTGTGGCAAGCCTTAAACCTCACGAGCACTTCCTTTGCATCATGCTTGCGTGTTCATTCCTACCTTTTCCCTGACCTCTGTCCGCTTCCGCAGGACGACACGAGCTGGAACATCTCCATCGCGTCAGGCACCTGCCTTGGCCTAGCAGCCAAAGTTGTTGAAGACGACATCGTGCCCATGGTGGGTGGCCTGCGTGCGTTGGTGTGTGTGTGTGTGCTTGCATGTTTGTGTGTGTTTGTAGCAGGCACGCCTCTTGCTGGGCCTCTCATTGGGTATTCAAAAGCCCTGTGGCAAAGCACACGTAATTCAGGACTCACCCGTGCTTTATAGGTGGCCGCTCGCTGTGGTGTGTGGCGTAGGAAGTAAGAGCCCTCCCCTGATTGTTCCTACATTAAAATATCTGGTTGCATTCTCCTTTTTTTGCCGACAGTTCCCTCTAACGCTGATTCAGAGTTGGCTGGCTGATGGCTGTGCCGAGGCTGAGGCCAGCTGATACCTTTTCAACACACACACACACATACACACATCTGTGGGTGACGCTCTTCATCACCGCAAGCAATGCTTCCCTTTTCTCCTTCCCTGCAGTGACCCCCTTCATCACCTCCCGCAACGCTTGCCTTGTCCTTCCCTGCATTGATACGCCTTCATCCCTGCCAGCGATGCTTGCCTTTTCTCCTTCCCTGTAGGTGATGCCCTTCATCACCGCCAACATCAGCAAGAACACCACCCCAGCCGACTGGCACTACAGGGAAGCAGCGACCTTTGCGTATGGCAGCATCCTTGACGGACCACAGCCCTCTGCGTTTGCTGACACCGTGAAGCAAGCGCTGGGATTCCTGCTGCAGGCCATGAAGGTATGTGTGCTGTGTGTGCGTGTGCGTTTGTGTGTGTGCTTGCGTGCTTGTGTGTGTGATGTGTGTTGAGTGTGTTTGTGTGTGTGCGCGCGAGTGTGTGTATGAGTGTGCTTTTGTGTGCTTGCATGCTTGTGTGTGATGTGTGTGTATGTGTGCGTGCACGTGTGTGTTAACCTTGCAGGCCGTGAAGGTGTGTGCGTGTTTTGGTGAGGATCACAATGCAGTGGCGTCACAATACAGTGGCGTGCTCCCAGGTGCTGTGGAGGCAGAGAAAAACGACTGAGAGAAATATGATAGCATTCACTGGAGGATATGTGTGCGTGTGCGCTTGTGCTTGTGCTCAGGGCTCTTCGTTACGAAACCACTGCCATGGCCCGATGGCCTGATATCTTTTGCCAAACATGTATTTCAAGATATGCTCGCACAAATAAAATTGCACGCAGGACCCCCACCCCTCTGTAAAAGACACCACAGCCTGGACCATAGGCCGCATATTTGAGTTCTTACACGCGCACGACATAGAGCCCCCCATCATCACCCCAGAAACCCTGCCTCCTATCATGGCAGTGCTCATCGAGTCCCTAAAGGATGATTCGCACGTGGTGTACCGAGTGAGCTGTGCCATCTCACACCTGGCCACCGGTTTTCAAGGCAGCGAAGGTGGGTTGTGTGTGCGTGTGTGCGTGCGTGTTACTTTGGCTACCCACATGTGGTGTACCGAGTGAGCTGTGCCATCTCAACACCTGGCCACCAATTTCCAAGGCAGCAAAGGTGGGTTATGTGTGCGTGTGTGCGTGCGTGTTACTTTAGCTACCCACATGTGGTGTACCGAGTGAGCTGTGCCATCTCACACCTGGCCATCGGGCTCCAAGGCAGTGAAGGTGGGTTGTAAGAGTGTGTTTATGTGCAGACAGACGTTGATTGGTGGGTATGTTTACATTGTGCACAACGCCACACACAGACACATACACGTTCATGCACTCAAGTATGTATGTACACATATATACACACTCACACCTATACACACATGTACACACAGGCGGCACCTCCCCCATGTCCCCTTTCTTCAAAGACACCATTGCAGCACTGCTGCACTGCGCCCAGCGCCACACCCACCACGAGCATTCAAAGGTCCAAATCAGCGCGTTTGAGGCCATCAACGACCTCGTGCGAGCAGCATCTAGAGACACCTTGGACGTGGTTGCGCAGCTCATTGGGGTGCGCTGTGTGTGTATGTGTGTGTGCGCGTGTGTGTTACTATTGCACATATTTACACATACGACACAAAAGGATCGGCTGGTGCGTTTGTACGTGCGTGTGAACACAAGTGCATGGCACACATCAAACTACACTAAAGTGGCGCTACTTTGAGTTTTGCGAGACCTTAGAGCTGGCCGCACAATCTTTCAGAGCTGACTTTGCAGTGCATCACAAGAGACACACACACGCACACACACACACGCGCTCACACATACATGCATATACACACGCATACACACGCACACACACATACATGCATACACGCTTACACACACATGCTCACATATACATGCATATACACATGCTCACACACACTACAAACACACACACATGTAGGTGGTGCTGCCCGAGATCCACAAAACCTTTGAGCTGCCCGCCAACACGGCAGAGGCGCGAGAGAAGCAGGCGGAGGTGCAGGGCCAGCTGTGTGGCGTGCTGCAGGTCATAGTGCAGAAGTTGAGCGAGGAGGAGGACACAAAGTCGGCAGTGCTCAACTGTGCAGACCAGGTGCGTGGACGTGTGTGTGTGTGTGCACGTGTGTGTGTGGGAGGGTGGGTGAGAGTGCTTGGGTGTGGGTGAGTTCAAGAATAGGCGTGGGGTGCTGCAGGCTGGTGTGAAGGGAAGCTAGGTGTGTAGGATGGTGCAAGGTTGGTGGTGCTCAACTGCATGAATCATGTATGTGGGCGAGTTGTTTGTCAATTGTTGTGTGTGAATTCGTGCGCGAGCGCTTGCAGCGCTTGCAGAAAATGTTGCCTCCCCGGATGATTGTTCGTAGGACACTTTGTTGCTCTATTGACTAGCGTGACACTGCAAATGCTGGATGTGTTTCAGTGTGCAAATGTAGGCATCGACTGGTTATGATGTGTGTGTGCTGTTTTACTGGGCGTGTAAGGGCTGTGCGTACGCACTCAGAAACCAGCAATTGGCATGGTACGGCCCTTACTAACTTAGTGAAACAGTACACACACATCTTGATCCGGCGCTTTGTGTCACAACAAAAGAGGGGGAGCTCCATGCGTGAGTACACACATGCAGACACGTGAACACACTCGTACACATACGCGCGCACGCATGCAAGTACCCTTACACACATATGCACGCATGCATGCAAGTACACACACACGCACATTCACGCACACATATACACAACACAGATCACACGTACTTACACGCACGCACACGTACACACACGCACGTACGCACAGATCATGGAGACCCTGTTACGGATCTTCAACAACCGGAGTGCCACGGTGCATGAGGAGGCGATGTTAGCAGTGGGCTCGTTTTCGTACGCGTTGGGGAAGAATTTCATCAAGTACTTGCCCACCTTCATCCAGTACCTCAAAATGGGCCTCACCAACTACCAGGAGTGGCAGGTAGGCTTCAATTCATGAGCAGGCGTCCAGCATTTCTTACCACAACTGCTGTTCTCCTAAATTTTGAATTACCTCAAAATGGGCCTCACCAACTACCAGGAGTGAAAGGCAGGCTTCTGTTTGTGAGCAGGCGTCCAGCATTGTTCTTACCGTTTTCTGCTGTTCTCCTGGACTTTGAATTGTTCGTATAATCGTTCTTCCATCTCTGCTGCCCTCCTGGATGCTCTGTCAGTAGCACCCCCTAGAGTCATATCTACTATTTCTGCTGCATCAAGCACTGTACATTAAACGCTTACTGCGTTGTACAGGCTCCGTGCGTGTGCAAGCACCTGCCGTGCTATGCATGCTGGTAGCCTGCAGCCGGTGCCAGGCCTTGGCACGTCATGAGTGCTGTATGCAAGAGCAGCTTTCTGCTGTTGAAAGCACATGCACATGTGCGTGTGCGTGACACACAAATGTGCACTCTGCTACACACACGTGCATACATACACACACTCATACACACACACACACTCACTCACTCATCACAGGTGTGCTTAAGCACAGTGGGAGTGTTGGGAGACATCTGCCGCAATGTAGAAGACGGAGTGCTCCCGTACTGCGACGACATCATGTCCGTCCTTATCACCAACTTAGGGCGGGAAGATGTGCACAGAACTATTAAACCACAGGTGAGCAGAGGAATATGCATGCGCTGGATTTCAGGTGTTTGGGTACTTGCGTGTGTTCTGGCTCTAGGGCGTGCGTGAATCGTAATGGTTCAATGATGGCCATCCTCCACCATCGCCAGTCACTGCCGTGAGCATCAGACCTCCTATGAAGGCTTTTTGTTTGTACTAGGCTATCGTCTTTCCATAAATATACCATCTGTTCACGATCACGTTCACAATCACTTCGAAATTACCGTACGGTACTTATATCACCGCGTACCGTGAACGTTTTTCACCCCCTCGTGGAGTGTTGGGAGCAGTTGAAATAAATAAGTCACAAGGGCCTTGTGAAGCTCGCATTGGGGTTAGCAAGCATGAACGGGAACAGGCCAGGAAAGCTTCTTAAGCCGCCCCTCAAGGGGACAAACAGCTTGGAGGCTGGCCCTCTCTTGGGGAGGAAGGACACCAAGAGGAAGGTCGTCTTCAATCCCTTCACATGCGCATGCATGCACACGTACCCGCACGCACACGCATACGTACTCACACGTACGCGCACACACACGCACAAGTACATAACGCACGCACACACGTACGTACACAACCGTATAAACACGTACGCACGTACACAACGCACGCATACACGTACGCGCACACACACACACGCACACATGCAAACACGCACGCACGCGCACGCACGCACATCCTCAAAAATGAACCTTGTTGGTGCCAAGCCTGCAACCGTCCTCTAACCAGGATTGATGTATGTGTACGCGTGTGCTTGCAAATGTGCGTGCACATGCGTAAGAGCACGCATGCTGTTCTGGGCCATGGTTTGTACGCCCTCACTTTTACCTTCCTGCTTGCCTTTCCTTTGCCTTTGTCTCCACCACCTCCGCTGCTGCCTCGAAACTACCGACCTTTGCTTTGTGCTTTTAAATCATGACCATAAAGGTCGCTTCTCGTTTTTGTAGCCAGAATTGATGCGTGTTCATTTACTTGCAGCTTATAACCGCGCATCCTGCAACGGTTGCTTTGTGCTCATTCACTCGTGACCACAGATTCTGTCGGCGTTTGGAGATATTGCTTTAGTGGTGGGCGACAAGTACACCACGTACCTAGATGCCGTGCTTCGAGTGTTGAAGCAGGCCATGCAGTTGTCGATAATGAGTGCCACTTCCACAGGTAAGAGTGTGGGTGTGATTGTGGGGGTGGGAGTGGGCGTGTGTGTGTGTGCCTGTGTGTGTTTGCGTGAGCGCATGCATGCACACGTTTGTATGTGTGCGTGGCTGTGTGTATGTGTGTAAAACTGCAGTTGGTGAATGCATTCACACGCTTGTGAAAGGCGGTAAATTCCACACACACACACACACACACACACACACACACATACACAAAAAACTTGGTAGTAACGGTTGGTAGAGCGTTAGCAAGGCTGCCTAGGCGACGACTGTAGCTCAGAGGAAGTGTGTGAGGTGTTCAGAGTCTCACGAATGAAACAGCACATGTCCAGACTCTCACGTATGAAACAGCTCGTGTTCAGAGTCTCACGCGTAAAACAGCACATCAGCATTCCAATAGTGTTTGTTTCCTCTGAACCTCTGAAACCTGCATTTTGTACCGCAGACCCTGACTACCAAGAATACAACAACAGCCTCAGAGAAGGCATCTTCAACGCCTACTCAGGCATCATTCAAGGCTTGGGGCCAAACTTGTGTGCCCAGTTTTTGAGAGCAGAGGTAAGTAGCACGTTGCACAGAGTTCAAAAAGGGCATTCTTTATACAGAGCGTAGGAGTGAGGGGTCAGACACAGGGTGAGTGGGCTGAGGGGAAAACAAAATTCTTCGCGCACAGCATAGGATGGAGGGGACAGAGAGCTGGAGGGGAATGCATAGTCGTGTTTGCTGAGCATAAGAACCAGGGGACAGAGTGTGTAGAGGGAGCACAGTAAGTAAGATCGTGGGAACAGAGATTTTACCCAGAGCATAGGGATGGATGAACAGATTCCGTAGGACCAAGTTAGCAGGGAGCTGAAGGGGACGACAGAGTTGTGTGTACAGAGCATAGGACTCAGGGCTCAATCAGAGCAGAGGGCTTGGAAATAACAGAGGATTTGAGCTCAGATATACTGACGAGGGTATCAGTTACGCACATACGTTTTCACAGCATACTAAAAGAGGGTGTGCTATCCATCTTGTTTTCAGAGTAATCTAATGCGCGGCATGCCGCGAGTGGTGAGGGTGTGCCTCATTTATGTTGCTGTTCCTTTAAGCCCGTAAACATTTCTGTGTGTATGTGTGTGTGTGTGTGTGTGTGTGAGAAGGCACCTGTGTGTCCATATCCTTGAGCTTGTAAGATAAGTATGAAGTAGACAGATAAATGGCCGTCTCGTGAACGTTGTTACCTAAATACAAGCACACACATGCAAGCTTGCAAGCACACACATTAGATCATCCCCACCCACCTAGCTGCTCAGCAAGGAACACGACACTGAGACACTGTGTTGCACCGCACCCCCGTGGGGTTTGATTCACATTACCTTCTTGTCTCTTTCCCCCTGTGTTTGTGCAGGTGCCTGTGCTCATCGACTTTGTGTCAAGCTTGGGAGTCAGCCTAGATCCAGCAGAAGCAGACGAGGAAGTGATCAAGAGCGCCATTAACTTGCTAGGGGACGTGGCATCTTGTATGCCGGTAAGTGTTGAGTTGTCTGGTTATGCAATAGCTTGATTATGAAGCGAGCCTGTTCTAAACAGGTTGAAACGGCTGTTCGTGTGAGCGCTGTGAAGTCACTAGGAATCGTGGCATTCTACGTGATGACTTTCCTTGAGTTCCTGTTTTTGGGTGATTCAAAGCTTGCTGAGTGCTTGGGGGCTGGTTTCCTGAGTGGTGTGTGTGTGCGTGTGCATGTGCATGTGCGTGTGCGTGTGTGTGTATGTGCGCGCGCGTGAGCCTGCTGCATAGTTTGCTGCTCTTTGTATTGGCCTGGTTTTTGCTGCTTGCCCTGTGTGCATCTGTCCTAGTCATCTGTCGTAGCGTGCATAACGTTTGTCAATGCATCTTTCTCTGTCTGTGTCCGTACTTGCATTATCTGTATATCGATACACACAATCTACTGTACGCATTGCACGTTCCTTTAATGAACTGAAATGTTGCCCTTTGCAGGATGTGGGTGCCGCCCTCCAGGCTTCAGCACGTAAGGAGTGGATGAAGGTTATCTCTTTTGGCAAGGAGGCCCCCAACATCCAGGTTAGTAAAAGAGGAAACAAGACACAAAAGCTGTTGACAGTGTGGCTTTGATAAGAAGCATTTTTTACCGAGTTTGCGCGCTGGCCTGGAAAATGAGACGCGCTTTCTGGTGCTCTAAAGGAGGGGAACGTGTGTTGGCTAGGTAGCTAGGTCTGACGTGTTAGCTGAACTCCCCTACTGTACAACTGTCATTTGATTTCTTGGACAGGCCTGCCTCTTTTATCCGCTCCCTGAACAGATTCATTTTTCTGTCTAGCTGCCCTCAAGAGTTTATAATTTGGCTGAGTCCATTCACAGTGTACTAACCACTCTACATACCATCACAACTCGCAACTTCACAGGAGGAGTGTGAGTGGGCCATCCAACAAATTGAGCATGTCACACGCGCTTAAGGAAGTCCTGTAGTGCAGTGCCGCTGCGCATGCATTTGTGTGATTGCTTCTGTATTTTTGAGTGTTTTGTGCCAACTAAAACAAGCAGAAGTCACATGTTGCGTGTTGCTGGCAGAGGGCGGCAGTTGTAGGAGCGCGTCTTAGATCATAAATAGAAAAAGGGAGGTGGGAGCGGTGGTGGGGACTGACCCTGTTTGTGTGCAAGGACGTGTGTGAATGTGTGTGATTGTGTATATGCAACCATCCAAAAGATGGGCGTGTGCAGTCTGTCATGAGAGATGTGGTTAATGAACTGGTGGATAGCTGCTGCTAAAGTGCGGCTGAACCAAACAGATGAGCGGCAGAGCCTTGCGCTCTCTTTGTCTCTGTCATTCGTTTATGTTGCGTGCGCCACTGCGCTCTGCCTGCTGGTTGTGGCCATTTGCATTTCGAATGAGTCATATCAAGGTGGTACATGATGGGTATGGGTTGGCCGACCGCTAGCCCTGCAAATAATGACCTTGCTTTTGGGGGGTTGTACTACGTGTTCAATTACCCAACCATAGGATGCCTTTTACTGGTCCCAAGCACCATAATGGGGTGCCTTGTAACTTTCATCTCTGTGCGTGTAACTCCTGCCTGTATCCAACAAAATAGATGGACGAGTAGCAGAGGACGAGTAACAATGTTCTTGGGCTTACTTTGTATGGCGGGTGCTGAAGCTGGTCTTGAACTTTACCACAACCTTGCTCTGTAATGCATGACCTTCGTTGGTATTGGGCTTCCTTATCATGAAAAGTTACCGTTGCAAGCTGCATTGAGGGTCACCAAAACCTCCTTTGGATTACAAAGACATTCAACCAGAGGGGCGAAGCTTTAAGGCTAGTTCTTGTTTAGGTAGGATTGCAAGGCAAGCTTGAGCTAGTTCGTTAAATTGCACAAGCTATGCAGCCAAGGACCAGTGTGCTGACACTCAATCCATACGAGAAATTTAGGGGGAACTTGCCATTCCGAAAATCTTTCATGCATTGGGGGGCGATGTATGAGCACCTCCGCGTGGTGCCCCCTGGAAAACGCCTTCGTGTGCCTTCGTGCACACGCCCGGAAATACTCGGGAGCGGCTAAGACTCATACGGCGGAGCAACACGGCAGC
>Ga0307942_1001316_pt1 | contig 19635 bp, 16 predicted proteins | sample OrgLakmetagen175_FD_201846 | JGI IMG/M metagenome (GOLD analysis project Ga0307942, IMG submission 201846) | Saline water microbial communities from Organic Lake, Antarctica - #175 | ecosystem: Environmental > Aquatic > Non-marine Saline and Alkaline > Saline | place: Antarctica: Organic Lake... | reverse complement strand
GTGTGTGTGTGCGCGTGTGCGCGTGCATGCATGCCTTCAACCTGCTCACATCTGTCAGTCAAACATGGAGACTCGCATCCTCAGAACACGCTCCCATCGTCATCGCGTCATTAAACATTAATTTTTTAATCCCTTGCAACTTGAATTGTGGAAGTCCGTGCACCCAGTCGTGTGCTTGCATGGAGCAGCGAACTTTTCGTCCCGCCTTTCCTTGGCCCCGGACCCAGCCGGAACACTCAGAAACGTCTCCTGTCCACGCCTGTGCGGTCAGATGATGTTCGGGGGGCATGGACTGGGCTGAGCGCCGGGCAGCTTCCTCCAGCTACCAAACATTGAGTCAGTTCTTTCCACAGCACTTCTCACTGCACCCCTGGTCACCAAAACTGGTATGCCCTGACAAAAAACTTTGCTTGGCCTGCCTGTCAAGTTTCAGACCTGGAAGTTGGCTGCGTGGTTCTGGCCAGGCCCTGAGTCTCAACTTTTACAAAACTCGTTCCGGGGTACGCCCAGCAGCACCACTCCCTGCCCCTCCCCTCCCCCTGACACCGCAGGGCTGCCTGATTTGTAAGTCTGGGTCACTGTGCAAATTTTGGGGGCAGGGGGTGCGCTGGGCGGGCCTGCGCGCCCTGGTGGGAACTCAGGCGTGAAACATGCCAAACCTAGGGGCTGCGCCCCATGACTGGGGCTTCGCCAAAAAAAGGTTAGGTCACATGCATCACAACACGAACTACTCAAGGTAACCTGGAGCCCCACCTGGGAGCAAGAGAATTAATGCACTCATAGGCAAGCTTTCAGCAAATGCTTCAAATGTATGAAGATAAGCAAATTGCACCCCCCCTCGATGAAGGACTTGACAACCTAGAGAGGCAAGGTTTTTGCACATCAATAAATCATAGCAGATGGAAATCCACACAAGGCAATGAAATAAGGTCAAGGCCTGCTTCGATATGCAACCAACCAATCCACATGTAAACATCACTCCCACAGGGCACTATGAAGTTTGGATCAGAACGGTGGACCTTGTCTGCCTGAAAGATGATAATGCACAAAACAGATCGCCAATGATAAGCGCCACACACAAGACTTCCCTCCCAAAACTGTATGAAGCTAGAGGGGCCTGCATATATAAGCCAGATGGCAATTGCATAGGCATGATGACTCCTGAGCACTTCACCCTTTTAAGAGAAAGGTTCTATGAAGCTCAAAAAAACGGACTACACAGAGATATGTCTACTGTTCAATGCCCAGCCTCAGAAATTGCGGGTCTGCTTCAAGACCACCAAGCACGCCTCAAAACCCCTGAGGCAAGCCAAAAAAGACTAGAATCCTACTCCCGTACCCTACCCCAACACATCACTAGGGCACAAAAGAAAAAAAGACGTCTGCTCTGGACTTTGATCCTGGGAACTCCTCATATGGAGGGAACGTCACTGTGGCATTGTCTTTGGTGCCAATTACAATGCATTTGCCACCAAGTTTACAGGTTTCTAAATCTGTCACCCAGTGTATGATGACACAAATATGCTCAAGTGCGTGCATCACTCCCTACGATCTGCGATGTGTAGCGAGCTACCAACCGCCACCTTCTTATTTCTACCCAATTGGGAAAACAAGAGCATCAATGCCTGCAAAGCATTGGTGTGAGATAACCCAAAATACTGCACCACGCTTGCTTCATCCCCAAGACAAAACTCACATACGCAATGCCAACCTCGTGGAAGGGTGTACAACGTAATTTCTCCAACTACACCTGGAGCATGGATATTATTGCTGTCTGGAACAAAGGAGCAAAACAGCGTTTAACTGATGCCTCACCAAATTGGTTGCAAACACTGCAAAGGAGTATCCCAGAAGCAGTTTGGGGAAAGAATCAGTACCTCGCAAGAGAGGAAACAGACCACATCGCCAACCATGTTTGCCCCCAGTACTTCAGATCAAAAAGAGAGGACGTCACGGGCCAGGAAAGAGGCCAAAGCGCTAACGTCCACCTCCAACCATGGAACGATAAGCAGTTTGAATTGAAGTGCCCCAATTGGAAATTATGGGCAAACACTGACGCAAGCTGCATAGGCAAGGCCAACAACTTTATAGGCGCAGGGGTATACTGCCCTCAAACCAAAGCTGAATGTTCTATGGAATCAGGAGGCGTGGGAATGACAAACACCATCAATAGAGCTGAGCTCACAGGGATTGCAGCAGCGCTTAACAAATGGGTATACCCAGATTGCAACAGACAGTGCATGCTCCCTAAGCCAAATTAGAAAACAGCTACTCTTCCCTGAAATGCAACGAGACCATATACACTTAAATCTGCTAAAACAAATTGTATCTATGATTTATGCTTCACCAAAACCTGCCTGCTTCAATAAAGTGAAAGCCCATAGTGGCATTGCCGGAAATGAATGTGCAGATGCAATTGCCAAACACTCTGCCTTACATGACAGAGGTCATGACATGCACTTTCAGCCTCCGGCTCCAGGCGGTAATGCATACACACACCTTTACTGGCTTGCGGCTAAAGACACCGATGATAATCCCAGTGGAAGAGGGGTAACTACACTTCGTGTACTCTCTGATTTAAAGGCCAAGCTGAAAACATAAATGTGCAAATCACACAGACTGGGGAGTGCTTAAACAGACACAGGGTATACAACTACTGGAAGTACCTTAGACCTTTGGTCAATAAACAAGCCACAAATGCTTTCTGGAACAATAGTAATCTCAAATTCTACAAAAAGCGTAATGTTATGAGGTACCGCACTGGTACAATCTTTAATCAAAAACACGCTTTTCTCCCAATGCAAACTGCCCCATCTGCCCTTGCATTGATAGTGCGCTTCACATATTTTCAGGCTGCCAACACACTAAAATGAGGGATGTCATAGCAAATCACTGTCACTGCAAAGTATAAGACTCAGCACAACAATCTATGGTTTTGGTGGTGAAGAATGGTTTTAAGCCAGGGTCGAGTCTCTCTCGAGCAAAGGCTGGGAACTGCACACAGACTGCAATTCTCCTGATAATCTCTCTCTCTTTCTCTGCTGTTTCTCAAATCCGACTTACTTGACCACTGACGTATACTATACCACACACATACACTAGTCGGCTGCCGCGCCTCTCCTCCCCAGGGCTGGGAAGTATACTCAACCATCTGGCTGTGCATTGTGTAGTTTACTGAGCTAATTGAATACCGCAATATCAAAACCAGAAAATGCTATCTTCAATAAACCGGCCTCGCCAGCTTATTGCACGAGACAAGGCAAAACAACCTCAACTGAAAAACCAACTAACCAAATCACACGAATCGTCACTGCCAACAATTGGGCGTGACAGGGACATGATTATTAAACGCCATAATACGGCAAGTGTGCTGATTGTCCAAGCCCTACAAAAGGGACCATGCGGTGCCAACCAAATTGCCTACACTGATGTAGGCAGCGCAGATAAACTATCAGAGCAAGGCCTAGATCTGAGAAACACTGCCAACAAAACACTGCCCTCTTGGCTGCTACCAAAACTACCAGCACATGCTCTAAAAGCCTTTTCTCGCCCTGACACCATCCTATTTTTACCTAGCACTGTGTGTTCCTCTCGCGTAACCACCCGCAACCCAAACTTTCAACGCTTGCTAAAGACAAGAAATTGAATCCAAACCAGTGGTAGGTTCACCTGATTGAGTTTAAATTCTGCGAAGACACTAGGCCTGATCCCCAACTCCGAAAAGCAAAAGCACAGCACAGCATGCTTGTTGCCAACCTAAACCTAAAAGGATATAGGGAAATCAAGCTTCACGCGATCCTCGTTGGAGCTATGGGGACTATGTACAAAGACTATACAGACAAACCACTGGCAGACCTTAATCTGGATACCTTAAGGTTAAAAATTTGACACACAAACTGAATGAACACTCCATCAGACATGCATCTGCACTTATAAAGACAAATTATGCACTGCAATATAACACAAGCAACAACAGTCAAGGATTGGGTCTGGGTGCTGCGGCACACAACCCCCCTGACCTTCATTAGTTTCTCCTGGTGCGGGCACCAAAGTAACCCCCTCCCTTAATCATGCTGGCTGTGTCATTACTACCAGAGGAGTCTTTCTTTTTCTATTCCTGTTGTTGAGTAGGGGAAATGTCTACACAGTAATTAATTTCAATCAGATTTTGAAAGATTCGTGAGTTAAAGCTGTATGTCTCTTGGTTTCATAGCCAAGGCCACAGGTGATTGGCGGCAGCGCCACCTGCTAGAAATTGGGAAGCTCTCCTTGCGTAATTGGCAGACCTGGTTTGGTACATGCTTGTTCAATTTTTTGGGGGCATGGTAGCGGGGTCAGAGCAGTTACGATTGCATCTGGCTTGTTAAACGTCCGCCGTTGTTGTACATTGACATTAAAAAAACCAGGTTAGAATCATTCCTATCTTTGTCTCAGCTACAGGGCGTTCTTGCTGCACAATTGTTGCACTGCTGCCTACGTCTGCTTGTGCACGTAACGAATAATTCCGGCAGGGCATTATTCCAGAGGGGGTTGACTGGCCAAATTGCAGGAAATGCTCCTTCCTGATTTTCTTTCCCACTTGCAACCATGTCAACCTAAACATTGTCAAGAAAGATCACGTTCACCAACAATTGGTGAGAATCGGATGACCCCAGATTACAGTTCTGGCCTCAGATCACCTCAAACGGGCCCACAGCTCCGCCCTGGGGCCATTTTTCATTCCCAAAACTAGGTGTTTATGACTTCCTTATACCATACAACCATCCTGCATGTTCAAAGAAAAAAGAAAAAAACTACGCAGGCAGTGAAAACCACTCCACACATTAATTAAGGGAACAAAGCCACTTTGGTACCGAGTACTGTAAAGCTCCTCCACCGCGAAAAGAAAAGGAAAGTTAATGGGGATCAGGAGGGTTGCAGGCTTGGCCTGAAACCGGCTCCTGATGAAAATTGATAACAGTACTGGAAAGGGCACGTCTGGTATGGACAAGTTTAGCAGCAAAGTTCACAAAGTGCACATGGAGCTTGGAGGCAAGCTTCTTAGCTCTTAGAGAATCGAGATTCAGTTCCTTGAAGGCTTCAGAGTGTAAGTGTTGTAGATGGTGCCGCCCACACCCAAAAGGATGATGTAGAGAGCAACAGAGGCTCCCTGGAGAATGTTGAGAAGGACTTTGTGCTGTTCCTTTGCGGAAATCAAAAATAGGATACAGGGAGGTCAAAAATGACCTTTTCGGCACCTTTTTGGCTGATTTTTTTTAAGGGAAATGGCTGGAATTCTGTATCTCACCAACGACTGGATCTTTTCCCCTTATTTTTCTTGCAATGCTATTTATTTTTGAAATAAAGTCAAATGCAAGTTTAATGACATGACTTGTTGCAGCGGTTGGTCAGATCCAGCACACGGGTGCCTGAAAAGCAGAGTTCACGCCGCGGCAAATTAGGAATAAGAGCCCAAGTTTGCTACAATGAAACTCAACTGCTATGGAGCCATTTGGAGCCAAGCTTGACTGTAGCAAACGTGGGCTCGCATATCTGGGAACATTTGAAAAACACCCCCATTTGGGTGGTCAGTCGCCCCCCTCTGGCATTTTTCTTCTTTCTCCGGAGGTGATACATTTGTCCAAAAGGAAATAATTTGATTGATTATACCTTTTTGAGCATTTTATAGTATACTTCATGCCGCAATCTGTGCGGCATTCTATAAACTGATGTTGTTGAACCCTTGTTTTAAAATCTTGCATCTTGCATGCGTGCTTTCACAGCATCTAAATCTGAGGAGATGGAGAGCCTTCCTTGCAGAAGGCAGTGCTCTGTTTAGAGGGAGAGGGTCCACGCCGATCAGACTGGATGTCCTTCAAGTAATAAGATGTGGCTAAAGTATATACTGGATAACCTGACCTTCATTTACAGGACTTCTTTTGACAGTACCTTCGGATCCAGATTGTGGTTTATTTGCTTGTTTGTTGAATAAATTCCCTCACATCTTATTCTCTCGGACATTGCCTGCGAGTCTAGGTTGATAAAAACAATCGCTTTTGTTTCAGCCTTGCTACAGATTCGTAAGACTAGATTTATGGAGATGTAATGCCGAGCTGAATGAGGCTTTAATGTCAGCCTTCAGTGGAGCTACGAGTTCGCTTTGTGAAAGTCTGAGGTTTTACCAGAGCTTCGTGTGGTGTCTCCTCAAAAATAGCAGACAATGCAATGCATCCAAGCCGTAGGAAGAATTCTAGGTGGTATATCAGTGCTAGACCATCTCAGTAGCCATCCAGAGCTTGCATCACTCTCCACACCATCTTTGGTGCAGGCACCATCATATCCTATCCCAACGCTTTGCTCAATTGTTTTTGGGAGAATTTGAATTTGAAATTTCTTGGAGAAGTGGTATCCTCCCTTTAAAACCATACTATCAAACATAATTATAGGGAAACGTATTATCTTTGATTTCTAGTTGTAATCATGCAGTGTACTGCACACACTCTCTGCTCTCGGGACGCAGGCAAAGGTTGCAATCATGATCAGGATGCCAAAAGATACAAGCTTAGGAAGAAAGATTAAGTGACCAATATCATAAACAGTTTTTAAGTGGTATAGGTAAGCGTGCTTGGAGGAAGTATTCACAGCTGTGCTTATTTGAATGTGGCATGAACGTGACATCAAGTTTTGCAATTCAAATAATTTCTGCTTGGTTGCCATGCCCATTTGATGGTTGGTATAAGCTGTGTATTGCAATACCAGCTTAAGAAGCAGATGATTGCGTGCATCCAGCACATACATCTGAAAAAAACCAGCCTTGGCAATGAAAGGAAGTAATGTCAACAGCAGGAGAGACACAATGAGAGGAAATTTTTATTAATTCAGGATCACACCCTCGTCATTTCTTGGAGGCATCGGTGTAGCAGCGGATTGAGTTGGAGGTTGCCGTGAAGGATGGCGTGCAGCTGGGAGAGCTCCGAGGCTGTAGTGGACGAGCTTGATGGATCAAGATCTTGACCAGTAATTGTGACCGTTGAGTAGGGAAATTGGTCGCGCTGCTCGCTTCTTGTGCTAGCTTTTTCCTCAGATGCGCGCTTGCTGAGGTCCATAACGTATTTAAGAGGCTTTTCTGCAAGCTCTAACACCTGCACAATACAGAGGATTTTTGTCACTGTGCGAGGTGTGCCAAAGAAGGCTTGTGGTTGTCGTACGACGGAGCCTTTTGAATAAATGCATACATGGCAGCAGATGATGGCAGTGTTATTTTGTGCCGTCCATCTCACCTGCAGCTGATCAGCCATCTCAATGAAAGGGATTGGGTTGCAGACAAATGAGGAGCCCATGCCAGCGCTGCCAACATATGTGAAATTGGCTGCCGCAGAAACGCATGTTGCGACAACCGAAGGGAAATCAAAAAAATGTGCCAGGGGAAGAAGGTTGAGCGCCTGCCAAATGTGTTTGGATGGTGTGTGGTGTTGCAGTTATGTTTGTTGGAGTGAATGGCTATAGCTGACGATTATTGTGCCAGCAAAGTCAGAGGTAAAATGGTTACCACTCATTTGTTGCAGTGCCGGTACATACACGCCAATTTGATGTGCTGTAAAACTCGTAGTAGAAATAACACAAATATCACCTCTTGAGGCGTGATCATTCTGCTGGTCGTAAGGTTTCTCGTAGGGTACCTCCAGGTGGGCAGGAGCAGCAGGTCCCAAGTCAGCTTCGAACCCTTCACCTGCAATCATTACGAGTTTCATATACGTTGGATTAGACTCGCTAAGAAATAAAGAAACTCTTTGCTACCTGAATTACAGTTAAAGCAGGGAGCTTTGAAGGGTTTACTGGACACAGCTGCTGAGCAGGAGCAAGTGCGCTGGCAGTACCTCACTGCTAAACTTTTGTGCTCTGCGCGGATGCTTTGCACTGAAATGAAGTAACGGCACTCGGTCATCTGCTGGGTTAGGAAGCCGGGGATAGCTTAGATGCCAATCAAAACTGCATACAGTCAGTTTACCTTACAGCTTCGCTTCTTTGGATCAGACTGCAGAAGATCTCGGAACACGTTGCTAGCCATGATGAGGGTGCTCTGATTTTATTTGCAGGCACAATCAAGAGCTTAGTATTGAGATCTACATTTGAGCAAGGAGAAGTGGGCATCATGCAAATCAGGTCAAGCAAAGCACAGCCATCACAGCGTTAAGTGTACGAAGGAAAGTACTGGTTGCGAGTGGCTGTACCAGGACAAGGATAAATATATTCCCCCATCATTCCCACCAGGGCAATTTTCCCTTGTTAGGATTAACAGTGATATTAATGTGTTCGGCATATGCTTTTGCAGAGACCTAGAGATGTTTCAGCTTGTCGCCTGCTTGGAGAGAGCGTGGAAACGAAGCACAGACCGCACCTACCTTTTGCACCTCTATGCTCTTGCCATTCTCCTGAAGGAGGATGAGCTTGAACTTGTCAGCATCCCTCTTGGTCAAAAGGGAGGACAAGCTGTTGTTCCTCAGCATTTCTGATTTTGACTTGTACAACCTTTGCCTCGTGTGGGGGTTGAATCCCAATACAGAATTTAGGAACTACTAAATAAAGCAAATAATTATTGAAAGACCGCAGAAATCGAGCAAGCATCCTAGCCTCGTAACTCAACAACGAACATGTGTGTCGTTTGAATCGAACGAAGTGTTTGTAAATTAAAATATTTTCTTTACGGGGGTCTGATGAGCCCCCGGCGATTTAATAGTTAAACGTTTTAATTGAAAAGTCCGTTAGGAATGGAAATGCTGCTTCCTCATCCACCTCTGATTTCCGATCAATAAATCGCTTTTTCAATGCAGCAGCGTTCCCGTAATTTTTGATTTAGACAAATGGAAGACATGAACGGTCTCTTGCAATCCTTGACGGAGATTGAGCTACCATCGTGCAAAGCCTCAGAGACGCTAGAATTGGAGTTGGAGCAAGAGGGAGGAAAAAGACTGAAGGCGCACAAGGTGAAATGTGCATGGCGATCTCACCAACGCCAAAACAACCAAAGGGGTGACATGCACGTCGGACAAACTTGCAGATTACTTTTGCATCTCCTTATTTGGTAGTAGTGATCGGCTTTGCTCCTATTCCTTCCCTCCAAAGCTTACAATAGCGACCCTTGTAGTAATGTCATAACGCTCTCACGGCCTCCACCAGGCAGTTCTGGCCATTAATAGCCTTGTGTTTAGAGAGATGCTGAACATCGAACCAAATAAAGGAGACTTTAAGGTGTGTGCAAAACTTTTTGAACTTGTTTTGTTTCTCAGCTTTACGCATCTGCCCTCGTCTGGTTTAATGTATCTGTTGCTTCCTCTTGAGGGACTAGGTTGGTGGATCACAGAAAGCGTGGACTTGGATTTTGCTGCACTTGTACATTGCGCTTCGCCTGACCCCCAAAGAGGTCATTGAGGTGTGCCAACAAACTTTCCAGCTTGGTCTATGCTTTCAGGTTCCTGATTGCGCGTCGTAAGTCTGAAGTCTAAGGCATGCGCTAACGTGAACAACGCACAGGTATTGCCACAGGCGCACTTCTTCAACTTTGAGCACCTGCTGAGTGATTGCCTGGCAGCGGTATCCAGCTTCCGCTACTCGCTTGTCAGGAGCACCGATACCAACCCCATTCCTTTCATCGAGCTTGCTGATAAGGTGCAGGTGGGTAAAGTTGCAAGATCAGAGCTAGATCGTTCTAGCCACATGCAACACGCAGCAAGATTTACTCCACGTGGCCACACATTCACATTTGCCCATACATGCACATGGTACTTCTGATCCTCCTTTTATGAAGGAGACATACACCTGCTCTTTGCACTTCTAGCAGTGCATCGTTCTTGGCTCACTTTTTGCAGATCCCTGGCATGCTAAGCGGGCCAATGAGGTTCATAACCAACCTCATTTGGCAAGTAGTAAGTCACCAAGCCAACTCATCAGCAGTCAGCAGCGGAATGGATGAGCTTTATGACCACCATTACGACGACTTGGGGAAAGATAATTTGTCCGTGATAAGTGCAGCATTTCAAGTCCCTTTGCTTGTTGTCGACGAAACCATTCCACTTCTTGAGCTGCGAGTGCTGCGTGAGTATCTGCAGCAGCCCTCAAGCCAGATCAGTCTGTTGCTGCGTGAAACCCTGCTCATTGCTATTGATAACGTGGCTATGTAGTAGGTAGTCTGAAGCCATGAGCGGCAATTTATGCTGGCAGTTGAGTGATTGAAAGATGTAGCAGTAACTTTGACCCTGGTCGCGAATGCAAACAAAATGGTCACGTTAAGTTTTGAATTTGCTAGTTGCATTCTGATGAGAGTATGCTAAGAGCCTCATTGTTGTGGATTATGAGTTATGAAGCTTACTATGGTTTATCAAGAATATTTTTTCTGTCGTGTACAGTTTTACACGCATTAACACAGTCGGGAATTCCTACGATTGAAACAATTTGCCCTCACCATTGTGCTGCTTAATCTAAATAGATGCAGCAATGGAAGCTGAGGGGGATATTGGTTCAGTCACAGCTGCCCTGAAGATCCAGTAAAGGATTCCAAAAAAGTGAATAAAATGGCAAGCAGTTGTAGTCACCTCAGTATTTGGTATATTGGTTTATTTCTCCCACCTCGACAGAATTTGCAGAAAAAGCCACCAATCAAAAAAGTGCGACTGCTAAAGTGCGTATGCACAACATTGTAAGAATTTGGAGGGTTGTTTGTTGTAGCACCACAGACTTGTAAATAGCACCTACAAAAAAAACCTTAAGGGAAAAAAGGTACAAAGCTGCTTGCCACCTTAATAACATGAAAGGACACAGCTCATTTCAATCCGCCTTTGAACAAAACAAGTTCATTTCAGGTGTCGACGAACACCTGACCAGTTAACTTTTTCATTTTGATAATATGATAGGGAAGTCAGAGGCACAGAGAACCGTAAAGCAGGGGGAGCATCCTCGTCTTACTGGGATGATGAATCATTTTGCATGATGAATCAAACAGGCTGAATAAGCAACAGAAACCTTGAGGCTTCGCATAGATAACTCACAGAATGTCTATCAGGAAAAGGAGCCGTGTTGGTAACGAGTACCGGAAACTCCTCCAGCACAGAAATTCGAGAAAAGTGGGATCAGGAGGGTTGTAGACTTTGTGACAAAACTCTCCTGACGAGCGAGCGCTGGTAACGGTATTGGGAAGGGCATGTCAGTTATGAACAAGTATTGCAGCGTAATTTGCATGATGCAAATAAGCTTGAAAGCAAGTTTACTAGCTCTTTGAGAATCAAGACCCAATTCCTCGAGAGATATTATGTGTGTGTTGTAGATGGTGCCACCCACTCCCAAAAGGATGGTGTGGAAAGTGGTAGAAGCTCTTTGAAGAAAGTTGCAGAGATCTTATTTGTGCCGTTCCTGCGTGATGCTCAGCAGGTTCTGAGGTCTAGTGCTCACAGAACTTTATGTCGGTGAGGTGGATGTCACGTCGAAGGATACTAAGATCTTTAGGTCAGCGCTGTCTGGGAAAGGTGGATATGCTGATGTGCTTCCAGTCTTTGTTTGTCAACCACCAATTTACCTTCACCAGAGGTAGTCTGAAAATTTAGAAACGCAGGCACCATACCTCTCCTTGAACCGCCAACTGTAAGGGTAGTGCCAAGAATGGCAAAAATATGTAGGCTTCCCAAAGACTCAAGAAACACACTTATCAATGCAAATATTGGCAACATCACCGATACACCCAGAGAGGTCCATCATGTCAACAAAAGCGCTTGCTGGAACGCGAAGGCCCCTAATTGGAAAGAGTGTGCCTTCGCAGATTGGAGTTGTATTACAAACAAATTAAATGGATATCAGTCTATTAGAGCTGGAGTGTACCACCCTCAATTCAACAAAATTACCACAGTAAATCCTTGAGGGACAAGCGTCAACAAACCCACAGCCAGGCTAGCAGGAGTTTTCTGCTTTTATAAATCAACACACCCATATTGTGACAGACAGCGCTGGTGCACTATGGCAAATAAGGAACGGCATCCTCTACCCCCAGTGCATGGAACGCCACATAAACTTGCCAAACTTCTAGAAACCATCATACACCACATCCAGCAATCTAAAGACACCATCTATTTCTACAAGGTTAAAAGCTCATGCTGGCAACCTAGGGAACAAGTGCGCTGATGCCATAGCAAAGTGCTCTGCGGAAAATCAAAGATATCCACATTAACACTGACGCCCATCCCCATTCGTCCATATTGACCAGCAAGGGTAGAAAACCCTCCCCTAGCTTGCCTACTCGATACTCTAGCCTGCCAACCAGAGACTCCAGAATATAGACTCTCCAATTTCTCTGTTGATGCTGTAACAGCGCACATTTACGTCCAACACAAACTAGGTCCTGTATCAAAAAGGGTTTCATACCATCAGTCCACAAAATGCTACACAAAATATCAAGAATTGATTAAGGAAGGCATTGTCGAGGAAAACAGAAATAAACCATTTTGGAATATTGCAAGCGCCACCTCTGGAAGAAATAGTGTCATGCTCTGCCACGCAGATTTGATACACAACCAAAAGCCTGCCGCTCAGTGCAAACATGATGTAGAAGGCCCCATCTGCCAGAAGCTAGATGGCACCTACCACATGCTGTCACTCTGCAGTGATCCCATTAGAAATAAAATGACCATTAACAGGCACAATGCTTCTGGACAAATGAGTATTAAAGCGATCCAACGAGGTACACAGGGTGCATGCGTGCTAGCACAAGCAGACGTAGGCAGTCGTGAAAAAATGGCAAAACAAGGCATCAAACGCCCTTCAGGAGAGACACAGATAGGAGTGATTTCAACCTGGCTCTTACCTTTCAATCTCAATGCACGACAGCGACGGAAATTTAGCAAGCCAGATGCCATCATAGTTACTCCGACTCAGCAACCACGCCCCCAACAAAAACCAACAAACACGTATCAAACGAGGTCTGCCAATAATGCAAGAAAAGTTGCCCGTGATAAGAAGAACCTAGCAGAATCCGCTGCCAATTCATACCCTTGGCTATGAAACCATGAGACATAAAACCAAACAAACGCGACAAACATTTAAACAAAATAAAGTACTGTGTAGACACTATCCCTACCCAACAAGCAGAAAAGGCACAAGAACAATATAAGTTGCTAATGCCCTGCTTACTCGGACACCGCAAAACCCTCCACACCATCCTGCTAGGAGCAACAGGCACCATTTACAGCAGCCACGCAAGGAACCGCTCCACAGCCTCGGAGTTACTAGTCTACATGCCACAGCACTCACGTAAAAATTGTACCTACATGCAATCAGATCCGCAACAAAAATCATTCAGATGAGACGAGACATTGAACACAACCCCCAATAATATTGAGCAATACTCCCGGCGGCGTGCAGGTTTCTTTTGCCCCCCAACCACCTGGTCCCCACTAAAAAGCCTTTCCTCTTTTGATCTTTAGGTGGGATGTTGTGTGTTTCTGCCTCCATTGGGTGGTGCAGAACACGAAACAACATCCTTTCATCCTTTCCTAATCCATGCCATGTTTACACTATCTGCGTTCTTCTTCTTTTACTTTCACTAAATAGCCAGTTATCTTGACAATGTGACATACATCAGTTTCATGTTCCCTCTAGCTTCTTTTTCAGGTGTCTTGTTCAGTCTGGCCTCTTTCTCTTCTTGAAGCTGGCTTTTTTATGCTATAGCTCAACTGCCCTCGCTGGCGGATATAGCTGTGTAACCCCTTACCTCTTACCCCTTGACAATGTGACAGTGTTTCTGGATTAAATACGTGATTCTTGGCAGACATTAGCCAGGAATTTGGAGCCAAGCAGCTCCAGACGCGCTGGCTGAAGGTCGTCCTCTTGTTACCAAAGTACCAAACGTCCCTGTCACGACGAATCATGGTACCAGCTTAAGCATGGATTGCAAGTATGAGCCATTTGGCCTTATTTGAATACTAGCAACGCGAGTAGTTATCACAAGCATACTGCTTGTTCTTAAACCTGCTGAGATACTAGATTTTTGAGGTACATTATAGTGTGTGACTTCAACAAATGCCCCCCGACAACTAAGTGATGTGGTATAAGTAAACTTCACACCGCCTGGCGTAAAACCAGCAGTAGACGGAAGTTGTTAGAAGAAAAATCAATGGTTGGAGATATGAAGGTGTTGTGAAGCTGAGCTGAAGCTCTCTCTGGAAAAGCAATACTGCAATCTTTCCCAGGTTCTCAATGTTCACATCTCAGAACACAAAATGTACCTCGCCTTTCTATACAGGATGCTGTTGAATTCACTAGAGTTCCGTTGCCCCAGAGCCCTCACTGACCATCCTCATAACCTCAGAACACAATTGGATCACGTCCGCAAGGTATGCGCCATCATCTTCATCCCTGTTGCGTGCTTTGAAGGCGCCAGTGAGCTGGGAGTGGACCTTGCGAAGGTTCTGCTCTGTGATAGAATACAGGAAGGGAGGTACAGTGATTATGGGATAGCAAGCACAGATTCAGTTCCAGGAGCACTGCAAGAGCCTGCAGAAGGCTACATTCGCCTCCACCTATGCCTGCAAGCAACCTCTTGACACAGTTAAAGACAAAAAGACAACATACAACGCCTCAAATCAAAAGGACTTTTGTCACTGTTCAGTCGTGAAAGCATGCATGCATGCAAGACGCAAGTACCAGGGGCAATGCACAAGTGTAAAATCAGCACCCACCCGCGTGGTGTGCCTTCCACAACGATCTATCTGGGCTAGCTTCTAACAGGGACTGCATGGATGTGAGTGCCTTCTCTTGCAGATCCAGGTCTGTCGCGTGGTGGAGCAGGTGTATCAAGCCCTTGGGGAAGTCCCCTGCTAGGAGCTGGGGACGAAGGCCTTCATCCACCTGGATAATTATTCCAGCAATCAGAGGGCACGGGATCAGAGTAGGGTATTAGATGGATACCATGATCTAGGCGTGGCATTAAGTCCACATACATATCAGAACGTCATTCAGGAAGTGGGATGACGCAGAGTCAGGAGCACAGAAATTGTTTGGTAAATAATGTACCTTACAACGCATTCGCACGTGTTTGATATGGGAAGCAAAGCTTATGCACAGGGGCTAGCTAGAGATAGAAGGTGTGTGTGCACATTTGTGGGTGAAAGCAGCACGCATAGTAAGTATTATGTGTGCACTGACATGTATGGTTTATATGGCCAACCCCACAAAAGGGGGAGTCGTTGATGGATTATAAAGGGCGCCGTTCAGGCTGGGAGTATCGGATTATTAAGAGGAGTATCGGATTATACAATGTGTTCAGGCTGGGAGTATCGGATTACACAATGTGTTCAGGCTGGGAACATCGCATTATTAAATGCGCCGTCCAGGGACATAAAGGATGGCAAAAGATGCTGGCGATGTCAGTTTACGAATGAGTGTTAGGGTACGTATAAAACTCTAATAGCAAAATCTGGATGTGGCATGATAGCGATTTGTCTTATCTGAAATTTCAAGTGCAAACAAAAACAAACGTGCAGCTTCAGCCTTATGCTGGGCACTCTGAGCCAGTTCCTTCCCCTCAGCATGCCGAGGTAACAATCCTCTTATAACACATCCGTAGGGTCGGCCAGAGCTGTATATATGCACCATATACGACCGTATGTTGGTCATTTCCCTGCCAAAAATACCGTGTATACACCTTCGTGCCGCGACATATGCTTTGGCCAACCATACACATCCGTCGTGCCACAACATATGCTTTGCAATACATACTCTTTCTTTTTCCATGGCCAAAAAATGCCTGACTCGATGAATTGACACACAGTGCATGCCCAAAATGCAGCATCCTCATTATCTTTCCATGGCCAGAAAATGCCTGAATCAATGACTTGACACACAGTGCATGCCCAAAATGCAGCCTCTGAAGAAGAAAACAGCTGCTTTGTTTGTGGTGATTAAGGCAGGAGAATCAGACACACATTTGCACAGTCCCGCCACATAAATTGCCACTGACAGCTTCTTGCGCTCAGCACGCATGTGTTGGCAGTACGTCGCCCTTGGCATGCATGCATGGATACACTGGCAGCATACCAAAGTTACAGGACGGTGCCATGTGCTTAGTGCACCTTAAATATAGGGTTGGCCAGAACCATACATTTATAGGTATACACGGTGTATATACGGTATTTTTGGCAGGGAAATCACCATACATACGGTCATATACGGTGCATATATACGGTTCTGGCCAACCCTACTTATATACAAAGCACAACACACGTGCCTGCAACACGCCCAGTCCAAAGAAAGCGCCTTGCGCTTGATGCACATCAAGACACGGTGAACAAAGGCACAACACACACCTGCAACATATCCATGGCCACAGAGAGTGCCTTGCGTTTGATGCGGGCCTCTGACTGTGACCCCAAGCTGCGGGGCCGAAGCATCAAGGCATCCAAATAATCCAAGCCACCTGCAATATTTACGTTCACATCTCATCCAGCCTTTCTGTATCACATGCACGTAGCCAAATGACAGAGCACGGCACACACCTTTGGAAAAAAATTGACAAACAATCCTAAACTGAAGCAATAGTCAGTCGATGGATACACACCACATGCAAATGAAATTAGCTGTGCAACAAACTGCAGCTTGTATTGTTAGGCATACGACAGAGGTTGTCTGATTTGGTTGCTGACCGAGTCGTGCATTGCAAGCATGTGAATGACAATTGGCGTGCGGGCAAGGACAGCAAATGAATAGCGACCAGCACGTGGATAAGGAAGGATGCAGATGGCCATCAGCACTTGTATGAGGACAGCTGTGAACGATTATCAGTGTGAATGAGGACAGCATGTTGATGAGGCCATCTGCGCGTGTGTGAGGACAGCACATGAATGATGGTCAGCACATGAACGAGACCATCACAAGAATGTCAGTCAGTGTGCAAAGTGTTAAAGGCAGCCTACCTCCAGACAAGAAATGGTGGCAAAGGCTTTGCTGGTTGCGAACCATCGCTCCAATAGCGTACAGCCCTTTGTTTACCACTTCGTCGACGATAGGATCTACTAGCAGCTGCAGCCAAAGATTGAAAAAGGCTGGTAGCTGGAAAATCCATCACTGTTATATTGCCAAACATGAATAGCCATGCTACGCTGTCTGCCACAAGAAAGAAGTATAGACTAGTTTCGGTTTTGGCACATTATGAATGTAGGTCTCAGGGGAGCCCACACTGGACAGGAAATTGGGTCAATGAAATGGGGATACTGTATTAAGAGCGGGACGATTAAAACGAGAAGAAAACAATAAGCAGGCAAAAAAACCGCTCCCCGCATTTATTAAGGAAAAGGAGCCACTTTGGTACCGGGCATCATAAAACTCATCCACCGCAACACAAGGATCGGATGACACAAGATGTGAATAAGCTCTATTATACAAAAAACACACTCACCCGAGCCATTTCATAAATGGCCACACAGGAAAAGTAGTGAGGAAAGCTACTGTCCTCATACAAATACACCCTTTGCATACATGCACTTACAAGCCCAAGCCGTGTGAAGATATCAGGGTACAGGAAGAGTAGCAAGGACGGCTACTGTCCTCTTACAAGTACACCCATTGCATACACGCACTTACATGTCCAAGCCGTGTGAAGATGTCAGGGTACATCTCCCACAGGTCCTGCTGGAACTGGTGGTTATTGGATGCTGCTGTCCCTGAAATGGCAATGCAAGAGACATTTTAGGAGGGGAATGCTCTCGTGCTTTGTGCGCATCATTCAAATCACGTCCAGTACCTTCGTTTGGTTGACAAACCTGCTCTTCCGCTAAGTATACCGGTCTGTTACTCTCTACAGTCGGCTACATAAGCCCAAAGAGGCCACGCTGTGAGTCATCTGCCTTTAACAAAAACAACTTAGGTGCCGTGTCCTTGATGTTTTTGCCCCCCATATCATATACCGTACATGTGCAGTTCCTAACACATGTGCAACGCATGCATTCACACCATGCATTCATATCGTGCTTTCACACCAAACTAAGTTTTACTTTCAGAAATGACCAGACTTTGTAAGCACCGTACATACTCCGCATCATCACCGTGCGTATTCCGCACTTGGAGATTACCCTGCCAAAAATTTCAACATATCGTACAAACATGTGCACTTCTGGTCAACCCATATCAGCCTCTCTTCCAATAAGACAGCGCAACCCCTGAATCATTTCATTCTTTGTATATCCCAATAATAAAGGGTATATGTGCAGTACCTAACACATAAGCGGCGTGTGCCCTTATGCTTGCGTCCTCTGCAGGGCCCAGCCGATCAACAATGGGTGGTATGCCGCCTAGGACTTTAAGATCTGCACAGAAAGAGTGTGTGTATGTGTGTTTACCACGTGCATTTGCTAAACCTGTAGCGCATGAGCGAGTGCATCCAGGTATTTGTACTGGCACAAAGTTGAAGAGCTGTATCTGACCGATACGCACGCAATCACGCCTGCAGAGTGATCCGCGCAATTGAAATGTTCGTGTTTTAAGAACCTCAAGCGCCGGTTCCTGCCTTCTGTGAATGCTGCAACTTCACGCTTTTTAAGGTGTAATCCAGCTTCTGTCTGTGTCCACGCATCGTCTCTCATTGTTTGCATCGTCTCTCATTGTTCGCTACATCACTCACTGTTTGCATTGTCAATGGGCTCCACAAGGGTTTGGAGGGCTTCGAGCGCAGCTTGGGTGTCATCTACTGACAGTTCAGAGCCGGAATTGATCAAGACACTCAGGATTTCCTTGATGAGGTCCGTCTCACTAGGCTGATTGGCCATGAAGGAGTTGAGCTGCGTGTGATTGCATGTATGCACGTGGTTGCATGCATGATCGCGTGGGATTTGCATCAGTAGGGTGTGGCCAAGCTATAGTCTATTGCGCTTAGCACGAGATGGCTGGTGCTGCCCAGGATATTGCAAGTTACGAGTTGCAGTTACGATGTGAATACAAGCTTTCAGTCATTTTCTTAGGTTGGTGATCTGAGCAGAGTTACATAGCATATGGATATAGCACAGCAACTATTCAGACGCCCTGAGAACACCTCTTACCTCCTCCACACGTTTGGGAGTGTTTAAAACCTCTGCCTGTGGGAGCTCCTCTGCACCCTCCTGCTCCTCAATTCCCAGCTCCTGCCGCTCCAACCTCGCTTTCACTGCACCGTCCCTCAAGCTCTGGTGATCGCTGTGCTCTGCAAGTTGAGTAGAAAGGCAGGTTCCAGTGTGCTAAGCGTTCGCACACATGCACACATGCAAGCATAACACTCGAACATGCGAACACACACACACACACACACCCACCTATTGCCCAATTAAGGAGCTTTTGCTCATCCCACCCTCTGGTGTCCACCCGCGTGGGTTCTTCATGCTCTTCTGGCTTCTCAACAGGCATGACCCCACCTCCTCCATTTACAGATTGGATTGAAATAGAGAGGGCCAGGAACAGGCACAACACAGGCATGCACGATTTCATTAGGCCCAGAGGTTTAGGCCACGTAGAAAATCACACCAGCAAATTAAAAACAATAAAACTAATAATGTTACGAATGCCTAGGTGAGGAAGAAACCCTGATGGCAACGGTTCGAGACACAAGGCAGGTGAGAACTTACACCTATCCATGCACTATACAGCACACACACA
>Ga0307942_1001314_pt1 | contig 19646 bp, 18 predicted proteins | sample OrgLakmetagen175_FD_201846 | JGI IMG/M metagenome (GOLD analysis project Ga0307942, IMG submission 201846) | Saline water microbial communities from Organic Lake, Antarctica - #175 | ecosystem: Environmental > Aquatic > Non-marine Saline and Alkaline > Saline | place: Antarctica: Organic Lake... | reverse complement strand
TGTGTGAGCATTCACAGCATAACGTTGCAAGCACGTGTGAATAAGGTGCTATACAGAAGCTTTCTACGTGTCCATGTACTCACCACATGGTACGCCTGCACACAGAGGTACAAGCATGTGTGAGCATTCACAGCATAGCGTTGCAAGCACGTGTGAATAAGGTGATATACAGCAGCTTACTATGTGTCCATGTACTCACAACATGGTACGCCTGCACACAGAGGTACAAGCATGTGTGAGCATTCACAGCATAATGTTGCAAGCACGTGTGATCATGGAGCTTATGACGATTGTCTGTGCAAAAGAGGGTCCCCATCAGCCGATGGAGCATCCTACAGCTCCATCTCTTGGAGTGCTGCACAATTGTATGATGTTGGAGGTTGTGGTGCACGTGTACTGCAACTACAAGCTTACGTGTATGAAAGCAAGTCAAAGCCGTGTAATAAATCAAACACACGGGCTTGCAAAGTGTGGGGTGCTCCTGCCTTCTGAGTGCTCTCTAATCCGCGTCTACTCGGCCTCAAAGACAAACAATTTAGACACTTGGCTTCTGCTCTCTCGCTGCTGGTATATACCTAGTGCTATCAACACCTACCTAGGCATATACCATTAGGTATACAACCCATCTCATTGTCCGTCCGCAAAAGTAACGAATTTGAAACTAGTGACAAAGGCGTACACGATGCACCTGACACCTCACCCTCGCAACCCCTTCTCACATACACACATACACGCACACACAAACACACACACACATATATGCTCTCACACACCCACCCACCCACCCACCCTGGCACATACACACACACATATTCAGACACCCACACACCCAAAGCATACCTGTCGCATGCCAGTAGCCTTTTCCATCTCCTCGTGCATGTCTTTCATGTGGCGCTCCTCACGCCACTCCGTGATTGCCTACACGTGTCGTGTGCATTGTGTGCGTGCATGTGCGGGTGTGTTTACAAAGTGGGATTGTTGATTGTTGATTGTGTGTGTATGTGTATGTGTATGTGTGTATGTATGTTTCATGTGGCGCTCCTCACGTCACTCCGTGATTGCCTACACATGTCATAAGTGTGCATTGTGTGCGTGTGCCTACGTGTGCATTGCCTACACGTGTCGTGTGTGCCTACGTGTGCATTGCCTACACGTGTCATAAGTGTGCATTGTGTGCGTGTGCCTACGTGTGCATTGCCTACACGTGTCGTGTGTGCCTACGTGCGCATTGCCTACACGTGTCATAAGTGTGCATTGTGTGCGTGTATATGTGGGTGTGTTTACATAAATGATATTGTTGATTGTGTGTGTATGTGTATGTGTATGTGTATGTGTGTATGTATGTGTGTGTATGTATGTGTGTGTATGTGTGTGTGCACGTGCCTTCCTCGGTGTCGTCTGAGCGCATGTCAAACTAGAATGCATGAAAGGAAAGAATGTGCATCCCAGGGAATCGCCGATGACGCAACACAGAACTTAATGTAATTCAGAATACACATCACAGTCATATATAGGCAATTTGTTGGTGGGGTATAATTGTTCTTGGTTGGTTAGGCATCATCGTCGTTCACACATATCCATCTCTGCTCGGTGCTTGATGCGTGATCGGTATGCGCAATCGGTTACACACAACTGGTTCCAGGCGTCATTGTTGTGCTTTGTTTTTTTTAATTAAGATTGGCCAGAGCCAAGTATACACACTGTGACCGTATGTATGGTCGCTTCTCTTCTTAGAATACCGTATAAACTCCGTGTATATTTACAAAATGTATGGTTCTGGCCAGCCCAATAACTACTGAACCAAGATCGCACGCGCGCGTGCTGGTGCGCGGCATCTGTCACCAAGTCGCCCTCTCAGGAAGCATCATGGCATGCGAGCAAAAGACTTCTTTTTCTTTTTCTTTTTAATTTCTTTTTCCTTCTTTTCTTTCTTTATTTGAATTTCTTTGGATTTCTTTCTAAAAACAAGCGATCAGCAGCGTTACCTGCCACGTGTCGATTTCATCAGGCTTGGCATACATTGCAGGGGCAAGCTCCATGGGGTCCTTGGGGGGAGGCATGGCAAGGCTGGCCTGCATGTGTGTGCGCGTGTGTGTGCATGTGTGCGTGTGTGTGCCGGTGTGTCTGCGTGCGTGCTTGTGTGTGTGTATGTGTGTGTGCATGTGTGTATGTGAGTGTTTTGGTGCGTGTGAGTGTGTGCGCGTGCGTGTGTGTGTGCTTGTGTGTGTTTGAATGCGTGTGTGTGTGCGAGTGCATATGTGCGTGCGTGCTTGTATGTATGTGTGTGCGTGTATGTGTGTGTGCGTGTGTGAGAGTGCATATGTGTGTGCATGCTTGTATGCATGTGTATGTGTGTGAGTATGTGGACGTCTTCTACGTACCTTCTTGGCCTCGCTGTCTGTACGCAGTGCTATGTTGACCAGATTGCGTAGCATGGCAGCATGGGAGATACCAAGCTCAGCTGCCTGTGATGAAGAAGTGTGTGTGTGTGTGTGTGTTGTGAGTGCATGTACGTGCGTGTGTCAGTGCATGTGTGTAATCTTGTGCATGTATATTTGCGTTTGGATGTGTGTGCGTGTGTGTGTGTGTGTGTGTGTGTGTGTGTGTGTAGGGGGGGGGGTACGAGCTTGCTTGCTTGCTTGCTTAGCATTACGATTTGAATTAGACAGGAACACTTGAACAGGATTGCACTCCTATTTTGCCCATATACCCATACAAATGTACTGCATACATATTACACCCATAAGTGTGCTGCGTGTACATTGCACATACACCCATTCATACCTACAGCCACACACTGTAAAGCATAACGTCATGAACAGCATTGTAGGTGGGGCGGAACCATAGACACAGACCAAAAACACAGAAAGCACGCATAATTGAGCAAGTATACACCCCTGTGGATTAAGCATTAAGCATGCGTAACAAATAACAGTGTACCTGTACACTTAGGCACACATCATACCGGCATACTAAACATTTTTGACATACATGAATGATGTACAATTCCCACACAAGCTACGTGGCAAGTATGACACGCACCATCCTTATTTTATGCACTCTTGAGCACGCACAGCGTATCTGCATGAAACATACACTCACTCACACTCCGCCCGTACGGCATACCTACACAATTAAGCATTCATAACATGCCTGTGTACCCTTACCAACAAAACACACACATAAACTCACTCACACACACATACACACTCATGAGCACACGAGTCCTTATAGAAAACCTGCACACCTAGGATAAAAAGCTAGCGCACATACACGCACACATACACACACATGAGCACACGAGTCCTTGTAGCACACCTGCACACCCACACATGATTTAAAGCTAGCGCACACACACACACACACACACACACGAGCCCACGCAACATATGTGCATAAATAATGACAAAGTGCACCCAGTGCACACTGCATATCTGCATGCAACATCATACACACACACTCTCAGGCCTGTGCATCGCACCTGGTGAAATATGGGGCCTGTAGGGTCCAATTCTGGACCGTTCAGACCGACCACATTGACGTCCGTGATAAACACGCTGCCCTCTCCATTGCCTTGCTCACTCAGTCGAGCCTGTGGTGAGTATGAGTGTGAGTGAGTGTGTGCGTGTGTGCGTGCGTGTGTGCTTGTGTGTGTGCTTGTGCGTGTTTGTTTGTGTTTGTGTGTGTGTGTGTGTGTGAGAGAGAGAGAGAGAGAGAGAGTGTGTGAGAGTGTGAGTGAGAGAGAGAGAGAGAGAGAGAGAGAGAGAGAGTGTGAGAGAGAGAGAGAGTGAGAGAGAGAGAGAGAGGAAGAGAGAGAGAGAGAGAGAGAGATGTGTGTTGGTTGTTCTAAGGTCACAACCGATACTATTCTGTAGACACATGCCTCACATGGCCTTATTTAAGGCCACAAGTAGTTGCTGACAAGGGACTCTTTTGCAACAGTTTGGGCGAATTCAGAAGGTTTAAGGCAAGACCGTATCGCTCATACAGACGATGAAGCCAAACGAGGGCGGTCGAGCGGCACTTTCGGGCTTTTGAGAGCAGCACAAAAACGAGAAGAATAGGAGGCTGTCCCTGTAGCCCACGATACCTGCCCCAAGGCTCTTCAGAGAGCTTTATCCATTTCTCTGTAGCTCTGGGGTCTGAGATCTGAGTGAGAGGAGGAGGTCTGAGTCATGCCTCTAACTAATTTTAGTTGTTGAAGCTCCAGCTCTAGCTCTCTCACAAACTGTAGCTTTGACATCTCCAAGGTCGAGACAAACCCACCTTTGGAGAAAACTTGGTCAGGTCAGCTTTGCCAGATATGATGCTGTAGTAGTCTCCCAGAGGGGGTGTGGGCCCAGCCATATCCTCCTGTTTTGTGTGTGTGTGTGTGTGTGTTTGTGTGTGTGTGTGTGTAACAAAAGGCATGCGCTTGATTGCTGAGTTCAGGGACAGTGTTATGAATGCAGCTTTTTTGTATGTGGGGAAGACCGGTTGTGTGTATTTGTGTGTGTAAACGTATGTAAGTGTTTTTGCGAGCATGTGACAGAGCGCATGAGCTTACACCTATGCTGCTAACTACGAGTATGTGTGAATATTTAGAATGCAGCTTTGTTGCGCGTGAGCAAGTCTGGCCATGACTTTGGTGCACGTTGGGCATGCGTGATAGCACACACACCCTCACGCAAGAGCAAATACTTGCTGGGGACAGCATGCTTTTATTACAGCGTGTTGTTTGTAAAGGACAAGGGTGTGCACTTTTACATGCACAATGGGAACACACACACACACACACGCACGCACGCACGCACATGCACAAGCTTGTGGACTAATACCTTTATGACTTCCTCCATCACGCGCTCCATAATGATGGGGTCCTCATCAGGCAACAGAACAGGGATGCCATCATCCTCGCGCTCATAAGCCTCCTGTTACCGACAAAACAAGTGTGTGTGTGTTTGTATTTGTGTGTGTGTCTGTGTGTGTGTGTGTCTGTCTGTGTGTGTGTTTGTGTGTGTGTGTGTGTGTGTGTGTGTGAGTGAGAAAGAGAAAGAGAGCACAGGACCTGTCACAAGAGAGTGGGAATGTCTGCCTCCTACCTACCATCTACCTTAAATCTCAAACTTCCAGTCAAAAATAAACAACAAGTGCTCACTCCTGCCAATTCACCTAAAAGTGTAGCGAGCTGATCGACCCAGCTTGTTTACACAGCTCCATGCATGCTGCCCCTTTCAGGCCTAGCTGCGTGAACAGCAGAGCCGCTCTATGGCGCACATGGAGCCTAGCTACATTAATAGCAAGGGGGCCAATCAGGCCCTCAGCGACATGATCCCACATTCGCACCTGCCAATCTGCCTTCAGGTTCACCCAGCCATCTAAGCGTGCCGCCCCTTTCAGGCCTAGCTGCGTGAACAGCAGAGCCGCTCCATGGCGCACATGGTGCAGCATCTTGCGAGACAGGCGAGCAGGGCTGTGGTACTTGATCTGTGGGAAGGAGTACGTGGTGCAGATGGTGGTGGTGGTGGTTAGAGCAGTAGTACACTTTGTCTGCAAGGTGCGTTGAGTTCAAGGCGTCTGAGAGGAGCATCTTGCAAGACAGGCGAGCAGGGCTGTGGTACTTGATCTGTGGGAAGGAGTACGTGGTGCAGAAGGTGGTGGTGGTGGTTAGAGCAGTAGTACACTTCGTCTGCAGGGTGCGTTGAGTTCAAGGCGTCTGAGAGGAGCATCTTGTGAGACAGGTGAGCAGGGCTGTGGTTCTTGATCTGTGGGAAGGTGTACGTGGTGCAGATGGTGGTGGTGGTGGTGGTTAGAGCAGTAGTACACTTCGTCTGCAAGGTGCGTTGAGTTCAAGGCGTCTGAGAGGAGCATCTTGCGAGATAGGTGAGCAGGGCTGTGGTTCTTGATCCATTGTCATGTGTACGTGGTGCAGATGGAGGCGACTTATCACCTTAGTAATAAGCCTACTGCATAAAGATTGCAAGGTACCATGAGTCAATGCACAACACACACAAAAACACACACACACGACGCACTGGCGCAGCACCTTGCAAGATGGCACAGCATGTGAGCTTTCGTGTGGGGCTTTTTATTTAATTAATTTAATTGGTCACGACGACAATTTGCGAAAAGGTCAAAATCATTTGCGGTGCACGGTGATGCAAGTGCAGAGTACGGTAGCACATTCTTTTGTGATGCAAGTGCAGAGTACGGTAGCACATTCTTTTGTGAGAAGGACGTACAGGGCTGAGGTCATTGTGCCGTCAATCCCTGGTTAGTAGTTCTGTGCTTTGCGATTTGACTTTAAAGGTGGTTTTGTTAGCAAGGAAGGTTATTTGGTCATAACTCCAGCTCCAGTGTCTGTCTGTCACATGCAACATGGAATTGGACGAATGCATTCGGTGAAGAGCGCACAGTCTACAGATCTCGCAGAGCAGCAGTGGTGTGCAATAACTTTATCTCCTGTGCTATTCGCCAGATCGCTTCTATTGTTGTCCTCCGACTTTCATTCCCATTGGCCCTCACAAATGCGCAGCTGAACCTCAATGACGAGTACTACACTTACCTCAACATTTGCAAAAGGTAGTTAAGCATGTGTGTGTGTGTAAGTGCGCGTGTGCTTGTGTGCTCACCGTGCGTGTGAAGGGTGCCAAGCCCCTCTGAATTTGCGTCATGGCAACAGCATCTGCAACTTGCCCGGCCGAGAGCAGCAGTGCCGTGTGTTCTTGAATCATGGGCGGGCCCATACCCTCCTGTGTGCATTTGCGCACGAAAAGTGAGAACGCATGATGCTTGTACGATTGGACATGAGACATGAGGGAGGCATCATGCATGAACTGAAAGCTTTCTAAGGCAGCTCCAAGCCCTCCCGCACGCAAACACACACATAACCTTTAATTTGGAAACAAAACAAGTACACCCCACGCCTCACACCCCACCCCTACCCCCAATCCTGAACACCCAGACACCCACACTAACACCCACAACCTACCTTCATCATAAACCACTCCCTCTGGGCCACCTCAGACACCAAAATCTCGCTTTCTACATCCACGGCCTCAATCTCCGTGGGGATAAGAGCAAGTGGGCCCTCTGAAGTTTGTGTGTGTATGTATGTGTGTGCGCGTGTGTTTGTGCGTATGTTAGTGTGTGAGTGTGTGCATGAAAGAAGCGCCAATGCACCATTAAAAATACATCATTCAATACGCACACTACGCACACAAAAAAGCACCGTTCACAATGTATCCATTCAATACGCACACACAAAAGAGCAGCACTTGTACCTGGGCCTTCCAAGACCGTGACGCTGAAGTGGAGGGCTTGTTGCTTCATGTACGGCTCAATCAGCACCTGGAAGAAAAGGGGGGGAGGGTTCAGGGTTAGCCGGGACCGATGCAGCTTCAGCCGGGACACAGTTCAGTCTGGACTGTTTTGTGAATGCACCCAATGGACACACAACAACAACACAGCTGTATTCCTCATTCAGGTCGGCCAAGCAACACAGCTCTGGTCCTCAACTCTTGAGACACACATATCAGAAACAGCAGGACACACAAGTGTTTGGCTCTGCAGTGCACTTACAGGTAGCAGCAGCAGGATACATGGTGCTGTAACAGCAGGACACGCAACGCAGTAACAGCAAGACACACAACGCAGGAATAGCAGGACATACAAGCGTTTGGCTCTGCAGTGCGCTTACAGGTAGCAACAGCAGGACACACAACGCAAAAACAAGCAGGACCAGTGTTGTGCAAAAGGCGTCATTAAAAAATGGCACCGTAAATAACGATCGTAAATAACGGCGTTACCGTCACTAAACTCTGATGATTGACGGCGCAATTTACTATTTTCACCATCAATTTGACATTAATTACGCCGTCAGCGTCATTTACCATAGACGCCATCAAGCGTCAGGTGCACAACACTGAGCAGGACACACAACGCTGTAACAGCAGGACACACAAGCAATACATGCTCTACAATGCGCTTAGAGGTAGCAAGGGCAGAACAGGTGCGCCTAGTGGCAGCAAGGGCTGGACAAACAACAGGACCAGCAGCTGTTTGCCCTTGTAACAAAATAAGAGGCTTTTTCTTGGAGGATGCCTCTGTCGAGGTCTTTCCATGTCATCACAAACACGCATTCAAAGATAGATCCGTGTTATCTAAAGCAGCATACTCCCAAAACAAACGCATCATCACGCATTCAAAGATAGATCCATGTTATCTAAAGCCAACATAAACACAAACAAACCAACCATCACGCATCCAAAGCATCCCCCCCCCCAAAACGCAGTCTACCACTCTCTTACTGCGGGAAGGGTGGAGCCCTCTGTGGAGGCTTGTCCTCCTTCCAAGTCCACCAGCTCCTGCACCAGTGTCAAAAGAAACGTGTAGGGTGGGCCAGAACCGTATATATTAATACGTATATACGGTGTACATACGGTATTTTTAGCAGGGAAATCACCATACATACGGTCGTATACGGTGTGTATATACAATTCTGGCCAACCCTACAGATGTGTGTAATACTTGAAGGTATATTTGTGCTAGGAAGCAGAGAAAGGTGCACTGGCCTTGCTCTCTTTCCCAGTCCACCAGCTCCTGCAACAACATCAGCGCAAGGAGCCAGTAATACAACACTGTTGCATTCTTACCGGAATTGTGAAATTGGAGAAAAAGCATCGATGTTGTTGTTGGGATGTTCATCAGCGTGCATAAATTAGTACGTACGTACTTGTAGCATTTACATTTGAAGGCAGGAGACAGATCCGCAACGCACACGCAGACACATACTTAACCATCGTTCTTGACGGCCAGAACACACATATACACTCATCAGCTCGCACTGACGCTGATGCCCATCCCCACTACCACCCTTTATCACATACTTACACAGACACGCACAGAAATACACACAAAACACACAGGCACGCACACTCACACTTGCACGTACATACTTGTACACACACATGCACGCTCATACACACAACATACATGCACACAGGCACACATAGGCACGCATGCACACACTTGCACACACACACAGGCATGCATGCACATACACACAAAACAAATGCACATAAGCAACACACTCACTCACGCACACACATACACACCTGCAGCAGCTCACGTGCAGCCTCTGCTGCATCAATTGTGCCGACAGCAACGTTGATGTGACGGCCAAGGCAACCGTCAGAAGGCTTGATCACATACACCTGCTGCTCCTGATGCCAGCCCTAGTATGTGTTTATGTGTGTGTTGTGTGTGTGTGTGTGAGTGCGTGTGTGCATGCTTGTGTGTGTGTTGTGTGTATGTGTGTGTGCAAGTGTGTGTGCATGCTTGTGTGTACGTGTGTGTGCGTGTGTGTGAGGTAGGTGCAGACCGGTGCCTGTGAATGACATACATGAACATCTCACACACATTCATCATCTCAAGAGGGACACACACACGCATCTACTAACCACACACACACATACACACACATCTCAAAAGGGACACACACGAGCATCTATCATCAAGACACACACACATTTCAAGAGGGTCTGGCCACAAGCGGACTGTGTTAATTGTGCGCTGATTGTAATGTGCAATATTGCGAACGTGCGTGAGAAAGCGGATGGGGTGATAAGGAATGATGCAAAATGGGAGGGGCAGGAGGAATTAACGCACACATCGAACCAACCCAAAACACAAGTACAAAACGTGCTTATGCGCTAACCGGCTGCTTGCATCCACCAATGCAACATATTTCAATGCCCAGCTTTCTTTCACACATGCACACACACCCACACATCCACACCTGCTTTCACCCATGAATGCAACAAATTTCGATGCCTAGCTCTCTCACACAAACGCGACAGAGAACGAGGACCAGGAAACCCTCACGTCTGCTGCACAACACACACATACACACACGCACACACACACACACACACACACACACACACACCACACCTGCTTGTCCACAAAGGCCTCAAACTTTGGCGCCCAGTTACGTTCGGCATTCAAGTCAGGCGCCGTCATAGGCCAGGCAGCCATCACTGGGAAGCCAAGCTCCTTCAGCTTTTCTCGTAACCTGCGACGAGAATTCACAATGTGAGGTTAAAGTAGTTAAGGTCGGCCATTACGGTATGTATACACCGTATGCAACCGTATAAATGATCATAACGTCTCTGCTAGAAACAACGTTACTACACCATGTTTACATATGCATGTATGGATTTGGCCAACCATAGAAATGATATTCATCTCTGCAGCCTGTCCCCAAGTCTTCATCTCTGCAGCTGTCCCCAAGTCTCAACACCTGAGGTTGCCTCGTGAGTGCCTCAATACCTGAGGTTGCGAAGGCCTCGTAATTGCAAAGGCCTCGTGATTGGCAGCCACTAACCAAACAGTTTCTGTGATGGCCTAGATTCTGTGATGGCCTCGTGATTGGCAGCCACTTACCAAACAGTTTTTGTGCAGGGCATCCCCCCACCACTGGCACACTAACACTGCTCAGTATGTGTGGCAAAAACAAGCTTCTACTCGTGCGCTCCACACCCACCTGATCTTGTCCCCCGCAATTGCAGCTGCTTGTGCCGGTGTGCAGGAGCCCCCCACCACAGGCATGCTGGCGCTGTTCAGCGCCTGGTGTAGGCGCGCACGTTGGCCATCAACCATGCCGGAGGTGGACACGGCAGACAGGAGGGCGCCTGCAGACTGCACACTGCTGCTGCTGCTGCTGCTGCTGCTGCTTGGCTGAAGATCACGAGACAGGTCCTGCAAACATACAGTATATGCTTATGTGTGGCATGTGTGTGAGTGCAGGGATGGAGAGACAGATCCTGCAAACATACAGTATATGCCACACATGTGCGGGAGCGTGCATGTACGCGTGTTTAATTGTGTGCGCGTGCGTAAAACTTTGTGTGTTTGCGTGTGCATCTGTGCACGCAGGTATGCGTGCACGTATGTGTGCGTATGTGCACGCGTGCAGGGGAGGCGTGCATGCACATGTGCGTAAATGAGAGTGTGCGTGTGCTGTTCCTGTTCCTGCATCATCTCCGCCCTGGAAACCTTCAGTGGGAGTGACTGTAATGCAGCTTACAGTGCAATACAATTACAGCTCTGCAAAAGTCTGCTTATTATATAGATCCATCAATTGAGGATGCCAGGATGGTAAGCCCAATGTTGCCGCTTTTGCTGGCCTGGCCATGTGTATCTTGACTAGGGCTTCAATGAGATAGCGCTCTTCAAGAAGCTCGTGCATTCTCACTTGTATTGTTGGTGGTTTTTCTGGGCTAGAGCGGCATCCTTGCCCTCGACGACCTGCCCCAAAGCACGTGATCCTGCCTTATACTTGTACTGTCTTAGAAGTACTTCAAGGAGAATGCAAGGCAGGACCACGTGCTTTGGGGCAGGTCATTGTCTAGCCCCTTGCTGTCGAACCGTGTGAGGGGTTCCCTTCCTTGAGGGACACGGCTTAAACACAAGAACAATGATGAAACTGCCCAAAGACAAGGGCTTTGGAATTTTTGTGTGGTCTCCAGGGCCAGAGGAAGATCGCTTGTGGCCACTCATTCAGACCGGTTATATACGCCGGCTAAACTCATATACAGTCATACGGATATGGACACGGCAAACTATTACTCATACGGCCGAATATGTACGTACCAACCGCATTGATAATTATACAGTTCTGGCCGACTCTCTCTCTCTCTCTCTCTCTCTCTCTCTCTATATATATATATATATATATATATATATATATTGAACACAGTAAGTCTCTGGCAGAGAAATCCTGAGGACACGGCCAGATTTGGCTTGTAAATGTTCACAGTTCTGGCAAATACTTGGTGTGCAAAACTGTGTGTGCGAGGCAGCGACAGCGTGAGTATACTAAATATTACAATGAATTCATGAAGCTTTGAATCACGTGCCCTCTGACTTTTCGACACGTGTCAAACACTGCTGAGCCAAGTATAACCCTGAACAAGCCTACTGAGTAAACGGCACCAATCTTGCCCCCAGTTTCACACATCCACATCCACAGAAACAATCCAACAACACAACCCATGCATCCTGCTGATGTTAGCTCGTTGTGTGCCCACGGCATGATAACACAGAGGAAAGCAGCAACAAATACAAGCACACAACCACAACCACACATACACACACGCACACCTCAAGTGTCTTAAACGATAGGCCTCCCTCCAGCTCGGCCACAGCCCCTGCGGCCAGCTCAGGTGCCCCCACCCCATGCAGTGCAGAGGAAGGCAGCTCACACACAGACATGTCCTCCTTCAGGTAGAGCAAGCGTACGTGCACCCCGCTGGTGCTGGAGCTTTCTGCTGCTGTTGCTGCTGCTGCTGCATCGTCTTCTGCAAATGAAAGTGAAGGAATTTTATTGGGGCACGTATTGTAAAAGGGCACTGTCAGATAGAGTTTACTGCAGCATGTGTGTGTTTGTGTGCGCGTGAGTGTGTGTGTATGTGTGTGTGTGTGTGTGTGTTTGTTCTAGCGGCTGCCTCCGCAGAGAAAGCAGGTTGGTCAGCAAGCTCATGTGGCAACACAAGCCTGATACAACTGATACTAGGTCAAACCCTCAATTCCGTACCAAACAAACACTGGACAAAAAGCAGGTTGGTCAGCAAGCTCATGTGGCAACACAAGCCTGATACATTTGATACTAAGTCAAACACTCTATTCCGTACCAAAAAAACACTGGACAAAAAGCTGCAGCTTCAGCACGTCACAGAAAACTTGGTGCACATGCAGCCCATGCAGCAGCTGAGCACGTTTACATTCACGCACCTGATGGACTGCTGCTGCTGCTGCTGCTGCTGCTGAACGCAGGCGCAGGCCACGCTGTGTGCATGCAGTCCACGGCACAGCGTGCCATGTTGAGAGAAGCACTAAGGTCCACTAACGAGCCCCCAGGAGCTCCCAGCAGCACTGCAGCGTGAGGCGGTGCAGTAGATCAAACCACATCGGATATGCACTGATCATCACACAGCACTACGATTGAGTATACAGTATAAAGCATGAGGCGGTGCAGTAGATCAAACCATGTCGGATATGCACTGATCACCACACAGCACTTCAATCAAGCATGCAGCGTGAGGCGGTGCAGTAGATCAAACCATGCCGGATATGCACTGATCACCACACAGCACTTCAATCAAGCATGCAGCGTGAGGCGGTGCAGTAGATCAAACCATGCCGGATATGCACTGATCATCACACAGCACTAGGATTATCACACTTGCACCTTGCCCTGGCCACAGAGAGCACTCAGATCAATTACTAACCCCCAGGAGCTCACAGTAGGGGGAGAGAGGGAGGGGCGTCTGGTGACCATCAGTGGGATTACCCAGTACAGAAACAGAAGACAGCGAGAGGCAGGTGCAACAAAGAGCTAAAGACCGCAGCTGTAGGGAAATAAGGCAGAGAGAGGCAGGTGCAGCAAAGAGGAGGGGGCAGCAGGTACAGCAAGGTGAGAAATAAGCTGCAGCAAAGAGAAGGGGACAGCAGCTGCAGCAAGAAGGTAAAACATTACCTGCAGCAAAGAGGAGGGGACAGCAGGTGCAGCAAGAAGGTGAAAAAATAAGCTGCAGCAAAGAGGAGGGGACAGCAGAGGTGCAGCAAAGAGGAGGGGGCAGCAGGTGCAGCAAAGAGGAGGGGACAGCAGGTGCAGCAAAGAGGAGGGGACAGCAGGTGCAGCAAAGAGGAGGGAACAGCAGGTGCAGCAAAGAGGAGGGGACAGCAGGTGCAGCAAAGAGGAGGGAACAGCAGGTGCAGCAAAGAGGAGGGAACAGCAGGGGCAGGGCGCAGTGGCCCAAAAACAAACAGAGTCAACAACATGTCAGCGGCACAGTCGGGTGCAGCAGCCCAACAACAAACAAGGTCAAGACACACATGGGTGTTGGGTGTGTCGTGCGAAGGGGGTCGTGAGTATGATTGAGTGGGTCGACCAAGTGGCAATCCTCCTGGATAGGGGGCTCTCTGAAGCACCAGAGCCGCTGCGCAGACAGCTAGCTCTCTGGAGCAGAGCCACTTCTAGCTCTCTGGAGCTCTCTGAAGCAGAGCCACTTTTAGCTATCTAAAGCTCTCTGGAGCTCTCTGGAGCGGAGCCCCTTCTAGCTCTCTGGAGCTCTCTGGAGCAGAGCCCCTTCTAGCTCTCTGGAGCTCTCTAAGGCAAAGCCGCAGACATCTAGCTCTCTAGCCCTCTGGGGCAGAGTTACAGCACATACATACACAATCACATAGTGCAGGTCACAAAGTATGCAGGCAGTAGAAAATAAAAAGGGCCCAAATGGTGGTGGACCGCTGGTGGTGGGCTGCTGATGTTGGAAGGCCCGTTACATCTGGCCATCCCTTTCTTGGAAATGCGGGTGAAAGCTAAGATCAAGGTGTGGCCTTGTTCAGGCTTATGCACCTTACGCACATCTTATGATTTCACTGTTTGACTATCATCGCCAAGGGAGGGACCTTTCGACCTGCTTGTGTAATTTGTGAGGTTAAGACTGACCATGCCAACCAGAACGCTGCATCTCAGAAGTTGAACGTGCCACTTTTACTATGTACTGTATACAGTGACAATGATTTGTCACAAAGCGTTCTGTGTACAGGAGCTGCAAGGATTCAGCTACATCCTTGTTTATTTCAAGAGGCCTTTGCAGTATGCTGTGTTGCAAAATATGGTACCCAAAAGAACCCCCTAAGGATCCTGTAAATTAAATAATTGATACTGTTGGAAGTCACCGCGAACCCCCATTATCTTGACATCCGTCTTAACAACAGTCCATTCTCAATCTGCAATGTCAGCATTGATCTGTATGCAGCTGTAGAACACACAAAGGGTGAAGGACTGGTAGCCTGGACTCATGGATGTGCATGTGCGTATACTAGCACATACATACACAATCACAGACACGCACACACACACACACGCGCGCACACACACTAACACACACACGCGCGCGCGTGCGTACCGGACAATGTCATGTGGGGGTCGTCTTGAATGAGGCGGAGATCTGAAGTCAATGGGCTGAGTTGCAGGACTTGGGGCTTGCCCTCTCTGTCCTCGTCCTCCGCCTCTTGCTGCAGTGCACCCTACGTGTGTGTATGTGGGTGTGGGTGTGGGTGTGGGTGGGTGTGGGTGTGGGTGCATGTGCACAGGTATGTATTCTTGTGTGTGAGAATCAATGTTTGGATGCGTATGTCAATGTATGTGCAAATGTGTATAACAAGACTCATGCTGCAGAGCTTTGGATAAGCTTGAACCTTTTTGCCCTCTGCCACACACAACGGTGCACATTGGAGTCCAGACACATGGACCCCCCCCCCTCCCCTTCCATCCACACATAGTCACACACATGCACACATACAAACACTCCTTGCAGCGACTGCTTTTTGACAGGACTCTACGCTAGCTGCACGCTCAAGAGCTTGCCCCATTTTAGTTAATATACCTACACGCTTTATCAACACACACACACACACACACATTTCTTGCATGAGCTGCTCTGACAGGCGCTCCACAAGAGCTGCGCGTGAGCCTGTCACATTTCAGTTATTATACCTACGCTTCACCAACACACACACACACACCTACCTCTTGCATGAGCTGCTCTGACAGGCGCTCCACAAGAGCTGCGCGTGAGCCTGTCACATCCAGGCCCCTCTGCTCTAGCTCTGATCGCAGCTGGCGCACATCCATGGCCTCAAACTGCTGCACCTGGGGGACCTGTGTGTGCGGATATGTGTGACGAGTTTGTGTGGTTGTAAGTGCATTGTTTTACTCACTCCACCACTTCAATGGAACACCTCCTTGACGTTCAATTGTGGCCATCTTGTCCTTAGAGTGGTCTCCCTGCCAAAATTCCCCTATACCGTGCCAACACCCAATTCAATGCCCCCTCTGCCTCTTCTTGTTCGAAACGCAACATGCTCGTTTTTAACCTAACCACTGAGCTTTGCCAAAAATACATATATGGCATCCCCTGGGGAGCTTTATAAGGCCCGGTGCCTACTTTGCACCCATTTTGGCAGGGAACAGGTGCATATTTTGCAGTGTGGTTCACGGTGCCTACTTTGCACCCATTTTGGCAGGGAACGGGTGCATGAACTTGTATCAATTAAACTTTAATTCAAAATTAAACTTTGTTTCAGGACCCAGGCATTGCAAATGTGAACAGGTGATGAAGACATGCTAAAACCTGCGCACATACACACAGACCACTGCACGCTCTCTTAATCGCTGCGCATACACACTAAAACTTGCCCGCCTTCTTAATCGCTGCGCACACACACTAAAACCTGCGCGCTCTCTTAATCGCTGCGCACACACACTAAAAACCTGCCTGCCTTCTTAATCACTGCGCATACACACTAATACCTGCGCGCTTTCTTAATCGCTGTGCGCAAATACTGAAACCTGTGCGTTCTCTTAATCTAAATCAAAAGAGCAATGCTGCGATGTCGAATTTGGGGCAGGGTACTGGGAATGCCTATGAGTGGGAGGAGACACTCACACAAGGGACACTGGGGGAAAGACAAACATCTGTCGCTCTCTTACCCGCTGCCTGCGAGTTCCAGCCAGTTTTTGCTCCCAGAGTTGCGGTATAAAAAAAAGCTTTATATAAAATTTGAATGAGGCCAATTTATGGCCTGGTGACTCGCAATCTGGGAATGGGGTCACGGTACAAAAACAGACACCATTGCTCACACACTACACCAGCCTTTCCATTTTAATATTTTTGATGATAGTCTGCAACTCTGCTGTAGATTCCATTCAATCCATTGAGTTATGCACATCTGCAGCAAAGTTGCAGACTATCATCAAAAATATCAAAATTGAAAGGCTGGTGTAGTGTGTAAGCACTGGTGTCTGTTTTTGTACCGTGACCCCATTCCCAGATTGCAGGTCACCAGGTCTTTCAATCTGCTTGTTTTGCAGACGTGAAAAATAAGGAGGCTAGCTATTCAGCGCAACTCACAGGTTTCAGAACAGTGAAGTGTTTGGGGAGACATGGCTGATTAAAGCACGTTAACGCTGTTAGGCTGGGAAGGGGAGGTAAATTGCATGGGGACGACCTTAGACCCAATTATCTCTTAAAAAGATAAAAAAAAAAAACAAGGAACCCAAGTGTGTGTCATGAGTGTGTTTGCACCCTTATGAGTGCATGTTGTGGTGTTCATTGGAGTAAACAATCCACGTACACAACAACATGCACTCACATGCGTGCTAATACACTCGTACGCAACAACATGCACTCACATGCGTGCAGACACACTCGTACACAACAACATGCATTTACATGCGTGCAAACACACTCGTACACATCAACATGCACTCGCATGTGTACAAAAACACTCGTACACAGCATGCACTCACATGCATGCAAACACACTCGTACGCAACAACATGCACTCACATGCGTGAAAGCACACTCATATACACAAAGACACAGCCCTGTAAGGTCGACATGCACTAACCTCGCTCTGCTTTGCATTAGCCGCAGCCTCCTGCAAAAAACGTTCAGTACAATAACACATGTGAGTCTGGGTTGATGTTTGATGTGGCAAATTAAGTGTGCATGTGTGTACGTGGGTTCATTTGCGTGCATGTGTGTATGACTGTGCGTGTGTGTGTGTTTGTGTGTGTAAGTGTGTGTGTGTAAGTGTGTGTGTGCATGTGCGTGTGTGTCACTGTGTTTGCATGTGTGCGTGCCTGTGTGTGCGTGTGTGATGTGTGTCTGCGACTGTAAATGCCAGTGCATATGTGTGAGACCATGCATGCATGCATGCATGTGTGCGTGACTGTGTATGCATGTCTATCTGAGTTAACGAGCTCCACAGGCACACTAGGGTATGTGCAGTCACAGGTGTGCTGCGCATACCCTACCCTATGTAAACACGTGTTTTAAACTAAGTCACTGTGAGTGTGCTGGCCAGCTCGAAACACACAGTTTAGAGTCATTCTCTGGTTTGATGACTTGAATCAATGCTTTATAGAGTTACTGAGTGTGTTGGCCAGCGTTTAGCACAGCTGGAGGCATTCTCTTGATCTATAAACTGAATTACTGCTTTACAGAGTTACTGAGTGTTTTAACCAGCGTCAAACACAGCTGAGAGTCATCCTCTGACGGATGAACTGAGTTATTGCTGCACCCATTGAAACACACACCCACACACGCACGCGCACACACACACCCGCACACACAGAACACACAAGGAAAACAATGTATCGCATGCAAACACACACGCACACATATAAACACACAGCCCCACCCAAATGTTCACCCCAAGCCTTAGCCCTTTCCCACTCCTGCACCCAAACACACCATGTTGTGCGTGATGAGGCGCTCAATCATGTCGTACTTGTTGCCCTCCATGGACAGACCCAGCACACTCATTGCAGATCGCACTTCAGAAACCTGTATAAGAGTGTATGTGTGTGTATGTGTGTGCATTTATTTGAGCATATGTATGTGTGTGTTTGTGGGAGATGCGTTTGAGTAGAATGAAAGACGGATAGGCAGGAGGATATGAGCTCACTGAAGGGCTGGCTAATACACACAAAATCAGATGCAGTCATATTTGCAGGGGAATTTATTTGCCTATCCTGCATCAATCTTTACACCCAGCCATCCACGGACACGGCTCGCACACCCGCCCACATCCAAACTGGGCCCCCCTAATTGCACACAAGCACACACACACACTTACTTGTAAACACACACACTTGTAAACACATACATACACACACACTTGTAAACACACACATACACACAAAGGGCCACCCACCCTTAGACGGCGTATTTCATTGGACTGCATGGATCTCACGACAGCTGGGGTAGCACTCTCCTCCGTCAGCATCACACCTGCAAGGAGCACACACTGACGAGTCAATGACGCGCCACAAACCTAGGGCTTTGGCCAGAACCATGTATATACACACGGTGTACACACGATTTGTTTGGCAGGGGAATCACCAAGTATATAAGGTTGGCCAGAACCGTATATCTGCAGAACCGTATATGACCGTATGTATGGTGATTTCCCTGCTAAAAATACCGTATGTACACCGTATATACCTAAATATGTATGGTTCTGGCAAACCCTACAAATATATGGTCGTATACAGTGTGTGTGTATATATATATATACGGTGCTGGCCAACCGTTCACATATCCATCAAACCGACTGGCGCAAAATAATAAAGCAAAGCCAAGCACACCTACTTTGCATGTGGGGTCATCCAGTTCACCCCTTGCACGCTCGGACACAAACAGTTGTGCAAACACAGAAGCTACAGGCACATTACCATGTGTGTGCTCCCCCTTTTGCACACACACCCACACCCACACTCTCACCCGCAACTGCATCTTAACCCACACCCACACCTTCACATCCACACCTACAACCCACACCCACACCTTCAAACCCACATACCAACATAGGCACAAACACCAACCCACCAACCCACCCACACGCTCACCCACCGAAACCCACATCCACACCCACCCACACCCACATCCACACCCACACCCACACCCACACCCACACCCACACCCACGCCCACGCCCACACCCACGCCCACGCCCACGCCCACGACCACGCCCACGCCCACGCCCACGCCCACACCCACACCCACACCCACACCCCCACCCACCCCACAC
>Ga0307942_1001309_pt1 | contig 19663 bp, 21 predicted proteins | sample OrgLakmetagen175_FD_201846 | JGI IMG/M metagenome (GOLD analysis project Ga0307942, IMG submission 201846) | Saline water microbial communities from Organic Lake, Antarctica - #175 | ecosystem: Environmental > Aquatic > Non-marine Saline and Alkaline > Saline | place: Antarctica: Organic Lake... | reverse complement strand
CGTTACCCATCCCTGTGCGCTTTACCAAAGGCTCTCATGTCTACCTTGTTCAGCGCTGTTGTGCGGTAAGTGTTGGAGGAGAGTGGGCGCACCCCAGGCCCCGCCTTCCGCACTGCATCCCACATCTCATGCCATGCTGGGTGCCGGGTGTCTTGAAGGGGATGCCGCACTCAAACATGAAGGAAGAGATGGCATCCTGTGCTTCTGTGTGTCTCAATTGATGTGTGTAAGAGGTGATGGGGATTTGCACTGAGCTACTCCCCAGCGTTGAGCCCATGTTGCCCCTCCGCTTGGGCGCTGGGCCAGATACCTCTATGACATCATCATGCCTGCCTGATGACTTCAGCAGATACCTTCTTGCAGCTCCTTTCTTACCCTTAGCCCCAGAGAGATACACAACTATGCGGGTGATACCAGAGAACACCTCATTCATTTCAGCCTCTTCTTTTCCGCCTCAACTACAGTGCAAGCAATTGCTCGAAGGCCTTCAACACATAATAAATATATAATTATATCATTTGTATGTTGGCGGTGAAAATGGGTCGGCGGGAGGACTTAAGGTACCCTCCAGCCCCCTCTCCGCCCCGCCGTGCCCGCCGTGCCGCGTACAGGTACGAGTACGGGTACGAATGGTACGGGTACGCGTACCAGGGGCTCTGGTACGCGTACTGTGCAACTATGAATTATTGCATGAAAAGAGGACGCTCAGGACAACAGAAGCGATGTTAACCTCACTGATCCATGCACACACATGTGCTCGCAATGCTTCTAGAAACGCACCCTTGTCCAAAGCAACCTCTGTGCTTGCCTGTCAAGGCCTCATTGTCTTGCCCTGTGTGAGAGAGCCACGTCATGTTGCAATTGCAGGACTGGCCGGAATTATAAGTACAGGGTGTACACCGGTGTTTTTTTTTAAGGACTTGGGAAAACCTTGGTTCCATATCTCCTCCAAATCTGGCAATTCGAGAAATTGGGTTCTCAATGTCAATGTTCTTTTACTGCCCCAGCCTGCCCAAATGTTGTATGCAATTAGTGTAGGCGATCTGGAAGCAACTGCTAAAACATGCTTGAAGACTTCATTTTGACTGTGTGAGTTTGCCTATCTGACTCCACGGTGCTTCTTAGCCTGAACCAGGGGTTTGGGAAGGACTCCACGCCGAATGCTGAGCTCTTAAACCCCCGTGCGCAACGCGTGAGGTGCTGCGCATGTAGCCTTTTGCGCTGGGGGTCATGGATGTATTTGAGCGTGCTGAACACAAGCTCATACCCCACTGAACTTGGCACCATTACCATCACCGACTCTGTTGACTTGACCCACTCCCCAAAATGATACTGCGCCCCTAAGCGCGTGGCTTCCCCAAAAACTCCTTGGCTGAGAGAGGGGTTGGGGGAGGGGTTGTGCAGGTCCTGGCTCGTTGCCAGACTCGTCGCTTCTGCAGCAGGGTTAGCATCCTCAGCTGTTGCTGCTGCTGCTGCTCGCCTCATAGCCCGAGCAGCCCTCTCAAGAAATGAAGGGGGTTATGCTGCATTGAACTTGGAACCAATTGTTCTCGTCCCCCCTCCCCTCACTCAGCCAGGCCTTGCGCTTGGGTTGTCCCTTAGAGACTGGATGCTCAAGCCACTGAACTAATTTGTGGGCCCACATGTCACTTTTCCCCCTGGCAACTTTGGCTTTTTTGATGGGGTTTATTGCTCATATGAACATGATATTTAAATGCTTGGCAACTTTTTGAAATTTGTGGTGCGTGAGGGCCTTCAAAGGCCCTCTAACCATAGATCGGTTTTACACAGGGGCTCGTCGGCACCCCCATAATCTTGGTTTCATGTCGATTCTAAAAGTCGGAAATCCATGTTTTCATGTCGATCGACATGGTATGTCGCCGTAAAAACAACACTGGTATACACACCGCAATTTTGGGGTGGGGAAATTTCAATAAGACCGCTCATTTACTGTATATGCATGTATCACAGTTATGGCCATCCCTATGTCAATGTATGGGATTTCTCGTAAGGTATAGGCCTCACGTGTAAGGGTAAGGGTAAACCCTCGCTGGAAGACACCTGCCGCGCTTTAAAAATAGGGGATGATTGTGCAATTTTTGCTTTTGGGACCCTTTACCATGCTGCAACCCAACAAGATCTGAGTACAAAGCCTCACTGCTGGCTGTAAGTAAATATGTGTGCAAGATTTATTGAGCACATACTTATTTGAAGAAAGGGAGCATTTGTTGCCTAAGATGTTTGCTGCAAACGTAACGCAGCAGCCACTTTTGCAGGATTAAAAGCCAGGGTCGCACCTTGCCACAAACTAGCATCAACATTGATAAGGGAGATGAAGACTGCAAATTTTTTAGAATGTACTACTGAAGCGTATTTAAATACCAAATCTGCCCCTTATTCTAAACTAGAGTTGTACCATGGCCTTATGTAACATGGACAAATCAAGTGTGGGTCAACAGGTTCTTGAGTGCAATGTCCCTTATTGTGTTTATTCCTAAATTGACCAGATCCACATGATAATACCGTACGCGCGCGTTTTCATACGAATCCAGCCTCCGATGAGAAGTTGTGGGAATGCACCATAAACTTGTGTCGTGAGGGATATTTGGCCAACCTGAGTAATGTATCTCTCTTGTGGTGTGTTGCGTCACATCTTGTACATGCAGCGTGAGAAACCTGTAAGTCTGTTGCTGGATGTAAAGCACATATGTTCACCTTCTTATGGTGTCAGGTTAGTAGTGCCGTATCTTGTACTTGCATGATGGCAAAGGCAATTGTGTTGTGCGATTAACAACCATTTGAGCATACTTCCTGCTTCAGGCATGGGCGGTTGCTTATGAGATGTAGTGCACGCATGATTTGATTGCATAGAAACACAAAGGCCTTGTAACCACAAATGTTCCTGAGAGAACATCCTCTCTCTCTACTCTTTACTAAATTGCTACAGTCCACTAACTGAGTGAGTGATTCTCCTTCAATCAGCAATAAAATCAATTATCTACTATATACCCCTTTTCCGGGCATCAGAATTGTGGTCACGCACGCACGCGCACACACACACATGCACGCACACACATGCGCACACACACACACACACACACACACAACCTCACTTCCCACCCGTGCAGCGAGCTGGAGGCTGCAGCCATTGAGAGGCGTGCCGCATCAAATGTTGGCCCCTCAATCCTCACGCATTTGAGCAATGTCGAAAGCAGAGGAAGCAGTTGCAGGACCCCTAGCTAGCAGAGCACTCAATCGGGTGTAAGGTGTAACAGTAGCAGCTGTATTGTTCTTGATTTGTAATCAAAATGTGTACAATGATAAACGGTTACCGAAAACAGATTGCGTGTTATGTTGCCATAAAAACAACACGCAACTGTTCATTGTGTAAATTAGTTGCCTGCCTTATATTAATGCAAGACTTGACCTTTTCATGTTGCCAGTGTAGTAATTGTGCATGCCTGCACACACCCCGCATCAAGATTTGTAATTCATTTATGCGTACTTTGTCCTGTGTCTCAGACGTGCTCTATCTGTAGCAATAAGCACAATATTGCGTACAAGTATTGTTTTAGGGTAGCAGTAAGCTCCTGAAGCCCCATATCCCATTGGTTTGTCTTATTCTTTTCTTTAATCAAGGAGATTCACGGTTCTCGGTAAAATAGTTACAATGGGGGGTGACCTTCAGCCAGGTTGTTTGGCTGATCGGTTGCTGACTGGTCTCGGCCAGCCACAAATAAATGCATAAGCAGTTGTCCATACCAGACGTGCCCTTTCCAGTACTATTATCAACTCTCATCGCCTACAACAGCCCACTCTTTTCCCACAAGTTGTCCATACCAGACGTGCCCTTTCCAGTACTATTATCAGCTCTCATCAGGAGCCGGTTTCAGGCCAAGCCTGCAACCTTCCTGATCCCCATTGATTTTTCCTTTCCTTTTCACGGTGGAGGAGCTTTACAGTACTCGTTACCAATGTGGCTCCATTTCCTTAATTAATGTGGGGAGTGGTTATCACTGCCTGCGTATTTTTTCTTTTCTTTTCTACATACGCAGCCTAGCACTCACATGTTTTGACTGATGGCTTAATCTGTAAATCTGTAATTCAGGCTGCCCTGTACTTACTTTATTGATAGGAGCGAACTCACGCCAAGGTAAGCTCTGTCTTTTTAAGGAGAATGGTTACCAGTTTTTCTTGTAAATCTTAAGGAGAATGCAGGCATCATGATTGATTGGTGATACCCTCAGAAGCACTGCCTTATGAGAGCATCGTCCAGGGCACCAAGGATGTTTTGCACCAAGAAAATAAAGAACTCCGTCGTCAGTGAGCAGTCATCCTTGAAAGCCTTTAAATGTCTGCCTGCCTTAAATTGTAGGACGTGCGTTGGAAAGGGATAAACTATCCTTGTAATCCTTGTCCTCAATTCCTGTAATCCTTGTAAATGCCTTGGGTGTGTATGACTTTGGACAAAAGCGCGCGAGGAGAATTTTCAATTTTCGACACTGGTTGATTTTGTTTCACCAGCCAATTGCCATCAGCCAGAGACTCGGGCCGTAGGCCATCCTTGTAACCCTTGTAACCCTCGCGAGGAGAACGCGGCATGGCTATTCCATCCAAGACAATGCAATATTGTTAAAGTACCGAATCAGGATTGAATTGCCATCGTGCCATTCTTACATAAAAGGATTCTTGAGCGGCAGGACTCGTTGAAAAATTATTAAATGATGACGATTATTCAGCAAGCCGGAGGAAGCAAGTTGCAACAAAGGTGTCTGCAATAAGAAACCCCCACACCACCACAATGATTCACAGCGCACAATAAAAACACGTACACACTCCGTTGCTACACACAAGGGGTCCATCAACGAGCATCATGTGGTGTTCGCAATGCTGTAATTTGGCAGACAACTTGAATGTCCTACTAGCAATTAGTCAACACTTATTTGGTGAGCTGCAGCTGGACCCAAATAGCCAATGGCAAAGCACATAAATCATACCTGCCTGCACGCATGCATGCAGCAGAAACATATCCCAATCCAGAAACAATACCGCAGAAGTGCGAAATTGAGAACAAAGAAGAAACGGCTCTCCGCAAAGAATGTCAACACAACTTAGACCGCAGCAGAAGAGGTAGGAGACGCGTGATCATGATATTTATATAAACACTTACACAAGAGGCCTCGCATCAGCATACGTACAGCCACTGCTACTTATTATCAATTTGCACATGCGGTGTAGTATTATACCACAACCACGTTTTTAATCAATGTAAATACCCCAGCAAAACTTCTGAAAGCAACCCCCCCACCCCCAGGCACACATACACAAACACACACACACACACACACACACACACACACACACACACACATGGCGCACAACATGTCCTTGCTCAGCAAAGAACCACTGCGGCCCACGTGCTGAGCCTTTAGCAGCTAGCAACCAAATGAAGCACACAGCTGTTTAGTTCACCGAACCACCTCTGCCCCCATTGTGCATGCCTCTCAACAGCATGACGCTGATCCCCAATGGAGACTCGCTTCTAGTGCTGTTGACACGGTCACATGTCTGTTGGACAACGTCAGCACTGTCTGCGATCCTCCACAACCTGTGCGAGCGTGTGTGGTGTCATGGTCAATAGGCAATGCTTGAGTTTCAGCCCAACGTGCATCAACAAAGCGCCATGACAGCACGCAAGCAAGGCACACATACGAACAACAGTTTGATGCAAAGAGTGTTCCTGGTAGAGCATGCAGCGTGACAGTTGCCCTCATCTCGTGTGTACGACACTGCGTGTTTGATGAGACAGGCTGGCGTGTGTTGTGCACGCATGCTGTAAATTTGCCTGCTGCTATATTGTGCTGCAATTCTATTGCCTGCGGCTACACTGTGCATCAAACACCCTTGCTTTCCCTCCTTGTGGTCAGAGCACACTCAGTATACAGTGCATGCTGGAGGGTGCCACAAACGCGTCTGCAATTATGATGAGCAACTTTTGCTGTGGCCAGAGCACACTCAGTATACAGTGCATGCTGGTGGGTGCCACAAACGCGTCTCTACGATTATGATGAGCACCACACACCTCTTGCTGTGCCCAGAGCACAATCAATACAAAGAAAGCAGAACTCCACGACAAGAAGCAACCAAAACCGGCAGAAAAGGAGCAACAACGGTCTGACCACACGTTACTTTACGCTCAGCACTCACAACACTGCACAGCACACGCACTTGATGGTATAATCCCATGACCTTGATGCCAGCGTCCTGCCGTCAGGGCTCACAACCACACTGCTCGTGCAATTTGTGTGTCCCTTTAGCGTGGCCTTGCACGCCCCACCAATGCTTTACTCCCAGATTCTGTGGAACAGGCGCACATAATTGAAGACATGAGCGAGAAAAATAAGCACTGTTGTTATTGGTAACTGGAAACAGAGTAACATGTCCAAAAACGCAGATCAGAAACAAGTGCGTGGAAAGTGAGCAGAGACATGTGCTACAGGGTAACAAGGTGTGCATTTTAAAGGGAGGCTGACAGAGGACAGGAACATGCAAGATTTGAAATGCTTCCAAGTCACGTGCCTCCCCGGCCGGCAGTTTTTAAGCTAGGCACTAATAACTATGACCGACATAGGCTGGCTGTTCTGCGACCGACCATATGAAAAAGGGCGAATCTGGAGCCAACAAGCAAGCTATGATATGTGTCGCAAAGGACGACTCGAGCCTGTGATGGAGTCATTTACCGAAGAGTTAGTGCAACACCACAATTCAGAAAGTCTGTGCACACTCCGCTTTTTGTCAAAGACCTGTCAGGATATTAGGCAAGGAGGTGGAGCCAGGTGCCCACCTAGCAAGGCCTAAAAACTACTCGCTAAAAAAAATCGCTAAAAACATCACAAACTGCCACTGTTAAAAGGTGCAAAGCTCTGCAAAGAGTCGCACACACGAACACACAAGCACACACACGTACAGGCACGCACACTCATACATGCACGCAAACACACACACACACACACACATACACGCATACACACACAAGCGCACAAACACACACACACCAAACACGCATTCTCAAACACAGGCAAGTGGTAAGTACTTAATGACATGCACAAATGGTGAGGAAATGAAATGTGGAGTGTGTGGTGCTTTGTATCTTGCCCTACTTGTGCAGGATGTGCGCAGGGCATCCTCAATCTTTCAACGTTTCAGATTTTGACAACTTTTCTTTACCTATTACATGTATATAGGTATACAGGTTTCATATTATTGGTTGGTACGGGAAAAGGTAAGCCATATCGTATACAGCAACCAGCAAGCATACCATCTCATATGACCAGAGAGTATCCACACAGTCAGGCATTGCCTGTTTGATACATCGTCGTTGTCGGACGATGCAATCGTATAGCAAGTATAGTTTTACTTACAGTCAGGCTTTGGCTGTTTTATAATGCGAAATTGTCGGACAATGCCATCCTATTTAGACCTTGCAAAATTACGGCCAGCACTTGGAAAATCAGCGACAACATTCTCTGTGCACTCCCTTGCACACACACCCTACTACTGCCCCATGTACCAAACCAACAAACAGCACCCTCTGCACCACCACCCCCAACCAGCACGCTGCTCCACTCGGAACACACTCTTACCTTATGGAGTTGTCAGCAGACCCAGACACCAGCATGGCGCCATCTAGCTTGAAGGCCACGCTGTAGACAACGCTGCTGTACCCACTGAGGGTGGCTCTGCAGGTGGGGTGAAGCTGCGCTGCAGGTGGGGCAGCAACACTACATGCAGCGCAGCGTCAGCGTACACACGGCCGGTGCTACTGATGCTGCTGGTGTTGGTGCTGCATGCGTCAGCTGCCTGAGCTGTGCTTCCCTGTCATGTGCGTGATTGGAAAAAAATAGTAAAGAAACCACACGGCCGGTGCTGGTGCCTGTGCCGGTGCTGGTGCTAGTAATGGTGGTGCTGCATGTGTCAGCTGCCTGAGCTGTGCTTCCCTGTCATGTGCGTGATTGGAAAAATAGTAAAGAAAACACACGGCCGGTGCTGGTGCTAGTAATGGTGGTGTGCCCATGCCTTAGCTGCGCTCCCCTGTCATCGTGTATGTAATTGGAAAAGATTTAGTGAAGGAAACACACAGCTGGTACTGCTGCTGGTACTAGTAATGGTGGTGCTGGTGCTAGTAATGGTGGTGCTGCATGTGTCAGCTGCCTGAGCTGTGCTTCCTTGTCATGTGCGTGATTGGAGATGTGTGCATGAGTGAGGGGTAGGCACTTGTGACAGTGATGGTGGGCAGGACTGCTAGGGAGTATGTGTGGCAGGCTGCACTCTATGAGAAGGCAAGCAAGACACAGGGAAGGCAGGGAGTGTGGGGGGCGTAATATGCGGCAGAAGTTAATTGTATGCACATGCTTAAGGGTGACGAGTGTTGGCTGTGCTAGACGAAAGGGCATGCTGACCAGCATAGTGTTTGCACTGGAAATGAATTTTTTGGCTTATTGGCTTAGAGGAGGCCTAGCTCCCCAACCTTTTTATTTTTGGTACAAAAGACGTGCTCAGCTCATCAAGAGTTGCAGAATGACCCCTTTAGACTTTAAAGAGTGACTCCAGATTTCCCTGTACACGGTACAGTGTATATACAGTACCGTAGATTCACGATCACTTCGTGACCACAATTTAAAGAATCAGTTAAATTTTCGATTCAAGTTCGTGAGGGGGTCTGGGGATTAAATTTCGAGTTCGAGGGCACTTCGGAAGAGCCCTGTCAGGAATTATTTCTGAGTTCGAGAGCCCCCTGTGAATGCTGTCTGTGCACTGCTACTGCTGCTTGTTGAAGAGGCTGAAGCTGTGGCTGAGGCTGTGGCTGAGGCTGAGGACGTGGCTGATGCTGATGCTGTACAGTGCTCAGAGGCAGGGAAAGAGAGGTGAGGGATTTACATGCAGCAATAGCCACACAAAGGGGCAAACGCAAATGGGGAGAGAAGGAGGCTTGTTGGAGCTGCATGTACGGGCGCCCCACGGGCTCATCCCAGCCTCACCCCTTGCCTTTGCCTCTTGCTTCCTCTCTTAGCTCCTGAGCTGCCTCTCCCTCTGCAGCTTCTCATGGTCTCTCTGCTGAGCAGCCAGCCTTTCACCTGGGGACTGAGGCTTCAGTAGCAGGGCCAGGGGGTTCACACTGGTGCGCTTGGAGCTCATTTTCCCTCAAACCGCTATACATTATTAATTTATCACTTCGAGTTCAGTTCGGAAGCTCCGACAATTATTAAAAATTTCCATTTTCTGACAAAATATTTAATCAATTTCCGAAGTGATCGTGAATCTATGGTAATGAAAATCCAATGTACATTTTGGGCCTGCCTTATAAGTGTTGTGTTAGGTTCAATTAATGACCAGAAATTGCGCAGTGTGGAATTTTGTCAGGCTCTGATTTCGCCTGGGACAACATTTCGACCTTCCTCTCCTGTCCATCCAAAGGTGCAGAATGTTTCTTGAACATGCACTCTAAATGTTAGGGAGCCCAATTATGGGCAGTTTTGACACCCTTCCGGTACTGGGGTACCCCCTCCTCTGCCCTCCGCACCCCACCGCACACACATGGGCCCCCCGAGTTCCCCACTTTTGTGGCCTATGAGGTGCCTCGAGCTCTTACACCTCTTTATTGCGTGGACAGACGCAATAAAGAGTTGTAAGAGTCGTTCATAAATAGGTGCCAACAGACACAAGCATGGCTGCATTCACACATGTGCAGGTGCGATCAGACCAGAAGCAGATTAAAACCATGCACCAACACAGTCATGTTGTACAAACTGTGTATACATCATTCAACACTTAGCACAATGGGTTGGCATAGGGTGCGGCACGCATGTACAGGCACATAAATGCATACAAAGAACATGCATATGCGTATATATAGCATGCATCAACGCTATCGTGACGTACGGACATATTTATGTACAAGCTCATACCTAAGCGCAAGTTTGTAAGGGTGTGCCAGCCTCTAGTCGAGGCTCGACGTCACTGCTGTCAAAGCCTAGACGATAACTAGAGTGCCCGTTTTTGGGGGGAAATCAGGGGTAATTCCCTGAAATCCCTAAAAATCGGGAAATTCGACCGCAATTTTTGTATAATATTACTAAGTATTTTTTAGCATTTTAAGCGCAAAAAATGGCACAGTCTTGTTCAGGGAAGTGTCAGACTTTCATTTCTTGATGCTCCAAATTGGGCAGTAATTATGTACATAGTTTTCTTAATATTATCAAAAATTATCCAGAGTATATGGAGCTTATTTGCGGCCAACCTGCTGTGCGTGTGCTTGTCCAGGCAATGCACCATGAGAGATTCTCCAAACACTTCCTACAGCTCTTTTCAGTCCGGTCTTTTCACGATAAATAATTAAAAATCACAAGTAAACTCCAGAAAAATTTTCGGCTCAATCTGCGCAAGGTATGACGAAATCAAGCACAATACAAACGACTGAACACATTCATACAATCATGAACCCCACCTGGTTGCGCACGTTCTCCCACATGATTGAGTTGCCGTAATAGTAGTAGTGCAAGTCTATGTTCGCAATTTGGCCAACCAGGATGCCAAACGTTTACAAGTCCACAGCCAGGGTATACTTCATGCAGGGGTCGTTGCTTGCGAGCTATTCGGGGGACCTGCGTTGTGCGCAAACGCATGATTTGCAAGTACAAAGTGACCCATCTATGTAGACATACCGCCAACCTTGCCCTGTGCCTAGCCCTGTTCCCTTGATTTTTCTAGCGTTTTTTTGGTTTGGTTACAGGCTTATTTCCAAGCTTCCGCTCAGATGCCCACCAGAGGCATATATAGCGATGTAACCTTACCTTACCTTACCGCCAACCTTTCTTTTCATAATTAGTCATTGATAGTAATGCCATATGCAATAAGCAGCGTGGTTGCACTGGTATGCTTTGAGTCAGCCCAGCCAAGCCCCACCAAAAAAGGGGGAATTAATGCCTCTTTTCTGAATTGCAAATCTGAGGTCACCCAATGGTTTCGATACATAAATGTAAATTTGGACCTCCGGCCCAAATGACCCCCCCCCAAAAAACCCTTCCTGACCCCCCACACTAATGAAAAGGGTGTCATTCTGCTCAGACTCTAAGCAGCTATCTGCCTGCACAGTCATATGCTAAATAATGCAATACCTGACGAGCTACAGGGCAAAAACTGGTTTGCGCACGCTCTTGCACTGACCACCTGTTTAGTGCACAAATCCAGCCAGAACCTTCGCCAAAGCACTTTTTTACTTCAATCATGCAACACATTATGCAATGTGTAAACTGCAAGTTTGGAATCAATTGCTGGCAATTTGTCTGAACACACCCCCGCGGCCTACTTCAGGGCATTCCATGCATTTCTATGACCAGGCACTCAGACCTCCCCCTTTACTCAAATCACCCAATAAGGGTGCCAGTCGACAGGGCTTGAGCTAAGGATTTCAAAATATATTTATTATTTGCTGGAAGTAGCCCAGACAATTCCCGGAGACCCCCCTAAATGTCCAAGGCCCCCCAAATGACCACCCACCATCCGACCCCTCAGAATTGACTCATTATATATCATTGATAGCTTTTAACGTCAGGATTCTGAAATATGTAATTCACATTTCAGTCGACACGTGACGCCAAACAGTTATTATACTTACAGCCTCCTGGCTATGATGGCAAAATTGGGAGCAAATGTACAAACCATCAATGCACAACTTTTTGCAGCCAAGGTCGATAATCCACCACTATTTATTACATTGCAAACATTGATTGCGCATAAGATGGAAGGTATTAGAGTCCAGAGGCTAAATTCAATCAGCCACTTCTGGCTGCCTGCGACCCCTTTTGTTTAGCATGAGCACAACACGCGGGTAATCTGCAGCAGCTAAGCTTTGATAGCGCAGGGTACCCTTTGTGATTGTTCGAATCCATTGGCATCCAAAAGTGCAATAGTTTAGTAGGACGCAGTTCTCTAATTCCTGCTACTTCCACAGCCTCAAACGGGCGGAAGGAAAAGATTTGACTGCACTGACGCTTATCTCTCCGCAATGCATCTTAAAACAGCACTACAACGTCCATTCACGCCCTGCGTACAGCTCCGCCAGGCCTGAGGCAACATCCTTGACAACGTGCAGCGTAGTTGTGATGGAAAGCTAGTATTCCGGGTTGTCAGAAGTTTGGCATGACCAGGAGAAAGGACTTTGATTCATGGTCAGATAACTTTTATAACATTGGGAGCCAATCATGAAAACCTCCGTGTCTCAGACCCATAAACAAAGGCTGTAAACAGCAAACAAATGTAACTACCAGTAAGCCGGTGTCTACACCGGCTTAGGGTTTAGACATTTTGCCAGTGGAACTTGGTTCATACCTCGAGGAAGGCCAATTGCTTGCAGTGCTCATCAGGTCTGCGAAGGTGCCATGCTCGTATGCTTGTACAACCGATGATGAGGGAAGGAGGATGTTGGGGGCCTTCGTCCACCCCAAACAACTGCACCAAATGCTTGCACCACCTGCGTAATGTGAGATAGCGTGTTGTGCTTCAGGTAGGCCACGGTTACAAAAACCACGAATGCAATGTACTTGCAACCACAAACTCCATGCCATGGACACCCCACGCAAGCATCTGCACATCAGGCATGCAGGGTCTCCGGTTGCTTACTGCTCCTGCATGAGTTCACCTTGCGCTCAGCCTCAATCCTGTCCAGTTGGGGGTCAAGCTGTTGGCCCCCAGCATTTGCTGCAACTGCTGGTGCTTGCGCCCCGATTGAACGACGTAAATCGCAGGCGATCCCACGTGAAGTGACTTCACTTGGCAAACGGAGAACGGCCCTCGCAGTTCTACGCACCCGAAGCTGCTAATCGGTTCACCTCTTTCCCCTGTTTTCACCGCCCTCACTCGGTGACTTTTTCCACACGCCCTCAGGTGGCATTCACGCGTGCCATATATAGTTTTTTTTATGAAAATGGTAATTTATCATTATTTGTTTTGTGGGGTGAGCGATGCGATAAAATTACAGAAAGTTGTGGGTTTTCCACCCAGTTGGGGCTTATGGAGCTTAGCTTGAGAAGATAGCTATCAAATACACAAGCTCATCAAATACACAAGACATGCTGTGTCCTGGGAGGAAGGTCTTTTTGGGGTCAACCTGCTGGTGTCACACAGATATTTCAGCCCAGAAGCTATTACACGCACCCGCACCGCTTGGGCGCAAGACCCGGCTGCGGTCCACAGTTGCAACTAGCAGTAGCCATGCCTCCTCCTTCCACTTTGACACGCCTCATTTTGAGGCCCCTCCCCTTTTGGCTTCACTCCCGCACGGGCCATCTTCCTCGCTTGGCCATACAATCATACAGCTGCAGAACACCCCCATGGCGTTGTTGTGAGTAATTCTGGAATTGGCATTGCAATTGCGCGTATACAGCAGGGTTTCTATAAATCCCATCCTTCCTTCATTCATGTTTGCAGACACCTCTCAGCTTGGGCACAGCTTGGTAAGTGGTTTGGTCTATTATAGGATTTATTCCAAACAACAACAGATATCTTGTGTATTTGATGGAGCATGCACAAACAGATGCAAAGGATGAACTAGGGAAGGGGGCGCACGCACTTTCCAATTGTAGCAGCAGTCCTTTTTATGTTTCTCAATTTAAGTGAATAACAACACAGGTGTACTGTGCCGCGTGACTTTGGGTCAAGTGGTGGGTGCTGCTGTCTCCACGTGGTCAGGTAGGAATACGCCTCAACAGCTTGCTCGCGATGAAGTTTCTAGAGGGCGATTGCTCGGACCCTTTTAGCTTCTAGCCTATACTTAACGTTACCAACTTGGTTGCACATTCGATCTGTTTACCTGACTACTGGACAAAGAGAATCTTGGCTTCATGACAGGGGATGAAGGGTGTGGCAAGCATGGTGGGGGGTGGGGTAAAATGAATGGACTATGTGTGCAAGTTTGTGACCCTGTGTCCTCTGTAATTTGCACTCCTCTTATGAACGATGCGTGGTGGCACAGGAATAGCTGTATATGGCTTTGGTGCATGGTAAAAGGAGCGTTGGACACTAACACAAAGCAGGAGAACAACAATTCCAGCAAATAGCTGCATTGCTTTCGTCATCCTCACTCTCATCGATACTCTCATCATTACGTGCACGCGCAGTTGGAGTGCTGTTCGTGGACTTGCCTGCCAATGTGAGTTGTGTGCTGTGCCATTTGTTATTACGAATAGCGAAAGATGTCATGTCCCTCTGGACAAAGGGAATAGCGAACTCAGTTTCAGAGGTGTCGCATCTTTCTTTCTTGCGTATCTTTCTTGACTACACGCAGTCCATAGAACACAGTAGATTGTCTGGTGCATGTCATACGCCTACCTGTGCTGAGTTGATTCAGTAGTATATTTTTTGCATCCTCCCCAACCACAACAGCTTGACTGGTTGCCGTCTGTCCTGAACTACCTTTTCATTTTTAACATTTGTGTGCCGATTTCCTTCAAACAATAAAACTTTAGAGCAGCACGGGTCTTGGTCACACTGTTCCTGTCCACTGCCGGCCTCATCAATTGGTTGCACACCTTCAATCACCTTCATTCACCTTCGACACCCTGAGTGTCAAAACGTGTCAAAACGTACGCCTTCTAAGTTGAGCTTGGCCCGTCGTCACGTAGCATTTGACCGAAACATTGTTGCGTTAAAATTCATTGACAGATGGTCGGCTGCTTTGTCATGGGCCTGCTGTCCCCATCAGACGTGCTCCAACGCCTCGCACTCAGCAAGCCCCACGAAAGGCGCAAAAAGCAGCACACACAAGAGGACAGCAATACCACCAACAGCAGTTTTGAAGGGGGAAGTGGCTTGCCGCAGGATGTTTACATGGATGAGGACATGCACAGGTTTGAATGGGGCCTTGCGGAAGTTGTGTGCGGATGCATGCGGGCAGAGTAAAGTGATGGCAGCAGCATCCCTGTATGGATGGTGTGATGTGCACAACCAGGGGCCGTTTTTTCATTTGGAGCTCCTTACGACAACACTGCACGTGCAGACAAACGAGCAGGCATACTGTGAAGTTGAGGTCACACAAGCGTATTGGCAAAGCCATTCAACAGATGTCCCAATGTGCCTGACCCCAATGGCATCGTTTTTAAATTCCTTGCATCATGTCTGCCTTTCTACATTTCCTGCAAGCAATGACTCTCTGCAACAGCAGTTTGGCCCATCCTGAATGACGCTCTCACAAGCTCATGCACCAAGACTCATGCACCAGCAAGCTCCAGTAAGCTCATTCTCAGACATGTACATATACATACACTCACTGTCTTGCTCACTACTGGCTCATTTATTCACCCGCTCGCTCACTCACTCACGCAGGGCCATTGCTGCATTACCAGACAACTCCCCTCTGCAAAAGCATGCCTCACTGCTGCTGGGACTGCGCACAGGATTCTGCGGTAGTCTCACCACATTTGCGAGCTGGGTGCGTTTTGGGGGGTGCTGTTCTCTATGGCAAGGCCAGGAAGCGTCAAGGATCAAACTTTTTGGTATCAGTTGTCGATTGAAATATTACATACCATATAATAATCCGAAGTTGAGAGCTGCCGATTGGTGTGTAAATGAGTTGATTCTGAGGGGTCGGTTGGTGGTTGGTCATTTGGGGGGCCTCAGACATTTTGGGGGGTCTCCAGAAGTTCTCTGGGCCACTTCCAGCAAATAATAAATATGTTTTTGGAATCCTCAGCTCAAGCTTAGTCGATTGGCACCCTTGTTGGGTGATTATAATTAAGGGGAGGGTCTGGGTGCCTGGTCGCAGAAATGCATGGAACGACCCAAGTAGGCCACAAGGGTGTGTTCCGGCAGATTACCAGCAAATAATCCAAAACATGCAGTTCACGTATTGCATTATGCATAAGTTGCATGAATGAAGTAAAACAAGTGCTGTTGCGAAGGTTTTGGTTGAATTTGTGCACTAAACAGGAGGTCAGTGCAAGAGCGTGCGCACATCATTTTTTGCCATATAACTCTCCAGGTATTAATTTAGTTGACGTGAGAACTGTGCAGGCAGATAGCTGCTTGGATTCTGAGCAGATTGACACCTTTTTTATTAGTGGGTGGGGTCAGGAAAAGGGTTTGGGGGGGGGGGGGGGTCATTTTTGGCCGGAGGCCCAGAATTTACACGTGACTCATGATTTAATGTGTTGACGCCTCCTGGCGGGGGTGTCAATTTTTCGGGGTGAGGGGGGATGAGGGTGTGGGTGCAGGTGTGGGTGTGTGAGAATACTTGAGTGCTTAACTGTGTGCTGTGCTCCTGTGTGTTTAAGCAAGAAGAGGTGTAGCTGTTGGTGTGAATGGGGGTGTGGGCGGGGTGGTGTGTTTGACAAAGTGTGTTGGTCTGTGTGTCTGTATGGACAACGTCAAGCCACCAGAAGAGAACTGGATGTGTGTTGTATTTTATTGAGCAGACTGCAGGGCCTGTTTGAAGCATGTGCAGGTATTCGGTGTCGTTGAACCATCAACACACAGACAATGCCTTTGCACTGTTTCAGCTCGTCACCGTCGACGTTAAATTTTAGCATCTCTGGACTACGCACAGCTACTGGGTACTTGTTTTCAGGGAGCCTGACATGTCATTCGGCCACACACAGTGGGCAGCATGGAAATTGAAAGTAATTGTTCTTGTGGTTTTTTGGCGAAGCCCCCCTCGTGGGTGGGTGAGCCCCTAACGTTGATGGCTTCCCACCCCACTTCACACAGGCCTCCCCAGGCTCACCCAGGCCACCCCACGGGCTGAAGCTCGAGATAGGCTTCTAACCGAAACTCGTACCGCACCAGATGAATTCCGAGACCCTGGGGTGGAGTGTATGAGGTGTTAGAGACAAGTTTTGTTTTGGTCCCTCCAGCCCTTCTCCCCAGGCCCACCAGGGCACCTCCCGGGCTGAGACCTCCCGGGCTGAGATAGGCTCCTAACTAAATCTCGTACCGGGCCACATGAATTCTGGGACCCTGGGGTGCCGTGTGTAAAGTTTTGGAGCAACTTTTATTATTGGAAGCTCCAGGAAGCTGACCAGGATTCCTCAGACAGGACTCCGGACCAATTCCTGTTAGTGTAGTGTCCGTCTGCGCACTTCCCTGGCTGCGGATGCTGTGTCAGGAGCCCTCGGTTGTGCTCGGGCTGCAAATTTCACGGTTGACCATGCAAGCAGAATCAAGAAATATTAATTTCGATGGGCTATATAATTTTAATTAAGTCAGTTATTCATGACGTGCGGAAGTTTGCTTGGACGAGACCCTTCAGGAACGCGGTCCGTGTTGGCTTGGACTGTTCGCGGGGCATGGAGTGCACAGTGCAAGTGCTTGCTGCGCACTGTGTGTTGAAACAGATTTTAGACACTGTGGCAAGCCCGGGCACCATGCTCGCACCTGCCCTCTCATCAGACAGGGAACTGCAGCAGCAGTACATCCTCACGCCTGATTCAGCAAAGGATGCTCTAGCACAGCATCACGCACACCATTGCAGTGTCTGTGGGCAGCAAGGCACACACATACAGGCTAGCACGCACATATGCACACACACATATACATATACATACACGCATGCGCACACATGCACACATACAAAGACAACCGCGTGCGAATACTCAGACGCGCACACGCACATACACATGCACACGCACAAACACACAGACACACGCACGCGCACATACACACGCCTTAACACACGGACACACGCACAGACACACATGCATATCATGCACACGTGCGCGTGATGGGCTTCACCAATTTTCCAGCGTCGCTAGCGACGCTCCGTCACTTGTCCTAGCTGATATGTCAAGTCATACAGTTTGCATCAACACAGTATGATGGCCAATTGATGCAACAATCTCAGCCTCGTTGTAAGAATCTTGGATTGCAGGTTTCTGTCCTGATCAGTGCATTGAACTAGGCCTCACCCATGTGATTTCAAACTCAATTAATATAGCTGCACTTTTATTGTACCTGATTGCAGATGCTGGAGATGGTGAAGCTAGCCACCACCCCTCCCCCCCACGCAGTGGGTATGGCTGTGTACTTCCCACACCTGGGGTGGCTGCTGGCGTTAGGGGGATTGCTTGTCGGATGTGCCGCAGCAATGGCCTCTCTTATCACAGGTACGTGTGAGAGTATGAGAGGGGATAGGATGTGCTGGTTTTGGGGGGGTGAGGAGAGGGGTACGTGTGTGGGTATGAGAGGGGATAGAATGTGCTGGTTCTGGGGGAATGTGGAGTGGACACGTTTATGGATTGGGCGGGAGTGAATGTTTGGGTAGCTGGTTGGGTGAATGGGTTGGTGAGGGTGAATAAAAATGTTGCTGCGGGCAAATTTGATTGAAAAATGTTGTTGTGGGTGATTGTGGTATTGTGAGTGTGAAATGCAGAGTGGGATTGAGCGTGTCGGTGGGCTCACTCACTCAACAACAGCTCTGTTCGTGCAATTGTTGCATGGCCATTGCCCCATGTGTGTTACCCAAGGAGCGTACATGCATCGCACCACGATTGTGCATATGCGTTCTGTTAATTTGTAGGTTTGAATCTATGCCCTTCTTTCCTTAATCAGGAACCTCAGCACGCATATTAATGACACACACACACACTCTCACACACACACGCATGCACGTACGCAAGCACGCACGCACACACACACACATACACACACGCGCATAAACAACATTCATTGTTGCGTCACTTTTGCAGGCCAGACTGTAGCACTGTGCTTATGGAAGCAGATGGCTGCACGTAGGGCACGCAAGAATAAAGGTGTGCTGCGCAATTTTGTGGTGTGTTTGCTAGGTGGCATCCTGGATTTATGGATAACCCTAAATTCCAACCTTAGTTTTGAGCCATTCATTCTTAGGCGTGGACGTCTTAATAGACATAACATGGATATCGTTGCTGGATTTGCAAGTTGAGTGTAACGGTCAACTTCTGAATTGTGCTGTTTTTTTATCTAGACTTATAGGAAAAACAATGGACGAAGGAAAGACAATAGCGCCCTCCACAGGAGCAACCGTCAGATATCCACGCACCACACCAATCAAGGAGCAGGGCTCACTTAGGCGTTAGGCGTTAGGTGTTTTGTCACCAAGCCTCCCCACCCCAAAAGGAAAGGAATAGAGAGAGAGAGGGTGACACGCTGGGCCTGGCACTGACAGGCTATAGCGATAAGGGTGGTTTTATTTTAATCTCCATCTCAAATCTTAAATGTGTCACTGCCTGGGGTGAAGCACAGCTTACAGGCCCTGGCAGAGTGTTGTTTGTGTAGGTGTGGGTGTGGGAGTGGAAATGCAAATGGGGTGACTGTGTGGTTTCTGTTTTGGCCCTGTGCCTCAGATTGCTCAGCCTTTTGAAACCCTGAGGCCTTTAAGCACATGATTAATGTGTGAGAGTCTATTGAGAGTCTATTGTTCACTGCTACCGCTAGCCAGAGCCGCTACGGCTAGCCAGAGCCGTATTTCTAGCATGATGACCTTAGAAATGAAGGCTTTCCTGCTTACAAAGTTAGGTTTCCAGCCCTGGCCGATCCTTGCTACTTGTCAGGAGATTTACCCCTTCTTGACTTGTTATAACATGCCCTGTTTTAGACAATGAACAAACCTAGCTTGCCCCTTCCTGCATGCATTCTT